>Ga0065704_10001686_pt1 | contig 12211 bp, 10 predicted proteins | sample SwiRhicommuniRL2_FD_59091 | JGI IMG/M metagenome (GOLD analysis project Ga0065704, IMG submission 59091) | Switchgrass rhizosphere bacterial communities from Rose Lake, Michigan, USA - RL2 v2 (version 2) | ecosystem: Host-associated > Plants > Roots > Rhizosphere > Soil | place: East Lansing, MI
AGGGGTCGTCGCTCCGGGGGAGATCGCTCCAGGGGATGGGAGAGATCAGTGACAGACGTTGCATCTGTCACGGGCTATATGACCACTCCGGACATGGATGGTTCGTGAAGATTCCGGTTAAAAAACCGTAAGATTCAGGAGGAATTCAGTTTATTGAACTCGTCAGTATACAAATATACCTGACAGGGTTTTCCTGAAGCTTCCGCAAGTCCATGTTCCGGAAGGAAAACCGTCCTGAGGCCCGCTCAGTGGGCCTCTTCCCAGTTGTCACCCACGCCGCTGTCGACCACCAGCGGAACGCTCAGTTGCGCTGCGGCAGCCATCCGCGCTGTCGCCTCTTTCAGCAAAGTCGGCACGAAGCCGGCGTCGGCTTCGAACACCAGTTCGTCGTGCACCTGCAGGATCATCAGCGCCTGATCGCGGTGATCCGCCAGCCATGCATCCACGCCGATCATCGCGCGCTTGATGATGTCCGCCGCCGTGCCCTGCATCGGCGCGTTGATCGCCGCGCGCTCGGCGCCGGCGCGCTGGCCCTGCGTACCCTTGTTGATGTACTCCAGGTACAGGCGGCGACCGAATACGGTTTCGACATAGCCGTGTTCGCGCGCCTGCTGGCGCGTGCGCTCCATGTAGTCGCGCACGCCCGGGTAACGGCTGAAGTACAGCGCGATGTAGTCCTGCGCCTCGCCACGGCCAATGCCCAACTGGCGCGCCAGGCCGAAGGCGCTCATGCCGTACATCAAACCGAAGTTGATCGCCTTGGCGGCGCGGCGCTCGTTGCCGGTGACCTCTTCCAGCTTCCTGCCGAACACTTCGGCGGCAGTGGCCTTGTGGATGTCGGCACCGGACTCGAACGCGCGCACCAGCCCGGGATCCTGCGACAGGTGGGCCATGATGCGCAGCTCGATCTGCGAGTAATCGCAGGCCACGAGCTTGCGACCCGGCGGCGCGACGAATGCCTTGCGGATGCGGCGCCCGTCGTCGGTGCGGATCGGGATGTTCTGCAGGTTGGGATCGGTGGACGACAACCGTCCCGTCGCCGCACCGGCCTGGTGGTAGCTGGTGTGCACGCGACCGGTGTCTGTATTGACCATCTCCGGCAGCTTGTCGGTGTAGGTGCTGCGCAGTTTGGCCAGGCCACGGTATTCCAGGATCACCCGCGGCAGTTCGTGCTGGTCGGCGATGGCTTCGAGTGCTTCCTCATTCGTGCTGGGCTGGCCGGTCGGCGTCTTCACCAGCACCGGCAGCTTGAGCTCGTCGAACAGCAGCGCCTGCAGCTGCTTGGGCGAATCGAGGTTGAACGTGCGGCCCGCGAGTTCGGTGGCCTTCTGCTGCGCGGCCAGCATGCGCTTGGACAGGTCGGCGCTCTGCCGGCGCAGTTCATCGCCATCGATCATCACGCCGTTGGCCTCGATGCGCGCCAGCACGGGGACCAGCGGCATCTCGATGTCGCGGTAGACGCTTTCCAGTCCGGCTTCCGCTGCCAGCTTCGGCGCCAGCGCGCGATGCAGGCGCAGGGTGATGTCGGCGTCCTCGGCGGCGTAGCGGGTGGCGTCGTCGATGGCCACCTGCGAGAACAGGATCTGCTTGGCGCCCTTGCCGGCGACATCCTCGTACTTGATGGTGTCGTAGCCAAGGTGGCGCTTGGCCAGGCTGTCCATGTCGTGCCGGTTGCTGCCGGCATTCAGCACGAAGCTCTCCAGCATCGTGTCGTCGGCATAGCCCTGCACGTCAACGCCGTGGCGGCGCAACACGTGCAGGTCGTACTTGCCGTGCTGGCCGAGCTTGCGCCGGCCTGCATCGGCGAACGCGGGTGCGAGCGCCGCAAGCACCGCGTCGCGGCCGAGTTGCGGCGGCGCGCCGGGATAGTCGTGTCCCACCGGTATGTACACGGCCTTGCCGGGTTCAGTGGCGAAGCTCAGGCCGACCAGGTTCGCGCGCATGGGATCGAGGCTGTCGGTTTCGGTATCGAACGCGAATTCGACCGCCTGCTCCAGCTGCGCCACCAGCGCTTCAAGTTGCGCCGGCTCCGTCACGGCCGTGTATTCGCCCGCGACACCGAGCGACGCGTCGATGACTGCATCGTCCGCGATCACCGCCGCCACGCGACCGGTGCCGCGTGCACGACCCGGCTCCTTTTCTGCCACCGCGGACGCGTCGACAGTGCCGCCCTCGAGCTCCTTCAGCGCCTGGTTGAAACCATAGCGCGCGTACAACTCGCGCAACTCATCCACATGGCGTTCGCGCAGCGGCAGCGTCTCCGGCCCGCCATCCAGCGCAACGTCGGTCTTGATGGTGACCAGTTCGCGATTCAGCGGCAGGCGTGGCAGCGCCGCGCGCAGGTTGTCGCCAATCTTGCCCTTGATCTCGCCGGCCCGGTCGATGATCGCAGCCAGCGTGCCGTATTCGCCCAGCCACTTTGCGGCGGTCTTCGGACCGCACTTCTCCACGCCGGGAACGTTGTCCACGGTGTCGCCCATCAGGGCAAGGAAGTCGACGATCTGCTCCGGCCGCACGCCGAACTTCTCCACCACGGCCTCGGTGGAATCCAGCCGGCTGCCGCTCATGGTGTTGACCAGCGCCACGCCAGGGCGCACGAGCTGCGCGAAATCCTTGTCGCTGGTGGAAATGGTCACGTCCATGCCCTGCGCCGCGCCCTGCAACGCAAGCGTGCCGATCACATCGTCCGCTTCCACGCCCTCGACACGCAGCAGCGGGAAGCCGAGCGCCTGCACGATGCGGATCATCGGCTCCACCTGCGCGCGCAGCTCTTCCGGCATTGGCGGGCGGTTGGCCTTGTAGTCCGGATACAGTTCGTCGCGGAAGGTCGGGCCGCTGGCATCGAGCACGAAGGCCACGAAGTCGGGCTTTTCCTTCAGCGTCGCGCGCAGCATGTTGACCACGCCGAAGAGCGCGCCGGTAGGCTCGCCCTGCGCATTGGTCAACGGTGGCAGCGCATGGAACGCACGGAACAGGTAGCTGGAGCCGTCGATGAGTACGAGTCGTGTCATGCCGGCATTCTACGCCGCGTGCCTTGCATGCGGCGTCACGCGCGCCGCCCGGCGTTGGGCGCATAATCGGACCATCCATCCCCCGAAAGGTCGCCACGATGACCCGCATGACGAAGCGTGCCGTGCTGCTCTCCTGCCTGCTGGCACTGGCCGGCTGCGCATCGACCGGCAGCGATCCCACCAACGTCGACCTCGCCAACGCGCAGGTCGCCGTCCGCACCGAGAAAAATGGCGACGTGATCGAGGAGTACCGCGTGGCCGGCAACCTGCGGATGGTCAAGGTCACGCCATCGCGCGGCGCGCCCTACTACCTGTACGACTCCGACGGTGACGGGCGCCTGGACAAGAGCAAGGACAACGTTGACGTATCGCCCGTCTACTGGAAGCTGTATGGCTGGTGAGATGCCGCGCTAGCGGATCACCAGCACCGGCACACCGCAGCGGGCCAGTACTTCGCTGGTCTGGCTGCCCAGCAGCAGGCGCCCGAGCGCACGTCGGCCATGCGACGCCATGACGATCAGGTCGCAGCCCTGGCGTTCGGTGGTTTCGACGATGGCTTCCGCGGCGTACCGGTCGGCGACGTGCAGGCACTGCACCTCGATGCCATGCCGGGTCGCCTGTGCGGCGGCTCCGTCCAGCACCCGGCGTGCGGCCTCTTCGCGGGCCGCCTGGAATTCCGGCAGCGAGGTGCCCACCGCGCTCCAGCCCAGGCCGTCATCGAAGCCGGTATTGATGGGCTCGCTGACCGTCAGCACGGTGGCCCTGGCCTGCAATCGCGTCGCCAGCGCGAGGCCATGCTCCACGCCCTTGCCTGCCAGTTCGGAACCGTCGGTCGCGATCAGGATATGCCGGTACATGCCGCACCTCAGGGTGATGGGGTGCGGCCATTACACGCCTGGCGGGCTTAGTGCGCCGTGATCTGGATCAATCGCGGCCTAGACGGCCTGCAGGTTCGCGTAGGCCAGCACCAGCCACTTGCTGCCCTCGCTGTCGAAGTTCACCTGCACCCGCGCATGGGCGCCGCTGCCTTCGTAATCGGTGACCACGCCATGGCCAAACTTGGCGTGGGTGACGGTCTGGCCCAGCTTGAGGCCGGGCGTTTCCAGGCTGGCATGCCCCGGCGTCGCCCGGGTAGCGAAGCCGGAGGCCGGTCGGCTGACCTGCACGCGGGGCCGCACTTCGTTCAGCAGGTTGGCGGGGATCTCGCGCAGGAAGCGTGAGGGGATCCCGTACATGTCCTGCCCGTGCAGGCGTCGCGCCTCGGCAAAGCTCAGCACCAGTTTCTGCCGCGCCCGGGTGATGCCCACGTAGGCGAGGCGGCGCTCCTCTTCCAGTCGCCCGCTCTCGTCCAGCGAGCGGTTGCTGGGGAACAGCCCCTCCTCCAGCCCGGCCAGGAACACCAGCGGGAATTCCAGGCCCTTGGCCGAGTGCAACGTCATCAGCTGCACGCCATCTTCACCGGCCTCGACCTGGCCTTCGCCCGCTTCCAGCGCGGCGTAGGACAGGAAGGCGACCAGCTCGCTCATGCCCTCGCTGCCATTCTCGTCATCGGCGATGTCTTCGCGACGCACGAAGCGCGACGCGACCGACACCAGTTCGTCCAGGTTCTCGGTGCGCGATTCCGAATCCAGCCCGCCGCGGCTCTCGCGCGCCCAGTGCTCGCGCAGGCCGGAGCGCGCCAGCACGTGGTCGACGCGCTCGGCCAGCGTCATCTCAGCGGTCTCCTCGGCCAACTGGTCGACCAATGCGGCGAATGCGGCCAGCGCATTGCGTGCGCGCCCGGCCAGGTCGCTGCCCTGCGCCGCCAGCATCGCCGCGCCCCAGAGCGATACGCGTGCGCCGCGCGCCAGCCGGCGGACTTCGTCCAGCGTGCGCTCGCCGATGCCCCGCGTGGGCGTGTTGACCACGCGCTCGAACGCCGCGTCGTCCGCCCGGTTGGCCATCAGGCGCAGGTACGCGAGGGCGTCCTTGATTTCGGCGCGCTCGAAGAAGCGCATGCCGCCGTACACGCGATAAGGCACCTGCTCAGAAAGCAGGGCCTCTTCGAACGCACGCGACTGCGCGTTGCTGCGGTAGAGGATGGCGGCATCGCCCAGGCTGCCGCCGTCGCGTACCCATTGGCGGATGCGCTCGACGACGAAGCGCGCTTCGTCCATCTCGTTGTAGGCGGCGTACAGGTCGATCGGTTCGCCGTCGCCGGTATCGGTCCACAGCTGCTTGCCGATCCGGCCGGGGTTGTGCGCGATCACGGCGTTGGCCGCGCCCAGGATGTTCGCGCTGGACCGGTAGTTCTGCTCCAGCCGGATGGTCCGCGCGGCCGGATAGTCGCGCAGGAACTGCTGCATGTTCTCGACCTTGGCGCCGCGCCAGCCGTAGATGCTCTGGTCGTCGTCGCCCACCACGAAGACGTGGCCCGTATCGCCTGCCAGCACGCGCACGAAGGCGTACTGGATGGCATTGGTGTCCTGGAACTCGTCCACCAGGATCTCGCGGAAACGCGTGCGGTAGTGCGCCAGCAAGGCCGGCGTGTCGCGCAGCAGCTCGTGCGCGCGCAGCAGTAGTTCGGCGAAATCCACCAGGCCGGCGCGGTCGCACCGCTCCTGGTAACCGGCGTAGACCTGGCGGCGGATGTCCAGCCATTCGTCGTTCGGCGCCGGCTGGATGTGCTCGGGGCGGCGGCCCTCGTCCTTCTGCTCGTTGATCCACCACGCCAGTTGCTTGGGCGGGAACTTGCCTTCGTCCAGCTCCATCGCCTGCACCACGCGCTTGACCAGCCGTTGCTGGTCATCGCTGTCCAGTACCTGGAAGGTCTCGGGCAGCTTCGCTTCCTGCCAGTGCAGGCGCAGCAGGCGGTGGGCAAGGCCGTGGAAGGTGCCGATCCACATGCCGCGGCTGCCGTTGCGCAACTGCACGTCGGCGCGGGCGCGCATTTCGCCGGCCGCCTTGTTGGTGAAGGTCACCGCCAGGATGCCGTGCGTGGGCACGCCGAAGACTTCGTTGAGCCAGGCGATGCGGTGGGTCAGCACGCGGGTCTTGCCGGAGCCGGCGCCGGCCAGAACGAGGTAATGCCCCTGCGCTGCGGAAACGGCGTCGCGCTGGGCGGGATTCAGGTGGTCGAGCAGGTGGGAAACATCCATCCGCGCATTTTACGGCCTGCAGCGACCCAAACCCTGAGACGCAGTCCGTTCAGGCCAGTTCGGCGACCTGCATCGAGACCTGCTTGTGGCCATCGTCCAGCCACTGCCGGCCCGCTTCCACGAAGCCATGCCGGGCATGGAACAGGCGCGAAGGCTCGTTCGGCGGCACTACGTTGAACTCGCAGGTGATGTGCGGGATGCCGCGTTCGCGGGCGAAGGCGAACAGGTCGCCGTAGAGCGCGGACCCGAGGCGATGGCCCTGCACCGAGGCATCCACGACGATGCGGTCCACGTACAGGAAGTCAGGGTAGCGCGCAGCGAACCAGGCGAAATTGTCGTTGCGATAGTCCGCGCCCGCACGCATCGCCAGCAGGAACGCAACAACGCGACCGTCGAGCGTCGCCACGCGGAGATAGGCCGACAGGGTCGCCAGGTGGCGCGCCCTGTCTTCGTCCATCGGGCTGGTATGGCGGACCTCCGCGGCGTTCAGGGCGACGATGGCGGTGAGGTCGTCATCGCCTCCAGCGCGGATCAGGGACGCACCTGCCTGCATGCCGGGATCAGTGCGCCGCGTGCTTGGTCTGCGCGCCGTTGTTCATCAGCCTGTCGGTGTAGGCGATGCCGATGGCGGACAGGATGAAGATGGCGTGGATGATGGTCTGCCACATCACGCCGGTGGCGGTGAAATCACTGCAGGTCTTCGCCAGCCAGCCGGCCGTCTTCGCGGCTTCCGCGGCGGCAAAGGCTTCGGGCGTGCCGCACAGCGGCAGGCCACCCAGCGTGCTGGCGCCGATGAAGGTCTTCAGCAGGTGGATGGACGAGATGCCGATGATCGCCATGGCCAACTTCACCTTCAGCACACTGGCGTTGACGTGGCTCAGCCATTCCGGCTGGTCGGGATGCTTCTCCAGCCCCATGCGCGACACGAAAGTCTCGTAACCGCCCACGATGACCATCATCAGCAGGTTCGAGATCATCACCACATCGATCAGGCCCAACACCAGCAGCATGATGTCCTGCTCGCTGAGACTGGTGGCGCCATGGACCAGATGCCACAGCTCCTTCAGGAACAGGATGACGTACACGCCCTGCGCCACGATCAGGCCGAGGTACAGCGGCAGCTGCAGCCAGCGCGAGCTGAAGATCAGGGCAGGCAGCGGGCCGAGGCGCGCGGATTTGGGATCGGTCATGTGGGGAACGGTCTTTTCCAAGGATGGCGCAGGGTAGCGGCCGGATTTGACGCTGCCAAGTCCGCTGCCGCCGCTAGACTGCGGCTCTCCCCCGCGAGGAACCGCCATGATCGACCTGTACTACTGGCCCACGCCCAACGGCCACAAGATCACGCTGATGCTGGAAGAACTGACCGAGGCAGGCGCGATGCTCGACTACCGCATCGTGCCGGTCGACATCGGCAAGGGTGACCAGTTCAAGCCGGGATACCTGGCGTTCTCGCCCAACAACAAGATGCCGGCGATCATCGACCACGCACCGGCCGACGGCGGCGCGCCGATCAGCGTGTTCGAATCCGGCGCCATCCTGCTGTATCTGGCCAACAAGACCGGCCGCTTCTTCGGCGCCGACACCCGCCAGAAAGTGGCGGTGAACCAGTGGTTGATGTGGCAGATGGGCGGCCTGGGGCCGATGACCGGGCAGTACGGCCACTTCACCGTGTACGCGCCGGAGAAGATTCCCTACGCCATCGACCGCTACACGCGCGAGGTGCAGCGCCTGCTCGGCGTGCTGGACACGCAGCTGGCGAAACATGCCTACATCGCTGGAGAGGGCTACAGCATCGCCGACATGGCCACGCATCCGTGGATCAACGCCTACGACAAGGCCCCGCTGGACCTGACGCCCTATCCCGCCTTGCAGCGCTGGCACGCCGAGATCGCCGCGCGGCCGGCCGTGCAGCGCGCGTATGCGCTGCAGTCGCAGGTCAATCCGAACGCGGGTCAGCCGCTCAGCGACGAGGAGCGCAAGCACCTGTTCGGCCAGCCCTCACGGTAGACGGAGCCGAGTTTGCTCGGCTACGCCGCATCAGGACGCATCCGGCCCGCGAGCGGCGGAGCAAGCGCCGCTCTACGGCGCGCGGCGGCCAATGCAATAATCCGGGACTGACCGGCCCTGCCGCCCGAGAAGTCCCATGCGCCTTGCCCTGTTCGCCCTGATGACCCTCGCCACCACCCTGCCCGCCCACGCTGAAAAACTCACGCTGGAAGCCATCACCGGCAGCGCACCGCTGACCGGCCCCACGCTGACCAAGCCACAGGTCGCGCCGGACGGATCGAGGGTGACCTTCCTGCGCGGCAAGGACAGCGACCGCAACCGTCTGGACCTGTGGGAGTACGACATCGCCAGCGGGCAGACGCGCCTGCTGGTGGATTCGTCGGTGGTACTGCCCGGCGAAGAAGTACTGAGTGATGAAGAAAAGGCGCGCCGCGAGCGCCAGCGCATCGCCGCGCTGTCGGGCATCGTCGATTACCAATGGTCGCCGGATGGCAAGGCACTGCTGTTCCCGCTGGGCGGCGAGCTTTACTTCTACGACCTGGCGAAATCCGGCAAGGACGCGGTGCGCAAGCTGACGGATGGCGGTGGTTTTGCCACCGATCCGAAGATATCGCCGAAGGGGGGCTTCGTCAGCTTCATCCGCGACCGCAACCTGTGGGTCATCGAGCTGGCCAGCGGCAGGGAAACACAGCTGACCCGCGACGGCAGCGACGTGATCGGCAATGGCGTGGCGGAGTTCGTGGCCGATGAGGAAATGGATCGGCACACCGGTTACTGGTGGGCGCCGGATGACTCGGCCATCGCGTTTGCCCGTATCGACGAAACTCCGGTGCCGGTGCAGAAGCGCTACGAGGTCTATCCCGACCGCACGGAGGTGATCGAGCAGCGGTATCCGGCCGCGGGCGATGACAACGTGCTGGTGCAACTGGGTGTGATCGCACCGAAGGCCGGCGCAAAGGCGCGCTGGATCGACCTGGGTGCGGACCAGGACATCTATCTGGCCCGCGTCGACTGGCGCGACCCGCAACGCCTGACCTTCCAGCGCCAATCGCGCGCCCAGAAGAAGCTCGAGCTGATCGAAACCACACTGGCCACCGGCACGCAGCGCACGCTGGTGACGGAAACCTCGAAGACCTGGGTGCCGCTGCACAGCGACCTGCGCTTCCTGAAGGACGGGCGCTTCCTGTGGGCTTCGGAGCGCAGCGGGTTCGAACATCTGTACATGGCGTCGGAAGATGGGTCCGAGCTGACCGCATTGACGCAGGGCGAGTGGGTGGTCGACGGCCTGCTGGCCATCGACGAAGCCGCCGGCCTGGCCTACGCCAGCGGCACGCGTGATGGCGCCACCGAGACGCACGTGTATGCCGTGCCGTTGTCCGGCGGCGAACCGCGTCGTTTGACGCAGGCGCCCGGCATGCATGCCGCCGCCTTCGCCCGCAATGCCAGTGTCTTCGTCGACAGCTGGTCCAGCGACACCACGCTGCCGCAGATCGAGCTGTTCAAGGCCGACGGTACGAAGCTGGCGACCCTGCTCACCAACGATGCGACCGATGCCGCGCATCCCTACGCGAAGTACCTCGGCGCCCACCAGCCCACCACCTACGGCACACTGACGGCCGCTGACGGCCGCACGCCGCTGCATTACAGCCTGATCAAGCCGGCCGGCTTCGACCCGAAGAAGAAGTACCCGGTGGTCGTTTTCGTGTACGGCGGCCCGGCGGCGCAGACCGTCACCCGCGCCTGGCCCGGCCGCAGCGATGCCTTCTTCAACCAGTACCTGGCCCAGCAGGGCTACCTGGTGTTCTCGCTGGACAACCGCGGCACGCCACGTCGTGGCGCGGCCTTCGGTGGCGCGCTGTACGGCAGGCAGGGCACGGTGGAAGTGGACGACCAACTGCGCGGCGCGGCGTGGCTGGCGTCGCAGCCCTTCGTCGATTCCTCGCGCATCGGCGTGTACGGCTGGTCCAATGGCGGCTACATGACGCTGATGCTGTTGGCCAAACACAGCGAGGCGTATGCCTGCGGCGTGTCCGGTGCACCGGTGACGGACTGGGCGCTGTACGACACCCACTACACCGAGCGCTACATGGACCTGCCGAACGCGAACGAAGCCGGCTACAGCGAGGCCAGCGTGTTCACCCACCTGGACGGCCTGCACTCGAAACTGCTCTTGATCCACGGCATGGCCGACGACAACGTGCTGTTTTCCAACTCGACGAAGCTGATGAGTGACCTGCAGAAGCGCGGTACGCCGTTCGAGCTGATGACCTACCCCGGCGCCAAGCACGGCCTGCGTGGCAGCGACCTGCTGCACCGCTACCGACTGACCGAGGATTTCTTCGGTCGTTGCCTGAAACCCTGAGACGAAGGAGACGCCGATGTCCGCTTCCCCGCCGCCGATGCCCGCCGCCGTGAAAGCGGGCTGGTGGAGCCGCAACTGGAAATGGTGCGTGCCCGTGCTGGCGGTGGTGGTGCTGGCCTCGTTCCTGGCCTTCATCGCCGGGCTGATGACGCTGATCTTCGGCGCGATGAAATCCTCCGAACCCTACCGGCATGCGATGGCACGGGCACAGGCCGATGCAGCCGTGGTCGCCGCATTGGGCATCCCGATCAAGCCGGGCTGGTTCGTGCAGGGCAGCCTCAACAGCAGTGGAGCGGGCGGCGAGGCAGAGCTGGCAATCCCGCTTGATGGCGGCAAGACCGATGGCACGCTGTTCGTGGTGGCGGAGAAGCGCGCCGGTGAATGGCACTACGAAACGCTGGCGGTCAACGTGGACGGCGGCGAACGGATCGTGCTGGAAGCCGGCAGCGACGGGCCGGCGTCTCCCTGACCCCACGAACGACGAAGGCGGCCGTGGGCCGCCTTCGGATCGCATCCGGCAGGTGGCCGGCTCAGTTCTTCGGTGCCGGGTCCGGCACGACCAGGGTGGGGTCCACCGCCGTGCCCGGCGGCACGTAGATCGCCACGCCCGCCGCCTGCTTCTGTGTGGTGGGGATGCCCATGCTGAGGCCACCACCGGAGTGGCGGCCGTAACTGCCGGCACCCACCGACATGCCGACCGGGGATCCACTGGATCCCACGCCGACCAGCACCACGCCGTTCGCGCCGAGGGCGGCGGCTTCGCGCTTGAGGCGTGCCACGGCGGCGTCGGTCTGGCCCTGCGTGCCGAAGCCGACGGCACTTTTGGATTCAAGCTGCGCGATTTCCAGCGACCCCGCAGGCGCGGTGCGGTAGACCTGGACCTGCGCAGGATCGATGGCGGGGCGCGCCTGCCCCAGCATGACCTTGGAGCTGCTGGCGCAGCCGGCACTGAGCGCGGCGACGAGCACGATGGCAGCGATACGGAACGACATGGCGGCTTCTCCCGGTGACCTGCGGCGATCTTCCGCCGATGCCGCTGAATACTGGCACAGCTAGCAGGCGTCCGGCGTGACGGGACGGGCGGGTTATCATTTCGCCCCGACATGCCCCCCGTTTCCCGCACGATGAGCTCCGCCCCCGACCATCCACCCGCGCCGCAGCGGCTGGCCGTCGACTACATCCACGCGCCCACGCCACGGGCGTTGCTGGGCCTACCGGAGACGCTGGCCGTGTTCGGTTTCGGCGCGCTGGCGCCCGCCACCTCGACCATCGACGACCCGCGCTACCTGCGCGTGCCGCTGTCGCCGTTGCGCGAAGCCGCGGCCCCGTACGAAGTCTGGCGTGCGGCGGGCCCCGTGACCACCGGCCACGAAGGCGCGGTGCGCTACAGCCACGACGGCGCGCTGATGTTCGGCGTGGTGGAGTGGGAAGAACCCGAAGGCGGCATCCTGCACGCGAGTGCGCACGCATATGCCGCGATGGCCGCCTTCTGGCGCGACAGCGGATATCCGCACCTGCTGCGCATCTGGAATTACTTCGATGCCATCACGCAGGGCGAAGGCGACGGCGAACGCTACCGGCAATTCTGCATCGGCCGCGTGCAGGGCCTGGGCGATATCGATACGCGCGCGCTGCCCGCCGCCACGGCGATAGGCAGCCGCGACGGCCGCCGCGTGCTGCAGGTCTACTGGCTC
>Ga0065704_10071255_pt1 | contig 12199 bp, 10 predicted proteins | sample SwiRhicommuniRL2_FD_59091 | JGI IMG/M metagenome (GOLD analysis project Ga0065704, IMG submission 59091) | Switchgrass rhizosphere bacterial communities from Rose Lake, Michigan, USA - RL2 v2 (version 2) | ecosystem: Host-associated > Plants > Roots > Rhizosphere > Soil | place: East Lansing, MI
TCGCAAACGTTTGCCTGGACTGTTAGAATTGCGCCGATTTTTCTTACTATCGCAATGCAATCGCGTGGGGACTTGAGCCGTGACCAACAAAACTTCTCTCAGCTACAAAGATGCCGGTGTAGATATTGACGCAGGTAATGCGCTGGTTGACCGTATCAAAGGGGTAGTTAAAAAAACCCGCCGCCCGGAAGTGATGGGTGGACTGGGAGGATTCGGCGCCCTGTGCGCGCTGCCGCAAAAATACCGTGAACCGGTTCTGGTCTCCGGCACCGACGGCGTGGGCACCAAGCTGCGTCTGGCGATGGATCTGAAACGCCACGACACCATCGGTGTTGACCTGGTGGCCATGTGCGTTAACGACCTGGTGGTTCAGGGCGCTGAGCCGCTGTTCTTCCTCGACTACTACGCGACCGGCAAACTGGACGTGGACACCGCAGCCAGCGTCATCAGCGGTATCGCGGAAGGTTGTCTGCAGTCTGGCTGTGCGCTGGTCGGCGGCGAAACCGCTGAAATGCCGGGGATGTATCACGGCGAAGATTACGACGTCGCCGGCTTCTGCGTGGGCGTGGTTGAGAAATCCGAAATCATTGACGGCAGCAAAGTAACCGACGGCGACGTGCTGATTGCGCTGGGCTCCAGCGGCCCGCATTCCAACGGCTACTCCCTGGTGCGCAAAATTGTCGAAGTGAGCGGCTGCGACCCGCTGACCACCGAGCTGGAAGGCAAACCGCTGGCCGATCACCTGCTGGAACCAACCCGCATCTACGTGAAATCCATTCTGGAACTGATCGAGAAGGTGGACGTTCACGCCATCGCCCACCTGACCGGCGGCGGCTTCTGGGAAAACATTCCGCGCGTGCTGCCGGACAACACCCAGGCCGTAATCGACGAATCCTCCTGGCAGTGGCCGGCGGTGTTCAACTGGCTGCAGGATGCCGGTAACGTCAGCGATCACGAAATGTATCGCACCTTCAACTGCGGCGTGGGGATGCTGATTGCCCTGCCGGCCAGCGAAGTGGACAATGCTCTGGCGCTGCTGCAGGCCAAAGGTGAAAACGCGTGGAAAATCGGTATCATCAAAGCATCTGATTCCGAACAGCGTGTGGTCATTGAATGAAAAACATAGTGGTGCTCATTTCCGGTAACGGAAGTAATTTGCAGGCTATCATCGATGCCTGCAAACAGAAGAAAATCAACGGCACCCTCCGCGCAGTATTCAGTAACAAGGCCGACGCGTTCGGCCTTGAACGTGCCCGCGAGGCAGGCATTGCGGCGCATGCGCTTAGCGCTTCTCAGTTTGCCAGCCGCGAGGCCTTTGACCGTGAGCTGGTGCAGGAGATCGACGCCTACGCCCCGGACGTGGTGGTGCTGGCGGGCTATATGCGGATCCTCAGCCCGGCATTCGTGGCGCACTATGCGGGACGTCTGCTGAATATCCACCCTTCCCTGCTGCCAAAATATCCCGGCCTGAATACCCATCGTCAGGTGCTGGACAATGGCGACGAGGAGCACGGCACCTCAGCCCATTTTGTCACTGACGAACTGGACGGTGGCCCGGTGATCCTGCAGGCGAAAGTGCCGGTGTTTGAAGGCGACAGCGAAGAGGATGTCACCGCCCGGGTTCAGGCCCAGGAGCATGCCATCTACCCGCTGGTGGTGAGCTGGTTTGTTGATGGCCGCCTTGAAATGCGTGACGGTGCCGCCTGGCTGGACGGCGCGCCGTTACCTCCGCAAGGACATGCGGCGGAAGAGTAATTCTTTGCCGGGTGGCGCTATCGCTTACCCGGCCTACCTGGCGCAGGCCTGCGCAACTCTCTATTATCCCTCAAGAATAAATTTAACTGTCATACTTTTCTGACACAGTTGGACATATAGTGGAAATGCTCGCCATAATAAAGGCGAGACGGATTTGCCACGTCCTGTGATTGAACTGGAGTGTGAGTAGTAATGGGTCAGGAAAAGTTATACATCGAGAAAGAGCTAAGCTGGTTAGCATTCAACGAGCGCGTGCTTCAGGAAGCGGCGGATAAAAGTAACCCGCTGATTGAGCGCATGCGTTTTCTGGGGATTTACTCCAATAACCTGGACGAGTTCTATAAAGTTCGCTTTGCTGAACTGAAGCGTCGCATCATTATTAGCGAAGAGCAGGGTTTAAACTCGAATTCGCGTCATCTGCTTGGCAAGATCCAGTCCCGGGTGCTGAAAGCCGATCAGGAATTTGACAGTCTGTATAACGAATTGCTGCTGGAGATGGCACGCAATCAGATCTTCCTGATCAACGAGCGACAGCTCTCGGTCAACCAGCAGAGCTGGCTGCGCCACTATTTCAAACATTATCTGCGCCAGCACATCACCCCCATTCTGATTAACCGCGAAACCGATCTGGTGCAGTTCCTGAAGGATGACTACACCTATCTGGCGGTAGAGATTATCCGCGGCGACAGCATTCGCTATGCGCTGCTGGAGATCCCGTCGGATAAAGTGCCGCGCTTCGTCAACCTGCCGCCGGAAACCCCGCGTCGCCGCAAGCCGATGATCCTGCTGGATAATATCCTGCGCTACTGTCTGGACGACATCTTCAAGGGCTTCTTCGATTACGACGCCCTGAACGCCTATTCGATGAAGATGACCCGTGACGCCGAGTACGACCTGGTGCACGAGATGGAAGCCAGCCTGATGGAGCTGATGTCCTCCAGCCTCAAGCAGCGCCTGACCGCCGAGCCGGTGCGCTTTGTCTATCAGCGCGATATGCCGGATGCGATGGTCGAGATGCTGCGTGAAAAGCTGACCATCTCCCGCTACGACTCCATCGTGCCCGGCGGCCGCTATCACAACTTCAAAGACTTTATCGGCTTCCCGAACGTTGGCAAAGCCAACCTGGTGAACAAGCCGCTGCCGCGTCTGCGCCATATCTGGTTCGATAAGTTCCGCAACGGCTTCGACGCCATTCGCGAGCGCGACGTCCTGCTTTACTATCCGTACCACACCTTTGAGCACGTGCTGGAGCTGATGCGCCAGGCGTCGTTCGACCCTAACGTGCTGGCGATCAAAATCAACATCTACCGCGTGGCGAAAGACTCGCGCATTATCGATGCGATGATACATGCCGCCCACAACGGGAAAAAAGTGACCGTGGTGGTAGAGCTGCAGGCGCGTTTCGACGAAGAGGCCAACATCCACTGGGCCCGCCGTCTGACCGAAGCGGGCGTACACGTGATCTTCTCGGCCCCGGGGCTGAAGATCCACGCCAAGCTGTTCCTTATCTCCCGTAAAGAGGGTGATGACGTGGTGCGTTATGCCCACATCGGCACCGGCAACTTCAACGAGAAAACGGCGCGTATTTATACCGACTACTCGCTGCTCACCGCCGATGCGCGCATCACTAACGAGGTGCGCCGGGTCTTTAACTTCATTGAGAACCCGTATCGTCCGGTCAGCTTCGACTATCTGCTGGTGTCGCCGCAGAACTCCCGTCGCCTGCTGTATGACATGATCGACAAAGAGATCGCCAATGCCCAGAACGGCCTGCCGGCTGGCATTACGCTGAAGCTCAACAACCTGGTCGACAAAGGGCTGGTGGATCGCCTGTATGCGGCATCCAGCTCCGGCGTTCAGGTCAACCTGCTGATCCGCGGCATGTGCTCCCTGATCCCCGATCTTGAGGGGATCAGCGAAAATATTCGCGTCATCAGCATCGTGGACCGTTATCTTGAACACGATCGCATCTATATTTTTGAGAACGGTGGCGATAAACGCGTCTACCTCTCTTCCGCCGACTGGATGACGCGCAACATCGATTACCGAATCGAAGTGGCAGCGCCACTGCTCGACCCGCGATTGAAACAACAAATTCTTGATATCATTGACTTATTATTAAGCGATACTGTAAAAGCACGTTATATCGATAAAGAACTGAGTAACCGCTATGTGCCGCGCGGCAACCGCCGTAAGGTGCGGGCACAGCTGGCGATTTACGACTATATCAAATCACTCGAGCAACCCGATTAACCTATGCCGATAAACGATAAGACCCCACGACCGCAGGAGTTTGCTGCGGTCGACCTTGGTTCTAACAGCTTCCACATGGTCATTGCCCGTGAGGTGGATGGCGCAATGCAGATCATCGGTCGACTGAAGCAGCGCGTCCATCTGGCTGACGGCCTGGGCGCAGACAATATGCTCAGCGAAGAGGCGATGGAGCGCGGGCTGAACTGCCTGTCGCTGTTTGCCGAACGCCTGCAGGGCTTTACTCCGTCGAGCGTCTGCATTGTCGGGACTCATACCCTGCGTCAGGCCTCGAACGCCACGGAATTTTTAAAGCGCGCGGAGCAGGTGATCCCCTACCCTATCGAGATCATTTCGGGCAATGAAGAGGCCCGTCTGATCTTCATGGGTGTGGAACATACTCAGCCAGAAAAAGGCCGCAAGCTGGTGATCGACATCGGTGGCGGCTCAACCGAGCTGGTCATCGGCGAAAACTTTGAGCCGCATCTGGTCGAAAGCCGTCGGATGGGCTGCGTCAGTTTCGCACAGCTCTACTTCCCGGGCGGAGCAATCAGCCGGGAGAACTTCCAGCGCGCGCGCATGGCCGCGGTGCAGAAGCTGGAGTCGCTCGCCTGGCAGTACCGGCTACAGGGCTGGAACGTGGCGCTTGGTGCTTCGGGTACAATCAAAGCCGCACATGAAGTGCTGGTGGAGATGGGCGAAAAAGACGGATTTATCACCCCGGAACGTCTGTCGATGCTGATGGAAGAGGTGATCAAGCACAAGAGCTTTGATGCCCTGAGCCTGCCTGGCCTGTCAGAAGAGCGTAAAGCGGTGTTTGTCCCGGGTCTGGCGATCCTGTGCGGCGTGTTCGATGCGCTGGCCATTCGTGAGCTGCGCCTCTCTGACGGCGCACTGCGCGAAGGCGTGCTGTACGAGATGGAGGGACGTTTCCGCCATCAGGATATTCGCAGCCGTACCGCGCAGAGCCTGGCGAACCAGTACAATATTGACCGTGAGCAGGCGAAGCGGGTGCTGGAAACCACGACCCATATGTACGAGCAGTGGGAAACCCAGAACCCGAAACTGGCGCATCCGCAGCTGGCAGCCCTGCTGAAGTGGGCGGCGATGCTGCACGAGGTCGGGCTGAACATCAACCACAGCGGAATGCATCGTCACTCGGCCTACATTCTGCAAAACAGCGATTTGCCTGGCTTCAACCAGGAGCAGCAGACCATGATGGCCTCGCTGGTGCGTTATCATCGCAAAGCCGTTAAGCTGGACGAGTTGCCGCGCTTTACGCTGTTCAAGAAAAAACAGTTCCTGCCGCTGATCCAGCTACTACGTCTGGGCGTACTGCTCAACAACCAGCGTCAGGCGACGACCACGCCGCCAACCCTGACGCTCACCACGGACGATAACCACTGGACGCTGAGCTTCCCGCATGACTGGTTTAGCCAGAACGCACTGGTGCTGCTGGATCTGGAAAGAGAGCAGCAGTACTGGAGCGCCGTCACCGGCTGGTGCCTGAAAATTGAAGAAGAGCACTCTCCGAACGTCGCCGCGTAAAGGCCGTATCAGGCGCTCTTTGTGAGCGCCTGATACGGCAGTAAAGACTCAAGCGGTACGGGTTTGCCGATGAGATAACCCTGGAAATAATCAATCCCCAGCGCCTCGGCGGCGCAGCGGATCTCTTCGCTCTCGACGTATTCTGCCACCACCAGCATTCTCTTCATCCGCGCCAGATGGCAAATCGACGCCACAATCTGATAATCCAGGCTGTTGCTGACGATGTTACGAATAAAGCTGCCGTCGATCTTCAGAATATCGGCATCGACGCTTTTTAAGCGGGCGTAACTGGCGTAGCCGGTGCCAAAATCATCAATGGCCACCCGGCATCCCATCTCCTGCAAATGGTTCATCGTCTGCATCGCCAACCCGGCGTTGCCAAAGCTGCTGCTCTCGGTGATCTCGAAGATGAGCTGCCAGCTCTCAATGCCATAGGTTTGCAGCATCCGGCTCACCTCCAGCGGCAGCTGCGCCCGGCAAACGGAGGATGGCGACAGATTGATGGCAAACCGCTGCCCCGGCAGACTCTCCCGGTTATCGGCCATAAACTGCAGCGTCTTCTCCAGCACCAGCAGATCAATACGCGAAGAGAGGCCAAACTCCTGCGCAACCGGCAGAAACTCATCGGGGGAAATCAGCTCTGCACCCTCGTTTTGCAGCCGCAGCAGTATCTCGTGATAGTCATCGCCCCGAATCCCCTTCACCGGCTGCGCCACCAGGGTAAATTCATCTTTCTCCAGCGCGCGCTGCAGGCGATTCATCATCGCCACTTTGTCTTTCAGGCCGCGTTGCAGATTGATAGCCCCCCGCTGCTGCAGGTTTTCCGGGTGATTGGTCGCGAGGGAGAGATCCGCAATGGTGCTCAGCTCGCCCAGCAGCAGATAAATGTGTATCACCGGTGATCGCACGTAGCAGTAGCTGACCCCCACCTGCGGCTGGAGCGGCATGCCGTCCCAGAGGAAGCGGAAACGCTTGATGTGCTCATCCAGCTCATCAATTCGGGACTGGTGGGATTCGGTATTGAGCCGCATCACCAGATCGTGCCCGGACAGCTGATAAACACACTCATCCGGCTGCAGATAGTCGGTGATCCACGCGGCCAGTTTCTGTTTGTACTGGATACGCAGCATGAGGCCGTAATTGCGCCCCAGCACTTCCAGTTCCGGAATACGCAGGAAGCAGAGTACCGACCAGGGCTTTTTGCCCAGCGCGCGGTTCAGCGCCCGCAGGTTTGGCATATGAACCACCGGGTCGAGAAACGCCAGCCGCCTGGCACGGATATTCACCGCCCGCTGACGCGATGCCAGCATCGCCATGTACACCACCACGAAGGTAAAGACCAGATAGCTGGATGAGGTGATAGTGAGCTGAATATCGTAGCCTTGCCCCCGGGGGATGTAGCTGTCAAAAAAGTGAATAGAGACAATCAGCACCGGCGTCCAGATCAGGGACATCAGCTTATAGCCGAAGCGCATGGATCCCCATAGCATCACCGGCATCAGCAGCGACAGCGTGTAGTTGGTGCTGAAGATGGTGCTGTTTTCGGTGATAGGCCACAGGAGCAAGGCCAACAGGGCGCAGCTTGCCACCAGCCAGATAGCCACTTCCATCACCGTTACTTTACGGTCGATCTGGCACACAATCTGCGACAGCAGGCTTCGCAGATAGCGGGGATGGCGAAGGGTACGAATGATCAGATAGCAGAACGGAACGCCCGTCAGGCAGCCGACCAGTAAGCCCTGATAGTTAATCAGCGAGCGGATCCCGGGGGGGCTGATACCGGCCAGATTAAACCGTATTTTATAGACGCCAAGGTAGACGGCGAACTGAAACAGCATCAGGAAAATCGTGGCGGGACAGAACATCTGCCAGAACAGCCGTTGCGCCATGAGCCGGGGCTCACCATAGGCGACCTTATTGCGACGAGGCGCGAAGACCCGGTATCCGCCCCAGCTGAGGGTGATGGGGATCAAAAAATGCGTAATGGCAACGGCGGTTTCATACCCGCCAAACGTGGGGTAATAGCGCAGAAAGAGTGCAAGGATAATACCAGGAACCGCCGCCATGCCGTAAAACAGCATCATCGACAGCAAAAACGCCAGCGGCATGTAATAGAGCACCACGATGCTTTCCTGCACCTGGGTATAGGTGGTGGCCAGGCGCGCAACGGGCAGCAGAACAACCGGCAGAATCAACGGCAGCGCCCACCAGCGGTCTCGATATTTTTTATATAATGCGAAAATAGTCATAGATGCCATAGTTAACCCGCTCATCCAGGGGCAGTTTAGACAGGCATCCAACCTGACGATGTTGTCGTGCTGGCGATATAACGCTTACACGAAGGAGGAAAGATTTTAGTAAGCCATGGCGAGGGAGATTTGACTTAAATCAAAGAGATTAATGCCGGAAAGAAATATTCACCTTTTTTAACCCTACTTTTGTGCTAATTATCAGTAGCGTAAATAAAGTTATTATCAAACATAACAATCAGTAGATTAATCGTTGACAGAATTTTACATTCCCCAGAATTGACCCCTGTGGCTCCCGTATGCCTTAATGGCACATCGCCCACAGGGTATTTTCAGGAACACTACAGTGAGTCAGGCCACACGTATGCGAAAACGACATCGGTTTAACACTCGGATGACGCGTATCATACTGCTAATCAGCTTATTCTTTTTTGTAGGCCGCTTCATTTACTCCTCCATTGGTGCCTGGTATCACCATCAGGAAAAAAAACAGGCGCAACAATCCAGCCTTTCTGGCGAATACGTCGAGCGCTCCACTAACACCCTTAATTAACCCGCCTGTATTTGCTGGATAATTAAATTATTTCGCCGTTTGTAATAATCGAATAATTTCGCTGATCCCTTTACTCAGCACTTTATCCTGACGCATAGCGATAGCCAGCTGGCGCCGTAAAACCGGTGTAAGCGAGCGCACGCATAACCCCTGCCTGTCCTGCTCACAATTCACCGCCATACGGGGAATAATGCTGTATCCCAGCCCAACGCGAACCATACGTTTGATGGCTTCGATGCTGCCGGACTGCATGATCGGCTGCACCGCCATACCGCTGGCCTGGAACCAGGCGTCGATCACTGCCCGTGTGCTGCTCCCGGTTTCAAAGGCGATAAAGGGGTGCGCCTCTAGCTCGGCTGCGGTCAGCGTGGTAAACAGCCCCTGCCAATCTTCTGCTGCAATAAACACGAACTCTTCATCCAGCACCGGGGCGATAGCCAGTGACGAACCCATTGCGGGTAAGGTCACCAGCCCCAGATCGAGACGGTTCTCCTCGATGGCGCGTACTATCTCCAGGGTATTGCCGGTAGTGACGCCGACCCGCAGCAGGGGATGATCCTGACGCAGCTGCTGCAACAGCGGCGGCAAAAGATGGATGCAGGCCGTCGCCCCCATCCCGATGGTGATCGTTCCACTCACCGCATGGCTGAATGCCGCCACCGCCCGGATGGTCTCCTCCACCGCCTGCTCGATCCGCTCGCCGTGAGTCAACAGCGCCAGCCCGGCCGCCGTAGCTTTGACGCCCCGTCCGGTACGCTCGATTAACCGCGCCTGCAGGAATTGCTCCAGCTGGCGGATCTGCAAACTCACCGCCGGTTGCGAAAGCCCCAGCACGTCCGCAGCCGCAGAAAAACTGCCCCGCTGAACGACCAGTCGAAAGGTCGCCAGCTGTCCCAGATTCAGCGTCGTCATCACAAAGTTTCTCTTATAGGAGCCATAAACGCACCGACCTGCCAGCAGCCTGATGCGCGGGATATGCTCAGGATAACTGCCTGAAGGAATGAAAGATAATGAAAAACCTGGCCATACCCCGCACGCTTCCCCTGACCACCGGCTGTAACCAGCTCATCAACTGGGGGATCTCCTTTTACATGCCGGGCACGTTTGCCCGGGCCATCGCGGCGGATAGCGGCTGGTCGTCCCCGGCAATCTATTCGGGCCTGACACTCGCCATGCTGGTGATGGCCGCCCTCTCGCCTTTTGTTGCTTATCTTCTGGCGCGGATGGGAGGACAGCGGGTGGTGATGCTCGGATCGCTGCTGATCTCCGCCAGCTGTATGATGATGGCAAACGCCCACTCCCTTGTCGCCTGGTACGCCGCCTGGATGCTAACCGGCATCGGCATGCGCCTGTCACTGTATGACGCGCTGTTCGCGGCGCTGGTGAATCTTTACGGCCAGCAGGCGCGGCGTACCATCTCTCGCATCACCCTGGCGGGTGGGCTGGCGTCGGTAGTGTTCTGGCCGCTGGGCGAGGCGTTGCTGACAATCATGAGCTGGCGGGACGCGCTGCTGGTCTATGCCCTGTTCGGCTTATTGAGCGCCACGTTAACCCTGGCTTTACCCAATCAAACACGCCCGACCGTCAAACCATCCACCCAGCCTGCCGTTAAACAGGATCGCCGCAACGGCTGGCTGTATGCCGCCTTTATTGCGCTGATCACCTTTGTCTCTAACGGCACGTCCACCCACCTGCCGGAATTCATCGCCAGCGTCGGCCTGCCGGTTACCATCGGCATGTTATGGGGGATTGGACAGACCGGGGCGCGGTTCCTGGAGGTGGTCGCCGGGGCGGGACTCACCCCGCTGCGCCTGACCCTGCTGACCGCGTTCGCCATGCCGGTGTGCTTTATGCTCGGGCTGAGCAGTACGCTGTTCCTCTGGTCCGCGGCCGGTTTTGTGCTGGGCTACGGCGCGATTAACGGACTGGTGACTATCGTGAAAGCCACCTTACCCTTGCAGCTGTTTGCCCCTGAAGAGTACGCCAGGCGCACCGGGGTACTGCTGATCCCGGCCCAGCTGATGGCGGCGGCCTCCCCGCTGGCCTACGCGTGGTTGAACCGGGCGTCTGGAACCCTCGGTGCGATGTGGCTGTCGTTGGGGCTGACGCTGGTTATTGCCGGGCTGGCGGTGGCTATCGTGAAGGGTCAGGCTGCATGTGCGACCGAAATGTATCGCACTGTATCCACGCCGCCCGGCTTACGCAGCCATACAAAAAAGCCGCCCGCAGCAAACAGGGCCGATACATAAAAATGGTCTCCTGTGTCTGGCGTTAATCAAACCTTCGCATTCACACAAACCGTTTTAAGGAATCGTAAAATGAAAACATTACTGATCGCCGTTCTGACCTTCACCGCCGCCATGACTTCCTCCGCTTTCGCTGCCGAGGAAATTAACCAGCCGCAGGGGCTGCAAAAAATAGGCACCGTTTCCGACAGCAGCGGCGCATCGTCGCTGGCAGATCTGGAGGCGAAACTGCAGGCTAAAGCCGCCGAAGCGGGTGCCAGCGCGTTCCACATTACCTCCGCCGGGGGAAATAACACCCTGTCAGGCACCGCGGATATTTATCGTTGAGGCGTGACCATGAATAAACTCTCAATACATACCGTTGCGGTGGGCCTGATGCTGGCCACCGCCAGCGGTTCGGCACTGGCGGGCAGCGATAAAACCGTGGTGCTGGTGCATGGTGCCTTTGCCGACGGCAGCAGCTGGAACCCGGTGATCGACAAACTGCAAAGCCAGCATACCGAAGTCATTGCCGTTCAGCTGCCGCTCACCTCGTTAAAAGATGATGTCGCTGCCACCCGGCGCGCTATCGCCCGGGCTCACGGGGATGTGGTGCTGGTGGGCCACTCCTGGGGCGGGACGGTGATCAGCGAGGCGGGTAACGATGCACGGGTCAAATCGCTGGTCTATGTGGCGGCGTTTGCCCCGGACTCAGGCCAGTCGACGGCGGATCTGGCGGGGCGCTACCCTGCCCCACCGGGCAGCGCGGGCATCGCCAAAACTGCAGACGGTTTTCTCTATTTGCCGGGCAAGTCGCTACGTCAGGACTTTGCGCCAGACATTAAGGCTGCTGAGCAGAACAGACTGACTGCCACCCAGGGCCCGATCCGCGCAGATGCTTTTGCGGAAAAGGTCGCCCACGCGGCCTGGCACGATAAGCCGAGCTGGTATGTGGTCAGCAAGAATGACCGGATGATCAACCCGGACCTGGAGCGGGCGATGGCGAAGACGATTCATGCCAAAACCACCGAAGTGGCGGCAAGCCATGTGTCGATGGTGAGCCAGCCGGAGGAGATTGCCCGGGTCATCGAGCAAGTGGGGCAATGACACAGGCGAAAAAAAGCCCGCAGGATGCGGGCTTAAATAGAGAACGATTAACGGACGGGATTTATTCCCACTCAATCGTCGCCGGTGGTTTACCGCTGATGTCATATACGACTCGCGATATCCCATTGACTTCATTGATTATTCTATTGGACACGCGGCCCAGGAAGTCATACGGCAGGTGTGCCCAGTGGGCGGTCATGAAGTCGATGGTCTCCACCGCACGCAGGGAGACAACCCAGTCGTACTTACGGCCATCGCCCATAACGCCGACAGAGCGAACCGGCAGGAACACGGTGAACGCCTGGCTCACTTTGTTGTACAGGTCAGCTTTGTGCAGCTCTTCGATGAAGATCGCATCGGCACGACGCAGCAGGTCGCAGTACTCTTTCTTCACTTCGCCCAGCACGCGCACGCCCAGACCCGGGCCCGGGAACGGGTGACGGTAGAGCATGTCGTACGGCAGACCCAGTTCCAGACCGATCTTACGCACTTCGTCTTTGAACAGCTCGCGC
>Ga0065704_10001507_pt1 | contig 12195 bp, 13 predicted proteins | sample SwiRhicommuniRL2_FD_59091 | JGI IMG/M metagenome (GOLD analysis project Ga0065704, IMG submission 59091) | Switchgrass rhizosphere bacterial communities from Rose Lake, Michigan, USA - RL2 v2 (version 2) | ecosystem: Host-associated > Plants > Roots > Rhizosphere > Soil | place: East Lansing, MI
TCTGCATGTACAATATTACAAATTTTGCTTTTTATAAGTGGATTGCTGTACACAAAACTTAATCATTTGGCTAAAATTTAGTAACATTGCTCTCTAATTATCAAAAGTTGACTGGGAGACAAAAAAAATATATTAGTCTTTTATTGAAGATACTTGTGTTTGCACTTGCGACATGGTACATTATTACCAAAGTATCTGATAAGAGCAATATCGATAAGTTTAAGACGCTAATCACAGGATTAGAGCAACATTCTGTTGTCTGGACATTGATCTTGATTGTTGTTTTAATGTTTGTAAATTGGCTTCTGGAGGTGGTTAAATGGCGCTATCTTGCATCCAAACTGGAGCATATATCCTTCTGGAAGGCATTTCAATCCGTTTTTTGTGGACTTACATGGGCGATTTTTACCCCGAATAGGATCGGCGAGTATGGGGGGCGGGTGTTGTTCCTGAAGCCGCAAAATAGGGCTAAAGGAGCTGTTGCTATGGGGGTAGGGTTGTTTGCTCAACTGGTATTGACAAGTGTTGCAGGCTCGCTGAGCATAGCTTGGTTTATTTGTAAGTTTTTATCCACGCCTTTATCCGTTCAATTTGGTGTCTGGTTGCTCGCCATTATTTACGCTGCTGGATTTGTCATCTTGTATTTTAATGTGAGATGGGTGGATATGCTTGTGGGCCGAATTAAGTTTTTGGCGAAAATAAGACCTTTTTTTGAGGTATTGGAGCATTATTCCGCACCTGAGTTGAGCATTGTTTTGGTAAACTCACTGGCAAGGTTTATTATTTTTACTTCGCAGTATATTATTTTGATGAAGCTGACCTTACCTGAGCTGCCACTTCTTTCCATGGTTTTGATGATCTTTATCCTCTTTTTTGTTCAGGCAGCTTTGCCGACATTGGATATTTTCGATTTTAGTGTACGTAGCTTTGTGGCAAGTAATCTTTATAGCTATATTACAACACAAGAAATTGCGGTGATGGCAATTGTATCGTGTATCTGGTTTGTCAATTTGATTCTCCCTGCGATATTTGGTTCTATTTTTGTTTTTAAGATTAATTTTTTCGGTGATACAAATTCTTAGCTATTTATTGATCAGTTTTGCGTGCGTGTATGCTATTTTAGTATTGTGGATGCGAAAAGGCTGGGCCACGATTCAAGCGCCCACAGGCCTCTTACCTTCTACCAAGACTGTATCAGTTATTATCGCTGCACGGAATGAAGAATTAAATATCCGGAGAACGATAGAATCAATATTGAACCAAAATTTTCCGAGTGAACTTCTTGAACTTATTATTATTGATGATCATTCGAATGACAACACTTCCACTATAGTAAAAGAATATGCAGAGCGAGGTGTGAAATTGATTCAGTTAAATGAGAATGGTCGAATGAATTCCTATAAGAAGCTGGCGATTTCAAGGGCAATTGACTGCTGCAAGGGAGAGATTGTCATTACTACGGATGCAGACTGTAGGATGGGGGCAAATTGGCTTGCGACAGTGATCGGGACATTTGAAAAGGAAGATGCTTATTTATTGTCTTCTCCAGTCGTATACTCGGAGGAAAAGAGCTTTTTTGAACGGCTACAAACCTTGGAATTCCTGTATCTCATAGGTCTTGGTGCAGCGGGTATAGGTAATAGAAAACCTACAACCTGTAATGGTGCAAATTTGGCTTACCAAAAAGATATATTCAAACAAATGGGCGGTTTTAAAGGTATTGATGAACTGGCTTCAGGGGATGACGAGTTATTTTTGCATAAAGTGGCGGAGAAGTACCCTGAAAGAATTGCTTTCTGTAAATCGGAGGAAGCGATCGTGTATACAGATGCTAAACCCGATCTAAGGTCATTTATCAGCCAACGAAGACGTTGGGCCTCTAAGAGTACCAAGTATAAAAATAAGGGAGTTATTGCTTTAGGGATCGCTATTTGGCTGTTTAATGTGTTATTATTGGTCGGAGCCATTCTTGCAGTTGCAGGTATTAAGACACTTGCTTGGGTTGTCCTTTTTGCATTGCTACTTAAAATGACAGTCGAACTGTTGTTTATCCAGCCTTTAACCAATTTTGCAAAACGGACTAATCTGCTCTGGTATCTTCCTATATTGAGTCTGGCCCATATTCTGTATTTAGCTTATATTGGAATATTGGGGAATATTGGAAAGTATGACTGGAAGGGTAGACAAGTCAAATAATTCTACTTTATTTTTCAACTTTCTGCTTAATAGTCTCTTCGGCTAGTTTTACAATTTCCTCAATATCTTTATCCTTTGTATCTAGTGGATCAAGTACCTCCCATGTCATATGCAGAAAAGGAGTCAACGGATACATACCATATTGTACCATCTCATATGATCCTTTGATTGCAATCGGGACGACCAATGCATTTGGGTTTTTCTTTAATAATGTTGCAATACCACCTACATGAAAAGCTTTCATCTTACCTGTTTTTGATCGAGTTCCTTCTGGAAAGATAAAGGCCGACCAATTCTTTGTTTTCATATTGTTGGCAAGTTTCAGAATCTCAGCTATCGATTGTTTGGCGTCATTACGATCGATATTGGCTGCTCCACCATGTTTTAGATTAAACGAAATACTCGGTATACCACTGGCCAGCTCAATTTTTGAGATAAACTTTCCATGAAATCTCCGCAGAAAATAAATGAGCGGTGGAATGTCAAAGGTACTTTGATGATTGGCAACAAATATAATGGGTTGCCCTAGAGGGATAGATTTGTTGTCTATAAAAGTAACCCTATTGAATAATGTATAGTAAGACGCGACGAGGCATGCATTTAAGATGTCAACACTTTTTTTGTGTGCATTATAGCCACCGAATTTCAAGCACAGCCATTGGATGGGGTGGAATATAATCAAGGATAAGCCAAAACAAAACCAAAATATAATAGATAGAATATAGCCTAAAAACTTTTTCATATGCTTTTTTTATTGTTTACAAATATATCATTAAGCAATGATTTTGAAAAATATTGATAATATTGTGTTTGATTTTAATATTATTAATATTAAATTTAATAATATCAATAGTCTTATTGTTAAATGAAAAAGATACCTGTAAATTGTCCATGTTGTGATGCAAAATTGAAAGTCTCCAAGCTGGTCTGCGATTCCTGCGACACCGAAGTTGTCGGTAAGTTTACTTTACCCTTACTGATGCAGTTGACAGTAGAAGAGCAGGAGTTTGTCCTCAATTTCTTAAAGTATTCAGGTAGTTTAAAAGAAATGGCCAACCAGATGGGTAAATCCTACCCAACGGTTCGTAATATTTTGGATGATCTAATCCATAAATTAAATTCGCTCGCCAATGAAAATTAAACAGCTATTTTTAAATCCGTTTGCGGATTTTTCAGAAGGGACATTGTTTCTCGTGGGAATCATCGGTTTCTTATTATCCAGTTACCTTATTTATTTATCAGGTCAGCAGTTCAATGGCTTTATGCACTTCTATAAGCCCGAAGTAACTGTTTCCTTTATTGCGGTGTTAAAAGTTCATACCTATATGGTTTTGGCTCCTTTAATTCTTTTATATATTGTGGGAGTTGTTGCCAATAATAAGACAAGGATTATTGACGTATTGAATGTTATATTGATTGCTCCATTTCCACTTTATTTAATGTTGCTCTTGAGTAAGTTGATCAATCAGGATAAGTTTACCAATGAGATAGATCAAGCGTTAAAAAATGGTGACCATACCTTGTCGAGCATTGACAAGGGACAGATGGTACTATTTGGCTTATTTGGGATCTTTGTGTTATTTCTCTTGTTTTATCAGTTCTATTTATTGGTAAAAGGAATGAACATCGCTGTTAACAATAAAAAGATTTGGGTAAGCATTTTGTTTGTGGCATTATATTTTATGCTTGATTTAGGTATACAGTTTTATTTTTAACGGCCGGAAAACTATGAAGAAAATTCTCTACTTATTTTTGATCTTTTTACATTTTTCATGTGCTGGTGCGCAAACCTTTGATGGCTCGTGGAAGGGTGAGGTGAATGTGTCCGGACAGAAATTACTTTTGGTGTTCAACCTAAAGAAGGATAGTAATGCGAATTGGGTAGGGACCTTTGAAAGCCCAATGCAGACCTCATTGAAGTTTCCAGTTAATACAATAAAAACACATAAGGATTCGATCTCAATGGATGTCAAAGCAATTGGGCTTTCATATACGGGCTATCTGGATCGAGACAAGGATGTGATGAAGGGTGTCATGAAACAAGGAAATTTCGAATCTGCGATGATATTGGTGCGTAGTGAGAACGAGCAAAGCGGGCTTTCACGCAAGCAAGATGTCTTTCCTCCGTATGATTATATTGAACAGGATGTTTCATTTCAAAATACAAAGGGCAATGCTTCTCTGGTAGGTACCCTGACCTATCCAAAGGGTGGGGGGGCTTTCCCCGCTGTTATTTTGGTCAATGGGAGTGGACAGCAAAATAGAGATTCGGAAGTTTTTGGTCATAGACCATTTAAGATCTTAGCAGATCATCTCAGCAAAAATGGCTTTGCAGTTTTACGTTATGATGACCGCGGTATTGGTGGTTCGAAAGGTGAGGTTAACTTGGCGACTACAATTGATTTTGCATCGGATGCAAATGCGGCCGTGGATTTTCTAAGCAAACAGCAAATGGTCAAGACTGATAAAATTGGTATCATTGGCCATAGTGAAGGTGCTTTGATCGCAGAAATAGTTGCTGCTGAAAACGATAAGGTCGATTATATTGCTTTGTTGTCTGGACCAGTCCTCAAAGGTGACTCCTTATTGATCTTGCAAAGCTATGCTTTGGGGAAAGTNGCTGGACTATCTGAGCCTGCGTTGGAGGCAAATAAGCTTAATAACAGAAAGCTATATGACATTCTGCTAAGGGACGANCCGCCGAAGACTTTGGCAGAANCATTGGAANAAGAACTTATCCGTCAAAACAATGGAAGTGCATTAACATCTGATATGAAAGTTAAATTGAGCCCGATGTTGATCCCATGGTTCAAAACTTTCCTACGTATTGATCCTGCATATTATCTGAAACAAGTAAAAGTACCTGTTTTTGCTTCTTTTGGAGGNAAGGATATTCAGGTTCCTGCAAATGANAATATCTATGCACTTCAACGCNTGCACTTGAATACGACAGATGTTACNATTAAAGACTATCCAAATTTGAATCATCTGTTTCAAAATGCGCAAACAGGAAAAATTGAGGAATATTTTGAAAATCCGGAAAGTTTCAATGAGCAATTGATGGATGATCTGACCAAGTGGCTTAAATTGAAAACAAAGTAATTGAATTTCGATGCTAGTGGTTATGAAATGTACCTTTGGGCAATATGGAATAGCTGCCCGTTATAAAGGAGAACGTTAAAGGGATTGTCTCAAAATTAAAAAGCCTGATTGCAAATCAGAGTTAAATTGTGGGGATAGTTTTAAAAATACAGAAAGACCTGAAAAAATGACCAAAGTTCATTAGGAACTTGGTCATTTTTCATTTGATTTAATGAAGTTTCAAAATTTTATTTGAGTCATTTGAAAAATCGACTTTTGATATAGCCCTTTCATATATGAATATTTTGATGCTAATTGTTAAACTGCTATCGGGTCACTATTTGTTATGGTATTGTGTTGGCAACAGGTAGGATTTTGCCGTTAAAATATTTGTGCCCATTCTGCGCAAACTCCGCAATATATCTGCCCATTTCAAAAGCTAATGTACCTGCCTCCATTCCTGGAAAAGCGGCTTCAAACATTTCAGTTTGTGATGATCCTAGGGCCAAGCAGTTGACTTTGATTCCTCTTTCCTTAAATTCTTCAGCCAGACATTCCGTTAAAATTGCTAATGCACCTTTACTAGTAGAATAGGCGGATAGACCTGGGAACTTCAGCGAGCCTTGAAACCCTCCCATACTACTGATATTGACAATATGTGAACCTTCATGCATGAATGGAACGATATGCTGGATCATATTAACATGTCCCATCACATTTGTTTGGAGCATTTCTGCAAAATCCTGTCCACTGGTTTCCATAAAAGGTTTATTCACTAATGCTCCAGCATTGTTGATCAGGATATCAACAGTATCGAATTTCGATTGAATAAAAGGGACCAATGTTGCGTAGTCGTCATAGACGATATCAAATTGAGCGGGGAAGAGTGTTCCTCCATCATGATTGAGCTGACTTGCAATTTCATGAAGTTTCCTCAATTTGTCTGCTGATCGGGCCAATGCGATAACCTTGTTGTCCTTTTTTGAGGTCAAATCAAGTACCGCTTCAAACCCAACTCCGCTACTTGCTCCTGTGATAATAATATTCGCCATGCTTATTCTTCTAATTTTTGACTTTGCTCAACTTCCTCTACAGAAGGGAGTTTATCCTCTCCGATTGCTTTGGGATTGAAGATAAAATAAATTCCTGAAAGAGCGACCATCGCTGAGATAATATAAAATAACAATGTGATCAATACAGCATTGTGTGAATCTACGTGAAATATACCTGCTCCCCACATGATAACAAGTTCGCGCATACCCAATCCGCCTACTGAAAAAGGAATAATAGATACTAATGAAGATGCTAGAAATAAAAATAAGTAAGGTGAAAACTTTCCATTAAATCCTAGCGCGTAAAGAATCAAAATTGCAGCGATTACTTGCATAGACTGTACACCTATTGCTTTTAAATGTGCCTTTAAAAAGGTAGCCTTGTACTCTTTGAAAAATTTTGTGACAATAAAATAGTAAAGGATACTACCCAATATGAATAATATGATCGTCAGGTAATTTGGTATGCCCAGTTGTGGCATATAGGTAATTAAAGCCGCAATAATTAAGCATAAGGCCCATAAGCCACTTAGTCTATCTAGAAATAATGCCGTAAATAATTTCCTGCCTTTAATACTGAACCTTTTCCGGAGGAAGAAGATCTTGTAGCCATCTCCACCTACTCCACCGGGTAGAATCAGGTTATAGAATAGCCCCAATTGATAGAGTTTTAAATTGTATTTTTCAGATACATCTAAGCCAATAGCCCTTAAAAAGGTCAGTAAGCGCGAAGAGGATATAAATATCGATATACTATAAGCTAATAAGGCTAAAAATAAATAGATGGGATTTGAATTAATTACAGCTTCTTTGAGATCTTTGAGTGAAACTTTACTGAAAACCCAATACAAGGCTCCTACAGTAACGACAATCTTTAATANGTTTTTTAGNATNTTTAAACCTTTTTTTTTGTCCATAGAAGTTTATTTTTCCAATCTTNATCAATTATAATAGCGATTTTGGAAAATTCAAAGTTAGGAACTTTGTCGAATTGTGCAATTGAACCTAGGCAATAGTTGGGTAAATTCTTGAATACAATAATATCAGGTATAAAATACCGAATATAGTCGCAAGAGAAAATAGCCAATTTAGGTCAATTCTATTATATTTGTGCTTAAGCACAGCAATCATTAATCCGACGATAAAGCAAAATAATAAAATAGGGGCAATGAAGGCAACCTTATTTGTGAAAGCGAGGCTTATTTGGCTTAATTTTGCTTTGGCTTCCTGTCCTAAGAAAAGCGGATAGGCAGCGAATGCCAAGAGGATAATAAATAACCTTAAAAGAGTTTTTGCTATTATTTTGCTTATGGTATGATTTTTGGCTGTTACCTTCATGATCTGTGGATTAATTTACCCCAAAAATACAATTTGAAATTAAAATTTATACATATGAATCGATTCGTTTTATCATTAGCAACTGTTTTTGCTACGGTGACCTTGTTCTCTTGTGGTGCACAAAAGCAAGGTACATCATCTGGAAATCCTGGTAATGGTTCTTCCAATACAAGTGCAGCTTCGGGACCTAGCGCTTCAGAATGGAAATCTGCGGTGAAAGGAACTTGGACACTAAATTCAATCGATAGAGAAAATTTGCCTTCGACTTTCACTATTAAAAGTGTCTTTGAAGAAGCTCCGGCGGAGTGTTTTGTCGGTAGTAACTGGAACTTTATTGGAAATGGAAAGGGATCAATCACGTTCAATGCGCAAGGTACTTTATGTGCTCCAGGTGCATCGCGTGAGATTTTTTGGTCTATCTATAATCCTGGAAAAGGTTTAGGTGAACCACAATTCCAATTTAAAAAGATCTATGCAGGAGACAAAGCTAAAAACGTTACAACAGGTTACCGTTTGGATCTATCTTATTCTGATGGTAATAAATTAGTCATGAAAATGCCGTTGACAGTTGCCAATGGTGAAGCATATTTAGTGTTTAATTTTTCCCGCGTAAACTAAAGTCAAACGAGAAAAAAAGAATAACGAGAAGCTATAGGAATTCCTATGGCTTTTTTTGTTGAAAATTTAATACTTTTACAGTCCGAAACGATTGTGATTTATTCAACTCGCTTCATCACCTTTAAAAACAGATTGATCTGATAAAAATAGCATGAGCCCTGTGGATTAGCTTAGGACATGCTTAATATAACTAGAAATATGGCTGAACAAAACACGAAAACTGCATTGATAACAGGTATCACAGGTCAAGATGGTGCCTATTTAGCAGAATTCCTATTGAAAAAAGGTTATAAGGTACATGGTCTAAAACGCCGTAGTTCTCTGTTCAATACGGATCGTATTGATCACCTTTATCAAGATCCTCATCTTGACAATAGAAATTTCACCTTGCATTTCGGTGATTTGACGGATTCGACCAATTTGATCCGTGTCATTCAAGAGACTCAGCCTGATGAAATCTATAATCTTGCAGCTCAATCCCACGTAAAAGTAAGCTTTGATACACCTGAGTATACAGCCAATGCTGACGGTATCGGCACGCTCCGTATATTGGAAGCAGTCAGATTACTTGGGATGATTGAGAAGACGCGTATTTATCAGGCGTCAACGTCAGAATTATATGGTCTTGTGCAAGCGGTGCCACAAAGTGAGACGACTCCTTTTTATCCGAGAAGTCCTTATGCTGTTGCCAAAATGTATGGTTACTGGATTACAGTTAACTATCGGGAAGCTTACAAGATGTACGCTTGTAATGGAATTTTGTTCAACCACGAAAGCCCTGTCAGGGGAGAAACATTTGTGACCCGTAAAATTACCCGAGCAGTAGCAAAAATTGCGTTAGGTTTGCAGGACAAACTTTACCTTGGAAATCTTTCCGCTCAACGTGATTGGGGACATGCAAAAGATTATGTTGAAGCAATGTGGTTAATCCTCCAACAGGAAAAACCTGAGGATTTTGTAATTGCAACCGGAGTTACGACAACTGTTAGAGATTTTGTTCGTTTGGCCTTTGCCGAATTGGGGATAGAAATAGAATTTAGTGGAAAAGGCGAACAGGAAAAAGGCGTTATAATAGATGTCGACGAGGAGCGTTTGACCGAATTAAATATTGATAAATCGCTTATTAAGTTTGGACAAACTGTTGTTAAAGTGGATCCTGCTTATTACCGGCCAACGGAGGTTGACTTACTCATTGGAGATCCAACAAAAGCAAATACCAAGCTGGGTTGGATTCCTAAATATGANCTCCAAATGTTGGTAACAGATATGGTACAATCNGATCTTCACTTGATGAGAAAGGAAGAATATCTGAAACAAGGNGGTTTTGAGACCTTNAACTATTTTGAATAATCATAAATAATAGAGNAAAAATAAAACTGGAATAATTTTTGTTTAAACATTTAANTGGTATGAATCNATAAGTTCATATGATGAAAATGACAGTGCATGTATTATGATGAATTCAGAGGTTGTTTCGAGTAAGAAGGAAGATGAGAAGAAGAAAGATTCTTCTAAAGTTTATTTCTTCATCATTGCGATAGCGGCGTTACTAGCAACGAATATATATTTTTATGTTAAGTTTAAGACGAACGGCGAAAAAGTCTATGCCTTAACAGTGGAAAAAGAAAACCTTCAGGTACAAATCGATCGGATAGAAGCCGAATTGGATAAGATTGATGTTGAAAATGTTCAATTGACTCCTGAAATGACTGTACAAAAGGAAGACTCTAGAACTGAGATTGCAGAACTTCGCAAAAAGCTTGAAAATAAGAGTATTACTCCTAGGGATATTGATGACGCTCAACGCAAAATCAACCTGTTGAAAAAACAAGTTGATAACTATCGCGTAGATGTTCAACGATTGATTCAAGAAAATCAAATTTTATCAAAGCAGAATTCTAATTTAAATGAATCGGTAGTCGAGAAAAATAAGCAAATTACTTCCTTGACAACCACTAATTCTGAATTGAAGGAGAAGGTGACAACAGCATCTGCTTTGAAGGTTTCAAGTATCAGTATCAATGGCCTTGAGGTCAAAAGAAACGGGAAGGAATCTGTTGAAGAGCGCGCTAAACGGGTGGATAAATTGAAAATCAATTTCACTATCGCAGACAACTCGCTTGCAAGAAGCGGAGAACGTGACATTTTTATACGAATAATCGATCCTCAGGGAAATCTTGTCGTCCAAGGTGACAATATCTTTTTTGTACACGGTGAAAAATTACAGTATACCTTTAAACATAATATTTTGTTTACGAATAAGGGCGAGGATTATATCGTGTACTGGGCTGCTGAGGATGGTTTTACCAAGGGAGCATACACGATATTGCTTTATGAAGACAATGCGATCATGGGTAGATCAACCGTTGTATTGCGTTAGCAAAATATTATTATAAGAATAAAGAAGGGGCAGTTCAGAGTTGGACTGCCCCTTTTGCTTTAGTTTTATATATAATACGCTTGAGAGCGGCTTTAAATCTTCAATACTGAGCAGGTTCACTTTTACTTTTTTCAGCCGTATTTCGTATTTAGAACCCGTTTGGTAGCAGTGCTACTTTTATTCTTCCCTTATTTTAGGAAGGTCAATAGGAGCTGTAGACTTTGTGTGTAAAGCCCTTAACAAAGAATCTATTGGAATTAACTGATCATACTTCTCATCTGTCCGATGATAATTTGGTCCTAGTAAAGAGAAGGAGCTCTTTGTGAGCCAAGTCTCCTATATGAGGTGAGACTCATAACATCCACGATAATTAAGATTCAATTTGTTGTAACGGAAGCAAAATATGGAATGTAGTGCCTTCACCCTCCATTGTCTCAAAATAGATCTGTCCATTACTTGCTTCGATTGTTTTCTTCACAAGTACCAAACCTAGACCATTTCCTGAACTCTTCGTTGTGAAGTTGATCTGGAATATTTTATCTTTCATTGCTGGGGGGATACCATAGCCATTATCCTTGACATCTATTTTGACGAATTTGTCAGAGTATCGTTCGATAGAGATCTCTATCTTCATGTTTTTTCGTCCATACCCCCCTTCAATAGCGTTTTTTATCAAATTATTGAACGTCCTTAATAACTCGTTTCCATCTGCTTTAACAATCAATGTTTTTTGATCAGCATTGTTTATTAATCGGATGTTGACATTTGGCGTATTATTGTATACTGATATCGACTTCGTTATTTTCTCCACAATATTGATATTTTCCATCACAGTCGTTGGAAATTTTGCAAAGTGGGAAAACTCTGAGGCAATTTGGGTTAAAGCATCTATTTGTTCAATAAACGAAGTTGAAAATTTATTGAAGCGATCAGGAAATTTAGGATCATCATCTTTATAGGATCTTCTGAGCTGTTGTATACCCAATTTCATCGGTGTTAACGGATTTTTGATCTCATGGGCAATCTGTTGTGCCATTTCCCGCCAGGTCGATTCACGCTCGGTATCCTTTATTTTATTGGCGTAGTCTTCCAGCTTTATGATCATAAGGTTGTACTCTTTGATCAATGTTCCTATTTCGTCATTTCGCTGCCAGAATAAAGGTTCATTAGGCTGCCCCAATCGTAACTGGGATATTTTTTTACTGATTATACTGAGCGGATTGGTCACACTATTGGCTACGAAAGTCGCATAAAAGCCGAAACCTATGATAATTAAAGAATAAATATTAACAATAGTGTTTAATAATAAGTTCTTATTGATATTCTCTTCCTTTTGAAGGGAAAAATTCGGAATGCCAATATAGGCCAACGTGCTATAGTCCTTGTCCCTTATTGTGGCATAACTCGTCTCGAACTGGAACGTTCCGATACGTTCATCTTCAATTGTTTCTGATTTTTTAAGCAGGGAGAGATTTTTGAGCGCGGCTGGATTGATGAACATGGAGAACAGCTCCAGATCATAGATTCTTG
>Ga0065704_10071256_pt1 | contig 12193 bp, 9 predicted proteins | sample SwiRhicommuniRL2_FD_59091 | JGI IMG/M metagenome (GOLD analysis project Ga0065704, IMG submission 59091) | Switchgrass rhizosphere bacterial communities from Rose Lake, Michigan, USA - RL2 v2 (version 2) | ecosystem: Host-associated > Plants > Roots > Rhizosphere > Soil | place: East Lansing, MI
TCTAGTCCCACAAAATCAAAAGATATTCTGCTCGAAACGAAAGAACAACAAAAGCCATTATACCTTGTAATGCAAAGTGTATGGTTCAATGCAATTGAAAGTGGTGAAAAAATCGAGGAATATCGAGATGGTTCGCAATTTTACAAATCAAGATTCTGCAATATAGATAAAAACACTGGCAATATATTAAGTTTCAAGAATTATAAAACTGTAATTCTTCAAGAAGGCTATAATAAAGGTGCAAGGTGAATGATTATTAAAGTTGAAAAAATTGAATTAAAAAGAGACTTTATTATTCATTTAGGTCAAATCATAGAGCGACAAAACTTTTAAATCATAAACTAAAAAGAGATTCCAAATAATTGGAATCTCTTTTTTATTTCTTTCTTTTAGAGATCGATTTCTGTTTTTGCTGTGCTCTATTCACTCCAAACTTTTTAGGTGCTTTTCGTTTGCTTGGCCCGCCAAGATTGATCTTCTTGTTCTTATCTTTTTTCTCGTGGAAAGCAGATTCTCCTTCATTGAGTTTTGCGGTCGTTAAGAATTTCATTTTAACCTCATCCTGTTCAGAAGCAATTTTTACCTTAGAGATTGTCACGGCTTCCGGGAATTCGGTTTTTTTGATTTCCTTGTCCATCAATAGTTCGATGTCAAGAAGTTGAGCTTCTTCTTTTTTAGTAAAGAAAGTGATGGAAATCCCTTCTTTATCCGCTCGTCCGGTTCTACCAATTCTGTGAATATATTGCTCTGGTACTTCCGGTACTTCGAAATTGAAAACGTGCGAAATATCCGGAATATCAAGACCTCTCGCCATAATATCTGTTGTGATCACGCCACGTAGTTCTTCATTGCTGAATTCCTGCATCACTCTCAAACGGAAATTCTGGGATTTATTCGAATGGATTACGCCAAACTGGTCTGGAAATTCTACATTTAGTTTTTCGAAGATCAAATCTGCATGTTTCTTATTATTAGCGAAAATTAAGATTTTTTCTAAATCTGTTTCTGTTTTCAGAAGATGGATCAAGAGATTCAGTTTCGTGTTGAAATTCTCAACCGGAACTGCAGATTGTGCAATCTTCTCCAAAGGTGTTCCCGACCTTGCCAAAGAGATCTCGATTGGACCGGCGAAATATTCGTTCAGCAAAGCATCTACCGCATCGGTCATTGTTGCGGAAAAAAGGATATTTTGCCTTTTTTCCCTCATCATTTCAAAGATATGGGTCAGTTGCGGACGGAAACCAAGATTCAACATTTCATCAAATTCATCGATGATCAGTTTGCCAACTTCTTTCAATGAGATTGCGTTATCAATCGCCAGGTCCATTACTCTACCAGGCGTTCCCACCAAAATATCACAACCATCTTTGAATAACAATTTCTGTGTATTGATGTTTTTTCCACCGTAGATCCCGATCACTCTTGCAGTAAGATTTTGTGTCAGCGTCGTTAAAACTTCCGTTACCTGAACCACCAATTCTCTTGTAGGAACCAGAACCAAAACTGTAGGGTTTCCGGATTTGTTATATTTCCAATTTTTAAGAACAGGAAGCAGATAGGCCAAAGTTTTTCCCGTTCCGGTTTGGGCAATTCCCATTACATCACGTCCAGAAAGTATCGGGCTGATGCTTTTTTCCTGAATAGGTGTTGGCTCAAAAAGGTTGAGATCAGCTAAAACGTCTAGAATCTTTTCCGGTAAATCGAAGTCTGCAAAAGTGGTTTTCATCCGGCAAAGATATGGATTTTGAAATTCAGGCGAAATTAATATGATTTTGACTCAGGTAAATGCTTTGTATTGATAACTTCATCAATCAATAACTGCAAAGCCGAATAATCATATGATGCCTGCTTCGCCAAATCATCACAACAATTCTCAATATTTCTGTACCATTCCCTTTCCTCTGTTGCCATGTTACAGAGTAATTTTTTAAGGCAAAGCACTGCTTCATTAACAGATGATGCATTATTGAGCAGTTCTATGATCTTATCAGTTTTTATTTCTTGACTCATACCTTGGTTTTATATTTTTTAATACTGTATAGTGATTGCCTTTATAAATAATATCCCCAAATCCTAATTAAAAAATAGAAAAGTGCTTATTTGCTACAAAATCTACATTTAAACAAAGAAATGAGGAAATTTACAAATGCAATTAGTTTACATCACTATTTAGATAGTTCTGATGATTTTATTTAATTGTCTATCATTTTTATATTTAATCTTTCACACATCTTACAGGTAAAGAAGATGCCCTTGAAACAGCCGAGAGACCAGATCCTCCGGTATCCCCGAAATAGAATCTGCGTGACAGGTTTGTTGAAGGTGTAGAAGTCCAATAGGATGTTACATTATTCACATCTGGACTCACTGTTCCGGTAGATGGTGTATAACTCATATTGATCAATGTGAGCGGGAGCTTTAATAAAGCATTGATTGCTGTAGCTGTGCTTGTGATGCCTGACGCTGATAAAAGAACAGAGAACTCGGTATCGGTTGGCAACCTGAAACCTCCCGGACAAGGATTGGTTAATGATGCCTCATTACTCCACAGTGAGCTGTCAGACGGTGTAAGCCAGTCGGCCAGACTTCCAGTATTATTATTGATGATACCTTTGACGGTAGTGATACCATTAACTGCCGCAGTCTGAAAACGCTGGAACGGATAGATCATAGTTCCGGCCGTGGTACTTGTCCAATTGATCAGCTCGTGAGAATCATTCTTCCTGCCCCATTGGAACAATGATCCGAATGCATGGTAATCATTAGAAGCCGTAGCCTGTTTCGAAGGATTAAAATAAATACTGTTCACATTATTATAGTCTGCACCCAGATTATTATTCAGCCAGATATTGCCATCTTCTGCTGTAACGGGCATATATAGCAGCATATGTGTATTAGTATCACCATTGTTATCTGCCTTGCCAAACATCTTGTCCGGAATGCCCGGGATGATGCGCACCTGATAAGTTGTGATGCTGCCACTATTATTATAGGGATAGCCAAACTCTGCCAGAAGAACTCCCAGGTAATCATTTCCTAAACCGGCGTTCAGATCCAGCTTTTTGGCATATAATGTCCCGGATACCGTTTTCAATGTAGCATTGATATATTTGCTGGAAGCCGTGAAAGCCTGCGGACTCCAGGAAAGGTTAAGATCCCTGGATACACCATCTTCTGTTAAGGAAGCAGGAACGGTGATTGTCTGGCTGAAGGCCGGTATGGTTCCTGAGCCTGTAGCTGATATAGCTATTTTTAATGGAATACCTGTGCTGGTAATACTTCCGGCAATGCTGATAGTAGGGTCCGGCGTTCCGTCTGCATTGATGACAGCGGTAGAAGCAGGCACTGCCGGTGCAGAATATGGCAAATAATCAGTATCATTTACCGATACCACGAAATACTTCTGATCTACTGCCAGAGTAACCCCGGAAGGTACCGTAACGGAAGACTGAACGGATCTGCTGAACTGGCAGGAAACACCACCCGCTGTAATCGCAAAATAAGCGGTACCCGCATGGATGGGTGTTCCCGTTATGGTATAGGTAAGGATGCCTGATCCGTTTGCAAAACTGCCGGCTGCAAGCTGTGCAGTAAGCCCCGTAACCCCTGTGGATGCTACATTCTGGGCGGCATAGGATCCGGCGTTGCCGCCGGTATAGGATATCTGACTGCTGACACCGGAGGCTAAAGCATTCTCTGTAAGGGTTCCGCTGTTTACGGGATTATTACAGTCCAGGGACAGAATCGTACCGGAGGCTATGCTTCCGCCGGATCCCAGGCAATCGCTCCACGCATTGGTCTTTTTGAACAGCTTGATGCAGTCATTGGTGCTGTCATAGATGATGGTGCCAGAGGCTACATTCCCTCCCTGGGGGTTAATGATATTACCGGTGCTGGCATTGGTTGGCAGTACCAGTCCCATATTATAGGTGTCCGGCTTATTGATGTCCAAAGCGCCTCTTGGGTTTTGGGTTCCGATACCCACCTGCGACAGAAGCATAGAAGATGATACAATAGCCAAAAGGCTTAATGTTTGTTTTTTCATTTTTTGTGTTAAATAAAGTTGTTGTACTATCAGGGTTCGTAAGAATTTTATAAAAGGTGCAGACAACTTCATGTATAATCTATATAAGAGGCATCCCCATACCCGAACACTTTCATACACAGCAAGCCTGCACCAGTTAAGGAGCAATCTGTGAGTATTTCCAAAGTGTTCTGTTCTAAAAAATGTGGGGAGTTTTCTTATGTATTGAAATTACTTGTTTTTCTTTTTTTTAATTATTTTTTTAAATCATATTGGTTGGTTTTAGTTAAGTTATTGTCTTTTTCGTTCTCCGCCCGGAGAATGGCAGCTTCTCCGGGCAGAACAGTTTGCTAAACCGTTAAAGTTTTTTCAAATGCTGCTGTGCGGGGCTCTTTCAGCAGGTTATTCCCGCTGGTATATTGCGTAACAATCTCCAGCGTGTAGGTTCCCGCCTTCAAAGAAGGAATTATGACAATGACCTCAGAAGGATTATTGACCACAATATCGCTTGCCTCCACAGCTGTCCTGCTTTGAGTTGCCGTATCCACAAAGAAAATCCCATTGGCTGGATTATCTCCCGCCACCCTGATCTTGTTCCCGGAGATCTTGAGGTTTTTATCTGGTGTCAGCAGATCGTTTACAGAACCACTTTTCACATCCGTCACCTGCAATATCATTGCGGATGCATCAGCTACTCCCAAGATATTGACTTCAATATTCGGAATCTCAGCACGCAGCTTTTCTCCCTGGTTGAACTGGAACAGGATGTTGTGCTTAGCTGTATTAAAGGATTCCGTAGGACTATCGAATACGCCACGGATGTTGGTATTTGCCGTAAAGTAGCCTGTATTCACAGAATAGCCATCACAAAGTTGATACGCCATTTCTTTCAGAAACAGTTCTACTGCGTGTTCCATTGCAGCAGCAGATACATCTGCCCCACCACGATTAACGGCAGCTTCACAGATCTGCTTCACTCCCAGGGAGCGCTCGCTCACCGTGCGTGCTATGTAATCATTGGGGTTGTCTTTTGTAAGAAGGTTATCATACAGATAAGCCTTGATCTTGTGTAGAATTGCCATAATATTTGATTTGTTGATTTTAAATTTATTTTTTTATAATTTTTATCTTATTTCAATATGTTATATTATTTTTCCTGCTTTAGAAGAAATTATTTCTTTGGTTTTAAAAAAATTTCAAAGTTTTTTTTGCTCATTCTCAGGGGAAAACATTTTATTTAATATCTATTTACTACTATTGCATAAATAGCTGGAGGCCCGATTATATCAATGATTTTGAAGTCAACGACATAAAGGGCATCATCTCCAGGATAAGTAAATGCAAACTGGTTAGCTTCTGCATAAGTTAAAGTTCCAGCAGATGCAATGGTCTGCCATTGATTCCAGTTAGAAGTTGTAAATGTATTTTGCCAAGAATCAAACTGAAATCCGTTTCCTCCAAGTGTACCTATACCGTTGTCATCCCATTTTTGTTCTGCATGTGCATAGATGACCACATTGGACGAAGGTGCAGAAACGAGTCTGAACTGCGGGAAAGAATAGTCTGAGGTAGAAGGTAAAAATCTAAACTCAAACCTTCCACTTTTTACAATTCTATCAGGGTCAGAAAAAGAGTTGTTAGTACGATAAATCACTTTATTAACTTCTACTCCGGTAGATGCACCAGTTCCAACGTCTGCTGCACACCCTGGAGCGCCCAGTACAGAAGGTAAGATGAAAGTGGCAATAGCGGGAGTAGAGGCATTCGGCGTTCCTGTGACCAGATAGACCAGCTCTCCTGATCCGGTGTTAAGATGTCCTGATTGTAAAGTGGCGGTTAATCCTGTTACTCCTGTAGAAGCAATAGGTGATCCGGAACTGAAATTTCCCCCGTTTCCTCCTGTATAGGGAACATACAACACTCCGGAATATGAAACTCCTGATGTGTAAGAGGGTGGATCTAACCTTGCTCTCTGACAATCCAATGCTGAGATTTGTCCTGCAATAGCTTCCGTTGCTATGTTCTGCCACTGGTCACCATCAAAATAATAATATCCTACAGATTTCATATTAGCACGGTCATCGCCGTCCGTACCTCCTGCAAGATCTCCTCCGGACACATCTGTAATATAAATAAATGTGCCTCTTTGTTCTAAACCGTATTCAGCAGTATTTGCTGTTAATTCCGCCCGTGTTACGCGGGGGGCTTGCATCCCATAGGTACTGCTGTTTTCTGTCAAGACACCAGTGCCGTCTCTTTTAACACTTATATCCATTGTGGATTTTGGGCTTTCGGTATTTACCCCAACCTGAGCAAATATCATTGATGCAGATATTATTGTTATAAAAGTTAAAATTTGTTTTTCCATCTTTATAAAATTTTAAGGTTATTTGTATTAATAAATCTTAATCGTTTATTTTAAATTAATTTCTTTTGTGTTAATAAGATACTGCTCACCCGGGAGCTGTTCTTTAGGGGATCTGAACCTCCACCAATTCTTTTTCATCGTAGGCCTTTCTATAAGCATGAAAAAGATGCTGCTGATAAACAATGTGGCCGCAAGTGTAAAAACAAGCCTAATAAAAAAATCCGACAGGTAGCTGTTGCCGATTACCACCTCCGGGAAAATGACGCCTGCTAAGGAATAAATAAGCTTCTGATGCAGCATATAAATGCTATAGCACATACCGCCTATGGTATAGATTATACCGTTTTCCAATATTTTTATAAAAAGCACTGTTTTGGAAGAATATACCAGCAGGATGTATAAGAAGAGGATTATCAGATAGGCCTCTTTAGTCACCCAAAGTAATAGGATGGCTGTGAAACAGATGATATCATAAAAAATACTTCTCCCCGGCCGGCGTTTGATACCATTATATACATCCAGGGCCAGGAAGCCAATCAGAAAGTAGTGGATGTACCTGAAAATGGTAGGAAAACCAGGATCAATAGGACTGTAAAATGCAAAAATCCCTATCATCAGGAGTAATATGATACGTCTTGGGTACCGATCCAGGCGGAAAACCAAAGCAATAAGTGGGGCGAGCACATAGAACTGTATCTCTATCTCCAGTGTCCATAAAACAGTGTTAAGGACCGGCATTTCTCTGTAGATAATTTCGTGACAGTAAAATACGGAAGCAAGCAGATGCGGAACAGTCTCTGCAAAGGGCTTCGTCTTCAGCACGAAGACCATCAGAAAAAATAACAATAACAGATGGAATATATAGGGCGGCTCCAGCCTAGTAAGCCTTCTGAAGTAATAATTCCTGAGACTGAAAGTACCATCCTTATCAACATAATGTCTGTAAAACGGCATCGCAATCAGGAACCCGCTAATGGAGAAAAATAAGATCACCCCCATCACGCTTCCCTGCATATAATCATAAATGAATGTGTACTTTTTGATAGAGTTGGCATGATTATCATTATAATAATCAATGAAATGGAAAAAGAAAACACTTATCACAGCGAAGAAACGAAGCCCGTCTATATACAGCAGCTTTTCTCCCGACGAAGTGATCCTCTGCAGCAAAGGGAAGAATGTTTTTGTCTGGCTCATCTTGTTTTTATGTGTTTTATAATCGTAATCTGTCTTGTGTGTGTTTATCTCATTTCAGAAATGATCCATTGTCCATTCTGTTTTATCAGGCTGTATTCTGAGGGAGTACCCCGGAACGCCAGCTTTTCTTTCACCCCTCCCGGATTATCCGGATAGATAAACCTGATATTGGGATAGCCGGAGGTAAAATGCCTGTTTTCAGTCTTTTCCTCCTTGTTAACATTCACAGCAACAATATTTTCTTTGCGGCCGCTGTTATTGGCATTGAGCCTTGCCAGCTCTTCTACACAAAAGTGGCAGTCTGCAGAGAAGAAGACCAGCTTCAGCCTGTCCTGGTCATCAAAAACACGGTCTGCTTCCTTTTTAAAGCTGCTAAGAGGAAACGGCTTACCGGGCTGCAGGCTGCTCATTTCTTTCCACTTCCTGCTATAAATCTCTTTTTCCTCCGCACTTGCACCTGCCGCTTGGGACAGGAGCCTGACTCCCAGCAGGTACTGCTTCTGTGTAGCATTATTATCAAACCAGGCGTGCAGCCAGTCTCTTACATAGGAAAATCCGGCAGCACTTCGGGAAAACTTACTGTAAAGGGTGGTTATTGCTATACTGTCAATCGCGGCCTGATCCTTATATGTTTCCCTTAACAAAGCATGGTACCGGTATTGCGCCGCCTGAATGGCGGGGGAATGAAAAACACCATCCTCTATGGGAAAATCATCCCAGAAAGTCGTCAGATCTACCGGATCTTCCGCATAATGATGCATGACGGCAAAATACTTCTGCCAAAGAGGTTTTTCTTTTTTATCATTTGCGGTCAGAAGACTGTCCATAGACCTGCGCAACAGCTTACCGCTTTCTTCCAAAGCATGGTTCAAACCGGTAGATGAGCGGCTGAAGCTTCGCCGGAAGTTGTCCAGCTGTTGCATATCATTCTGTATCCTGAAATAGGTATTTCTGTAAACAGTGTACCTGGTATTCTCCTCCGAATTACGGAAATCCGGCTTTCCGGAAGCTATATCCCAGCTTATGATCATCGTCTGCTCCGCTACCGGATCCAGATAGACGTCAAACCAAGGCGAATTGTTCATATTTCCACCCTCAGAGGCATATATGGAATAGATACCTTTGGGGATGGATTGATCTATGGACAGAGACACCATTCCGTTTTCTATCTTACCCACGGATAGAGCCGGGTTTCCCCTGCTTGCAGGATAATAGCTGTACAGCGATGCCGTATCATAATGAGCTCCCGGTGCCACCACCGACAGCTGTATCTTCTGCTGCGAAAACAGATGCAGGCATAAGAGACCACAAAAAAAAGTATAGAGTATCTTCATTAGGTTATCAAGATTGGAACTGTTGTTAAAAAGAAAGCCGCCATGTGACGGCTTCCTGATTAATATTTCAATTATTTAACAGCTTAAGGACATTGGAAAGTAATTATGACTCTTCCGTCAATACCATTCCCTCCATGTCTGCCTCCACAAAAACTGCCATCAAGGCAAGATATTGATCCAGTGGCAGCAGAACCTCCTCCGCCCACGGATCTACCTTGAGTACCAGCTCCAAAAGTGCTACCTCCTTCAGAAATGTAAGTACATTGCCAGTCTCCACCAATAGGGCCTCCAGCCTTGCCACCACAATATGTAGTGGTTGTAAACCCGTTGATATTGGTATCGCCACCAGTTGCAATTCCGCCGGCTCCACAGGAAGATGAGTTATAACAGCCCCCTTTACCACCATTCGCAATGATCTGAACAGAATCGTAAGTTACACTGCTTGCATTTCCAGCTGTACCATTTTGCCCGGAGTTTCCATAACTTCCTCTATACCCTACAGTGTAAGTTATGCTTCCTGAAGTTACCGTATAAGCTTTAGAAGTATAGGAACCACCGCCTCCGCCGTAACCTCCCGTATAAGTTGGAGCGCCATTAATAGATCCTACATATCTGTTACCCGAACCACCACCACCAGAGCCATAGACTTCAGCAGTAAACTGGGCAATGCCGCTTGGTACAGCCAAAGTACCAGATGTAGAGGAGTTATAACTATAAGTTTTTGCAACCACTGTCAGTGTTCTGCTTGCAATCAATCCACCGCATATGGTTGCCCTGATGGTTGTAGTACCCGCTGCTTTAGCTGTAACAATACCTGTTGTAGGATCTACAGTTGCTACCGATGTGCTGGTAGAAGACCAGGTTACACCAGAATTGGGTGTCGTAAACGGATAGGTACAGCCTATAGGAATATTAGCCGGGCTTGGGTTAATTGCCACTGAAGGACTTGCATTGACTCCAATATTATTGCTGCAAGTTAATACGCCTTTTGTAAAAGTTCCTGTCAGTATCCCGCTGGATGCCGGAGTTCCTCCCAATGTAAATGTAAGGGTAGCAGTGCCACCACCCGCAGACATTGACGCTGTAGCAGAGCTCACGGCAGTAACCGTAACACCGGAAACACCGGAAAGCACCAAATTAGCCGTTGTAATACCCGAAAGATTAACCGTCTGGAAAGTATTGTTCACCAACACTACTTTAAATTGTGCTCCGGACAATACCGTTCCCGCATAATAACAGCCTATAAAACCACCACTGTTGCAGTCAGCCTTTACCGTTTGTTCTGCAGCAGCAGAAAGACAATCTGTCCAGGCCGTTTTCTCGTAGAACTTGAAACATTTTTGGGAGATGTCGTAAACCATCATACCATTGACAGGGTCCAGCACTGAAGTCACATTAGGGACTCTGGGCACCAGAAGACCCTTATCCGGAGATGTTACATCCAGAATAGATCCTGCATCCGGTGTTATGGTACCAATTCCCACAATCCCGGTACGCCCAATGGCATCTGTATTATTATTTCCGGCATCTGTAGTGGTCCCGGACAAAACGAAAGGCGTTCCTGATGCTGCGGTGTCTCCTCCAGAGAATGCCTGCCAGATACTGCCATCAAAATAGTAGTACCCCGGGCTGGTTATATTACCTGTTTTTGGAGTTGCTGTACCTACAGGTGTTGTTGCATAGACCAACGCACCTTCCTGATCTGCTCCATACTGACCATCCGCTAAAGCAATCTGATCTCCTGTGAGTCTGGGCGCCATTAAACCTTCCGGTGTAGAACCGTCTGTTTTTTTTGCCACAATATCAAGGGTTGACTTTGGTGTTTCTGTGTTGATTCCGACCTGGGCGTTCATCAGAAAACTTACTGCTGAAGCCAACAAAAGTGTTATTTTTTTTATCATAAATGTTTAAAGAATTTGTGTTTATTATATCCGCAGATATGCTCTTCAATTCCTATTATTAGGAATGAAAGTTTTATAGTCAGGGACATAGAGATACAGGCTCATATTTCATACGAGCTTGAAGAGTCCGATCTTAGAAACGATTATATTGTAATCAGAATCAGCAGAACGGGAGTTTTTAATTTATATTGAAAAGGAGGCGGTCTGGTTGAATGTGCCTCAAGAGATAAACGTGTATAGTAATTGTCATTGTGCTCCGTAGCTTTTTGATAGACATACTCCCGCACTAAAATAGCATAAGAGTAAACTTTGGAAAACATTGGTAAATATACAGTAGGTGTTAAAGAGCATGATGCCAAAACTTTTCCAGAGCTGATAAATTCTAATCCTTTAAACGGATTTGAGATATGCTCTGCAATATTAGCTTTATAATCTTTAGAGACTTTTGGTATCTTATCTATTGTGTTCCTGGAAACCAGCTTTTTAGGTGAAGCTAATCTCTTTTCATTTTTGAGAACCGGGATAATCTCAATGTTATCATTATCCCAGTTGGAAAGAACAGTGCCTTCTGCAACGTAGACTTTTACAGAGTCTTCTATTTTATGTGACCCATTATCAAAGCTTTTGCCATTGATTGTAACATCAGCACCGTCAAATATATGAAGTACAGACTTTTTTGAAACGAATATTTGTGCAGAAAAAAAAACTGAAAATAAAAAAGAATACAGCATCAATCCCTTAGAAAATACTAAGGAAATAATGCTGTACTTTTTTTCATTGACTTGCATTTCAGTTTGATGTTAATATTCTGAAAGCAAAGAAACTGTGTTGCAGTTATAATACAAAAAATCAACATCCTACACAGATACTCAACAGTTAAAAAAGTCCATTAAACAAGTAAAAAGCCGCTTAAGTGGCGGCTCTCGATTCATTAGTCATCAATTATGAAAAGTCTATCCATCCAATTTCTTCATCCAAACATATATATCTGAATCTGATGGGATATTAAACTTTTTTCTCAGTCTGTATTTTCTCATCTGTACAGATTTGGTTGTAACAAAAGTATATTGTGCAATATCTTTAGAAGAAAAATTTAACCGTAAATAAGCACAAAAAATTAATTCCGAATTCTGAATCTCCGGATCTAGTCCTATTATTCTGCTACAAAAATCAGGATATACTTCCTGAAAACGTACAAGTAGATTTGGTGAGTTTTCTTTTGCAAGTTGGACCAGCTCGTCAAATGAATCGTTTACCTTTGATTTTAGGTCTGAAATTTCGTACTCTTTTTTCTCTATAATATTTTTTTTCTGCTTATTCTTATTTTTAATGTAGCCGTATATCAAAAGACTACTTAAAATTATAAAAA
>Ga0065704_10071257_pt1 | contig 12189 bp, 8 predicted proteins | sample SwiRhicommuniRL2_FD_59091 | JGI IMG/M metagenome (GOLD analysis project Ga0065704, IMG submission 59091) | Switchgrass rhizosphere bacterial communities from Rose Lake, Michigan, USA - RL2 v2 (version 2) | ecosystem: Host-associated > Plants > Roots > Rhizosphere > Soil | place: East Lansing, MI
AAAGGAAGCCTATAGCAAAACCTGCAATTGCTCCAAAACCAGCCATTAATACTACTCCCGATGCGGCAGTACCGCCAGTTCAAAAAGAACGAAAGTTGATAAAATTCAAGAAAAATAATTTTGATAAATCGCAAGCCGTTTCTGAGGAAATCGCTGAAAATAATACAGACGAGACAGCTGTAGCGACACAGCCAGCTGTTGAGACAGAAAATATTCCTGTTGAAAAGAATATTGAAAAACAGGCAAAACAACCGCAACAGCAAAACCCAAAGCTGAATCCGAACCAAAAAAATAATCCAAACGGAAACCAAAATCCTAACCAAAACCCAAATTCGAATCCGAACGGAAATACAAATCCAAATTTCAAAGGCAACAAAAAAGTCAACTTTAGAGATGCTGATTTTGAATTTGATGGTATAATTGAAAGTGAAGGTGTTCTAGAAATGATGCCTGATGGATATGGATTTTTGCGTTCATCAGATTATAACTATTTAGCTTCGCCTGATGATATTTATCTTTCTACTTCGCAAATACGTCTTTTCGGATTGAAAACAGGGGACACGGTAAAAGGTGTGGTCCGTCCGCCGAAAGAAGGAGAAAAATATTTTCCGTTAGTAAGAGTCCTAAAAATTAACGGACACGATCCACAGGTTGTTAGAGACCGAGTTTCTTTTGAGCATCTGACGCCGCTTTTCCCAGAAGAAAAATTCAATCTGGCAGGAAAACAAAGCTCTATTTCTACAAGAATCATCGATTTGTTCTCTCCAATTGGAAAAGGACAAAGAGGTATGATTGTTGCGCAGCCAAAAACAGGTAAGACCATGCTTTTGAAGGATATTGCCAATACGATTGCTGCAAACCATCCAGAAGTATACTTAATCGTATTACTGATTGACGAAAGACCGGAAGAGGTAACTGATATGCAACGAAGCGTTAGAGGAGAAGTTATCGCTTCTACGTTTGATGAACCAGCTGACAGACACGTAAAAGTAGCCAATATTGTTTTGGAAAAAGCAAAAAGGTTGGTAGAGTGCGGTCATGATGTAGTGATTCTTTTAGATTCTATTACGCGTTTGGCAAGAGCTTATAATACAGTACAGCCAGCTTCAGGAAAAGTATTGAGCGGTGGTGTTGATGCTAATGCACTTCAGAAACCAAAACGTTTCTTTGGTGCCGCAAGAAATATTGAAAATGGAGGTTCTCTAAGTATTATCGCAACGGCTCTGACCGAAACAGGTTCTAAAATGGACGAGGTGATCTTTGAAGAATTTAAAGGAACTGGAAATATGGAATTGCAATTGGATAGAAAAATTGCGAACAAGCGTATTTTCCCAGCAATCGATCTTACTTCTTCAAGTACGAGAAGAGATGATTTGCTTTTGGATGAAGGAACAATTCAAAGAATGTGGATCATGCGTAAGTATTTGGCTGACATGAATCCGGTAGAAGCGATGGACTTTATCAACGATCGTTTCAAGAAGACAAGAAATAATGAAGAATTCCTGATTTCGATGAATGACTAATTCGTCGAAATTTAAATAATAAAAAAACTCCAATTTGCTAATTGGAGTTTTTTTATGCCTATTGTTTTTTGGTTGCGACTACAGCATACACCATAGGGATCTTGTTTCCTATGTGTTGGATACGATATTTCTTGGGTTCAAATTCTTCTGTCTTGTTGAAGCAATCATAAGGTGAGTAATCGTATTCGTCAAAAGAACCTATTTCTAACTTGTTTTGGATAAGGCTGTTGAGAATTTCACTAATGGAATGATTCCAATTGATTGTCTTTAGGGCTACAGGCGCATTTTTATCCGCGTAAGTTCCGTTTACGGTTTCAATTATAGGCTCATCTTTGAAGTAATTATAGCCAATCTTGTCAAAATCATCATCAAACATCCATACGACTGGATGGAAATCTACCAATAAAAATTTGCCATCAGGTTTTAGGAATTTGTGGATGACTTTTGCCCATCTATCTAAGTCAGGTAGCCAGCCGATGGTTCCGTAGCTGGTAAAAACAATATCAAATTCTTCATCAAGATGATCAGGAAGGCTATAGATATCGCAGTTTATAAATTGAATGTCAATACCTAATTTTTCTGCCGTTTCTCTTGCTCTAGCAATTGCTTTGTCTGATAAATCGACACCTGTTGCTTTGGCACCCAATCTTGACAATGATAAGGTATCTTGACCAAAATGACATTGCAAATGCAGTACTTTTTTATCTTTAAGGCTTCCCAGCAAATCCAACTCAATCGAATTCAAGGAATTCTTTCCTTCTAAAAAACTTTTCTGGTCATAAAATTCAGAATCGATGTGGATGTCTGTTTTTTCATTCCAAGTTTCTCTGTTTATATCTAAGTAATTTTCTTCCATCATAAAATTTATTTTGCATAAATATATAAAAAAAGCCTTTCTGATGATTCAGAAAGGCTTTGTATTCTAAAGCTAAAAAAATTAGTTTATAATTATTTTTTTGGTAGCTGACTGATTATTAGAGGCTAACTTTAAGAAATAAAACCCAGAAGGTAAGTTTTCTAAAGTATATGTATTTCCTTGAGATGCTGGATTCTTAATTTCCTGCACAATCTGTCCGTTGATATTTATCAGCTGGATTTCATCCAGAACCATATCAGAATTGATATTGATTTTGTGGTCGTTTGATGGATTTGGATAAACTGCAACAGCAGAAAGCGGGTTGAAATCTGGAGTAGAAAGCGACGGCCAACGATTTTCAGCCGCAGGGCCTCCCCAAATTAATGTTGCCAAATACGGATTGTCAATAAAAGGATTTCTGTTTCCTTGACCATAAGTATTGCTCGCATTACCTAAATAAGTATTACGGTTGTCTTCATATTGCGAAACAGGATCTTCAGCATTCCATTGAAGGAACAAATCAATCATGTTGGAATCGCTTGCTACAGCTGTGCCAACGCCAACATTTTTTGGCAGGCAGCGATTGCCATATCTAAGATACATATACATCATCATTCGGGCAACATCGCCTTTCCATTCGTCCCCCGGATACCATGTCGAAGAAGTTATATCACGTGAATTTCCAGATCCTGCTGCGAATTTTTCACTACCTCTATCGCCATTTCTTTGTACATCAGACGCTCTTAAATGGTGAGCATCTGCACCAGGTCCGGAAGTTCCTAAAGCTGGTGTTCCTAAAGATTTGGCATATGTGTGCTCTCTGTTCCATTGGCAGGTAGCGCCACCGCCATCGCTATTTTTATTTCTTCGTCTGTGGTCGTTATCGTCTGCTTGTGATGAAGGGCATATGTTGTTGCTGAATCCATACAGAAGCAAGACATTGGTATTTGTAGCGTCTTGCGGATCAAGATCAATTATTTGGATGGCTTGTTCAGCATCGTCATAACTAAGCGTCTTGGTGTGGGTAGTGGTAATTTTTTGTGCAAGAGCTGTCTTCAAAGTATTTCCAGTCTGACTGAAATCGACTCCATTATAATAAGAGGCAGGGGCACCAGCTTGCGCAAATGCAAATGAAGCGGAAAGCATCATTGCAAAAGAGTAAAAGTTTTTCATTAAAATTAAATTTTGGACGACAAATGTAATTTGTTTTGCCAATAGAATTTTAAAATTAACGCAATAATCGAATAAAAAAATGCCTGAAATTTAACAATCAGGCATTTTGTAAGATTTATATGTAAAAAGTAATTAGTTTATGATTACTTTCTTTGTTGTCGATTGGCTATCAGAAGTCAGTCTCAAGAAATAAAACCCAGAAGGAATATTTTCCACAGTATAGGTGTTGCTCTGTGCCGCCGGATTCTTGATTTCTTGCATAACCTGCCCATTGATGTTTACCAATTGAATTTCGTCCAATTGTAGTTCAGAATCAATATTTATCCTATGATTGTTCGATGGATTTGGATATACAGCAATTATAGATAAAGTATCAAAAGAAGGAGTAAAAAGAGCATTTCCCCAAACTGTATTGACATATTCTGGATGATCAATATAAGGATTTCTATTTCCTTGGTGGCTGTAGATTGCATTGTTGATAGCAATTTCTCGTGGGCTTACAGGATCTTGCTGATGCCATGTCAGTAGAATGTTTAGAAAAGTGCTAGAAAAAACTCTATTGCTTGAACCGTCAAACATTGCCTTTACTTCTGTTGTTGACGGAGCATTTGTATAAAGGTTGGGCATGTTGCTTTCATATCTGGTAGCAAAATAAAAATAAGCTCTTGCAATATCTCCTTTGAATTCGTCTATAGGCTCAAAAACAGTTCCGGTAAATCCTGCAGAATAGCCAGAATTGAGATTAGAGCCTAATTTTGATCCATTTGTAGATGTCCATGTTGCAGTTCCGACTTTTCCAAAAGGGAAATTGTCGCGCTTGTTGTTGACATATCCGTCTGTTGGAAAAAGATGGTGTGCATCAGAATACATAGGGGCGGCAGAAGCAAAATAAGATTTAGGAATAACATGTTCTCTATTATAGCAGCTGCCTTCGCCAGTATAACTTCCACATTGATCAGAAGGCACTGAAAAAGTATAAGAATCTGTACCTCCCGGTTTCTCAGAATAGACATCTAGCAAAGTATTGTCGTTTTCGTAGTAATGATCCTTATATGCCGTGTTTTGGTATAATGTCCATAAGGCATCATACGATTTGGGATTGTGGCCGTTGGAGATGATTGTTTTTAATTGGGTTTTTAAGGCATAGCCTGTACCTGTAGCATTATTGTAATATCCAGTTGGGATTTGGCCGTAGCCAAGGGCCACTGTAAGCAATAGTGCAAAAGCGTAAAAGTTTTTCATTAAATTAAATTTTGGACGACAAATGTAATTTGTTTGTCAATAGAATTTTAAAATTTAACGCAATAATCAAATAAAAAAATGCCTGAAATTTTGACAATCAGGCATTTTGTAAGATTTATATGTAAAAAGCAATTAGTTTATGATTACTTTTTTTGTTGTTGATTGGCTATCAGAAGTCAGCTTTAAGAAATAAAATCCAGAAGGAAGATTTTCTAAAGTATAGGTATTGCTTTGCGACGACGGATTCTTGATTTGTTGCATGATCTGCCCGTTAATGTTTATCAGCTGTATTTCGTCCAATTGTACTTCTGAATCAATATTGATCTTGTGATTGTTGGAAGGATTTGGATATACTGCAATAGCAGCTAAAGATTCATAAGCAGGAAGGGACAACGGAGTTCCCCAAACCGCAGTTACATAGGCATTATTGTCGATGTAAGGATTTCTGTTATTTTGGCGTGCATAAACGGCATTGTTTCTTGCAATTTCTTTTGCGTTAACTGGATCTTGCTGGTTCCACGTCAGTAAAATGTTTAAAAAAGTAGGAGAGAAGGCTCTTCCGCTTGAACCATCAAACATTACTTTTGATGTAGAAGAAGAGGAAGTATAGAAGCCTGCCAATTGCGTTTCATATCGTGTTGCAAAATAAAAAAGCAATCGTGCAAAATCACCTTTATATTCATCAATAGGCTCAAAAACAGTAGATGCATATCCTGCAGAATATCCAGAATTTAGGTTGTTCCCTAGTTTTGATCCATTTATAGACGTCCATGATGCATTTTGTACAACTCCAAACGGATAATCGTCTCTTTTTGCATTGACAACTTTATCTGTAGGCAATACGAAATGCGCATCTGCATACATTGGCAAGGTAGAATTACCAAAATAACTTTGCGGAACGGTATGTTCACGATTGAAGAAAACACACTCTTGTCCTGCAGGATCGGTTCCGTTGTCTTGATTTCCACCGCTTGATACAGGCCCAAAAGTAAAATCGCAATTAGAATACATATCCCAAACCTTGCCATTCGGCTTTACATCAGAAGTTTGGTACGTCGTGTATAGACCAGCATAACCACGATCATTGTGATTTTTTATAATGTTATAAAGCTGTGTTTTTAGAGTATATCCAGTACCCGTAGCAGAATTATAATAACCTGCCGGAGCTTGTGCAAATCCAATTGCGGCAAAGAGCAGGAATAAGAAAGTGTAATTTTTCTTCATGTTATGATTTTTTTTCTTCTTTTCGTTCAAACAACGCCATGTAGAATCCATCAAATCCCGACTCCGACGCCAAGATCTTCGTATCTTTGACAAAGGTAAAGTTTTTCCCTATATCCGTTGTTAAGAAACGTTTAACTTGTTCTTGATTTTCAGAGGGTAAGATGGAACAAGTCGCATACACCATTTTTCCTCCTGGCTTTACAATTTTAGAATAGCTTTCTAAAACCTCCGACTGTACTTTTCTGATATTATCAATAAATTCTGGCTGTAATTTCCATTTGGCATCAGGATTTCTTTTTAGTACTCCTAAACCGCTGCAGGGTGCATCAATCAAGACTCTGTCTGCTTTTTCATGTAGTTTTTTGATTACCTTTGTCGTGTCGATTACTCGGTATTCAATATTAAAAGCACCATTTCTTTTTGCTCTTAGCTTTAATTGCTTCAATTTGCTTTCATATAAATCCATAGCAATTAGTTGGCCTTTGTTTTCCATCAATGAAGCCATGTGAAGCGTTTTTCCTCCAGCACCAGCACAGGTATCGACAACTCTCATTCCAGGTTTGACATCCAAGAATGCAGCGACTAATTGCGAACTGGCATCTTGTACTTCAAAAAAACCTTCCTTGAAAGCATCTGTCAAGAAAACGTTAGCTCTTTCTTTCAATACCAATGCATCAGGCTGGTCTTTCAAGAATTCTGTTTCTATATCTTGGTCCATTAAAATAGCACGAAGCTTTTCTTTGGTGGTTTTTAGCGTATTGACTCTCAAGATTACTTTTGCTGGCTGGTTCTGTGCCGCAATTTCTTTAGCCCACAGTTCTTCGCCAAGTTCTTTTACGCCCAATTCATCCATCCAATCTGGAATAGATTCTTTGTATTTTCGAACTTTAGAAAGCTCATCAAAACGGCCTTTTATTTTTCGCTCTGGAGTTCCTTCAAGCTGTCTCCAATCCGGAATCGGATATCCTCTAAGGACAGCCCAGACTGCAAAAATTCTCCAAAGGTTGTCTCTGTCAAAAGGTTCTCTAACTTCTGCGATTTCCATGTAGAGTCTTTTCCAGCGAACGATATCATAAATGGTTTCGGCTACAAATTTTCTATCGCTGCTTCCCCAACGCTTGTCTTTTTTTAAAGCTCTTGCTACGACTTTATCTGCATATTCTCCGTCATTGAAAATAGCGCTCAATGAATCGATAGTTGTATAAACTAAATTTCTGTGTAATCTCATTTTATGTAATTGATGTGCAAAGGTATCACATTTTTTGCTTGTTTGCCAATGTGTTTGTGTACGGAGGTATTGCATGAAAAAGGAGGCCTTTTGGAGCCTCCTTTTTTATTTGTGAAATTAGGGTTTAGCCTCTTGAGCCTCCGCCTCTAGAACTAGAGTTGCCTCTTGAACTTCCTCCGTCATTGCTTCTTGACTGTTGCGGTGCACTTTGTCTAGGTGCTGAATTGCCTCTGCTGACATTTGTAGGCGCTGTATTTCGAGATGGCGCTTCCGCTCTTGAAGTGTTTGTCCTTGTCGGTGCTTGCGTTCTTTGCGTTGAGCTGGTTCGCGTATTGCTTTCGACTCTTGCAGGCGCTTCTGTTCGAGCAGGACTTGTTCTTGTTGTTGAGTTTACTCTAACCGGAGTGCTTTCTGAACGTGTCGTATTTCTCGTTGAAGAATTCAAAGTACGCGTATCATTATTTCTCGTTTGAGTTGATGTCCTATTTGTGTTTGAACTATTTCTTGTCGTCGTTGTAGAATTTCTAGTTCCAGATGTAGTTGTATTTCGAGTTACATTTGAAGCTCTAGTTCCTGTAGCAGCTTGGTTTCTAGTTGATCCTTGACGGGTTTGAACTAATTCGTGCCTGTTGCTCACATTGTTTCTTTGCGTAAATGATCTGTCTGGGTGTTGTCTTTCGTATCCGTTAGAACGTCTCGTAGTGTACATGGCCTCGGCTCTTGAGCTTCTTCTCGTGTTTACATAGTTATAGTGGTTGTGCACGTTGATATGGTTGTGCACATGTCTGTGGTATCTGTAAACAGGATAAGGATTCCATGCATAATAGTAAGTCGGATAATAGCTCCAATACCAAGGAGAATAGTAAGGTCTGTAATAATTTGTCCAAAAGACATTAAAAATTACGGGTCTTGAAACATATACAGGCTCATAAATATAATTTGTACCGTACATGTATACATCTCCTACAACTTGAACTTGCACATTATTATTGCCGTCTCTCTCCACTTCGATAGTTGCAACGTCTTGATACACATCGCGCTCTAATACCGATTGGATAATGATCAAGTGGGTATTGTTTTCTACGGTTTCAATGACTCTTAAGTAATCTACTTGATTGTCGCCGTTCAAGTCAAGATTAGAAATCTGTATTTTTGGATCGTTCAGCCTTCTCTCAAAATCAGCCAAATCTTCAGAATCTCCAAAAATGGAAGCCACGGCTTTTAAGTCGAGGTTGTCACTGATGTCATTGCTGTTGGCAGTAACGGTTGTCCTGTCTTGTGCCTGAATTTGAATTGCAAATAAAAATGCAAAGAGGGCAGATGTTATTAATTTCGTTTTCATGATTTCTAATTATTTTAAGTGTTCTTGACTGATGTTTTTTTCTTTTGATTTGTAATAACCAATATCTGTGCCAAGATTTTTTAAGGTAATTAATAAAGTTTTAAAAACCCAGTGGGAGTAAGGCCTGAGCTCTTCTTAAATAATTTTGAAAAATAAGCATAATCCTCATAACCCAAAGATTCGGCAATGGACGAAAAACTATTTTTTGTATGCAAGAATCTTCTTTTTGCTTCTAAGATAATCCGGTCTGCAATTACCTCAGAAGCTGTTTTTCCGATGACGGTTTTTGTAATCCTGTTTAGATGTTTCGGACTAATATTCATCCAGTCAGCATATTGCGAAGGTGATTTTTCTGTGATGTAATTTTTTTCAATCAAATCTTCAAATTGCTGGAATTTTTCAGAATAAGAATTGGATCGGATAATTTTCTGCGTATTTTCCTCAAGATACAATCTCGATAATTCTACATAAATAATATCAATATAGCTCAAGATAAGCTGCTGCTGAAAATTGTTTTTGGTGTGATATTCTTCAAAAAGCTTTTGGAATAAAGCTTCCGTTTTCTTGCTGTTTTTTGCATCCAAAGCTAGATGAGGAGTGTTTTGAATCGAATAAAAAAAAGGGAACTGATGCATTCTGTTGTGTGAATAATGCAAATCATAGAAATCAGAAGTATGCGAAAAAATATAACCGTCGATATCTTCTGAAAGTTCCCAATGGTGGGTTTTTCCTGGTGCCAAAAGAAAGACGCTTCCGGGCTTGATTTCATAGGAATTGAAATCAATTTCGTGCCTTCCAGAACCTTTCGTAAAAAGAATAGCCAAGTAAGAATTATGCTTGTGCGGTCGTGTTATCTTGCTATGATTCTCTAAAATGTGAGGAGGAATTCTATTGACAAAAAAATCTTTTTGTCCTTCGTCCAGCTTGAGCTGGCTGATGTCTAAAACGCTAATCATTTCCATGGAATAAATATACGAATAAATTTCAAAATGTCCGAATAGTACAAATTTTAGCGTATTTACTCTATTGTGAAAGCTTGTCTTATTTCTGAACTTTGTCCTAATAAAACAATAAAGTCATGTCATTTTTAAAAAATGTAATTCAGAATAAATGTCCGAATTGCGGAAAAGGGAAAGTTTTTAAAACCAACGGGAATCCATTTTTGTTCCAAATGCCTGAAATGCACCCTGAATGCTCAGAGTGCGGGCATAAGTTTGTGAAAGAGCCAGGATATTTCTTTGGTGCGATGTACGTTAGTTACGGCCTTGCTGTTGCCGAAATGGTTGCTACTTTTTTTATCTCAAGATTATTTGTGACCAGTCTGGTTCACAGCCTTTTGTTTATCGTTGCAGCTGCTTTCTTGCTGTGCACGATTAATTTTAGGTATTCAAGGCTGCTTTGGATTTATATGTTTGATAGCAAGGCTAATGTTTGATTGGCTTTGCTGTTTTTTTCTTGAATTTTCGGCCATACCAGATTAAAAAGCCAGTAACAGGAAGCAGTCCACAGATAAAACTAGCTATAAATGCTAAGACTTTTCCAGGAAATCCAAGTATCGCGCCAACGTGGATGTCGTAATTGGCGGTGATTAGTTTTTCACCAAAATTCTTGTCAGCATGATTTCTGTTCAGCAGCATTTCTCCTGATTTCTGTGCAAAGCGCATCTGATGCGAAACATAGTAGGTGTTTTCATTTTGCTGTACATAAATATCGACAGTTGCTAACGAATCCGCAGGTTTTCCTAGACTGAAAGCATCGGCATCGGGATAAGCCAGCTTTGTTTTTTCTAAACCAGTTTCCATTACATTGGAAATTTTCGGAAGATTTTTGTGTGCTTCTTTTGCAACTATTTCTGGCGGATTAGTAGTTCCAGAACCTGCAACATAAACAAGATCGTGAAACCATGAGAAGGCCCAGACCATTCCTGTAAAGGCGATAATCAATGCAATGGTAACGATATAAAATCCGAAGATGTTGTGGATGTCATAGTTTTTTCGTTTCCACTGCGTGGTTTCTTTCCATTGGAATCTAAAACGCTGTTTACGAGCCGCCTTGTTTTTGGGCCACCATAAGATGATTCCTGTAATAAGCATTATCACAAAAATAAAGGTTGACCAGCCTACAATTTGCTGGCCAAGACCTATTTCTAGCAATAAGCTCCAATGGATGTATTTTACGATGTTGAAAAAATCCATTTCTTCATCATAAATAGCCAAAATTTCTCCAGAATAAGGATTTACATAAATTGATTTGTAATAGTCGATTGCTCCGAAGTAGGTGATGGCATCGTCATTTCCTTTGTAGCAACCAAAAATCCATGCTTTTTCAGGATTGTTAGAGACTTTTACGTTAGAAATTTTAATTGAGGTGCCAATTTTTTGCTGCGTATCGTCCCAAAGTTTTGAGATGGGAATCGTATTTGGCTTTACTTCCGAAACGTACATTGCGTCTTTGCGGAGTGCTTCTATAATCTCGACACTAAAAACATAAATACAGCCTGTAACGGAGAGCAATAAAACAATCGAGCCAGAAGCCATTCCGAGCCAGAGGTGTATTTTTCCAATCCAATGCTTAAAGCCGTATTTGTTTTTCTTTGCCAATTATTTATTTTTTTGCTTTTTTGTTTCTTCTTCCCCAGAAAATTATAAATCCGGTTACAGGTAGAGCTGCTGCAAATAGGCTCAATATAAAAGCGATTATTTTTCCGGTTACTCCGAAGAATTGTCCGGTATGCAATCCGTAATTCATTTCTTGGAGCTGCGTTCCGGGATTTTTATTTCCGTATAAATTCGAGCTTAAAAGCTGACCAGTTTTAGGATGGAAATCTAAATTGGACTGATGGTCAAAGTCCATCGCATCGGGATACGAGCCTGTTATGATTGCTGCTTTTTCGCCTTGATACCACACAAAAAACATTTCGTCGTCAGGCTTAATCTTGAATGCTTGTGAAAGTGCAATATCCATAGGATTTGCTTTTGAAGAAGAGGTTAGCGTAGTATCAATTGCTGGAGAAAAATCGTCTTTTGGATTGTCTTGCCCAAGATTTCCGACAAAATACATTGTCTTGTGCATCCATTCATAGGAAAAAGTGAGACCTGTCAAAGCAATGACCAAGACAAACAGCGAGATATAAAATCCAGTCACGTTATGCCAGTCGTAATTCACGCGGCGCCATTTGGCTTTCCACTTGATTTTTATTCTGTTTTTTAAGTCTTTGCGTTTCTTCGGCCACCACAATATGATTCCGGAGATGAGCATCACAATAAAAATAATAGTTGAGATTCCGACAACGTGTTTTCCGATTTCTGGCGGCAGCCAAAGGTGCATGTGTAGGTCTTCTACGATGGCAAAAAAATCATCTTCGATGCTTTCCTGCTTCAAAAATTTCCCTGAATACGGATTGAAATATAAATTGTAGGGTTTGTCGTTAATGCTTGAATACACAATTGCAGGCCTGTCTTTTCCGTAAAAGACAATCATGTCTGCGGTAGCTGTTGGAAAAAGTTCTTTTGCTTTTAATTGCAATTCTGAAGCTAAAACATACGATTTGCTTTCAACTTTCACTTTTCGATAGTCTCTTGTCAAGTCTTTAATCTCGTCG
>Ga0065704_10000807_pt1 | contig 12184 bp, 9 predicted proteins | sample SwiRhicommuniRL2_FD_59091 | JGI IMG/M metagenome (GOLD analysis project Ga0065704, IMG submission 59091) | Switchgrass rhizosphere bacterial communities from Rose Lake, Michigan, USA - RL2 v2 (version 2) | ecosystem: Host-associated > Plants > Roots > Rhizosphere > Soil | place: East Lansing, MI
TGATGTGGTCATATTGACTTTGTAGCTGTTCAAGTAATTCTTTAAATTGGTTTGAGCTTAAAATTTCTGAAGGATTTGTTGGGCTCTTACCACGTGTAATCACATCAAGGTTAGCAACTTGAGTTTTGTGAAGTGCCTGTTGAAGATCAGCTTGCCCACTCAATAATTCAGAAAGACCTGGCTTTACATCAACATCAAAATATTTATGCATATAACCACGACGCATATCGGCATCAATTAGTAACACACGTTTATCACCTTGCGCAAAAATTGTTGCAAGGTTAGTCGAAATAAAGGATTTACCTACTTCTGGTGAAGGACCTGCAATCATAATGATATTATTTTTCGCACTCGCCAATGCAAAGTGAATCGCAGTACGGATACTACGTAAGCTCTCAATTGCAATATCATCACTATTTTTAACTGCAAGAATAGGAATACTTTTCTTCTTCTTTAAAATTTTAATGCGGCTTTCTTGAATTGGAGAGCGTGGAACTGTTGCATAAACTGGTAAATCCAGTTCATTTTCAATTTGTCCAGAATCTTTGATGCCTGTGCGTAACATATTACGAAGTAATGCAATAACTGTCCCAATAAATCCACCTAAGAATAAAGATAAGATAAGGACTTGTAACTTTTTAGGTTTAATTGGTTCGACTGGCTCAACGGCAGTATCAACTATACGCACATTCCCGATCTCACCTGCTTTTGCGATACGAAGCTGTTGGTAAGAGTTCAGTAGTGCTGTATAAAGCTGAGTTTTAACTTCAACTTCACGATAAAGCTGCAAATATTGGCGTTGTACATCTGGTAATTGTTTTAAAGTACTGTTGAGTTCGCCAATTTGTTTATTGACTGCTGAAAGCTGACCATTAATTTCACGCATTGCAGGGTGTTCAGCAGTATATTTTGCGGCCATTTCCGCCTGCTTTTGTTCAAGCTCTGCTTTCTTAGTTTCCAAAGTAATACTTTGAGTTAAATACAGCTCAGATTCTTTGGTTACATCAACTGTATTATACTGTTGACGGAATTTGTTAAATTGACGTTCTGCATCATCTAATTGCTTTTTAAGATCTGGGAGCTGTTCATCCAGGAACTTTAAAGTTTGAGCAGATTCAGCCGAACGACGTTCAACATTTTGGGCACCGTAGGTTACTAAAATCGCATTTAAGACTTGAGTAATATGTTCTTTGTCATGTCCTTGGTAATTTAAGCCAAGAATACCTGTTAATTTACCGCGTTCTGCTACAGAATAATTTGAACTTATGTTATCTACAGCTGCTGGAATAGATAGTTTCTCAATATTATATTTTGAGCTTAAAAGATCTTTAGTAAAGATCGCGACCTTCCATATCCCATTAGCTCCAGTAATTTGATTATTTTGATTTATTGGAGCGGTGAGTACAACTTCATCTGTCTCAGGATCTACTAATTTAAAAGATTTTTGATCAAAGCTTAGTAAAAGATGTTTATCTAAATAATATGGAGGTACTTCAAATCTTCGTATATCAAAACTTTTAGTGCCATCTTTAAATAAAACTGAATTTTTAGTGTATTCAGCTTTATATTCAGTGTCACTTAATAAACGATGAGTAAATGTATTTTCAGTGCTAGAAACTTGAATATCTAGATGTAATTCTTTAATAACCGAGCCTAAAACTAACCGAGACTTTAGAATTTCAATTTCAGCTTGAGCAGGAGACTTTTGCTCAATCATCTGTGATAAATCACCTAAAAGTGCAGCAGAAGCCCCTTTGCTGTCTTCCACTTGAACTAATGCATCAACCGAATAAGTATCTGGTGTTACACGTAAATAGAGTAGGGCACATACAAGGCTTAAAATAATGCAGAGGGCAATAAGTTTCCACTGAGCAATCAGCGAAAAAAATAATTCCTTTAGATCAATTGTATCTTCGGTATTAGTATTTTGGTTCATAAGCTTAAAATCTGAATGTTAAATATAAGGTTTCCAGTCATCAACACATTGCTGTATGAGTTGGCAAGTTTCATCAAAAATAGTTTGATCATGCTGGTAGGGATCAGGCACATTTTTGTTTTGCCAATGCCCTAAGCGATAGGTTTTACCTTTTGCAAAAGGCCAAGTCTGTTCAAGATGTTTTTGCTGGTTTTGACTCATCACTAAAATCAGGTCAGCTCTCTTGATATGTTCTGCACTAAGTTTACGTGCAACATGCGGTTGCATATCAATACCTAATCGTTGCATACAAAGTCGGGCTTTTTCATCAGCTTGATGACCAATAAGCCCTGAAATACCAGCCGACTCAATATTTAACTGGGGATATTGCTGTTTTAAAAAATACTCAGCCATAGGGCTACGACAGATATTTCCAATACAGACGACTAAAATATTTTTAAACTGCATAAAATTACTGTCCCAAACGGTCTATGTTATATAACGCACTTGAGAAAGGAATAATTTGGTTGACAACACGTTGCCAACGAGTCAAGCCAGTCGCATCAACATAGACTATATCATTACTACGTAGTCTAAACTGATTAGCTAATCCAAAATCACCAATACTCATTAAGTTTAAATGATAGAGTTCAGTTGTTCGGTCATTTGGATTGGTACGTAACACATAAATTCGACTCGCACTAGCAGATAAAGGGTTTAAGCCTAAACTTTCGCCTAATGCATCACTTAGCGTCATACCTTGGTCACGCATTGCTAATGCTTGGTTCTTACCAGACTCACCCATAACGTAAATCTTTTGATTTTCGCGAGTACTGACGTAAATGGTATCGTTTGGTTGAACTAATAACTTATGTAATGAATAACCTGCTTTTTCTAAGTCTATAGTATTTAGATTATAGGTTTGGCCATTTCGAATGAGTTGAATATAAGTATTATCACCCTTATCAGTTACCCCTCCAGCAAGACCTAAAGCTGCATAAACGCTTACCGGTTGGTCACTTAAGTAGAATTGGCCACCCTTTATGACGCTGCCTTGAACAGAAAAGCGCTGACCTTCATAAGATAATACACGTACTATCACATCTGGATTTTTTAGAAAACGAGCAAGTTGATTACGTAACTCACGATTCACTTGAGCAAGCGTTTTGCCTGAGGCTTTATAGCGACCTACAAGCGGGAACTGGATATAACCACTTTGGTCAATAGGGTATCCACTCGCTTGTACTGATTGTTCATTATTAACATTATTAACAGGCGGAGTAATTTCAGGGTAGGCCCAAAGTTGGATGGAAAGAACATCACCTGAGCTTAGTCTATATATAGGTTGTTGATTTTTAAATAAAAATTGGTAGTTGTTGCGATAATCAGTTTGCGCAGGTTGTATTGCAGGTAGTGTGTCTTGAGAGATTTTAACAACATTAACTGTAGTTCCGAGATCGGTTCTATACACACCCTCATCTGGAATATCATAAGTTTGTAAACCAGAAGTGACAGCACAACTAGCTACACTCAAACTCAAGGCAAGAACAGAAAAAAACTGACAATATTTCACACGAAACCCTTTGTGTATTTATCTTTAATTGATATCGTTAATCGTTTAGCACTAGGTGCTTATCTTAGATATAGACGTTGTGATTCTAGCCGAAAAAAAATTAAAAAACACAGAAAAATCGTACAGCTTTGTATGATTAATTTATTTGTATAATTTAGAATTTCTAAGAGAAGGGAGATTGGCTTCTTAAAAATTACTTAAATATAACCAGAGAAAAAGCTTGTAAACACTTTTATACAATTGCTTTATAGTTGATGAAAAAAAACTGATATAGTTACGCACGACAATATCCAGTCAAGATATATTTTTTATTATATATACAATTTGTAAGGAATAAGGCTAACTTTTATGCAACTTGCCGATTTAAGAATAGCGATTATAGGTTTAGGTTATGTAGGCTTGCCATTGGCAGTTGAGTTTGGCAAAAAAGTGCCAGTTGTGGGTTTTGATATTTATCAAAAACGTATAAGTGAATTAAAAAATGGCCAAGATCATACCCTAGAGGTTTCACCAGAAGAATTAAAACAAGCAGCTCAATTAACTTACACTGCAAGTTTAGAAGATTTAAAAGATTGTAATTTTTTTATTGTCACTGTTCCAACTCCAATTGATGATTATAAACAGCCAGATTTAACACCTTTAGTTAAAGCTTCTACTAGTATTGGTAAAATTCTAAAAAAAGGTGATATTGTCGTATACGAGTCTACAGTTTATCCGGGTGCCACAGAAGAAGTTTGTATCCCAGTGCTCGAAGAAATTTCAGGTTTGACGTTTAATAAAGATTTCTTTGCGGGTTATAGCCCAGAACGTATTAACCCCGGCGATAAACTTCACCGCGTTACTAATATTTTAAAAATTACCTCAGGTTCAACACCTGAAATTGCTGATTATGTTGATGAAGTTTACAATTTAATTATTGAAGCAGGAACACATAAAGCAGCAAGTATAAAAGTTGCTGAGGCTGCAAAAGTTATTGAAAACACACAGCGTGACGTTAATATTGCCTTAATTAATGAATTGGCACTTATTTTTAACAAACTGGGTATTGATACAGAAGAGGTACTTAAAGCTGCGGGTACAAAATGGAACTTCTTACCATTCCGCCCGGGTTTAGTCGGTGGGCACTGTATCGGAGTCGACCCATATTATTTAACTCATAAAGCCCAAGCAATTGGATATCATCCAGAAATTATTTTAGCAGGGCGCCGATTGAATGATTCAATGGGGGCATATGTTGTTACTCAACTTGTCAAAGGAATGATAAAAAAGAAAATTCAAGTTGAAGGGGCTAAGGTTTTAGTATTAGGTCTAAGCTTTAAAGAAAATTGCCCAGATATTCGTAATACAAAAATTATTGATATTGTAAAAGAATTACAAGAATATCATGTGGATGTAGATGTATACGATCCTTGGATTGATAGTGAAGAAACTCAACACGAGTACGGTATTACTCCGGTTAATCAACCTACAGCAGGCCAATATGATGCTGTAATATTAGCAGTTGCTCATAACGAATTTAAAGAAATGGGTATAGAGGCAATTAGATCTTTAGGTAAAACATCTCATGTTCTTTATGATCTGAAATATGTTTTAGCTCAATCTGAATCAGATATTCGTCTATAAATAATATTTGTTGAGAAAAAATATGAGTCAATATGAACAAGTATTGGAACAGCTTAAGACCACTCCTAAAACATGGTTAATAACTGGAGTTGCGGGTTTTATCGGATCAAATCTGTTAGAAACTTTATTAAAATTAAATCAAAAAGTAATTGGTTTAGATAACTTTGCTACAGGTCATCAATATAATCTGGATGAGGTAGAGGGTTTAGTTACCAGTGAACAATGGAAGAATTTCACTTTCTATAATGGTGATATTCGAAACTTGGAAGACTGCCAAAAAGCATGCGTAAACGTTGATTATGTTTTACATCAAGCCGCTCTAGGTTCTGTTCCTCGTTCAATTGCAGACCCAATACTGACAAATAGTGCCAATATTACGGGTTTTTTAAATATGCTCGTTGCAGCAAGGGATGCTCAAGTCAAAAGTTTTACTTATGCTGCGAGTAGTTCTACGTATGGTGACCATCCAGCATTACCGAAAGTAGAAGAAAATATCGGTAATCCATTATCTCCTTATGCGGTAACTAAATATGTAAATGAGCTTTATGCTGAAGTTTTTGCTCGTACATATGGTTTTAAAGCAATAGGTTTACGTTATTTTAATGTGTTTGGTAAACGTCAAGATCCTAATGGAGCCTATGCTGCAGTTATTCCAAAATGGACAGCAGCTATGATTCAAGGAGATGATGTATTTATCAATGGCGATGGTGAGACTAGTCGCGATTTTTGTTATATCGAAAATACAGTACAAGCTAATATTTTGGCGGCCATCGCAAATGATGAAGCTAAAAATCAAGTCTATAATGTGGCGGTAGGGGATAGAACTACCCTAAATGATTTATTTAAGGCTATTAAATCTGCTTTAAACGAAAATGGAATCTCTTGTGACAAAGAACCTGTTTATCGTGAATTTAGAGCTGGTGATGTAAGGCATTCTCAAGCAGATGTAACTAAAATCAAAACATTACTAGGATATGATCCAAAATTTAGAATTTTTGAAGGTATATCACAAGCAATGGTTTGGTATAAGCATTTCTTAAATTAAATCGTATGTTATCTCTATTAAATAAAGCAAAATTCTTACTAAGTGGGAATATTTTATTTGCTTTTTCTCAATGGCTAATATTAATTTTTATTAGCCATTTTTCTGATAATCAAGCTGTAGGTGCGTATACATATGCGTTGGCATTAGTGACACCTGTTTTTATGCTCACTAACTTACAGCTCCGCCCGATTGTTGTAGCTGAGTTTAATCTCAATCCAAATTTTAATTATAAGTCTTATTTTGCTTTGAGATTTTATAGTATATTTTTAGCTATATTGCTTTCCTTTTTACTATCTTTTTTATCTAGCAGTAATGTGTGGGAAGTAGTTTTATTGCTGGGATGTATTAAAGCCTTAGAAGGAGTCTCAGATATTATTTATGCATATTATAATGCTCAAGGAAAAACGAAATTAATTAGCTTATCTCTTACAGTAAAATCTTTAGCTTTAATCTTGATTTTTGGAAGTTTGTTATATTTTTATAATTTATTAAATATTGGTTTGATGGGTATAATACTAATTTATGTATTAACCCTACTGTTGATAGATTTTCGCAATATCGGTTTAAATAAGAAATACTTTTATTTAAATGTGGTGGACTTTAAAAATATTATTATTTTAGCATTACCTTTAGGGATATCTGTAATGCTAGTTGCTTTACAAAGCAATATACCTCGCTTTTTTTTAGAAAAATTTTTTAATTTGGAGTATGTTGGTGTTTTTTCAGTTTTTTATTATTTCATTATCGTGGGTGGGATAGTAATAAATTCAATATGCCAATTTATTAGTCCAAGATTCTCTATTCTTTTTAAAGAAAATAAAATGCATGAGTTAAGTAAATTAACTATGCAGGCGTGGGGTATGGCAATTTTTTTAGGAATAAGTGGTTTAATAGTTTCGATTACTTTAGGTGATTTTTTCGTTAATATTCTTTATGGTCCTCATTACTTGGTTTGGATAGATATACTAAATATTGTTATGTTCGCGGGATTATTTACTTACTTGTCAGTAGTGAATGGATATTTAATGACAAGCTTAGGTCTAATCAAAATACAACTTCCATTATTTCTATTTTTAACTATTTTTACCTTAGTTTTATGTTGGATTTTAATACCCGCTTATGGTTTGTTAGGTGCAGCTTGGGCTACGGTTGCATCTTCTGCTGCTCAGTTTATTTTGAGTACATTAATTTTATATATGAATATGGTGAGAAAAGTAGATGCGTAAAAAAGTATTGCATGTAATTACTAACTTTTCAGCACTTGGCGGTGCAGAAATGATGCTGCAGAAGCTTATTCTTGCTCAGCCAGAATATGATCACTATCTTATTTCACTTATTAGCCTTTCAGATATTTATGACGAAAGTTTAAAGAAAGTTAAATTTTCAAAAGCTTTAAATTGGAAAATTACGAATACAGTAAAAACAATATCTAGCTTAGCTAAAGAAATTGATAGTATTCAGCCAGACATAATTCAAAGTTGGATGTATCACGCCAATTTCATGGTAACTATTGCTAACTCTTTTTGTAGACAGAGCTACCCAATATACTGGGGTATACATCATTCTTTGAATTCAATTTCAGAGGAGTCGTTGAGTACAAAAATTGCTATATATTTAAATAAATATTTATCAAAAAAAGCTACTGGAATTGTTTATTGTGCACAATCTTCATTAAAACAACATACGCAATTTGGCTTTAAAAATAAAAATCAGATTTTTATTCCAAATGGAATTGATTTGGAAAAGTTTAGATTTGTTGAAAGAGACTTTAGTAACCCCATTACAGTTGGTTTTGTTGGCAGAAATCATAAAGCAAAAGGAATTCCCTATTTATTTGAAGTGATGTCCGCTTTTAAAGATGATCCTAGAATAGAATTTAGAGTTGCGGGTAAAGGACTATCCTTAAAAGATAAAGAGATTGAAGACTTATCTAAAAAATTTGTAATTGGAACTAATGTTACTTTGCTTGATGCCGTCAAAGAAATGGAAGATTTTTATCATGGTATTGATGTCTTATTAATGACTTCTATTACAGAGGGTTTTCCAAATGTTTTAATTGAGGCTATGGCAACAGGTGCTATTTGTATCTCTACAGATGTAGGGGATGCTAGATATATTATTAATGGTAATGGCCATATTGCTGAGGTTTTAAATACTAGTGATTTAATTAATTGTCTCAATAACTATATTAAATTATCAGTAGTTGAAAAAAAGCAAAAAATGCAAGAGGCATTTAAATTAACCATTAATAGATTTAATATAAACACAGTCACTAATAAGTATAAAATTTTTTGGAATATTAAATAAGGTTGAGGGCATATGATTTATATACTTATTTCAAAATTTACTTAAATCTTTTAATATCAATTCAATTCAATTGAATTGTTTCTTGTAACAGTGGTTCTCAGTTGTTTAGCTTCTATCGTATTGATCATGTTAAACAAAAAAATTAAGGTTATTTTGTGAGTGAAGTTGAAAACAAAATGAAATTTTTAATGATTAGTAGTTTTTTACCTTCAGTTTTAAATTTTCGTGGAAAATTACTAGAGGCTATTCATCATCAAGGCCATGAGATCCATATCATTGCCCCCGATCTTGAGCTATTTCAGCCTGAAATGGATAAACTCAAATCTCTTGGTTACTCCGTTTATTCTGTTGAAATGCAAAGAACTGGAACTAATCCTATTGCGGATATAAAAACACTATTTGAAATTTATAAAATTACAAAGAAGATTCAGCCAGACTATGTCTTGTCATATACGATTAAACCCGTGATCTACGGTACGCTTGCTGCTTATTTGGCAAAAGTGCCAAATCGTTTTTCACTCATCACAGGGTTGGGATATGCTTTTCAGAATGTAGACAGTACTAGTAAAAGAAGTACGTTTCAAAAAATAGTACATTGGCTTTATAAACAAGCATTAATAAGATCATCCAAGGTTTTTTTTCAAAATCCTGATGACCTTGCTTTATTCCAAGAGTTAAATTTATTAAGTAATAAGGTGCCAGCAGTAGTTGTCAACGGGTCTGGTGTTAATGTGACTGATTTTGAAATTGTAAGTTTGCCTCGTGCTTTAAATGGTGAAATTAAGGTTTCATTTTTATTAATTGCTCGATTATTAGAAGACAAAGGTATCAGAGAGTATGTAGAAGCAGCCAAATTAATTAAAAAAGAATATCCTCAAATTGAATTTAATTTAGTGGGCTGGATAGATGAAAATCCAACCGCAATAAAACAACAAGAATTAGATTCATGGGTCGATGAAAAAATTATTAAATATTGGGGGAAGCTTTCTGATGTTCGCCCTGCTATTGCTGAAAGTTCAATTTATGTATTACCTTCATACAGAGAGGGCACACCTCGTACGGTCTTAGAAGCAATGTCTATGGGACGAGCTATTATTACAACAGATGCTCCTGGATGTAGAGAAACTGTAGAGCACGATGGAAATGGTTATTTGGTTGAAGTAAAGTCTGTCACTAGCTTAGAGGCGGCAATGAAAAAGTTTATTCAGAATCCTGAATTGGCTGAAATTATGGGAACACGCTCTAGAGAAATTGCATTACATAAATATGATGTACACCGAGTGAATCATCATATGATGACAGAAATGGGAATTAAATAAGTGTTAAAACGTTTACTTGATATCATTATTGCTTCTATAGCCTTAATTTTGCTCTCACCATTATATTTCTATGTTGCATATAAGGTGAAAAAAAACTTAGGCTCGCCAGTATTGTTTCGCCAAGTTCGCCCAGGTTTACATGGGAAGCCGTTTGAAATGATTAAATTTCGAACCATGAAAGATGCAACAGACGCGCAAGGTAATCCTTTGCCTGATAATGAGCGTTTAACCCCATTTGGCAAAATGCTTCGTTCTACCAGTCTTGATGAAATGCCTGAGCTTTGGAACGTGATTAAAGGCGATATGAGTATTGTTGGCCCACGACCTTTACTCATGGAGTACTTACCGCTTTATAATAAAGAACAGGCAAAGCGTCATGATGTACGTCCAGGAATGACTGGTCATGCTCAGGTGAATGGACGTAATGCAATTGGCTGGGAAGAAAAGTTTAAGCTTGATACATGGTATGTTGAAAACAGATCACTTTGGTTAGACTTTAAAATTATGCTACAAACCGTTAAAAAAGTAATCGCTAAAGATGATATTAATGAAGCTGGTGAAGCCACGATGACCAAGTTTACAGGTTCAAAGTCGGAAGCAGATAAATGAGTAACCAGATCTATGCGATTTATGGTGCTTCAGGCTGTGGTCGCAGTCTGATGCCTGTTGCAAGACAACAGCTCCAACGTCAGGGTATTGTAGCAGAAATTTATTTTATTGATGATAGTTTACAAGAAGAAAAGATAGTAAACGGGCATACAGCTGTTAACTATCAAAATTTTAAATCAATAGAATGTTCTAATAAGTATGTATTAATTGCTATTGCGAATAGTCAAATTCGTGAAAAAATTGCTAATCAGTTGATTGCTGATGGTATTAAACTTTGGTCCATACAAGCTGATAACACAGTAATTATGGATAACGTTGAAATCAGTGAAGGGGCAGCCTTAAGTCCTTTCGTTTCAATTACATCAAATATAAAAATCGGTAAATGTTTTCATGCTAATTTATACAGTTATGTTGAGCATGACTGTGTGATTGGTGACTACGTTACATTCGCGCCTGGCGTTAAATGTAATGGTAACATTCATATTGAAGATCATGCCTATATAGGTGCTGGAGCCGTCATTAAACAAGGTACACCAGAAAAACCTTTATTGATTGGTAAAGGTGCTATTGTTGGTATGGGTGCTGTAGTGACTAAAAGTGTACCAGCTGGTGTAACAGTTGTCGGCAACCCAGCCAGAATTTTAGAAAGAAAGTAAGAAGTATTTTTTATTAGGAAATCATAATGTTAAACACTGCATTTGAACCATGGCCAAGTTTTACTACAGAAGAAGCTGACGCAGTCAAAAATGTATTACTATCAAATAAAGTAAACTATTGGACTGGCCAAGAATGTAGAATTTTTGAAAAAGAATTTGCCGAGTTTTCTGGTACAAAATATGCGGTCGCTTTGGCAAATGGAACTGTTGCGTTGGATGTTGCATTAAAAGCTTTAGATATTGGTGCAGGTGATGATGTTATTGTGACGTCTCGTACTTTTCTTGCTTCAGCAAGTTCCATTGTAACGGCGGGCGCTAATCCTGTTTTCGCTGATGTAGAGTTGGACTCTCAGAATATTTCACGTCGTACTATTGAAGCTGTACTTACACCAAATACAAAAGCAATTATTTGTGTGCATTTGGCTGGTTGGATGTGTGATATGGATCCGATTATGCAACTTGCTGCCGAGCGTGGCATCTATGTTATTGAAGATTGCGCACAGGCTCATGGTGCAAAATATAAAGGAAAAGCTGCTGGGTCAATCGGTCATATCTCTGCTTGGTCTTTTTGCCAAGATAAAATTATGACAACTGGTGGTGAGGGCGGTATGGTCACCACAAATGATGAAGAGCTTTGGAAAAAAATGTGGTCATATAAAGACCATGGTAAAAGCTATGACAGTATTTATAACAAACAACACCCTCCAGGTTTTCGCTGGTTGCATGACTCATTTGGTACCAACTGGCGCATGATGGAAATGCAAGCAGTTATTGGTCGAATTCAGTTAACACGTATGACTGAATGGACACAAAAGCGTACTGAAAATGCAGAAAAGATTTTAAAAGCGTTTGAAAATTCTCCTTACTTTAACGTTCATATCCCTTCAGATGAGTATGTTCATGCGCATTATAAATGTTATGTGCAAGTAAATTTAGAGGCGTTACCAGAGGGTTGGTCACGTGATCGTATAATGCAAGAAATTAATGCGCAAGGCGTNCCTTGCTTNAGTGGCTCTTGTTCAGAAGTTTATTTAGAGCATGCATTTGATGGTACCCCATGGCGTCCAGAAAAACGTTTGGAAAATGCGCAGCAATTAGGTGAAACAAGCTTAATGTTTTTGGTGCATCCGACTTTGA
>Ga0065704_10071258_pt1 | contig 12174 bp, 8 predicted proteins | sample SwiRhicommuniRL2_FD_59091 | JGI IMG/M metagenome (GOLD analysis project Ga0065704, IMG submission 59091) | Switchgrass rhizosphere bacterial communities from Rose Lake, Michigan, USA - RL2 v2 (version 2) | ecosystem: Host-associated > Plants > Roots > Rhizosphere > Soil | place: East Lansing, MI
CTCCAAGCCTCATAATGAGGCCCAAATAGGAGGTGCCATGAGTCGTCAGCGTTACCCTGAAGAATTCAAGATCGAAGCGGTCAAGCAAGTGACCGAGAAAGGCAAGCCTGTCGCCGATGTTGCCCAGCGCCTGGGCATGTCCGTTCACAGCCTTTACGCTTGGATCAAGCTCTACAGCAAACCCCAAGAACAGCGTCAGCAAGACGATGATCAGCAGGCTGAGCTGCGTAAGCTGCGCGCTGAACTCAAGCGCGTGACGGAAGAGCGAGACATCTTAAAGAAGGCCGCCGCGTACTTTGCCAAGGAGTGCGGCTGAAGTACGCCTTCATCAAGAAGCACTCGACGGATTATGCAGTGCGTCGCCTTTGCCAAACCCTCAAGGTGCATCCCAGCGGCTACTACGCTTGGCTGGCCGAGCCTCAATCTGCCCGAGGCAAAGAAGATCAACGCCTGCTTGGCTTGATCAAGCATGCCTGGTTAGAAAGCGGAGGCGTGTATGGCCATCGCAAAATTCACGATGACCTGCGAGAGCTAGGAGAGACATGTGGGCGGAATCGAGTCGGTCGTTTGATGCAAGCAGAGGGACTGCGTTCGCAAACTGGCTATCGGCGGCGGCCAGGGTTTTACGGTGGAAAACCAACAGTGGCCTCGCCCAACCACCTCGCGCGGCAGTTCAAGGTCAGTGAGCCGAATAAGGTCTGGGTGACCGATATCACCTACATCCGTACCTATGAAGGTTGGCTGTACCTGGCGGTTGTGCTGGATCTGTTCTCTCGCCAAGTCATCGGTTGGTCAATGAAGCCCAGGATGTGCAGCGACCTAGCCATCGACGCCATGCTGATGGCCGTGTGGCGACGCAAGCCACAGCAGCAAGTGATGATCCACTCAGACCAAGGTAGCCAGTTCAGTAGCTCAGATTGGCAAAGCTTCCTGAAGGCCAACAATGTGATCAGCAGCATGAGCCGACGGGGGAACTGCCCCGACAATGCCGTAGCCGAGAGCTTTTTCCAGCTTTTGAAGCGGGAGCGAATCCGACGAAAGATCTACGCAACGCGTGACGAAGCCCGAAGTGATGTTTTCGATTACATCGAGATGTTCTATAACCCCAAGCGTCGACACAGCAGTGCTATGCAGCTGTCGCCAGTAGAGTATGAGAAACGCTATTTTCTGAGCTTGGAGAGTGTCTAGCAAACCAGGGGCGATTCACACTATAGAGAACGAGCGGCTCAAGGCGCTCGCTATCAAGTGTAATATTACGCAGTTCACCTAGCCGAAACACTGATCTTGAAGTTTGAGAATTATTCATAGGGGATGGTAGATCACCTTAGCAACCAGTGGATGAGGGCGCCTCAATCCTGAGCGGCATTGATAGTCACGAGCACATCACTCGATGTCGGACTCGGTAAAATAGACCACCACGAACAAGCAGATATTCGATACAGCCCTAAGCATAGCGTTCGGCAACGGCCGTCCTGAACAGTATACTTTGGACAGTTGGCTCACTAGGCGCCCCGCTCAGTATCTCATGCACCTCTAGCACGCCATCCATTTCATGGAGATCGGCGCTTAACACGCGCGCGGCTTCGCGCACGGCCTTTGGGTATGGGTTTCAATAACGATATTCATCATATTCGCGCAGATGTCAGTAAGATTTAAATAACCCAAGCTTTATTGCCTTATAATATACAAATCTGTGATCAACAAAGCGAGAAAGCTGATTAAATTTATCGTGATTATACTTGTCGACGATGTGCTTAGGACAACCTATGTCCCGCAAGTGGCTATATAAGACACGATCTAATTGCCTATGATTCGAGATGGGTTTCATTTCGCCTGGCAATATGACTGAAGATATATATTCTTCTCGAGTTATTTCTTTCTCATTTATAAGGTCGTACGTATAGGTCTCATAGACATCTCTACCCTCATACTTTTCACTAAGAACTACGTACCAATGAAATGTGCTGAAGAGTTCGACATGACAATAAAGAGTGCCATGAGATCCGCACAACGTTAAAGTATGACAGGGATAATGTTGGCTTGCATGAATATTTTCCTCGAAATACTGCTCGCTAAAACTCGTGGGAACTGATGGAACTAGAGTAATCTTGTCCAGTATTTTTTTGTTGTCAGTATCCAGTACTGCGTCAAGCTTTTGCCTACTGATTCCGTGGAGAGTGGCGTATCCAATAGCTATCTTAGCAAATCCGCGTTTAAATGAATGATTTTTAGGGGTGAATGGGATCTTGATGGGGCCTTCAATGTCATCAAGAATTTTAACCTTATCGTTGGCACATATGTGACCGCCTTTAATTAAGTGCTTTAAATAATTATTGCCTGACTTTCTTGAGTCGGCATAAATTATATTTTTGACGCTGTCGTAAAAAGGTTTTTTGGGGAAGTATCGTCCATCTTTAAACACAACCTCTTTATTATAGTCTAGATGCGTTGCGAGCATGCTTGGTGAGGACTTTCTATCTTTGGATATGTCAAGTCGGTTGGTAAAAGACTGGAACGTCTTTACAAATTCTTTATCAATTTCTTCATTGAGGTCTCGGTTGGCCCCATGACTCAGAATGAGCTTAGACTTAAGTCGCCCTCCCAAAGCGTTCGGGAGGATGTGCTCTAGAGACTCTCTGTCATCATCATCTTTATCCGTGGTATTGCCAGGCTTAAGCTTTACTCCTTTCAGATAACAAATTCCATCCGTTGTGATCTCATTAGTTTCCGATCTAGACATAGTTGACCATTACTTCGCTTATAAATATCAACAGGACTTTGGATTCATTTAAATTAAATCAGTCTGCTACTGAGCCGTGCGCGACCCAGCAGCAATGATTATACTTAGACTGGCTGAGCAATTACCAAAGAGTCGTTAGCTAGAGCTGGAATGAGTATCTCGCTAGGCCCCCGGCTGGTGCTGCCTATTATAGAAACCCCGTACTTAGCGCGGGTTATAGCCACGTAAAGTCTATTGTATGATGCGTGCTTGATAAAATGCTTAGTAATGGCGGTGCGTTCGTCAGAGGCTGGGAAATTACCTTTATCACACCCTAGTATTACCACCCCATCAAACTCTAGCCCCCCCACGTAGTCTATACCTGCAACTAGATATTTCCCTCCTTTCTCTCCACGCTTCTGTGAGGAGCTATCTCCGCGCTTCAAGATTATTTCGCAAGACTTGTTTGAGTCACTAACAAATCGGCGAACTTCAGACAGTATAATTTCGTTACACGGTATTATGCAAATCTTGGATTTTGAGCTTTTGATTCTGTCAGCTAGGGCATCTGCCTCCTTGAACGCATTTGATATAACGCTGGAGTCGTCCGGATAAGCTATCCACTCAGGGGTGGTGCTACGGGCTTCATCGGCTTGAGTGAAAGAGCTCTCCGAGTTGTCTAATGGATTCTCAAGCGTAGTGAAAAAACCAGAACCTGCTGACAAAACTGTAAACGCGAGTCTAATAATCTCTGGCGATGAGCGGAAAACAGTCTTAAGCTCCTGGTTTCTCCCGGTCTTGAAAAAATTATCAAGTTGCTCGTTCGACAACGAAGAGTTTGCAATTGATTGGCTTCTATCAATTGAGTAGGTTACATTAGTTAGCGATTGGTCTTTCAGTATATGGTGAATTACTGAGAGTTCATTGAGGTTGAATAAGTGCGTTTCATCAATGAAGACAAAGTCATATCCTTCTTTGTTTTTTCGTCTGCGCCAGATAGGCGAGTCGAGCTGACCTAGCGCACTAATTACAATGTCGTCGCTATCAAAATTTCCGACACGCTCTAATTTTTCTTGATATTTTCGGTAAATTGAAAACAGGCATTCTGCATCTTGTTCGCTCTGAACTGGGAGCGCGTGTATTGAATAGTCGAGCTTCTTGTAAGAGTCAATATTTTGGCTTGCCCGGCCTTTAATCACCTCTGCGATCTCATGGGTCAGGGAAGCTAATAGGCTAGCCCTATCTTCAGCTTCAAAGCTCTTAGATAAATCCTGGCTAATAAACCTTGAGTAAGTTTGAAGATCGCTGCCTAGAAATTCATTTAGTGCTTCTTCAGTAAGCATAAGCTGATATGTCTTAGAGCTATCAGCATCTTTATCAAGAAGTTCGCTTTCTTCAATTTGAGCGCCAATTTTCTCAAGGCACCATTCTTGTAGAGTGTATACCGCGATCGGACAATTGGCTTCTATTCGGATGAGCTGCTCAGCCGTGGCATTGGCAGAAATGATCTCAATGACTTGATCTTTAGTAGCGCCACTGTGTGTTACGAACATTATTTTTCTGCCAGAGTGCTCTGGTAACAATGCAGTTTGAATGCATTTCAAAATCAGGCACAACGTTTTTCCAGTTCCGGCTGCACCCTCTATACGCGATGCACCAAAGTGATCTGAAAGAACGAAGCTCTTCTGGGTAGTGGTTAGTAAATTTTTCCAACTATCGAAACCAATGCGGGGATCGACCGGAGAAAAATTACTCTCTAAAGAAGAAACAAAGACAGGTGATTTAGCTTGGGATATTGCTGCTTTATTCTCGCGAGCCTTAACTAATTTAACTTCTTCTAGGAACTTTCTGAAGTTAGTATAGGGCGGCTGAGCATTCACCTCTGTTTTAGTGTAGGCAAATGCGAGCAAATGCTTCCCGTTCCTTTTTTCTTGCCTCTTATTGTCCGGCTTTTTATCTATTACTACTCGGCTGTAACCGCTAAAGAAAGGATGCGGAAAAAGAATTAGGAAGCCGGATTCCTGGTTATTTTTTTCTGCACCGCCAAATGGTATGTTGTCCCAGAATTTAATGGCTAGTCGAAGTGATTTTTGGAAAATTATAAGCGCTTCGTCATCACTATTACTTGAGAAGCCAGTGAACAACTCTAAATCAAATACTAAGCACTCCTCATTCAGAAGGTCCGAAGTCAAAATCAGTCCGTTCGGCGCTTGAAAGCTAGGGATCAGATTTCCAAGAGCCTCAAAATCACCTTTTATTACTTTAACGAGCTGCTGCGCATCCTCATATTCGGTACTCTGTAATTGCCGTGTATTGACCAAGTCTATAGCTGTTTTTTTCTCAATAGCTAAGTATTTCATTGGGCAGCCTCCTTTGCCATTTTGTTTTTCATTTCTGTAGAAGGGTCTTCGACACCGATTCTGGAGTAAAGAGCAGAGAATTTTTGAAGGGCGAGCTCGATGTACGGCGAGCGGACATTGCAAAGAACGTAAGACATTTCACCACTCCTTGCATTTATACACCCATAGTTTAGCCCGCTATCGATTATATATTCATGATCAAGTCCATCCGCTATTTCTAGCGCAATATTACGGGGTATCGAACTGGGCTCGCTTAATACTGCCACGTGGGGGCCCAAGTGAGCATTTCCATTCTGGTAATCGATGATATCGTCAATAAAAAAGGCGCCCTCTACTTTATTGGAAACCAACTCATCAGTTTTGGACTTGATTGTCTTGGCAGATATTATTGATTTATCATAAACGCCAGATTGCATCATTTGTGATACTTTCTTAACATCGGCGAGCTTTTTCTGATATTGAATTAGGGCTTTTGTTCCTTCCAGTAGGGAAGCGCATCTTTCTGCGCCAAATGTGTCGATACTAGACGCGCAGTGCTTATTATCTGACAGTATTGTTTTCAAGTTAGCGAGCAGTGAGGCATGGTGCTCCGAAAATAACTTTGGTGTGACATAGCAGTCAAGCCAATCTATTGCCTTGACCAGCGGTACATATATAAATCTCTCCTGCTTTTTTTGTGCCAAATCACACCTTGCCGAAATAAACAAGCCAAGGACCGAGTTGGAAAAATCCTGGCACTTGGCATGATTGAATATGCTTCCCTGAGTTACTGTTCTCAATTTCGGCGGCTGGACCATATCTCTAGCTGACATCGTAAACAATCCTTGTGTGTTCTTGAAAACATGAGGCGCCGCATGGCGATGTGCCATAGTGATATAAGGCGGTGATGGATTGCAAGACAGTCCATCAGTTCATGCTGTGAAAGTAAGTTCGGGTACTTGCTTTATCTGACCACCCTGCCCATTTTGGCAAGGCGCTAAGCCGCGCGTTCGTGAACAGCTAACCGTGTGGGGGGAGCAGAGCTACTAATATCGCTTTGTAGTGTGGAGTGAATGGTAAATCTAGGATGACGTGAGCGCATCGTGCTTATGCAGGGCACTGCGGAAACGCCTTGATCTGAATCAAAGGCAGTCTCTAGCCATTGCACATCTGCCATGGCCGGAGGAGCTGACACAATAGCGTTTGGTAAAACGGCGATTCCAAAAGTGCTCGAACTGTGGTCGGCGAGCGAGGAGAAACACGTAGCGGCAAAGCAGTCAATTCGAAATTTCCACTTATGTCGCCCTACACCACCGCGCGCAGGTGATGAGGGAGCGCTGCCATTAAACAGGGGGAGCCATTCCAGCTGGTACCCAGCCGAAAACCTCCGATGAGTTGATAGATTCTGGTAGGACGCCTCGCTGCCGGACGCCAGCTCAATCCTGAACGGATCTGGCACGCCGGTGACATGGTTTTTCTCACAGCACGTGGCCTGGATCAGACAGTAGTGCGGAAGAACGCCTCCTTTACCTAAGGGCTGCTCAAGCAGGCAATTCAACAAGCTTGTGCGCTCTCATGGTGCCATTTCATCCGCAGGCACAGAGAATGTAATGCACGCAGCACCGACGTGCGCGAGTTGGCCCCAAATGTGGCGTAACGTGGTTCCCATGGACATTTAACGCTTCAATGTCCATAGTAAGGCGGCTGGGACATGGACAACGCGCCATTTTTCTTCAGCACTCTCACTTCGTGCCTTTGACAGGCATGTCCATAGTCACCATGTGACCCGTACCCTTGCGGCTACCTCGGCGACCCGAGCGGCCGCTGCCGCTGCAGCACCGACCAGGTCCAGCGTTATCGCAACAAGCTGTCGGGGCCGCTGCTGGACCGCATTGACCTGCACCTGACCGTGGCGCGCGAAACCACCACGCTGAACAACCAACCCAGCGGCGACACCAGCGCTGCGGTCGCCGAGCGGGTGGCCGAGGCGCGCGACCTGCAGCAACGTCGGCAAGGGTGCGCCAATGCGTTTCTCGACCTCAACGGTTTGCGCAGCCATTGCCTGCTGGAGGCGGCCGACCAGGCTTGGCTGGAGACTGCCTGCGAGCGATTGAACTTGTCATTGCGCGCTGCCCATCGGCTGCTGAAAGTGGCGCGCACGCTGGCGGACCTGGAGGGCGTGGCGTCGATTGCCCGAGGGCATCTGGGCGAGGCGTTGCAGTATCGGCCTGGTAGCTGACACGGGCTTGGGTTTTGGGGGCCGCTTTGCGGCCCATCGCGACGCAAGGCCGCTCCTACAGGTCGGTCATTGCGGCCTGTACCGCCGCCAGCAACGCCTCTTCGGAAAACGGTTTGGCCAGGTAGGCGACCGCCCCCTGGCGCAGCGACGCTTCTAGCGTCGTATCATCCCAATGCGCCGACATGCAGATCACCGGCAAACGCCAGCCCAGGTGTGCCAGCTCACGCAGCACTTCCAGCCCAGTCAGCCCGGGCATCCTCAGATCGAGCAACGCGCACCCGGCGTCACGCGCCAGCGTCGAGGCCAGAAACTCTTCGCCCGACCCGAACAGCAGTGCGCCAAAGCCTGTCGCCCGCAGCAGGTTGGCCAGGCTTTTACGTACAGACGCATCGTCATCGACGATGCACACCCACACCCTGTCGTTTGCCCCCTGTGGCTTCATGCGGCGCCCTGGCCCTCGACACGCGCCTCTAGCACGTTGTGCATGGCCACCAGTTCGACCAGCGAGCGGGACTGCAACTTGTTCATGATGTTCTTCTTGTGCACCTTGGTCGTCACCTCGCTGGTGCCGATCTCCTTGGCAATCTGTTTGTGCGACAACCCGCTGACCACCAGCGCGAACACCTGGCGCTCGCGTTGCGTGAGCCGCCCGTACTTTTCCCGAACCTGCCGAGCATGCCGCCACGTGCGCCCGGCCGCCAGCGCGCGGGCACGCAGTGCCGTCAGCAATGCCAGCAACTGCGCTTCATCAAAAGGCTTGGTCAGAAACTCCACCGCACCTGCACGCATGGCCTGAACAGTCATGGGGATGGTGCCGTGGCCGGTCATGAACACGACCGGCCATGGCAGGTCGAGCCGACGTAATATCGCCTGCAGCTCCAGCCCACTGGCCTCAGGCAGGTTCATGTCCAGCAACAAGCAGGCACAGGGCACGTGCGAATCGGCTTCAAGCAGCGCCTCAGCCGAGGCGTACAGCCGATGCAAAATGCCGTGCGAGCGCAACAGCCGGCCCAGGGCATTGAGCACCGAAGGGTCGTCATCTACCACCAGCACGGGCACGGCCGAGCAGTCACCCGCTGCGTCAGCGGTATCGAGGTCGACAGGTCGCAACGCGCGCCCAATGTCCTTCGCCGGTAGGTCGAGCGCGACTTCAGCCGCCAGCCGATAGCCCCGGCGAGGCACGGTCTGGATCAGGCCGCGGTCGCCAAACGCCTTGCGCAACAAAGAGATCTGCACCTGCAGGTTGTTGTCCTCGACCACGGTGCCGGCCCAGACCTGGCTGAACAGCTCGTCCTTGCCGACCACCCGGCCTTTGGCGCGAATCAGCGTCGCCAGCACTTCGAAGGCGCGCCCGCCCAACGTAATCGGCTTGCCGTCGAGAAACGCTTCTCGTCGCTCCAGCGACACCTGGGCATTGCCAAATCGGATCATGGTCGTCTCGAATCTCACGGGTCCGGCCGGTTGCGCAGCCCCATGCAATCTAGGCCACCGTCCACATTCATACAATTATCCCGAGGGATAGGTCGGCCCTTGGACTATACAAGCACCCGCCGCAGCCGAGGGGGCGATAACGGTCAAGATGGTTCCCGTTCCTGCCAAGCCGTCTGGCCCGGGCATGCGCACGGTGCTCGCTGCGTATACTCGCGCCCTTGGATGTCGTTAGCAGGGGGTGCTTGATGCTCGATGAACGCCTCGCTTGCAGGCCCATCGATTATGACCCGTCGATCGACGAGGGCTGGTTGAACCGGTGCGACATCACGCGCCTGGGGCAGGAAGGTGATCTGACCTACTTCCGCCTGCGTGACCCCGGCACAGGTCAGTCGTGGCTCGCCGTACGCGCGCCCCTTGAGTCGCCTGCTGCCTGCCAGCACCTGGAGCGCGCTTATCGTCTGCGCCTCGACCCACAGTGGGCGGTGATCCCCTCGGCCTATCTGCGTTCGGCCGAAGGGCCGCTGCTGGTCTATCCGGCGGGCCGCTCGGTCGCCGACCTGATTGCCCAAGGCCCCGCAGCGCTCCCCAGCTTCCTCGACATCGCCGTCAACGCCGCCTCGGCACTGGCGCTGGCACACGAAAGCAATGTTCTGCACGGTGCCTTGCAGCCCGCGCACATCTGCGTGCAACACGCGCATCGGGTCAGGCTTGGCTGTTTCAGCGCCGATGTGCCGGCGTTGATCAGCGAACCAGGCACCCCCCTCGGCACCTGGAGCTACCTGGCACCGGAACAGATCTGCCCACACGGCTCCAGCTGCGATCAACGCAGCGATATCTATGCGCTCGGCGCCATCCTGTACCAGCTGTTGCTGGGCGAGCTGCCGCTGGCCGGGCGCGACAAACCGCACTGGCGCCAGCTGCATGCCGGCGTTCAACCGCGGGCGGCCATCGACGTCGACAACCGGGTACCGCAGCCGCTCAGCCGCATCCTCGCCAAGGCCCTGGCCAAAGAGCCCGATGCCCGCTACCAGACTGCCCGCGCGCTGGCGGTCGACCTTGGCCATTGTCAGCGGCAGTGGCGTGCGGGCCAGGCCATCGCAGATTTCCAACCCGGCAGCGCCGACCCCCTTTCCCCCAGCCACGACCGCCTCTATGGCCGCTCTGCCGAGCAGAAGGTCATCACCCTGCTGCTCAAGGCACTGCGCCGGGACAGCACATCCCAGGCCCTGTTCATCAAAGGCGCCACGGGCATGGGCAAGTCGAGCCTGGTTCAGGCGGCACTCAAGGGCAGCGCCGAGGGATACTGGGCCAGCGGCACGTGCAACAGCCTGGAGCGAGCGGTGCCCTACGGGCCCTGGATCGAAATCCTCGGGTCACTGACCACCCAACTGCTGGCCAAGAACAGTGATGACCTGGAGCTGCTACGCCGTGAAATTCTGCGGCGCATCAAAGGCCGTGGCCGGCTGCTCGGCAAGTTGGCCCCGGACCTCAAGCTGGTGATCGGCCCCACGGCCGAGCTCCCCGACAAACCCACGCGGCTGGCACTGCAAAAAGAACTGCGCGCCGTGGTCGAGTTCCTGCAGGTGTTCAGCCGCCCCGGGCGCCCATTGGCACTGTTTTTCGATGACATGCAATGGGCCGACGACGCCACGCAGCACCTGCTGGACGAACTGCTTGAGCAAGCGCCCGGCAACCTGCTGCTGATTTTCGCCCGGCGCAGCGACGCAGCACCCGACAGCAAGCCCTGTGTGCCCCCTGTGTCCATCCGCAGCACCACGCTCGACCTTCGCCCCCTTACTGTCGGCGCGGTGATGGAGATGATCGGCGAACGCTACCACGCCGCACCTGAGGCCGCGCTGCAACTCGCCGAGCTGGTGCACGCCAAGACCGCTGGCAACCCGTTCTTCATTCACCAGATCCTCGGGGCGATGGTCGAGGACCGCTTGTTCACCTTCGACACCCAGACCATGCGCTGGTCCTGGTCACTGTCGGCGGTGGCGCAACACCGCTATGCCGACAACGTCGCCGACCTGATGGTCCATCGCCTGGCGCGCCTGCCCTCGGCCCAGCGCGATGTGCTGCGCGTGGCCAGCGCGGCGGGTGGCCGATGCGATGAGCCACTGCTGCGCAGCATGCTGCCACTGCCCGCCACGCACCTGGCCGAACAGCTCAAAGCCTTGATTGCCGCAGGTTTCCTGCTGCCGGGGCAAAAGGGCCTGAGGTTTTCCCATGATCGCGTACTGCAAGCCGCCTACGCACTCACGCCCTCACGAGAGCGGCCGGCCTTGCATGCGCACATTGCCCACGCCATGCGCGAAGCCTGGCAGGCGACGCTGCACGAGGCCGTGTTCGAGATCGCCAACCAGGTACAACGGGCCAGCCCGCGAGCATTCGAGGCCTGCGACTGCGAGGTGTTTGTGCTGCTACTGCAAGAAGCTGCGCTGAGGGCGCGTGACAGCGCCGCCTACGAGCAGACGGCCGGCTACCTGCATGCCGCCGACGAACTGTTGCGCCTGAGCGCTGCACCTGGCACCCAGGCAACCCATGCGCTTGCCATCGCCTGCCTGGCGGCGGAGTGCGACATGCAATTGTCGCGGATGCCGCAGGCCGAAGCCCGCATCCGAGAATGCCACCTGCGTGCGCAATCGGCTTTGGACAAGGCGCGTGTCTGCAAGCTTGAGGCCCGCTTACATACCCTGCGTTCGGATTACCCGACGGCCATCGCCTGCGCCATCAGTGGCCTTGAGCTGCTGGACGTCACGCTGGTACAGGGTTCCAACCCCGATCTGGTCGAGGCCGCCTATGGCCGCGTGCATGCCCTGATCGAAGACAAGGGTCAGCACTGCCTAGAGTCGCTGCCCAAAACCGACTCGGAAGAAGTGGCCGTGGCGATCGCGTTGCTGGCGACTCTGTCGTCATCGTTTTTCGTCAAGGACGATATCTGTTTTCTGCACCTTGCCAAGATCATGGAGCTGTCGTTGCTACACGGCGTGGCCCCTGGCAGCACCTATGGTCTGGCCTGGTTCGGTGTGATGGCTGCCGAACGCTTTGGCGCCTACCACGATGGCCATGCCTACTGCCTGGCGGCGCTCAAGCTGATCGAACGGCACGCTTTCGAGGCGGACCTGACCAGCGCCCTGCTTGCCCTGGACCAGGTCAGCGCCTGGACCGCCCCCATGGAGTACGCCCGACGCACGGCACTGGAGGCGCTCGACTCGACGCGCCTGAGCGGCGACCTGGCGATGGCCTGCTATGCCCGCAATCATCTGGTTTCCGACTCGCTGTTCATGGGCCACCATTTGCAGGAAGTCGGCGGCGAAGTGGCGCAAGGTTTGCTCACCGTTCGCGGCTACGGCTACAGCGATGTCGAACATATCCTCCTGGCCCAGCAGGCATTCGTCGCCGCCATGATCGGCAGCGGCGGCAGGAGCGGCCTTGCCTCGCGG
>Ga0065704_10003848_pt1 | contig 12168 bp, 8 predicted proteins | sample SwiRhicommuniRL2_FD_59091 | JGI IMG/M metagenome (GOLD analysis project Ga0065704, IMG submission 59091) | Switchgrass rhizosphere bacterial communities from Rose Lake, Michigan, USA - RL2 v2 (version 2) | ecosystem: Host-associated > Plants > Roots > Rhizosphere > Soil | place: East Lansing, MI
TATGCTATTTCCTTGGGAATGCCCAATTCGGCTGCTAATTTTCTATGGACCTGTTTTCCAAGAGTATCATCAGGTCCTGTGATATTTAGTCTTGGATTCATGTCAAATGCAGTGTCGATGACATTTATGTCCAAATACGGCTCCCTCATTTCAATACCATGTGCCATAGTTGTTTTATCTTCTCTTTCCAACGTTTCCTTATATAGTAAGAATAAATCTTCGAGCATATGATTCCGTAGAGAAGAATAGCCTTCACTTGCTACTATTTTTGGATACCATGGATAGCCTCCAAATATTTCATCTACTCCTTGACCAGAAAATACTACTTTAATATGATCCTTTTTGGCCATAGCCATAGCCGAATAAATAGGTAGAGCAACTTCAACTTGAACCGCATCTTTTTCTTCTATAGCATGAATAATTTTTGGTAACATTTCCTCAGTACTGCGCTTGGTGATAACGTTTACTACAAGTTTCAATTGGAGATCATCGGCTACTTTGCGGGCAAAAAGAATATCTGATGAATCAAGAGTCCCGGCATTATAACAAATTACCTCCTTTGCTAGATCCTTGGCTAGCCAGGCTACTAGCACGCTGTCGATACCCCCTGAAAAAATTATTCCTATTCTGTCAAGCCCCTCTGTACGCTTTCTCATTGCTGAAATCAATGATTTCTTGTACGCCTTTAAGGCCTGCTCAAGTGTGTTGTATCTAAAATCCATCTTATCAGATTTCAAACTGCTAGGGGGTTCGGCAATTCTATGTTCAATTAACGAACCTTTATTGCTGATAATAACGGCATGGCCCGGCATCACCCTCCGCACTGATTTGTTGCCTCCCAGTTGCCAAATTGCTTTTTGTTCAGAAGCAAATGTTACCTGTTCAGGATCATCACTATANTAAAGCTGCCTTACACCNAACAAGTCTCTGACAAGTGCAATTTCCCCAGTCTTATGATCCTTTACTGCAATCCCATAAACNCCATCTANGGTCTTTGCCATTTTTGTTATTGCTTCCAACAAACTTGCCGATTGTGCAAGCTTTTCNTCTAACAAATGAAGTATGACTTCNCTGTCCGAACTGCTGACGAAATTATGTGTAGTTGTCAATCTATNTCTTATTTCTTTGTGGTTATAGATTTCCCCATTGTGTTCAAGTGTAAGTCGTCCGTCACAGCTTGTGAATGGCTGTTTTCCTAATTGACCGCCTACAATAGCCAATCTCACATGACCCAGGCCAAATCTTCCATCTGTATAAGGACTAGCTAATTCAGAGGACTCCATAGAGTTGCGTCTATTCTCGCCAACTTGGATAGCGACCCCATCAGGACCCCTATTATGCATACAAGATAACATCAGTATAAGNTCCTCAGTTACACCATGGTTATTTTTGTTCAGTATGCCTGCTATTCCGCACATTTTTTCCTCCAATCAACGTCAAAACTAAAATGATAAATCAAAAGATTTCCTCTTACAGATCATTACCTCAACATGACTTATCAGTGTTATGTCGTAATTTCATGTGTTTCACGCCATTCATACTAATAAAATGTCCTAAAGCCAAATATTAATCATTAGACTTACGACTGATCAAAAGAATTTATATAGTAGTCTTTTTGTGAGACAACGGTTAAAAAATTTTCCCGAAATTGATGACCTGAAGTTCAATAAATTTATCGAGCCATGGTGCTATATGAAAGAACAGTTCCATAATTATCTATCATTTAAGCTTATTAATTGTACTAAAAGCTAAATTAGAGCAAATGTTATTTTGAGAAAATAGTATTATGTCTTTATACAGTAAAGTTACAACCAACAAATATCTAACAAGGTAAAGTTATAACATATTGTAACATAAATACTGTAACACTGAGCTTCAATTCATAGTTGATAGGAAAGCCTACATTAACATGGCTAAATTTTTTTTGCCGAATTATAAATGATAAGCGCCACATAATAGTCTATCTGGAGAGTCTCGGCCAAATTGCTTACCGTTGAATTAAGTATTTTCTCTTTGGTAAATCCTCGAAGAGCTAATATTTCTTTGATTCCCTCAGCAACACCCAACTCATAAACATCTGGTTTCTTTTCATTTTTCTAATAATGATTGGACCATCAATGCAGAGTGACCAACAAAATATTAATAGATGTAATACCTCGTTGCGTTATATTTTGAACATGTAAAGTCGATTTTCAACGATGCCATGATATTTTTGAGTAAGCTTTAAAGACAATGCTGGCATTTAAAGACTAATGGGTGGAGTGCGTCATAATCACTCTAAACTGGCTGAAGACNATAGCTCTGCCTACTGTAAAGGCGAACGTGTGTTTGGTGATCGAGGAGAACCCCTGANACTTAGTCATCTAATAGCATTTNNTGTAAAAGAAGACGATGAGCATATTTCTGGGATTTTAACCNTAGAATTTGATTATTATTCAGATGATGGTAGCATAAAATATCGTGATTTGCATTACAGCAATCCTAGACTTATAAAACATATAGAAGGAAACCCAAGAGTAATGAAAAATATAGATTCCTTTCTCAGAAAAAATCTTTTAGAATCTGAATATGGGTTGAAACTCTAACAAAGTCGATTGGATTATCATCNCTATCAACATTCAANAAGCAAATTCTAGCCGACGTATTTTTTTACAATTTGGACTAGGTCATTAATNCTGATAGGTTTATTGAAGNATTCATCAGTGTCAATTTCTTTAAGTTGATTCCCATCTATTTCGAATGCTGTCATCACAATCACCTTTATCTTAGAGTCAATATCCCTTAGTTTTTTGATAAATTCAACACCAGAGATAGGTTTCATTCTTAAATCGGATATCACCAGGAAATATGAGTCATGATTAATCTCAAAATCCTTGAGTGCTTCCTCAGGATCCGTAAATGGCTGAACATTAATGCCATTCAGTGTTAAAACCTCACTGAACANCCCTATGATGTCGATTTCATCATCGACCAACATTACGCGATTACGCTTCAACATTATTATTGTANGAGTCCGACTTAAAAAATTTCCCAGTTAGTTGATAATTTTTTTGTATATTTTAAAATGACTGCTTGAATTATTCATGTGTTAGAACTATTTTTTGTTTTTTATCTGATGAATAGGAAGCGCAAACGTAAACGTCGCACCGATTCCATCTTTATTGTTGTAAGCCCATATTTTGCCACCGTGGCTATCCACAATACTTTTTGAAATATACAGGCCCAATCCAGTACCAGATACGGACTTTGTGGCAAATTTTTCAAATAATCTCGGAAGCATTTCAGGGTTAATACCGGACCCAGTGTCTTTTATCTCTATTACAATTGACTCTTCATCCTGATGTCCCATTTCGACATTGGTGTCAACTTGAGCTTTATATGCAGTTATGATAACAGTACCATTGTTGGTAAAATTAATTGCATTAGATAATAGATTGTTAAAAACCTGTTGTAGCCTGGNTTCATCGGCANATATNGTAGTAGGAACNTTCTTTTTAAAATCGAGAATTACCTTTACATTCTTATCCGCCGCTTCTTTTTGATGGTCTTCAATTAGCTGTTNTATTGTATGGTTCAAATCAAAATTCGATTTTGACAGCTGAAGATTGTTGCCTTCTATCCTAGACACGTCTAGTATGTCCTCCGTTAACTTTTCTAATCTCCTTGCATTCCTTATGATTTTGTCAAAATANTGATCAAAATTTTTTAGATTTGCATGAATCATTTCTGAATAACCTAGGACCGATTGGATTGGCGTTCTAAATTCGTGAGCGGCAATGTCTATGAACTCTTTTTGCAGTTTGTCGTGATAAGTCAATTTTTTGGTTGTTTCCTGTAATTCTTTTGTCTGGATATATACTACCTTTCTTAATCCCTTGTTCCAATAAGTTATAACAAAAAAAATACCCACTGAACTCAGGACAATTATTAACATAGCTGCTATGGCAAAATTTCTCTGCTGTACAACAAGATCATCTAGAGAGGATACCAAACTGTGCGGCAAAATCAATATTATCGTAAAATAGTGGATACCGTTTGATACTACTGGCGCATAAGATAGCGTAAGGTATTTCCCGCCTGATATTACATCAGTTGTGCCAGTCCTAGGATTTGACACAGTTGATCTAAAGACATCTATTATACTTTTTACATTTTTCCTGGTACCAAATTGTTCTGTCAATGAAGAGAATTTTTTATCAAATACGTTTGCGTCAGTTAATTGCGCTATTCCTGTCACTGTCATCACGCCACTTGAATCAACTAATGATATATTTGCCGAAGTCAGCGGAGATATCTGACTTCCTAAATATTGGTTTAAAGTATTGGAGGTTATTCCCGCCAAAATTGCTCCTTTAAATTGTTCATTAGTTCTGTTAATATTTGTGGTTCGGTTCTGCGTATCAAATATAGGATAGATTATCAATATGCCAGACTGACCGTTTGTAAATTTAAGTGTGTTACTGTATGTAGGAACCTGTGTATCTTTAACTTTTGAAAAATAAATGTTAGACGCAGCCGAAAATTCCTTGAACTTCATATTGGTGATATTATCTGTGTTCGCGCTTGACCAAATACTAGTTCCATTGCTATCCACCCAATTATAAAAGTCAACTACATTTGCAGTCGTTTTTTGAGCAGAATTCACCAATATTTTTCCTAATTCTAAATTTTGCTCACTCAATTCATTAGACGAAGCAAGCAATTGTAGATTCACAGTAACTAAATCAAGCTTATTTCTGAGAAGGTGACTGAGATCTGAGACCTTAATGAGGGTACTATTCTGAATATGCTCCACAGCAATTTTCTGAACCTCCGAAGAATTTTTTAAATAGTACTGGTAAGTCAAGAAGGAGAATATTATGCCAGCTAAGACGATTGCAGAAATCATGATTGCAATCCTTCTTTCTAACAGCCTTTGAGACAATTATAACGTAGATAGTCTAGGCATCTTAAATATATTAAATAGTTGCTGAATGAGTATGAGACGCCAAAATTTCTAGAATATAATTCTTTTATACATTTTAAATCATATAGAATTGTGGCCAGATGCGCATTATGTGGAAGAGAAATTATTGATCCCACAAAATGTATCGTTTACGAGAAGCTTTTATTTGATAGGCCTACGTGTCTTGATATTTATAAAAAACTGAGATATATTTATGAAAATGCAATTCTTGACATTATAGAAACTTGATAGTTTTGGTATCTTCTAATTATCTTAGAAACGATCTATAATATTGCTGACCACAATAACGGTCACCCAGATCGAACATTTTATCTTCTCTAGTAACAAAAACTGTCGTTTCTTCAGTTTTTAAGATATCGATTCTAAACCTAAAAATCATCATATTATGTTATCAGTAATTTATGCTCTGATTTTAAATCTTAATTCTAAAACTCAGGATACACTAAATCGCGTCTGCTATTTACCAGCTTGAAATAAAATGTGATTTTTAAATATAACGTGTGTATACTAACTATGATCTCGTTTGAGTGATAAAAGAGAATCAAACAATAATGACGTTGGATCTAATTTGAAAGTAGCCGAAGCAGAGCAATCCGATGTAGGGAGAAAAATNGCTAGGGTAGACCCCGAAGTGGCCCAGCAACTTGATTTATCNGCAGGCGATGCATTGGAAATTTCGTCTCTTGGCAAGAAAACAACTGTTCTATTCTGGCCCGCAAGAGAGAAAGATAGAGGTAAAGGTCTTGTAAGAATAGATGGTTATCTGAGAAACAGACTGGATATTGGAGTTAACGACTCTGTTGAAATAAAGAAGGTTGATGTAAAAGGTGCAGAAAAAGTTACGTTAGCACCAACGGAACCACTTCGAATTGTTGGAGCCGAAGGGTATCTTAAAGAGTATCTTTTAGGAAGTTTGCTAAGTACAGGGGATATTTTTCCCTTAACAATAATGGGTCAAAGAGTTGATCTTGTTGTCATCTCGACAAAACCTTCAGGACCAGTTTTAATTGAAGACTCTACTGAGATGACAGTATCAGAAGAAAGTGAAAAAGCAGTTCAAGTTGCAAAAGAAGGCGACGCTCCCTCAATTTCGTATGAGGATATAGGAGGGATAAAAAATGAAGTTTCCCGCCTGAGGGAAATGATAGAACTCCCTTTGAGACACCCAGAACTGTTCAAGAGACTTGGTGTTGAGGCACCGAAAGGGGTATTGTTGCATGGACCTCCTGGTACAGGGAAGACGCTCTTGGCAAAGGCCGTGGCACGTGAAACTAATGCCAATTTTTATACGATTGGAGGACCTGAAATAATGAGCAAATTCTATGGTGAATCTGAGGAAAGACTACGGGAAATTTTTAAGAAAGCTGAAGAAAACGCACCTGCTATTATTTTTATAGATGAAATTGATTCAATTGCTCCAAAGAGAGAGGAAGTGTCAGGTGAGGTAGAAAGGAGAGTCGTAGCCCAGCTTCTGTCATTGATGGATGGCATGTCATCAAGGGGAAAGGTGGTTGTAATTGGAGCTACGAACAGAATNAACGCAATTGATCCTGCGCTCAGAAGACCCGGCAGGTTTGATAGGGAAATCGAAATAGGTGTGCCNGACAAAGANGGTAGATTGGAAATACTTCAGATACACACGAGAGGGATGCCATTGGAGAAGGATGTAGACCTCGGTACAATAGCGAATATGTCACATGGCTTTGTTGGGGCAGATCTTCAGGCCGTCGCAAAAGAAGCAGGGATAAGGGCTCTGAGAAAGGTACTTCCAGAAATTGATCTTACTACGGAGAACATTCCATCCGATATTCTCAAGAAGATTGTAGTAACGATGGATGACTTTTTGAGTGTAATCAAGGAAATAGAACCGTCCGCCTTGCGAGAAGTTTTCGTAGAAATTCCGGATGTAAAATGGGAAGATATAGGCGGAGTGGCAGAGGTCAAACAAGAGCTGCAAGAAGCAGTGGAATGGCCCCTAAAGTACCATGGACTATTTGTGCATTCAGATGCTACTCCACCCAAGGGTATACTTCTTTACGGGCCGCCCGGTACTGGAAAGACACTGATGGCAAAAGCAGCTGCTCACGAAAGCGAAGCAAATTTTATCAGCATAAAGGGTCCAGAATTGCTCTCAAAATGGGTAGGCGAATCAGAAAAAGGTGTAAGGGAAATTTTTCGAAAAGCAAGGCAGGCTTCTCCATGTATTGTGTTTTTTGATGAAATAGATGCTATTGCACCCACACGAGGATTGGGAAGTGATTCACATGTTACTGAAAGAGTTATCAGTCAGCTTCTAACGGAACTTGATGGACTTGAAGTATTGTCAGATGTGATTGTTATTGCGGCTACTAATAGGCCGGATATTATTGATGCAGCCCTGTTGAGGCCTGGAAGATTTGACAGACTCTTGTATGTGCCTCCGCCAGACAAAGAAGCTAGGACTCAGATTATTAAAATACATACATCAAAGAAACCATTAGCCGATGATTTTAAAATTGATGTACTGTCTGCCCAGACAGAAGGATATACTGGAGCCGATTTAGCTGGACTTGCATCTGCGGCAGTAATGCTTGCGCTGAGGGAGCATATAGAAAAATATAAAGATCCAAAGAAAGCCGAGGAGGCAAAATCCGAGTTAAAGGTCTCGATGAAGAATTTTGAAGAGGCAATGAAAAAGATACGTCCTCTTTCCAAGCATGAGATAGAGACATACAAGAANATNGCTGAAAAGTTTGCAAATCCCGCAGTTACAAAGGAAATCATAGACAGAGAATCAGCTATAAAGTGACTGTAACACAATATAGNACCTATTCTTACTCATATTCCTACTCCTACCTTACTCCTATTCACGAGGNTCACTGTCCGATCGAAAGACCCATTCCACTGAGGGTCAAGACCTGCGCTACCTGATCCTTAATGAAGAGATCATTTCCATTAGAATACGCGATGCATGATTGGCAGTATTTTGGTTAAAGTCATAGTCAGGACAGAGTTCTACTATATCCATTCCCAGAACTTGTAAGTTTTCACTTATTTTTTTTATCATGTAAATTAAATCAAGAGGAAAAAGTCCTCCGGGAGCAGGCACCGATACTCCAGGGGCAACTCCTGGATCCATGCAATCTAAGTCGATAGACAAATACACCTTACTCGTACGACATTTTGAAATAATCTTTTTAATGATTTCATTTATGCCCACTTCAATAACATCTAGAGGTGTAATGATTTCTAATTTTTTCTTTGACGCATTTTTTAATTCCTCCAACTCAGCTGCTCTAGTCCCTATGAGCATACTCTTTGTAAAGTTGATAAGCTCTGACGAATCCGTAATGACCGATCCATAGTAGTTCCTTGTTGAAGAAACGAAATCCGGATGTGCATCGAAGTAAAGTAGAGATATCTTATTACTTTCCAAGGCATCATATATTCCATTCAGAATAAGNGTCGTAATTGAATGATCTCCTCCGATAGTTATGGGAACTTTTTTCGCGCAAACTAAGTCAAATATCAGTCTGTATAGATCATCCCTTGCCACATTGCCAAAGTCAAGAATGCTCTTGTTCTCTAGTGTTCCTGACATTGGGCATATGGGAATAGTATTGCCGTCTCTTTCAAAAAATTCATAGTAATTTGACGCGATCCTTAAACTATCGGGACCCTTACTTGCTCCCTTTCTTTTCGCATGAGACCTTGACTCGTCTGGTACCCCTAAAATCACTATATCTGCATTCGAAATAGAAGTAACATTTGAATGAAGTAGTTTAACCACTTGTTATAGATGGATAAGAGGTCCATTTCAATGTTATATTCACCATAGTCATTTTGTATATTCAAAATGATGGAACCACTTAAATTTTCTGGCGTCCTTAGTTTATTTGAACTTTGAATTTGAGCTTATGATTACGGTTCATTATAATCCAGCTTTATCTATTTTGCATCCTCAAAACTAACATAAACCTATTCTGAGATGTATTTGTACCAGTGAAACTAGAAAAGAAATCGAAAACTAAAATCCGAAATTAGTAAGTTTATTGAGTAAAAGATATCAAAAAAAAGAAAAAATAATGAGGGGTTCTTAACCCTTATTCTGTCAGAGTAGAGAAACCAACATCAGTAGAATTCGAACTACCTGTAGAATTCGAACTACCTGATTGTCCTGGTTTGTCTGTATTGCTTAGCTGACCTCTAATTTCGCCGTCTTGATGTGCAGCTGTATGGACATTCACATATGTATCGCCAGATTCCATTGCAGCAGTCAAATCATCTAAAGTCTTGCCTTGCATTGGACCTTTTAGACCAGAGTCGGAAAAGTTACCTCTGAAAATCATGCCATAAGCTGTGTCTTTATCTTTGCTTGTGGGAGTATTCAAAAGGTCTACAATTACGTCTCCATTCTCTCCAGCTTTACCCATATGAATATGAGCTGCTGAAGCGTTTGTTATTCCTGTTACGTTTACTCTATACTTTATAGTATCGTTTGCAGGTATTGTAAACTCAGCCTCTCCTGTTGCACTCGTTTCAACTGCAGGAACTTCATTTTGTCCACTTAATTGTGCCTTGTATGGATACTTCGCTGCATGTATCTGTTCAACCATTGATACAGAAACCAAAACTGTCAGCGAAATAGCTAGCGCTAGTATGCTTGCAAATAATAATTTGCTGGGATTCATCTCGTATTTTTTTGTCTTTACTCACTAAAATATATTACGTACACAAATAATAAAAGTTTTTATATGAGGTAGATAGGATTTCATTAAATTTAATGCTTTCTAATCCAAATATATAAAATACTGCATCAGGCTGCAGATATTGCCATGTTGGCGATGCGTTAATTGTTTGCATTCGTCATTTTTACTTGAAAAGAACATGTCATTTGTGAAATGTTACTCTAATGATATNTCTATCACCATGAATCAACATTTTTGTTTAGTGCAAGAAGGCTAGTTTATTTAACTGATTTTCTATCTTTAGCACCTATATTTGGTAACGATTAATTGATTATATTTGTCGTAACATTCTCGCTTTCTACTCTAGTTTTGGTTCCAATATGTTATATTATGGGGCAGCCAATTCCATGCTAATTGCTATATTGGTTTCCTCGTTAGTATCGCTAATTTCAGTGGACTCTCGTTCTCTCAGATCTATCATTTTTGTACGTGCATCAATACTTGTCGGATTTATTATTGGTGCAGTAACAACAAGGTAATAGGTTGCGAGCTGCACTTCTTGTCATAATATTGTCGCTGGCTTAGACAATGATAGTGATATTTGCATCATAGAATATCACGATAAAAGAGACGAAATTGCTCGCAAAAATGATACTTCACAAAAGCTAATTCTAGTTCTTAGTAACTGGTTCTTGCAATTCTTTCTTTTAATATTTCATATTGTTTTTTTCGAGTGGTCCAAAAGCAATTAAAATTACATGTAAATTGCTATTTTGATAAAAATCTATCTTGTTTCTTTTGACATCTGCATATGGTAATGAGCATTTTTTCTGCTTCTCGCTTAGGCATGAGACTAGCGAAATTTTTTCGATTCTTGCCTATTTTTCCTCTTGTGTCTTTGAAGAATCAAGGTACCAATAGTTAGTTCCCTATTTCGAATTTTAAAACCAGTTTTATAATTTCAACGTGTTTCCCTATTTTTAACCAATTGGGTAGAGTAATTATCGTGATTGAACGTAAAATAAATTGCGGAATAATGCGGTGACACAGTGTTAGGGTGTTTATCAATAACAATTTTTGTTTTTTTTACCCCACTAATGGATTTAGTCCAAAGATTGTCTCTTTATATAAGATTTGAACTTATTAATCTCCAATAGTGGACTTAATTGGAGATCACCCTGTCTGAAGGTAATAATCACAAACAAGTCCTAAAACTAATACTTTCATTAACATCAGCCTTTTTCGTGGTGCAGGTTCTTGTTGGATTTAACATTGGAAGTCTTGCTCTCATATCAGACGCTGGCCATATGTTAGTCGACGTGGCCGGACTGGTTATGGCGTTACTGGCAATATCATTTTCGCAAAAACCGGCAACCCCAGTAAGAACCTATGGATTCTATAGAGCTGAAATACTCGCGTCGCTTCTAAATAGCCTCTTTCTTATTCTGCTGTCGATTTTTATTTCCTTTGAAGCAATTCAAAGACTTCTTCATCCTTCAGAAATTAATGGACTTCCAATTATAATAGTGGCTTCAATAGGCCTTGGGATAAATTTGCTAGGGATTAGATTATTATCAAAGGGAAGGGTAAAAAATAGATCACATGATAACATTGACAATCATACATCACAAAAAGAACTAGAGAATTTGAATGTCCATGGAGCCTATCTAGAAGTACTTGCCGACACACTTGGTTCTGCAGGAGTTATAGCAGCGGGAATTATTATTCAAACCACCGGATTATATGTTGCCGATCCCTTGATTAGTATTGGTATCGTGGCACTTATCCTTCCTAGAACGTGGTTACTCTTAAAGAAAGCAATTCATATTTTAATTGAAGGCACGCCATCACACCTTTGCCATGAGGAAATAAAAACTTCAATACTAGGAGTGCAAGGTGTTACAGGAGTTTTTGACCTTCATATATGGACAATTAGCTCTGGTATTTACTCTCTATCTGCACATGTTGTAATCATAGATAATAAGAGATCGGGTGCAATTTTGCAAGAAATTAATTCTATACTTGAAAAGCGATTTAATATTACTCATGCAACAATCCAGATTGAATTGTATCACCAATCCAAAGATATCTAGCTATTTATATTTAGTATCGGTGATTAAAATTGTTCTTATTTATAAAACAATGGTAACTTGGCATATCATGGTTTGTGTTTTATGTATACTAATAGCAAGAACATAAACAAATACATAATCTAAATAAGTAAATTCAACGATAACTAACGATACAAATTAGATTCAGTCCGATACTACGATAATGCAAAGGTTAATCCTTTTTCAATTCATCTGAAGCGTCAGATGTGTCGTCCACAGCGTTTTCTGCCTTGTCTCCAGCCCTTTTTGCTTTATCTGCCGACTCGTCAACCTTAACTTCAGTTTTGGCCGCAGCCATCTTTGCTTCATCTGATTTCTCCTTACCTCCACGAATAGCCTCTTTTATCTTGTCTAGAAATCCCATAACTTCTATTAGCCATCCTAAATATTTAAAGATTGGACAGAAGTTGTCAGTTGAGTGCAT
>Ga0065704_10071260_pt1 | contig 12168 bp, 11 predicted proteins | sample SwiRhicommuniRL2_FD_59091 | JGI IMG/M metagenome (GOLD analysis project Ga0065704, IMG submission 59091) | Switchgrass rhizosphere bacterial communities from Rose Lake, Michigan, USA - RL2 v2 (version 2) | ecosystem: Host-associated > Plants > Roots > Rhizosphere > Soil | place: East Lansing, MI
GGTGACGGGAAGGATCGGCAGGTCCGGAGCGGACAAGACGGGGCAGCTCTCACGCACGAGGTCGCGGCGAGCTTAGGACCATCGCGACCCGGTGTACAACTGCGGCCCTCACGCGCGTTGGACCCCGCACCCGCGCTGCGCGCGACCTCTCCCGCCAGAAGCGGGAGAGGTGGGAGCCCCTAGCGCGGCGTGGCGACCGCCAACTGCGTGACGCCGACGACGCCTTTCGCCCGCGGCGGGATCCGCGCGATGCGTTCGGCCGCGTCCGCCTTGACGCGCGCGAACAGCCTGTCGTCGCGACGCAGTTCCTCGGCGCGTGCGTGCGTCTCCGCCACGAGTTCGTCGGTCAAGGGCCGGCCGAACGTCCGCAGCGGTGCGATGCGGAAATCGTGCTTGCGGAACAGCCGGTAGATTTCCTTGACGCGCTGGGGCGCGACGTCACGCCCGAGCGTGAAGCACTCGAAGCGGCCTTCCATGGCGAGCAGCGCGGCTTCGGCGAGGCACGCGTAGGCCACGCCGCGCGGCAGGCCGATGTCGAAGCTGAAGTCGACGGGGCCCGGGATCAGCACCTCGCCGCTTTCGACCACGAGCACGTCGGGACGCACGGCCGCTTCCTCGGCCGAGATGTCGGACGGCAACGCGACGTCGAGGATCATCGCCCCCGGCTTGCACTGGCTCACGTCGAGCACGCGCAGGCCGAACGCCGAGGTCGCGGTGACGATGAGGTCGCAGTCGCCGACCCGGCGCGCCGTCGTCGTGTCGATCTCGACACGCGCGCCCGGCGTCTCCGCCTCGATCGTGCGACGCAACGCCTCGAGCCTTTCCGGCTCGATCGAGACCAGCACGACGTCGCCGACCGCCGCCGCGAGCAGGCGCGAACAGACCGAACCGATCGCCCCGGTGGCGCCGACGACCATGGCCTTGCCGCGTGCGAGGTCGGGCCAGCCGAGCCTGCGCGCCGTGAGCTTCGCGGTTTCCAGCGTCGCCGCGATCGTCAGGCTGTTGCCGGTGGTGACCGGGATCGACGCGCGCCTGGCGACCGTCACGCCCGCATCGCCGACGACCTTGGTGAACGCGCCGAGCCCCAGGATCTGCGCGCCCTGCGCGGCGGCGTCGCGGACGGCCCGGTCGAGCCGTCGATAGGTGAACTCCGGTGGCCGGCTGAGCATCTGGCGCGGCGTGGCACCGAGCGCGTAGATCAAGCCGTCGATCGCCTGGCCGGTCGTCGGCGAGCGGCCGCCGCGGGCGTAACCCACGCGCGAGGCCGGCAGGTGGGCGGCGCAATTCTCGACGAACGGGCGCGGCAAGTGCCGCGTCCACGCATAGCGCGGGTGCTTCGACAGGTAGTCGACGGTGAGCGGGTGCAGCACGAATGCGAAACGGTTCGCATCGCGCGCAACGGCTTCCGTGCCGACGGGCGGCATCTGTGCGCTCGTATCCACCGGAACCTCGTTCGTCCGGTGGGATTCTTGGGCCGGCCGGCACAACCGCCCATTCGTAATGCTGCCTAGGGAAGTTCCGTTGCGCGCGTAACGCTGCCCTGGGCGCCGCTGGTTTCGCGAAAGCGCAGTGCGCCGGCCAGGGCCGGCGTGCGCGCACGCTTGTCTGCGTAGAACGCGCGCAGGGTCTCGAGGTCGCGCGCCACGTCACCGCTCATCCGCACGTAGGTGTCGATGCCGACCTGCCGCCGCCCGTAATCGATGTAAGCCAGGCCGATCGGCACGTCGGCCGCGCGCGCGATCTGGTAGAAGCCCGACTTGAGATGGTCGGTGTACGACCGCGTGCCTTCGGGCGCCACGGCGATCCACAGCCAGTCGCGACGACGAAACTCTTCGACCAGCGCGCCGATCATTCCGGTGCGCTCGCGACGGTTGACGGGCAGGCCGCCGATGCGACGCAGGAACCCGGCGACCGGCCACCTGAACATCGTGTCCTTGCCCATCCAGTGCGCAGGCAGGCCGTTGCCGACGCGGAACAGGACGCCGATCAGGAAGTCCCAGTTCGAGGTATGCGGATACACGAGGATCAGCCCGCGCGGCTCGGGCGGCCACACCAGCACGCTCGACCAGCCGAACAGTCGCAGCAGCGCCAGGCACGCCTTGCGTATCGCCCCCATCGTCCCGTCCCGATTGGCTAAAGTCGTGCTTTGTAGCACGCCTCGGCGCACCGACGTCCGATGACGCCTCCATCCCGGACCGTGTTGGGACTCGATCCCACCCTGACCCGCCAGCACCTGCGACGCCTGCGTCAGTACTTCCGCTCGGCGGGCTGGCCCTGCCAGGACAACGTCGAACTCGACCTGCTCGACCGCGGCCTCGTGCGTCGCGAAACCGGTTCGGGTCTCGAAACCATCGTCGTGACGGACGCGGGCATCGCGCTGCTCGCACGTCTGCTCGAGCACAACCGCCACGCGCTCGCCGAGCACGAGGCGCTCGTCGACCGCGTCGCCCGCTGGCTGTCGTCACAGAAGCGGCTCGTGTTCCGCGGCGTCGCGTTGCGCGCGCGGGTCGAGGAACGCTGGGCGCTGTCGAAGCCGGACGTGTTCTCGCTGCGGCACGTGATGTCGAGCCGGCACCTGCATCCGGCCGTGCACGAGATCAAGGTGCATCGCGCCGACCTGCTCTGCGACCTCAAGCGGCCCGCCAAGCGTCTCGGCTACCAGTCCTATTCGCAGTCGTTCTCGTACGTGATCGCCGAGGGCATTGCGGACCCGGCCGAGATTCCCGCGGACTGCGGCGTGATCGTGGCGACGGCCAACTCGCTGCGCGTGGTGCGACCGGCGCCGCATCGCACGGTCTCGCTGACCACGGCACAGTGGATCGCACTCGCACGCACCGGTGCCGACCGGCGCGACGACGACGATCCACAACTGGCGTTCTGAGGCAGCCGCGGCAGGCGCGCGCGGCGATCGTGATGGCGCCGACGCGTCAGCCTTCGGGCACGACGTACGCCGGCATCGGGTCTTCCGGATTCGGCGCCTGCGGCTGCGATTGCTCCTGCTTCTGCCGCGCCTCCTCCTCGTCGAGCATGCGCATCACCTTCTGCATGCTGGTCAGGAAGGCGTCGAACCCGAGCGCGATGACGAGCACGAGGCCGATGGCCAATGCGAGCGCAATCGAGTGCTGCAGCAACCGCCGCGGACCCTTCTGGTGGTCGCGCTCGGCGGCACGCCGCGCACGGTCCATGAGCGTGCGCTCGATCGATGAGCGCAGCCGGCGGTTCTCAAAGTCGTCGTCGCCCGAGTCCGGCGACCATCCGGAAGACTGGTCGTTCATGCCTCCATTGTAACGGCCGCGGGCAGGGGTGCGGGCGCCGGCCCGTGGCGTGCGAGCGCAGCGAGCACGTCGGGCAGCACGTGCAGCGTGTGCTGTGGCCGATTGTGGCGCCGCTGGCCGTCGTGCATGAGCACGACGTCTCCGGCGCTCAGCATGCGCAGGCGCGACAGGATGCGTTGCGGCGTAGCGAGCGGCCCCCAGTCCACGGCGCTCACGCTCCACAGTGCGACGCGGTGACCGGTCTCGTGCGCGGCATCGAGCACGGCGGGGGTCAGCCGGCCGTGCGGCGGGCGATACCACGTGGGGCGTTCGCCGAGCACGTCGGCAATCGCATCCGCACCATCGCGAACTTCGTTGGTCGCGGCCTGGCGCGACAGGAGCCAGGGGTGGCGATGGCTGAAGGAGTGGTTGCCGATCGTGTGGCCGGCGGCGCGTGTCTCGCGCATCAAGGTCGCCTGCCCGCGCGCCGTGTGGCCGAGCACGAAGAACGTCGCGCGGACACGGGCTTCGGCGAGCACCTCGAGCACGGCCGGGGTCCAGAGCGGGTCGGGACCGTCGTCGAAGGTCAGGAAGCAGCGGCCCGACTCGGGCGGCAGGCTCCGAACGATCGTGCGGGTCTCCCGCGGGTACTGCACGGCGGCATTCATGGCATGAGGTCCTTGCGGCGGGAGGTGCGGGCGACGCGACCGGCGGGCCCGCCGAAGCAGTCGATCAGCGCGTGACGCGTGATGCGGAAGCGATGCGGTCGCACGTCGAGCATCGCCGCGCCGCGGGCGACCGGCGCAAACGCCCAGATCAGCAACCGGAAGTGGACGCCGAGCAGCCACCGGCGGGGCCCGTGCGGCAATGGCGAGGCATGGAAGCCGACGGCGCCGCCGTGGGCGCGCAGCCAGGTGACGCCCTCGTACAGCGCGACCTCGCGCAGCCGGGCTTCTTCGCGTGCGCGTGCCGCCAGTTCGCCGAACGAGTCGCGCAGCAACCGCGCAAAACGCACACCCGCCTGCAGCCTGTCGTTGGCCTGCACCGACGCCGCCCGTGCATTGTTGAAGTGCAGCCGGCCGATCCAGGCGCCGGGCTCGAGACGCGTACCGTCGGGGAGTGCGTACGGTTCGCCTTCGTGGCGATCCAGCCCGAGGTACAGCAGTGGCCCCACCGGCGCGAGTTGCTGGCGTTCCCGGTAGCGGGAATCGACGTGCTCGAGCACCTGCCGCAGCCATAACCGGCCCGGCGGCCGTCCATCGGGTGTGTGTGTGCACACGTCGTTCACGTCAGGCTCCAGGTCGTGTCCCCGTGGGCGCCGGCACGCCGTGCCAGCAGTCCGAGCGTTTCCGTCGCGACCTGCTGTGCGCCATCGCGACGGCCGATGCCGTACGCACGACGCTGCATCGCATGGAGCGCCGGGGTGTCGTCGAGCCACGCTTGCGCCGCGGCCGGGAGGTCGCCGTCGTCGCCGACGAAATGACCAACACCGTGCCGTTCGAGGAACCGCACGTTGAAGCTTTCCTGTCCCTGCAGCGTGCGTGCGACGAGCAGCGGCCGGCCGCAGGCGAGCACTTCCGCCACCGTCAGGCCGCCGGACTTGCCGATCACGAAGTCCGCCGCGGCGAGGTGGCGTTCCATGTGCTCGGTCCAGCCATGGACCTGCACGTGCGCGCGCTCGCCGTCGTCGAGCGCTGGAGTCGTGGTGGACGCGAACGCCTGCACGCGCCTGCGGGCATCGTCGTTGCGTCCCGCCATCACGACCAGGTGACACCTTCGCAGTCGAGTTGCGAGCGGTCCGACCACGTCGTCGAGCCCGAGGCCGAGCCCGCCGCCGTGCACCAGCACGACCGGGCGTTCGTCGGCCGGTGCGAGCCCGAGCGCGTGTCGGGCCTCGTCGCGGTCCGGCACCGTCTCGAAGCCCGGCATCAGCGGCACGCCCGTTACGGCGATCCGACGCGTCACGGCACGCGCGTCCGCCGCCAGCGGTGGCCCGGCGATCGATGCGTGCGGCACGCAATAGCGGTCGATGCCGGGCTGCGACCAGTAGTCGTGGGCACCGAAGTCGGTCAGCACGCCGACCAGCGGCAGGCGACGCCAGCGTCGCGACCCGCGCTTCAAGGCCGACACGAGCGCCGCCGGCACCATCTGCGTCGCGACGACGACGTGCGGCCGGAAGTCCTGCAGGCGCTGCTCCATCCGGCCCTGCAGCCGCAGGAACGCCCACTTCAGCAACGCGAGCCGCAGCAGCGCGACGTTGTTGCCCGCACGTTCGCTCGAACTGGTCGGCAACGCGGCGCGCGCGGTCGGGTAGAACAGCAGGTCCGTCGGGTAGGGCCCGAGCGCCCACTCGAACACGCTCGACAGCGTCCCGCGGCCGCTGTCGCCGTTGCGCGTGACCAGTTCGATCAGCTCGATGACCTCGGGCGGCGGCGGGATGTCGTTTTCGATCACGCGTCGCCAGGTGCGTTCGTCGAGCCCGTGCAGGCGCGCGTAGAGGTCGGCGTGCTCGAGCACGAGTTCGAGGTATTTTTGCTGGATCTCGGCCGCCACGCCGGGATTCATCAGCGACCAGAAGTCGAGCAGTTGCACGACCGCGTCGGGCGCGACACGACTCACCGCATGCGCGACGGCTTCCGCCGCGCGGACGTGGCCATAGCCGAGCCCCGACGTCAGCAGCAACACGCGAGGCGATTCGCGGCGGCGCGTGCGCGCCGCGAGTCGCGCTTTGCGCGCCGGCGCGACGGAGTCCATCGCCGCGACGATGTCGGTGATTCCTTTCACGTGCGCATTCTGGGGCACGGACCGGGCCGCGTCGCGCGGTGCGCCATGTGGGGTTGCTGTCAGAGAAAGTCTACCGGCGTCGCGAACCTTTCCTGTTTGCGTCGTCCGTGACGGACGCGGCAACGACGTCGGGATGCCAGTGCACCGCGCGAGTGCACGCACACCGCGGGCACGTCAGGTGTCGGCGAGCACGTGTTCGATCGCCGTCATGAGCCGGGCCCAGTCGGACGTGAAACCGATCGCCCCGAGCTGCAACGCGCGACCGCGCTCCTGCGACCCGTGCTCGGCGCCGGCGAAGATCGTCACGGGTGGCACCGGCACGCCGCCCGCACGCAATTGCGCCACGGCACGCAACAGGGCCTCGCCGTCGGCGTCGTCGTGCAGCCTGGCATCGTGCCGCCAGTGCGCGACGACGAGATCGAACGCCGGCGACTGCCGCAGCTGCGCGATCGCGTCGGCGCACGTGGTCACCGTGACCACGTGTCGGTGCAGGTCGCCGGTGGACCCTTCGGCCTCGCGGACGGCCGCCGCCAGCAGGCGCCGGCCGAGCGCATCGTCGTCGGGCACGGCATCGACCCAGAGCAGGCGGCGGCCGTGCAGCAACTGGCCCAGCCGATGCACGGGATTCGTCTGGTCGTAGATCTGCGCGAGGATGGCGTCGAAGCCGCCGTGCTCGCCGTCGGCGCCGGTGCGATACGCCAGCACGCCGAGGCCTTCGTGCCGTTCGTAACAGACGCGTGCGACGTCGGACACGTCTTCGAGCACGGCCCACGCGAGCGGCCGGCGCAGCAGCGCCAGTGCCGGGTCCGTGCCCGCGGGGTCGCGAAGCGCAGCCTCGCTCGTCTGGAATGCCTCGATCAGTTCCGCACGCAACTCGTTGAGGTAGGCATCGCGCATCGAGTAGCCGAGGAACAGCACGGTCGAGGTCGCGAGCAGTGCCTTGAGCGCGGTCAGGTAGGCCGGGTTGGCGTACAGCCGACGTCGATACTGCGAGCGCGTGAAGACGAGCGAGGCGTCGTGCACCAGCGTGCCGTGCAGTTGCACGACCGGGCGGTCGGGCGAGTCCAGCGACGGCGACGCGGGGTCGGCGGCGATTCCCAGCGCCGCCCGCAGGATGGACTCGCGCCATGGGCCGGGGTGCACCCCGCGCAACAGGCGACGGTAGGCCATGGCGTCGGGCGGGACGCCGGGCAACAGTGGATCGAAGTTCGTCGTGACGATCGCGCGAAACGGAATGCCGAGCAGGTGCTTGAGCCGACGCTGCATGCGTTCCGGCAGGCGCTCCGGGTGCAGCGCATCGCGCAGCAGCGCGCGACATCGCTCCTCGCCGACCGCGTCGAACAGCAGTTGGGCGGCCATCTCGAGTTCGCGCTGCGCATGGACCCCCGGTGGCTCCGGCCCGAGCAACCGGTCGAGCGTCGCGCGATGTTCGGCCCGCTCCGCCGGCGGCAGCCCCTGCGCCACGGCCCGGACCAGGTCGGGCCACGACGGCAGCCCGGCCGCCGCCGAAAACCCCGCTCCCACGAAGGCGACGCAGGCGCCCGCCCGGATGTCCTCGAGCAGGCGTGGATCGATTTCGGTCTGGGACGGGTCCATTGCGGTATCTACTTAAATGCGAATCATTTGCATTCCTGTCCGGCCTGCCCTAGGATTTCGTCCAAGCACGAGGGGCATCCCATGTACGTCTGTCTCTGCCACGGGATTTCCGAAAGCCGACTGCAGCAAGCGATCCTCGAAGGAGCCCAATCCTTCGAGCAGCTGCAGTCGTGCACCGGCGTCGCCACCTGCTGTGGCGCGTGCGAACCCTGCGCCCGCGAAATGCTCGACTGCGAAAGGCTTGCACCGAAGCCGCCGGCCGCTCAGGCTGCGTGACCTGAGGGCCGCACCCGTGGCCCGTGCCTGCAGCACTGGAGCCACGCGATGAAAGGCGACGTCGACGTCATCGGTCACCTCAACAAAGTCCTCTTCAACGAACTCACCGCGATCAACCAGTACTTCCTGCATGCGCGCATGCTGAAGAACTGGGGACTCGAGCGACTCGGCGACCACGAGTACCACGAGTCGATCGACGAGATGAAGCACGCGGACAAGCTCATCGAGCGCATCCTGTTCCTCGAAGGCCTGCCGAACCTGCAGAACCTCGGCAAGCTGCTGATCGGCGAGGACGTCAAGGAAATCCTCGAGTGCGACCTCAAGCTCGAGCTGGCCGGCCACTCCGACCTTAAAGCCGCGATCGCGCATTGCGAACAAGTGGGCGATTACGTCAGCCGCGAGCTTTTCGAGGACATCCTCGAGTCGGAAGAGGAGCACATCGACTACATCGAGACGCAGCTCGACCTGATCGGCCGCGTCGGCCTGCAGAACTACTGCCAGTCGCAGATGAAGGCGCCTTCCTGAGCCGCCGGCCGCCCGACGCCGCTTAGGGGTAAATCCTCTTATCGCGGCGCGGGGCCATCCCTAGCATCGCGCGTGTCGCTCCACGGACACGCCCGATGCCGAAACGCACGCTCGCGCCGCTTCCCGAATGGTTTCCCCGCGGCATGGAACTGCTGCGGGACCCCACGCTCAACAAGGGCACGGCCTTCAGCGAGCCGGAACGCGACCTGCTCGGACTGCGCGGCTTGCTGCCGCCGCACGTCTCCACCCAGGACGAACAGGTGGCGCGCGTGCTGGACAACTTCCGCCGCAACGAATCCCCGCTCGCGCGCTACATCCAGCTTGCCTCGCTGCTCGACCGCAACGAGGCGCTGTTCTTCCGCGTGATCACCGAATACCCCGACGAGATGATGCCGATCATCTACACGCCGACCGTCGGGCTCGCGTGCCAGCAGTTCGCCCACATCTACCGTCGCCCGCGCGGACTGTTCGTGACCGCCGAGGATCGTGGCCGCATCGCGCAGGTCATGCGCAACTGGCCGCACCGCGAGGTCGCGATGGTGGTCGTGACCGACGGCGAGCGCATCCTCGGCCTCGGCGACCTCGGCGCCAACGGCATGGGCATCCCGATCGGCAAGCTGTCGCTCTACACGGCGCTCGCCGGGCTGCACCCGTGGAAGTGCCTGCCCGTCATGCTCGACGTCGGCACGAACAACGAGGAGATGCTCGCCGATCCGCTCTACCTCGGGTTGCGGCAGCGGCGCCTCACGGGCGCGGCGTACGACGAACTCGTCGAGGAATTCATCGCCGCGGTCATGGAAGTCTTCCCCGGCGCGGTGGTGCAGTTCGAGGACTTCGCCAACCACAACGCGTTCCGTCTGCTCCAGCATTACCGCGAGCGGCTCTGCTGCTTCAACGACGACATCCAGGGCACGGCCGCGGTGACCGTGGCGGGCATCCTGTCGTCGCAGCGGATCACCGGCCGGCGCGTGTCGGAGCAGACGTTCCTGTGCCTGGGCGCCGGCGAAGCGGCCACGGGCATCTGCGACCTGCTGGTCGCCGCGATGGTCGAGGAAGGGCTCGACCCTGAGACGGCGCGCGGACGCTGCTGGATGGTCGATTCGAAAGGGCTCGTCGTCGCCGGCCGCGGCCCGCTCGCCGAACACAAGCTGCCTTACGCACACCTGCACGCGCCGGTCGATGACTTCCTCGGCGCGGTCAAGGCGCTTCGCCCGACGGCGATCATCGGCGTCGGCGCCGTGCCGGGTGCCTTCAACGAAGCGGTCGTGCGCGAGATGTCGCGGCTCAACGAACGTCCCGTCGTGTTCGCGTTGTCGAACCCGACGTCCAAGGCCGAATGCACGGCGCAGCAGGCCTACGAGTGGTCGGACGGCCGTGCGCTCTTCGCCTCGGGCAGCCCGTTCCTGCCGGTGACGCTGCCCGACGGTCGCCACTTCGTGCCGCGACAGGGCAACAACTCGTACATCTTCCCCGGCGTCGGGCTCGGGCTCGTCGTGATCGGCGCAAGACGCGCCACCGACGCGATGTTCCTCGCCGCCGCGCGCACGCTCGCCCGGTGCACCTCCGACGCCGACCTCGCGCAGGGCAGCCTCTATCCGCCGCTGGCCGGCGTACGGCCGGTGTCCGCGGAGATCGCCTGTGCCATCGCGGAGATCGCCCTTCGCGACGGCCAGGCGGACCTCGAACGGCCCGAGGACCTCGTGCAGCTCGTGCATTCGGAGATGTACGACCCGCGTTACTGAGAGGCGCTGCGGTACAGCGCGCCGTCTTTCATGACGAACTCGACGCGGTTCATCAGCGCGATGTCGGCGAGCGGGTCACCGGCCACCGCGACGACGTCGGCGCGAAACCCCGGCGCGATCTGCCCGAGGTCCGTGGCACCGAGCACGGCGGCTGCGTTGTAGGTCGCCGTCTGCAGTGCCACGGCGGCCGGCATGCCCGCCTCGACCATGAATCCGAATTCCTTCGCGTTCTCGCCGTGCGGGGCGACCCCCTGGTCGGTGCCGAACCCGATTTTCACGCCCGCCTTGTACGCCTTCGCGAACGTGTCCTGGATCATTGCGCCGATGCGCTCGGCCTTGGGACGCACGACCTCGGGGTAGTAGCCCGGGACCTTCGCCTTCTCCGCCACGTACTTGCCCGCCGAAATCGTCGGCACGTACCAGGTGCCGTGCTTTTTCATGAGCGCGAAGATCTCGTCGTCCATGTAGGTGCCGTGCTCGACCGAGGTGACGCCGCCCTCGATCGCGCGACGCATGCCTTCCTTGCCGTGCGCGTGGGCGGCGACGCGGTAGCCGTAATCCTTCGCCGTGTCGACGACCGCCTTGACCTCGTCGACCGTGAACTGGGGCGCGTCGCCGCTCTTCGCGTAACTGAGCACGCCGCCGGTCGCCGTGATCTTGATGAGGTCGGAGCCTTCCTTGTAGCGCTGGCGCACGGCCTGACGCGCGTCGTCGGGCCCGTTGACGACGCCTTCCGTCGGCCCCGGCGGGCCGAGCACGTGCGCGAGTTCGGAGTTGATGCCGTTGCGCGGGTCGGCGTGGCCGCCGGTCGTCGCGATCGACTTGCCGGCGGCATAGATCCTCGGCCCCTGCACGTAGCCCTGGTTGATCGCATCGCGCAGGTGCATCGCGACTTCACCGCCGAGGTCGCGCACGGTCGTGAAGCCGGCCTTCAGCGTGCGGTCGGCGTAGGCGATCGCGCGGTAACCGAAGTCGATGTCGTCGAGCCGGAAACGCTCCTCGTACGACTTGGGGTTCGATTCGCCCGACAGGTGGACGTGCAGGTCGATCAGCCCCGGCAGGCAGGTGCGACCCGACAGGTCGACGACCTTGGCCCCCGGCACGTCGACGCGTCCCGGCAGCACTTGCGCAATGCGTCCGTCCGCGCCGGTGACGATCGTGCGCTCCCCCAGGAGCTTCGCGGCCTGCGAGTCGTACGTGTTGCCGCACTGCAGTGCGAGCGGCACGGCTGCGTGCGTGGCGCCGTTCGCGGCAGCGAGTACACCGGCCAGCAGGAGCGAGGTCTTGCGCATGGTCAGCCCTTGATCGTGGAAGGAAGCCAGCGATTCTAAGCGCAGTGGCAGCCGGAACTGTGCGCCGGGCTCGGGTCCCTGGCCCGCGGCACCGGCGAGCACCGGCCCGCGAGTTGCAGTCGCAAAAAAACCACCGGTTATCGCTTGTGTTGCGATGGCAATTGCGTTTTGACAACAAGCGCGGACAATGGCCTGCGGTCGCAACAACCATGGAAAGGGTGTGAGACATGGACGATCAACGTCGACTGCAACGCAGCATTCGCCTCGCCCTCGGGGGCGCACTGGGGCTCGCTTCCTGCGTCACGGGTCTGGGAGCGCTGGCCCAGCAACGGAACGATGACGCCGGTCTCGAGACGGTGTACGTCACCGGCTCGCGCATTGCGCGCACTTCGGACTTCGAAAATCCCGCACCGGTCGCCACGTTCGACAAGGACGAACTGGACAAGTCCGGCTACGCGAACCTGCAGCAGCTGCTCGAGGAGCAGCCGTTCGTCGGCAACGGCACCTTCTCGACGCGCGGCAACAACCAGGACTCGACCGCCAACGGTGCCGCGTCGGTCAGCCTGCGCGGCCTCGGCGCGGACGCGACCCTGGTGCTCGTCAACGGTCGTCGTGTCGCATTGAGTTCGTTCGCCGAGAGCATCACGACGAACTTCGTCGACATCAACACGATCCCGGTGGCGGCGATCGAGCGCCTCG
>Ga0065704_10071263_pt1 | contig 12153 bp, 10 predicted proteins | sample SwiRhicommuniRL2_FD_59091 | JGI IMG/M metagenome (GOLD analysis project Ga0065704, IMG submission 59091) | Switchgrass rhizosphere bacterial communities from Rose Lake, Michigan, USA - RL2 v2 (version 2) | ecosystem: Host-associated > Plants > Roots > Rhizosphere > Soil | place: East Lansing, MI
TAAAATTTATAAATTTGTGACTTGTACTAAAACCACAAAAGCAACAAAGGAATTGTTTTAGTGTAAACACTTAAGTCACTTAAGAAAATCTATTATTGTGAAAGTTATAATTCACTTGAGATGACAAAATCGAAGATTTCAAAACTTAAGTGTTCTTTAGTGAACTATTTTGTTTTTTTCAATTAGACTAAAGTATTAGCAAAAAACTTTTGTGGTTAATAAAAATTTAAAAAATATCATCTTGGAACTATACCCAACCATTGAAAGATCCGATTTAAAATCAATCAAAACCTTTCAGGAAAGCAAATTGAAAGAGCTTTTGGTTTATCTTAAATCCAATTCGCCTTTTTATCAAAAATTATTTATTGAAAATAAAATTGATATTAATGAAATCAAAACGCTTGAAGATCTAACAAAAATTCCGACGACTTCAAAAAATGATATCCAGGCGAACAATCAGGATTTTTTCTGTGTTCCTCAAACTGAAATTGTGGATTACAGCACAACTTCCGGAACTTTGGGTGATCCGGTAACTTTCGGATTGTCGGACAAAGATTTGGAAAGATTGGCTTACAACGAAGCGATTTCTTTTGCCTGTGCGGGAATCCAAAAAGGCGATGTCGTACAGATGATCACAACCATAGACAAAAGATTTATGGCAGGTTTGGCCTATTTTCTTGGACTCAGAAAAATGGGAGCGAGTGTTGTGAGAATGGGACCGGGAATTCCGGAACTGCAATGGGATTCGATTTTCAGATATCAACCAAAATATTTGATCACTGTTCCGTCGTTTCTTCTAAAGATGATCGATTATGCGGAGAAACATGGCATCGATTATAAAAACTCAAGTGTTTACGGTGTGGTCTGCATTGGAGAAAGTATCAAAAGTCAGGATTTTACAGATAATATTCTTTCGAAAAAAATCAAAGACAGATGGGATATTCAGCTATTTTCGACCTATGCTTCCACGGAAATGAGCACAGCTTTTACGGAATGTGAGTTCCAAATTGGTGGACATCATCATCCGGAATTAATTATCACAGAATTTCTTGATGAAAACGAAAACCCTGTAAAAGAAGGGGAAAGTGGAGAGTTGACAATTACCACGTTGGGTGTTGAGGCAATCCCTTTGTTGAGGTTTAAAACGGGAGATTTGGTAAAAGCGCATTACGAGCCCTGCAAATGTGGAAGGAATACTATGAGGCTGAGTCCTGTAATCGGGCGGAAGCAGCAAATGATAAAGTATAAGGGAACAACACTTTATCCGCCGGTGATGAATGATATTCTGAATGATTTTAATAATATTCTGTGTTATCAGATCGTTATTAAGTCGGATGAAATCGGATTGGATGAAATTATAATAAAACTAAGTACGGACAATGAAGATGAGAATTTTGTGAACGAGGTCCGAGACCATTTTCGAGCAAAATTAAGAGTTGGGCCAAAGATTGAAATTGTGGATTTCGGTGTGTTGTCTAAAATCGTTTATGATCCAAACAGTAGAAAACCAATTAATTTTATAGATTTACGAACTTAGAATTATTTAATAACCAATGAAAAAACTATTTTTAATGCTTTTTGTAGGATTTGCAACAATTGCTTATTCACAAAAAATGAAACTTATTTCTGGAGATTTTTCTTCTCTTAAAGACCAAACGGAGGTCAATGTACAATTGGTTTTTGATAAAAATGTCATTTTTCAAGCAGAGAACTTTACAGAAGCCCAATATCTGGATTATAAAAAAAATGACATTTTAAACAATCCGAAAAAAACTAAGGAAGACTGGGAGAAATGGAGTAAGGATTGGAATGATTTCAAAGAAACGAAGTATATGGAGAAGTTTCTGAAAGGAATCAATCATAAGTCTAAAAACATTGTTTTTAAAAATAATATCCAATCCAAATACACACTTATCGTAAAAACAATTTGGATCTATGCCGGCTGGTCGGCTGGATTTGTAATGCAGCCAGCGAAACTTACAAGTGAGTTGAAATTGATAGAAACGGACAATCCTTCTAATGTTTTATTCAGTGTAGATTCGTCTGGAATAGAAGGTGTCGGGATAAGCGAAAACCCAAATTCAGAATATATGATGGAGTATGGGAGAATTTCTGTTGCCTATGAAAAAACAGGTAGGCTTTTGTGGAAACAGATTGCCAAGCAGATCAAATAATCAAAATATTTATATATTTACCTAATAAAAAAAACTATGAAAAAATTATTATTACTGGGATTGGTGTCTGTGTCAGCTTTTGTAATGGCACAAAAAATGAAAGTTGTATCAGGGAATTTTGATTTTCTGAAAGGACAAAAAGAACTGAATCTGCAGATGGATTACAGTCAGATGAAGTTCTATAAAGAAAATATGGACGAATCGGCTTATATTGCTAAAAAGGAAAAGGACATTCAGAAAGCTAACAAGAGTCCGGAGGAATTTACACGGTGGAAAAAAGATTGGGAATATTCTAAGGATACTCAGTTTGTAGATAAATTCCTTTCCTCTATGAATAAAAATACGGATATCAAAACATCTGTAAATAATAAAAATGCTAAATATACGCTTATTGCACAAACGGTTTGGATCTATCCAGGTTGGTTTGGCGGAGTTATGAATCAGCCTTCTAAAGTAAGTATGAATCTAAAATTTGTGGAAACGGCAAATCCTTCTAATGTTCTTCTAGAGATTGACAGCAAAAATGCGCCGGGAGATAATTTTGTGGGACTTCCTAATAATAATGACAGGATATCGGAAAGTTATGCAAAGACAGCTAAAACTTTAGCTAATATGATCGATAAAAAAATTAAGTAAAACCAAAGACCGCAAAAGCGGTCTTTTTTATTGCTGTTCCAGTTTTTCCACTTTAATATAATTTGCAAGATTGATAACTGCAGAATCGTGTAATCTCACAAACGGATTTTTCTTATTCCAAACATAACCTGCGAGAACTGCGCAGATCTTTCTTTTCACATCAGGGTTTTCCGGCTGATGGAAAAATAATTCCTGAAGATTTCCTGTGTACCATTCTTTCACATAAGTTGTGAAGACATTCACACCATATAAAATGTAATCGGAATATTCTTTCTGCCAATCGATGGTTTCTCCGTTCAGTTGTCTTAAAGCTAATTTCGCTGCCAGCATTCCGGATTCTGTGGCAAAAGCCATTCCCGATGAGAAAACCGGGTCAAGGAATTCCGAAGCATTCCCTGTCAAAGCAAATCCGTCTCCGAACAAACTTTTTACAGAACAGGAATAATCTTTCAAATGTTTTGGTTCAAAAAGAAATTCAACATCGCCAAAACGTTTTACATAATAATCAGAAAGAGAAATGGCTTTTCTTAAAGCGTCAGCAGTATCACCATTTTCAGAAAGTTTGTCGATATATTCAGTTGGTCCTACAATTCCCAAGCTTGTATTTCCGTTTGAAAAAGGAATGACCCAAAGCCAAACTTCGGTTTCTATAATATCAAATGAGATTAAAGTTCCTTCCACGCCTTCTTCGCGATTAATATCTTTAACGTGAGAAAAAATCGCAGAATGCGGAGAAAGCTTTGAAGGTTTTTCTAAATCTAAAAGTCTCGGTAAAACTCGTCCGTAACCACTGGAATCGATAACAAATTTGGCGTGGATCTCTTTCGTCTCACCTTCTTTGTTTTTTACAGTTGTGACAGAATCAGTTCCATTGAATTCGATTCCGATAACTTCGGTTTCAAATTCCAGGTCGATTCCTTTATTTATAACTTCCTGAGCCAAAGTGTTGTCAAAATCTGCTCTCGGAACTTGCCAGGTCCAATCCCAGCCTTCCCCGAACTTGTTGCTGAAATCGAATATACAAACTTCATCACCCCGCATAAAGCGAGCGCCTAGCTTCTTTTCGAACCCCATTTTATCAAGCGCAGGAAAAAGCCCGGCTTCATCAAAATGGTCCATTACTCTTGGAATAAGGCTTTCGCCAACGACAATTCTTGGGAATTTTGTTTTTTCAACAACTTTTACATTGATGTTATTATTTTTTAGGAAAGCAGAGGAGACACAACCCGAAGGTCCGGCGCCAATGACTAGAACATCAACAAATTCTTTACTCATTTGTTTAATAAAACTTTTATCTTTGCGCAAAATTAATGACAAATATTCAATTATATAAGAAATTTGTATTTTATTACTATAATTAATGAAAATTAGCAACCACTTAAATATTCAAGACTTCCAAAAGATAATAATCGAGAACCAAAAAATAGAACTTGATGAGGAACTCCTACAGAGAGTTGATAAAAGTTTCCAGTTCTTGAAAGAGTTTTCAAAAAATAAGGTGATCTATGGTGTGAACACCGGTTTCGGCCCCATGGCACAATTCAAGATCAATGATAATGACACGCATCAGCTTCAATATAATTTAATAAGAAGTCACTCTTCCGGCATCGGGAATCCTTTGCCTGCAACGGAAGTTAAAGCTTGTATGTTAGCAAGGTTGAACACGTTGTCTCTTGGGAATTCGGGTGTCCACAATTCTGTTGTTAATTTACTTAGAGAATTAATTAACAGGGATATTACACCATTGATTTTCGAACACGGCGGCGTTGGGGCAAGTGGTGATCTGGTTCAATTGGCACACTTAGCTTTGGTGCTTATTGGAGAAGGAGAAGTTTTCTATAAAGGCGAAAGAACATCAACGAAAAAAGTTTTCGAAATCGAAGGACTTGAACCAATCCATGTAGAGATCCGGGAAGGTTTGGCCCTGATGAACGGAACATCTGTGATGTCAGGAATTGGGATTGTAAATGCCTACAAAGCCAGACAATTAACCGAAATTTCGCTTGAACTTTCTTGCGCAATTAATGAAATTGTCCAGGCCTATGATGATCATTTGTCAGAAGTTCTCAATGGAACAAAACTTCACGCAGGTCAGCAGAAGATTGCTGCAAAAATGAGAGATCATTTATCCGACAGCAAACTTGTAAGAAAAAGGGCAGATCATTTATATACTCATTTTGAAGAACAGGATAAAGTCTTCAAAGAAAAAGTTCAGGAGTATTATTCGATCAGATGTGTTCCACAGATTTTAGGACCTGTTTTGGATACGCTGGAATATACAGAAAAAGTGTTGGAAAATGAAATCAATTCAGCGAATGACAATCCAATCATCAATGTCGAAGACCAGCACGTTTATCACGGGGGGAATTTCCACGGCGATTATATTTCTCTCGAAATGGACAAGCTGAAAATCGTTGTTACAAAACTGACAATGTTAGCTGAAAGACAGTTGAATTATCTTCTGAATTCTAAAATCAATGAAATACTTCCACCATTTGTGAACCTTGGGAAATTAGGGTTCAATTTCGGGATGCAGGGCGTTCAGTTCACGGCAACTTCTACAACGGCGGAAAGCCAGATGTTGTCCAACCCAATGTACGTTCATAGTATTCCGAATAATAATGACAATCAGGATATTGTAAGTATGGGAACCAATGCTGCTGTGATTTGCAGAAAAGTCATCGAAAATGCTTTCGAAGTTCTATCAATTGAATTAATTACAATAGTTCAAGCGATTGAATATCTTGGTTTTCAGGATAAGATTTCGTCATCAACCAAAGAGCTGTATGATGAGGTTAGAAAAATAATCCCTGCTTTTTCCGATGATATGGTAATGTATCCGTATTTGGAGAAAGTTAAAACATATTTAAAGACAATCTAAAGATTACCAGATGAAGTGTGCAATTATAACAGGCGGTTCAAGAGGAATTGGGAGAGCTATTTGTCTGAAATTGGCAGAAGAAAAAAACTATCATATTTTGATAAATTATACATCCAATCAAGCTGCAGCGGAGGAAACTTTGGCAAAGGTTCAAGAATTGGGCTCTACGGGCGAAATTCTTAAATTTGATGTAGGAAATGCTGAGGAAACTCAGAAAGTGCTTGGCGATTGGCAGGATAAAAATCCAGATTCTGTAGTCGAAGTTATCGTGAATAATGCAGGGATTACCAAAGATGGACTGTTCATGTGGATGAAACACGAGGATTGGAATAATGTTGTCAATACAAGTCTGAACGGTTTTTTTAACGTGACCAATTTCTTTATTCAGAAATTGTTGCGTAACAAATATGGAAGAATCATCAATATGGTTTCTGTTTCCGGCGTGAAAGGAACAGCTGGACAAACCAATTATTCTGCGGCAAAAGCAGCAGTGATCGGGGCTACAAAAGCTTTGGCTCAGGAAATTGCCAAGAGAAATATTACTGTCAATGCTGTTGCTCCAGGATTCATCAAAACCGACATGACTCACGACCTAAATGAAGACGAATTGAAAGCAATGATTCCGGCAAATCGTTTTGGCGAAGCGGAAGAAGTGGCAGATCTGGTAGCATTTTTAGCATCAAAAAAATCATCTTACATTACAGGTGAAGTGATTAATATTAACGGAGGAATTTACTCTTAAGGTTCAGAGTTTTATTTTTAAACGTTGAACCCTAAACTTTGAATTACAGAATGGAAAATAGAGTTGTAATTACCGGAATGGGAATTTATTCCTGCATTGGGATTTCTTTGGATGAAGTCAGGGAATCACTCTATGAGGGAAGATCTGGAATCGTTCTGGACCAAGATAGAAAGGAATTTGGTTACAGATCTGGTTTAACAGGTCGTGTTCCAAAACCGGAATTGAAAAGTCTTCTCAACAGAAGGCAACGAATAAGCATGGGCGAAGAAAGCGAATACGCTTACTTGGCAACCATTGATGCATTAAAACAAGCTGGAATAGAGCAAGAGTTCTTAGATAATAATGAGGTAGGGATTCTTTATGGTAATGATAGTGTTTCTCAGGCAGTTATAGAAGCTACGGATATTGTCAGAGAAAAGAAGGATACACAATTAATGGGTTCTGGTGCGATTTTCAAGTCTATGAATTCCACCGTGACGATGAATCTTTCCACGATTTTCAAATTAAGAGGAATCAATTTGACAATTAGTGCTGCCTGTGCAAGTGGTTCACATTCTTTAGGATTAGCTTATTTGTTGATAAAGAATGGATTACAGGATATAGTTGTTTGTGGAGGAGCTCAGGAAACCAACAAATTTTCAATGGCAAGCTTTGATGGATTAGGTGTCTTTTCTGTGAGAGAAGATGAGCCTACAAAAGCATCAAGGCCATTCGATTCCGGAAGAGACGGGCTTATTCCAAGTGGAGGCGCAGCAACTTTGATTGTTGAAAGTCTGGAGTCTGCGCAAAAAAGAGGCGCCAATATCATTGCAGAAATTGCTGGTTATGGATTTTCTTCCAACGGAGGACATATTTCCACACCTAATGTTGACGGGCCCGCTTTGGCAATGGAAAGGTCTCTGAGCCAAGCTGGGTTAAGTGCTAAAGATATCGATTATATCAATGCGCATGCAACTTCTACACCTTTGGGAGACGCCAACGAAGCAAAAGCGATTTACGAAATTTTCGGGAACGAAGTTCCGGTAAGTTCCACAAAATCAATGACCGGACACGAGTGCTGGATGGCTGGTGCAAGCGAAGTCATTTATTCTATTCTAATGATGCAGAATGATTTCGTAGCTCCGAATATCAATCTTGAGAATCCGGATGACGACGCAAAAAAGATAAATCTCATAACAAAAACAAAAACTCAAAAAATTGACGTATTTTTGTCGAATTCTTTTGGTTTCGGAGGAACCAATTCAGCACTAATTGTTAAGAAATTTGTTTAAATAAAGTTATGGAAAAAGATAAAATTATTACGATTGTTAATGATTTTCTTGTCAACGAATTTGAGGTGGATAGAGACGATATCGCAAACGACGCCAACCTCAAGGAAACTCTGGGTCTGGATAGTCTGGACTACATCGATATGGTCGTAATTATCGAGTCCAATTTTGGTGTGAAGTTGGGAGAAGCTGATTTCAAGCAGATTGTGACGTTCGATGATTTCTATGATACAATAGAGCAAAAGATTTCTGAAAAAACGGCATAACCCGAAGATGTTATTAGTCTAATATCTAGTATCTAAAATCTAACATCTGCGCTATGAACAAATGGAAAGGCAAATCCAAAGGAACGATATTAGGTTATCAGATTTTTGTCTGGTGTATTAAGAATCTTGGCGTTCGCAGTTCCTATTTTGTTCTTTATTTTGTTGCGGCTTACTATTTCATTTTCGAAAAGAAGAGCAACCAATATATTTCCTACTATTTCAAGAAAAGATTAGGTTACAGTTATTGGAGGTCAAAGTTATCGGTTTTCAAAAGTTACTTCGTTTTCGGTAAGGTTTTGATTGATAAAACGGCGATTTCCGTTGGATTACGCAATCGGTTTACCTATGAATTTGACGGAATCGAAAATCTCAAAAGCCTCCTGAATGAAAAAAAAGGAGGTGTCCTTATCAGCGCACACATCGGAAATTTCGAAATTGCAGAACACTTTTTTGCCGACATCGATTTTGATGCTCAGATCAATTTAGTTACAACAGACCAGGAAGTTACAGTTATTCGGGAATATATGGATCGTATTGCGGTTAAGAAAAGCAATATCAAATTCATCTACGTCAAAGACGATATGTCCCACATTTTTGAGATCAATGAAGCTTTGTCCAAAAATGAATTGATCTGTTTCACGGGCGATCGCTATTTCGAAGGCTCCAAATTCCTTGAAATAGAATTGCTTGGTAAATCTGCGAAATTTCCCGCCGGGCCATTTCTGATTGCTTCCAGGTTAAGCGTTCCTGTGGTCTATGTTTACGTGATGAAGGAAAAAAAACTCCATTATCATCTCTATGCAAGAGTTGCTCAGAACATCAAAAACCGCGATTCTAAAGGTTTGCTCAATTCCTACGTTCAGAATCTTGAATCAATGATAAAAAGATATCCGCTCCAATGGTTCAATTACTTTGACTTTTGGGATGATATTGATTAATTTTCAATATTTTTATGGCAGCTTAATCCGTCTTCCGCTCCCAATCTTTTTGTTCCGCTTTGCTCCACAAAAAGGATTTCCGCTCAAGCCGGGCTGCGAACGATTCAATGGTTAAAGTATACTTTTTTAATATATAGCATCTAAAGTCTAAAATCTAAATTCTAAAAAACTGGAAAAAGAATACGACATATTGGTTATCGGAAGCGGTTTAGGAGGACTTGTTTCGGCCCTTGTTCTGGCGAAGGAAGGTCTTAAGGTATGCGTTCTGGAGAAGAATAATCAATATGGCGGAAATCTTCAAACCTTTTCCAGAGACAAACTGATTTTCGATACAGGCGTCCATTATTTAGGCGGACTTTCCGAAGGGCAGAATCTCAATCAGTATTTTACCTATCTTGGAATAATGCAGGATTTGAACCTGAAAAAACTGGATGAAAACGGTTTTGACAGAATCACATTCGATAATGATGAGATAGAATATCCACATTCGCAAGGTTATGAAAATTTCGTGGAACAATTGTCCAAAATATTTCCGGATGAACGAGAGAATCTAACCAAATATATCCAAGAAATCCAGAGTATTTGTAACGAGTTTCCGAGATATAACCTTATCGGAAAAGGAAAATATAATGATGATATTCTTTACATCAATGCCCAGAAATTTATAGAATCTGTTACGCCTAATAAAAAACTTCAGGCTGTACTTTCCGGTTCTAATTTCTTATACGCTGGTGTTGCCAATAAAACGCCGTTGTATGTTCACGCTCTGACAGTTAATTCCTATATTCAAAGCTCTTACAAGTGCATCAATGGCGGAAGTCAAATCTCCAGATTGATCATAAAGGAACTTCGAAAATATGGCGCAGAGGTTTATAAACATTCAGAAGTTAACGAGTTTGTTTTCGATGATGAGAATATTTTGAAATCGGTTAAAACCAAAACGGGTAAAGAATTTTTTGCCAAGAAATTTATTTCCAATATTGAGATCCGGACAACCTTGGATTTGGTTGGGCAGGAACGATATAAAAAGTCGTTTACGAAAAGAATCTACGACCTTGAGCCCATCAGTTCTTGTTTCAGTATCTACATTGTTCTGAGACCGAATACTTTCAAACATTTTAATTATAATTATTACCATTACAGGTCAGAAGATATTGTTTGGGAAAAATCATTGCCGGATGAGGTAAAATGGCCGGAATGCTATATGCTTTCATCTTGTTCTTCAAACCAAGATCCGGAATTTTCTGAAAGTCTGACAGCCATTACTTATATGGAGTATGATGAGGTCAAAGAATGGGAAAACTCTTTCAATACGGTTGCAGAACATCACGAAAGAGGACGAGACTACGAAGATTTCAAGCAAAAAAAAGCCGAGCAATTCATTAGCGAGATAGAGAAAAAATTTCCTGATCTGCGTTCTCACATAGAAGCAGTTTATACATCATCGCCATTGTCTTACAGAGATTACATTGGTGGTTACAAAGGAAATATGTACGGTTATGTGAAAGATTCCAGCAATCCTTTGAAAACCATTATTTCTCCAAAAACCAAAATCAGCAATTTGTTTCTGACGGGTCAAAGTATCAATATGCACGGGATTCTTGGTGTTACGATCGGTGCATTTGTCACTTGCTCTGAGATTCTTGGAAAAGAAGTTATCGACGAAAGATTAATGGAAGTCATAAACAAGAATTGATGAAAAGAGTTTTATTTTATTTTTTATTGATTCTAAGTCTTACGTCTTGTGGGATTTCAAAATCGATTCGTCACGTTCCGGAAGTAGGTCAATATTCACTTGATATTCCAAAGGTTAATAAAATCAATGACTCGACTTTTAGCTTTGATCAAAATTATTTAACGAAAAACAAGCAACAGCTTTGGGAACTTTATATCAAAGGAAATCCTTTGCAGTTGGGCTATAACAATGGCGCTTTGACACAAGACCTGATGCAGAAACAGGAAGATATCTTCTTTTCCAAGGTCGAAGGTTTTGTTCCGTCAAAATTCAAACAAAAATTATTAAGAAGCTTTCTGAAATGGTACAACCGAAAGATGTATCTGAATGTTCGTGAAGATTTTCAGGCAGAATTGTACGGATTATCTCAATATTCATCTGATAAATATAATTTTATCGCTCCAAAATATCTTCGAAGTTTGTACTTACATGGCGCTCACGACATTGGTCACGCCATGCAGGATCTGATGATGGTCGGCTGCTCGTCTTTGGCCGTTTGGAATGAAAATACAGAAGATGGTGATTTGCTGATCGGACGAAATTTCGATTTTTATGTCGGTGATGATTTTGCTAAAAATAAACTGATCGAATTTGTGGAACCGGAAAAAGGAATCCCTTATATGTCTGTTAGCTGGCCAGGAATGATCGGTGTGGTTTCTGGGATGAACAAAAAAGGGATCACTGTGACGATCAACGCAGGAAAGTCTAAAATCCCTTTGACAGCAAAAACGCCGATTTCTTTTGTGACAAGGGAAATTCTCCAATATGCTAAAAATATTGAAGAAGCGATCGCGATTGCAAAAAAGAGGAAGGTATTTGTCTCCGAATCTATTTTAGTTGGGAGTGCAAATGATAAAAATGCGGTAATTATAGAAGTTTCTCCGGATAATTTTGGAGTCTATAAAGTTGAAAATTCGGGCAAAATTTTTTGTACGAATCATTTTCAGTCCGATGCTTATAAAGATGACAAGCGAAATCAAAAGCATATATTAGAAAGTCATTCGGAATATCGTTATGAAAAACTACAAGAACTTTTAAATGAAAATCCAAAGCTAAATCCTGAAAAAATGGCTTCGATTTTAAGAGACAGATCTGGGTTAAAAGGAGAGAAAATTGGTTTTGGAAATGAGAAAGCACTTAATCAACTTTTGGCGCATCACGCCGTGATCTTTTCGCCTGAGAAAAAATTGGTTTGGGTGTCCTCTAATCCCTATCAATTGGGAGAATTTGTCTGTTATGATTTGAACGAGATCTTTTCTGATAAGCGATCAAAAACAGGAAAATTTGCAAAATCAGAACTGAATATTGCGAAAGACCCTTTTGTAAATTCTAAACAGTTCGAAGATTATGAAGAATACAAATTTGTAAATTCTCAAGTTCAAAGTGCTATTGATGGTAAAATAGAGATTAGTCAGAATGATTTTTTTACTTATTATCAGTCTCTGAATCCGGATTTTTGGTGGGTCTATTATCAAGCCGGGAAATATTACTTTAAACAAAAAGAATATCAGAA
>Ga0065704_10071264_pt1 | contig 12149 bp, 5 predicted proteins | sample SwiRhicommuniRL2_FD_59091 | JGI IMG/M metagenome (GOLD analysis project Ga0065704, IMG submission 59091) | Switchgrass rhizosphere bacterial communities from Rose Lake, Michigan, USA - RL2 v2 (version 2) | ecosystem: Host-associated > Plants > Roots > Rhizosphere > Soil | place: East Lansing, MI
GGAGTGGCCCCGGGTGCGGCGCTCGGGGGGCAGGGCAGGGCATGGCGGGGGTGATGGGGCCCTGGGGGCGTCACCGGACGCACTGAGTCCGGAAGAAAAATGCGCGCCAGTGTGATGCGCAATTACCCGTGTTGTGACAAGTGGGGCGTAATGGTCTATTTAAACCACGGCGATCTTGGGGAGCGGAGCCCGTCGCTTTCGGAACCAGTCGGTTCCGCGGGCGGGCGAATTCATGGCACAGGCGGACGGACCCGACAATGTTCGCGCACTGCTATGCGCAATGTCGGCGCGTGGGTCCGACCTGATCGTGCCGGTCTCGACGCTGGCGATACAGAACGAGCTAAGTCGAAGAGAGTCGAAGGTTCGCGCCACCGAGCTCCTTTCACAGTTATCTGACCTGCGCGAAGTTCAGCGTCTCAGTGGCGGTTTCTGGTTGCCTGCTCCGCTCCGCCTTATAACTGCCGAAGGACTAACGTTAGCCTGCAGCGGGTTGCCGACTGCGCGACTGGCGCGCCAGTACGGGATCAAGTTGCAGCCTATCGGCGTACTGCGTGCCATTTATGACACACCTGAGCCGCTCCTCGCTCCTACATACTCCCTGGCTGAGTGGCTGGGGAGCCCAAATGATTCAATCAAATGGTCCGCGGGGATCATCTCGGGGGCGCACTGGCGTCCACCGTATCAACTCGATGAGCTGAAGATATTTCGCGCATGGCAATCGCGCGCAAGGCATCGGTGGCTCGAGCAAGACGAAATGCTCGTGAATCGGACGGGGGTTGCGCTCGCAAAAATCGCACTACGTGATGGCAGGGCGCAGTACTACCTGGCAGACGTCCATCGCGGGATGGTTGAGCGCGTCCACGAGCTTCCAACTGACTCCGATATAGCGCGGCTTATGTGCGCGCTTCGATTCCGAGATGGCGACCCCGTGACGGTAACCGCCTCCCGCGCAAATCGCCCGGACGAGCTTGTCATCACATTCGAAATCCTTCCAATTCCAGAAGCAGTTTTCGTGCGGGCGATAGCTTGTAGCGAAGTTAGCGAAAGCGGCTTTCTGCGAAAAGCTCATATCCCAACCCTGATGGCAGCCCAAACCAAGGCGCTCATGGACGCCCTAGGCGCGTCTACCCAAGGAACTTGGCAATGACTGAAATGAACTATGCCCTTCGAAATATTGCGATGGCCTTGCCCGATAAGCTCGCGCAATACCTCGAAGCGCAGTATCACATCTGGGATGAGAGCTTGGTTTCGAACCGCAGTGCGCTTCTTCGCGCGGAAGGAACAATCGCGACTGAACCGTATATAGAAGCAACGCCGGCATACGTTCCTGGCAAGCGTTACGACGAGCTCGCGATACCCAAACCCGTCGCGAAGTTGCTCGCCGACGCATCGGCCACGACTACAACAGGTGTGCCGCAGACTCCTTATCTGCATCAAGCGCTCGCTCTCGACGCCTTTTTTCGAGACAACCTGGACCTTGTTGTTTCTACAGGCACGGGCTCCGGAAAAACAGAAAGCTTCTTGATGCCTATCCTCGGATCGCTGGCGTTAGAACGGAACCTTCGCCCGGCCTCCTATGAATTGCCGGCATCGCGAGCGCTTTTGCTGTATCCGATGAATGCGCTAGTAAACGACCAAATGTCTCGATTGCGCCGTCTCATCGCGAGTCCAGTAGTGAGTTTGGCGCTCATCAGGACGAGCGGTCATAACGCGACGTTTGGCATGTACACAAGCAGGACCCCTTACCCGGGAGTTGAGACTGCACAAAGAAATAACCGAGATATCGGTGACTGGATCGATCGCTTTTTCGTGAAGTACCAAGCGCAGCAGGCTCGGCTCGAAGCCGAAGGTAAGTGGCCGGCAAAGGATTTGCTTCAGTTCCGGCAGACCTACAGTACAGCCCGAACGGACAGCGAGTTACTAACGCGACACGAGATGCATAGGCGGCCGCCAGACATTCTTGTCACTAACTATTCAATGCTGGAGTACATGCTCCTTCGTCCAGTAGACGCGCCCATATTTAGCGCGACACGCGCTTGGCTCGATGCAGACCCTGCTAACCAATTCATCATTGTTCTTGATGAGTCCCACCTCTACCAAGGAGCTCAAGGAACAGAGGTCTCTCTCCTGCTTCGCCGATTGATATCCAGGCTTCGGGTGTCGCGCAGTCGAATAAGATTCATCTTGACGAGTGCCAGTCTTGCGAGCGGTCCGCACGCGGACAGAATCGTACGTGAATTTGCAGCCCAACTAACTGGTGCCAACGATCCAAAGAATTTTGCTTGCATTGAAGGCACCCTTCTTAAGCCGAACGACGGTATCGCCGCTACGGTTGCAGAGACGGAAGCCCTCGCAGCGCTTCCTGTCGACAGTCTGGTGGACGTTGCCGGAGAACTCACGAACGCTAAGAGCGCACTCAAAGTATTCGCTACAGCGGTCGGAGCCCACAGCGCGCCGGAACTCGATTTTCTCGATAGTGCCGAGGACGTTCGAGACTGGGCTTATTCGCTGTTAGCCAATCTTGGAGTGGCCAAATTGCTGGCCTTCAAGATCATGGGAACGCCCACGACGCCCTCCAGCCTGCGGGTTGAGCTATTCAATGGTGCCCCGAATTCGGAACAGGCTCTGGACGGCTTGCTCGCGGTCTGCGCGTACGCGCGTCGTCGTTCCGATGGCCGACCGTTTCTACCTGCGCGAGCACATTTTCTTTTTCGAGGTGTCGCAGGAATATTCGCATGTCTCGACCCGAACTGCTCGGCACTGAAGACCCGCGCGCCAAATCAACTTCTCGGAGCGCTCTATTCGCAACCTAGGCTCAGGTGCGCCTGCGGTGCCCGGGTATTCGAGCTTCTTACGCATCGGGACTGCGGGGCCGCTTTCATACGAGGATACTTTCGTCCGTCCGATCCAGGGTTTCTGTGGCACGAGCCGTCGACTGGGCTTGGCGGGCAAGGACAGGCTCTATCCGAAGTACATCTCTTGGTCGAGACCAGCAGGCAACAAACCGGATCGGCCGATCGTGTCTGGCTGCACAAGAAGACCGGCGAGATCACGACGAGTAGCGGGGGGGCAGCGTTTCTCGAACTGAGGCGCCCGACGAGTTCACCAGTCTCGGTGCGCGGACGCAGCGTGGTGACATTTGACAGGCAGTGCCCCGTGTGTAGAGGGCGATGGTCCGACGCGACTCAACCCAAGATCATGGATTTGACGACTAAGGGTGAGGATCCGTTCGCCCATCTGGTGGAAACACAGGTGCGTCTGCAGCCGCCAAGCTGTAAGAAGACACGTCATTCCCCGAATGCCGGAAGAAAGTCTCTTCTTTTCTCGGACGGGCGCCAGAAAGCTGCGAGACTCGCAAGAGACCTGCCCCGAGTCATGGAGCAGGACGCCTTTCGGCAAATCATTCTATTGGCTGCCTCTGAGCTGGAAAAGCTTGGGAAGGAGCCGCGGCTGAGTGACCCGTTTATTCATGTTTCATTTGTGTCGATAGTTTCTAGCAAGATGCTTCGCTTCTTTGACGGTCCAGAAGCGCAACATCTACTGGACCATCAAAAGGTATTTGAGGACTCGCAGATCTACGACGGAAATCTGAGGGCTGCGCTAGACGACGCGTGGTCGCCACAAAGCTCGCAGGCGTTCCGAATGAATTTGATGAAGGTGTTGGGCAGCCGGTACTACTCACTACACTCCTTAGGCTTGGGCTACGTGAGTCCAAGGAAGCTAGCATTGTCGGCAATTCGCGCGGACTTGGCTCCGAGCGGACTAACAGATGCGGAAATCGACGTCTTAACCGCATCCTGGATCCAGGGCTGCCTCGACGATTTTGTCCTCTACGGAAAATTGGCGGCTACAAAGAAAGCAAGAACTCTTGCGGCCGGCTACAACATCGTGCAGGCCGGCACCAAGTCTGGCTTCAGCGCAGACCAAAAGAAATTCCTGAGAAACGCGATCGATCTGGTGCGCGTGGAGGATGTGTTGCGCAACCGTCTGACGGAACAGGGTGATGCCGTGGACCTGCGGCTTTTAAAGGAGGGAGAGCTCCGTATCACGTCGGCATTGAATCAGACGTGGTACCGCTGCTCTGCCTGCACATATCTTGCGCCCTTTAATTTCCGCGGCCTTTGTATTTCCTGCGGTTCCATGAGCACCGTGGGAGTACAGCCGGCTAACGATAGTTATCTACGTGCTAGGAAGTCATTTTGGCGGAATCCTGTTGCAGCTGTTATCTCAGGTGCACAACAGCCAATGACCCTGGACGTGCAAGAACACACGGCACAATTAGGGTTTAAGGATTCGGGGGACTTGGAGGCGACGACAGAAAGCTACGAACGGCGATTCCGAGACATATTGATCGATTCGGAATCGAGCATCGATGTCCTTAGTTGCACCACTACGATGGAGGTCGGCATAGACATCGGTTCTCTGGTCGCTGTGGCGTTGAGGAATATGCCGCCCTCCAGGCACAACTATCAGCAGCGAGCCGGTAGATCCGGGCGGCGCGGCAGTTCGGTCTCTACGGTCATTACATTCGCGCAAAATAACGCCCACGATTCACATCTGTTTGAGAATCCGGCCGAGCTAATTGCAGGGCAACCGCATCTGAACGGACTCGACGTCGAGAACCCCGCACTTGTGCGGCGACATGCTTACGCGGAGCTACTGCAAGAATTCTTTGAAGATACGGTCATAAGACGGGCCGGTGGAAATGTATTCGCAACTTTGGGCGAAACGCTGCCGTTCTATCGGGGCACGGGCGATGGTTCCCTAGCTTCCCTCAAGGGTTGGCTCGACAGCGATCCAATAGGTGCTGCGACGCTTCAGCGAATCCAAGGCTGGCTGCCGCCTGGCGCGGGCCTAACCGCGGATGAATGCAAGAAATCGCTCTTGGACGTTCTTGAGGCGCTTCGATCCCATACAACCGCGACCCTACCGAAAGGCGATGAGCAGCTGATTGAGTTTCTATTCTCGCACGGCGTTCTACCTTCCTATGCATTCCCCCGCGACTTGGTGGCTATTCAAATCGAAAAGCCAGACTGCACGGTAATAGAAAAGGCACAACAGGGTGCGCACGTGGCGCTGTCTGAATACGCGCCCGGGCGCTTGGTCGTGATCAACAAGGAAACGTATCGTGTCGCAGCAGTCACGGCGAATCTTCCGGCGACCGAGGTAAATCGAGCGAGGCCGCTGTTCCAGAACCCCGCGCAGTATCTGCAGTGTCCGAACTGTCTGTACACGGCAAGTCCGACTAATGGTCAAGCAGGTGACCAGTGTCCTGTGTGTGCGTTGGCGAGGATAACTTTGGTAACAACTATCCAACCGGAAATTGTCTGGCCCGAGGGTGGCCAGCCAATATCCGACCTGGATGACGACCAGACCATTACCGAGACGACGGTCGCGCAGTTGCCGGTGCCCGCGAGTGACACGGCGTTTGAGGTGGATGAGCCGTTCGGGCCTCAGGCCAGACTGCTTCATGGTCGCCAGGTGCCCCTCGTAATAATGAATCGAGGGGAGCTTGGGCCGAATGGCCCGTCTGGGTTCCAAGTTTGCGAATTGTGCGGCTCTACTCCCGCGCCTGGGCAAATGTTGCTGCCCAATCACCCCCGGCACTACAGCATCCTCAGACGAGGTCAGCCAATTCCAGCCCGCTGCAATGGAACCGCGCGTTCGGTATACCTTGGTTACGAATTCAGAACGGATGTTCTGTTACTCAGAACACCTCTCCTCGCGCCATTCATAAATGACCTTGCGAATTCGGCAACTTGGCCTCCACTGCGCGCAGCTCTAGCTTCTTTGTCAAACGGATTGGCCTTGGCTGCGGCGTCAGTTCTCGATGTCGACCCGAGGGAACTCCAAGCGGGCTACCGTATTCGAAGGACGGCGTCGGGCGCCTCTCTTGCTGAGGTCTATATCTACGACACCCTCTCGGGCGGCGCAGGGTATGCCCGGCTCATCGGTCAAAAGTTTCGCTCCGTTTTCGACTCCTTGAAAAAAAGACTTGCGGGTTGCGCGTGCGAGAGCTCTTGCAACCGATGTCTGCGAACATACTCGAATCGCATGATCCATAGCACCCTGGATCGTCATCTGGCGTTAGACATGGCTGCTTACCTTGAGTCCGTTCAGGCGCCTAGGCTGTATAGGCCTTCGGAGCAAAAGCTAATTCTCGAGCCGATCAAAGAGTTCTTGGAACTCAATAATTGGTCAGTAGGCCACGGTTCGTCTGGAGAAATTATCGCGTCAAAGACGGGGCCGAACCGAAGAATCTTCGCCGCGCCATCTTTGTTTGACATCAATGCTGGTCCGGTTGATTGGCGTGGAGGCACTGTTCTTCGCACGTTCGACATAGAGAAGGACTTCCCCACCGCCATTAGCACGCTGCCTATTTCATAACTATGGGACGAGTAATTGACTTGAAGGCGAACGAGGCGCGCCTAAAGCGCCGAATCCGCGAGCACCTTAAGTCGCTCGGATTCGCAAGGGATGCTGAAGGCAGGCTGCTTACGCCGAAAGTGGACAAAGAGGCCTATCGCCAAGTCCACGCAGCACAGCGAGAGGACCGATGGCGCAAAAACAAGGTGTTCTTTAGCGACGCTTGGCCCCGCCTCGGATCCTATTTTGCCGATGGGGCCGACGTGGACCCTTCAAACATTCAGGCAGAATTGGAACTGATCTCCGCGTCGACATGGCAGTCAGATCTTTTCCGACTTGCGTCGATGCTTTGGAGTATTCCGGTATCGCAGGGTTTTGGACGACGCCTACGGTTCTTAGTTTGGGATCGCCGAAACGATAAGCTGATAGGGCTGTTTGCGCTTGGGGATCCTGTCTTCAACTTAAGAGCCAGAGATGAGGAAATTGGCTGGTCTGGCGCGCGTCGAGCGGATGCCCTAGTAAATGTTCTGGATGCCTACGTTGTAGGTGCTGTGCCGCCGTATAACAAGTTGCTGGCTGGCAAATTAGTGGCCTCGCTTATCCCGAGCCGAGAAATTGTCTCGGTGTTCAGCCGCAGATACCGCGACACAAGCGGCATCATTTCGGGAAAGAAGAAGGGAGCACAACTCGTAGCGGTTACAACAACCTCGGCACTAGGCAGGTCTTCTCTGTACAACCGTCTGAAACTCGAAGGGAGAATGATCTTCGAGCCGATCGGGTTCACCACTGGCTACGGTCATTTCCACATCCCTGATCGGTTGTTTAACGATATGCGAGTGATGCTCGAACTTCGAGGGGAGCGTTACGCGTCGAACCATGGGTACGGCGAGGGGCCCAATTGGAAACTGCGAACGGTGCGGCGCGCCTTAGAGATATTGGGTATGGATCCGCATTTGACGCGGCATGGCATGCCCCGCGAGGTCTACTTCTGCCCGATAGCAGCTAACGCGAAGCAGGTTCTACGCGGCGAGCGTAAGAGGGCCGACTTCAGTCAACTGCGCACCGCAAACGAGATGGCCGAATTGGCGATGACCCGGTGGGTCCGGCCGAGGGCGAGCCGCGACGACACGTACAAGCTGATTGGTCGTGACGAAATCTTCTGCCAGATCGGATGGTCGCTAACATCACAAGCCCAGGCGCGGCTCGCGTCCGATGCTCACGGCTATTGACCCTGCCACGGACCAGCCGGTTGGTGCCGACGCGGCGTCAACATGGCACTCGTATCGGTGCCCGCGCTGCAACTCGCCGGTCATTCTCCGCGCAGGATCGATTAGAACGCGGCACTTTGCTCATGCGTCCGGATTGGCGGACCCCGATTGCGAGGAATATTTCGGGGGCTTCGCTGTAACCGGTGGCCGACAATTTCGCAGCCTGCTCGCCGGCCATTCCTCAGGCAATTCAGCCGAAATTGCGTCTCTGTATTTCGAGTACGAGGCAAATGGACCGCTGCTCGGAATTTGGATTCCTGCGGCCGCCGACTTGCCGCCTTGGACTGGAAGCGTCGAGGTGCTCGCGGCTGATACTAATCGTCAACTGACGCATCAATTGCTTGTTCGAGGTGAGTTTGTCCAGTTCCCGCTGGTCGATGGGCAATGGGTAGTACGGGCAACTGGGGATATTCCCGACGCATACCTGAGTCGCCTCGTCTGTGGACCGGCATCGCTAGATAGTGAGATCACGCTCTTTGACGCAGAGCGAACGCCCGGACGCGTCATCGGGCCTGCCTCCCCGATACGGCTCGGCGATTCTGTATGGCTCGTCACTAGAAGCTCGGCGCTTCTTATCGATCAGCCGGAATGCATACAAACAGAGCAGCGCGGAACGTTCGGAGGCTGGTTGGTCTTCCGCGTAACCTTGCCGGCAACTGCGTCCGTATCAGAACTCAGAGCAATCCAAAAATGGCTGCGCAGACAGATACGGCCCTCCCTGGTGAAGGTCTGGGTCGACAGTCCGAATCCTGTCGCCATGACCCCGTTGGGCGCGCACGTATTCGCGCTCTCAGACGGGCCGATGACTATCAGGTCGGATCAAACCGTCGACTTCAGCATCGAAAGCTGTCTAACCCTCGACCTAGCGATTCTAGGTACCGGTGTACGAGAGGTGGTGTGGACTCCCAACGAGCCTGGAGCCTATCGGATCCGAGTAAATAAGTGGCCGTACATGACGCTGCTGCTCGAGTCGGAAGTGCCCGTCATGAGAGATCCGATCGAGGTGACGACCGGAGCGCATGCGTTTTCAAATCTATACGAGGCTCAGCGGTACTTCGACGCACTGGAGAAGGGTGAACGTCAAAGACTTAAACTGAATGTGCGATGGTCCTCGGGCCGCCTGTTGGAGTTGCTTCAAAGTAATCGCGCCTCGGTCAACGTGTGCGCGACCGGATTTGATTTCGTTCTGGAGCCCGGCGGCGAGGTCTCGTTCGGCGATTTGGGTCGCTTCCAGTGGCCGTTAGCCCCAGCAGTCTCGTCAACATCGGAAATTTCGCCTGCGTTTCTCGCAAAGATCAGATGGCTACTTGGCGTCTCCGTTGAGGGGAGGACGGGCCCGGTGGTACTACGCGACGTGCCTATTGCATTACTCGGCACTCCGGCTCTACGCGAGCTTCGTGAGCGAAGCTGGCCCCTTAAATATGCAACCCACGTCGCGGCCGTGGCAAAGCAGATCCGAGGATGGAGATGACATACAGGAATGTGAAACGAAAGCGCTTAGCGTGGCTAGTTGGAAATGGACTCTCGCCGGAGGAGTTGCGCAAGTTCTTTAAGGAGAAGCGCGCTCCGCTCGTCCTCGCCGGGGTCAAAGTGCAGGTGGCTCCTGCGAATTCAGATGACGCAATCAATCACATTCTTAGATTCGATAGCCGAGCTAACGCGGTTTTTGCGGCGTGGCTCACTACTTTGAAGGTCGAGGCAGCCGCGCCCTATGAAGGCCAGGTGCTTCCCTACGTAAAAGCTATTGAGTCGCTGCAGTTGAAACTGCCAGCGCCTGATATACACAAACTCGCGCGACTTGGTCTGAAAGACCTATTCAGCGAGTCACCGAACCAGGCGTGGCTTGACTTTTTGCAGACGGACATTCATGACGAGACGGCGCCGGATACAGCGCCAAGCGAGCCGCCAGCCGCCGAACAGAGGCGGATTGCGATACAGGACATCGAGGCACTTGGCGAATGGCTCACTAACTCGCGGACTGTGCAGTCATTGCCCCAGTCGCCTTGGACCGAAGCGATCGGTCTCATTCAAGCAATTAAGACCGGGGATCTTTCAGGCGTAGAGCCTCACCTGTTGTCTGATGAGGTGCGCGTCGCGCTTCAGGCTGAGCACGCGAAGTTCAAGGCGGTTTCGGAGGTACGGGTACGCAACAGCTTTAGTGTTATCCAGCCGCCATTGGCGACATTCGATTCGAGCAAGAACTATTTGTCCAAAGACATCATCGCAACTTACGCCTCCGGTTCGGGTCCCTACTTCTTGGACGTGCTGGCGTTCATGGATGATGAGTCCATCTTCTCGCTTGATGAGGCTGATCTCAGGCGTGTTCTTCCAGAGGAAGGACGGCTCATTCTCCATGTTGATGCAAGATTGGAGCTGCCAGTTCCGGGCGTCGCCGAGACTTACCACGTTGAGAGGTACCCCACCGGTCGATCCATCAAGTGCAAAGCTGTTCGGCACGGACGGCGACTTCTCGAGGTCGTCTTTGTGCCTCACGCTTCCAATGAGCACGATGCGGTTCGAAATTGGATCGCCGAGTCGTTACACACCCCTAACGCGGGGAGGGCACCGCATGTTTATGTACTTGCAGATCAAGTCTGCATTCGCGCGAAGAACGACGGGCGGCCTTCGTCAGATTGGACGTTCGATCTGTGGAATTCGCTGCGAGGTGTCCAGCTGGGAGGGCGAGCCTACCTGGCTGAGCCGCTGCCGCCAGCCGATGGCGAGTACGAGTGCCAGCCGCCCTCAACCATTGCGAAGCGATACCTTCGGACTCTTTCGGAAATCAAGAGCGCCAAGTATACGAAGCAACAATTGGCCGATCTGGCCAATCACCTCACCGACGAAGACGTTGCAATTGGCGAGAAGCTGAGAAAGCGTCTGATTGGAAATGTGCAGTTTCTGCAGGCCAGCGATGAGTCCTACGCGGAAATTGTTGAGGAGCTATTGAAGTCCGAGGCTGTAAATCGCGACATAGAGAAGCGGAAAGTAGAAGCCGTCGCAGCCACCAACGAATCTCTCAAGTCAGAAAGAGACCGGCTGGCGAACCTGCGCAAGGAAAGAGTCGAAATTGAGGCCAGCATAAAGAGCCTAAAGGCTGAGGCGGCCAAGCGATCGCGTGACGTGGATGCGGCTGTCAAGAAAGCATTCCGACACGCAGCGGAGCATGAGCTCGAGACGTTGGGTCAACTCGCTCTGCTAAAGACTTTGACAGAAGCCTCGCCACCGGCGGCGGCGGTTCAGCCGCAAATTGCAGAGGCGGCTCCAGGCGTAGAGTTCTTGGACGCCAGCAATTCGCAAGTATCACGATGCTTGCTTTTGATCGGCTTCGCGCCAGATCGAGCGCAGTTCATCGAAAAGCTGATGCTTTGTGCCAAGCAGACGGGGGCGCCCGTTATTCTTGAGGGCATCGGTGCGAATAGGCTAGCTCGCAAGTTCGCGGCGGGCCTCACGGGTGGTCGAGCCGCGGTTATTGAGGTACCGATTGGTGTCCACTCTTCAGAGGTCACCAACCACGCAATCGGGTCCGGAGCGGACGTCTTAGCATTCACATCAGCGAATCTTTCCTGTCCGACCGGCTACGCTCAGCCTGTGCTAGCCGGTGTAGTGGATAAAGCGATTGAGCCGAAGTCAGGCACGGGACCCCTGTCCATCTTCTCCGGCGTGACGGGTCCGATGGCACTTCCGTGGCCCGTTGAACTTCAGGCAGTGGCGCTTAAGGTGCCTCTCGACCGTGAGACGGCAGAGCCGGGTGCGATCGACTTCTCGCCTATTCAGAAGAAGTTGTGGGCGCGGCTCGAACAGACTGCCGAAGTCAATCAGATGAATGGTTCGGAGATAGAGGCAATGAGAAGGATGTTTGGAGTAATAGATCGAGGCTAGCCCGATAGTGAATTCAGTCCTCGCAGGCGTTAAGCCCGGGTGGAAGGTTGTATAGGCAACTTGAGCTATCGTCAGTCGCACGAGTCGATGTAAATGTACTTCTACGTCGATGAAAGCGGTCACACGGGTTCGAATTTGTTTGACGCGACACAACCGACACTTTTCTACGGAGTGCTGTCGGCCAGCGTCAACGTCGACGTATTGGCTTTGGAAACAGTGCAGGATCTACGGCGCGTGGTCGGACTGGATCGACTGCATGCATCAGAAATCGGGTTACGCGGTCTCGCGCGCATTGGTGCCGGGCTTCTTACATTGCAGCGGCGCCACGACCTCTTCTTTGACATCTACCGCGTCGAGAAGGCCGACCATGCTGTAATCGCTTTCTTTGATCAAGTTTTCGACGCAGGGACTAATCCGGCCGTTGCGTGGCATCACTACTGGACGCCGATGCGCTACGTGCTTCTCCTCAAAGTGGCGGCACTTTTCGACGAGCCTCTTGCTCGGGACGCATGGGCGGCGCGCGTGATAAGAAACGGCCAAGAATCCAATCGCCTCGTTACCCACGTCTGCAACAGCCTGATAGACAGGCTACCCAAGATCCCCGACGCGCGATCACGCGAAGTAATTCTGGAGGCG
>Ga0065704_10001124_pt1 | contig 12135 bp, 10 predicted proteins | sample SwiRhicommuniRL2_FD_59091 | JGI IMG/M metagenome (GOLD analysis project Ga0065704, IMG submission 59091) | Switchgrass rhizosphere bacterial communities from Rose Lake, Michigan, USA - RL2 v2 (version 2) | ecosystem: Host-associated > Plants > Roots > Rhizosphere > Soil | place: East Lansing, MI
ACAATGCATACATTTATGGTGGACATTTTGCTACTCGAAGATGACAGGGTTCTTTCTACTGAAATCAAATCCTTTTTACTAAGTCAGGGCTTCTCTTGTGACCAGGCCTTTGATGGCATTGAATTTTTGGCACGGACGCATCAAAAAAAATACGGCTTTTACCTGCTAGACATCAATGTTCCCAAGATAAACGGTTTAGAAATCTGCAAGAAAATACGAAGTCATGATGCGCTGACCCCGATTATCATTCTCTCTGCCTATGATGACATCGACGACAAAAAGGAAGCTTTTCTCCGTGCCGCAGATGATTATTTAGTCAAGCCTTTTGTGTTGGATGAGTTGTTGATGCGCATCAATTCACTTCTTCGCCGACATCAGCACAATGAGAGCAATAGCCCCAAGACATTGGTCATCGATGATCTGATTATTTATCCTGAAGAGGCCAGGGTACTGCGGTCAAATGAAGAAATCAACCTGACGCAGAAGGAATTTCAGTTGCTGTTGATCTTGGCACAGGCCAATGGACGTACCTTATCCAAACAGCATATTTCCGAAGAAGTATGGCAAAATCAATTTCAGACAACACAAAATACCATCGAAGTTTACATCAATTTTTTACGTAAAAAAATTGATAAGAATTTTGAAAATAAGCTTATCCACACCAGACCTGGATTTGGCTATTACCTCGCTGCGGATAAATGACTTTAAAAAAGAAAATAGCGATCAGTTTTAGTATTGCGTTCTCCATCCTATTCGGAATCGCGATGCTCATCATCTATTATGCCAGCGTTGATTTCAGAAATGATCAATTCCGTCAGCGGCTGGTTGATAAACTGGATTATATTTCACACTATATTGCCAATACGCCTTCTTTTGACCGCGAATCGTATAAAACTTATTTTCAGGATATTGAAGATGGGCTATTTTATGAGGATGTCATCATCCTGGACAAGCACAAAAAACTTATTTTCAGCACGGTAAAAGACAAAACAATTACCTGGAATCAGGCGATTATCAACCGTCTGGACAATGAAAAACGAATCTTCTACAAACAGGACCAATATGAAATATTAGGCAAATACTACCTGATCAACAAACAGGCTTACTACCTTTTGGTTAAAGCCCAGGATTATTCCGGCAACGAGAAACTAGATCACCTAGCGATCGTCTTAACGATCCTATTCCTACTCAGCACCTTGCTGATCTGGATCTTTAGTTACAATCTTATTCTCCGTTTATTACATCCGTTGGACAGACTCAAAAAAGACATTACACAAATCAATGCCAGTAAGTTGACCAACCCGGTTAAATATGGCGGAAATACGGATGAGATCGCGGTATTAACCCAAGCATTCAATACCATGCTGAAACGGCTGTCCAGTGCATTTGAATCCCAAAAAGAATTTAACTCAAGTGCTTCCCATGAGCTGCGCACACCACTGGCCAGAATGTCATTCCAATTGGAGAACCTCCGGCATCAACAACAGCTTGATGAAGATGTCAGCCATGTACTTGACAATATAGCAAAAGAAACACAGCATCTTTCTGAAGTCACAAACTCGCTGATGCTCCTTTCAAAATTTGATTCGGCAACACTCCAAACCACCTATCAGGAAGAACGGATTGACGAAATCATCTTCACGGCATACGAAAAGGTTGCAAAAGCATTTTCTGAACTGCAACTTGATTTTTCTATTAAAGGCATCGCAGATCCTAAATTGACCCTTGTTTGTTCGGCACAGTTGATTGAAATCGCCTTTGTCAATCTATTCAAAAATGCAGCGCTGTACTCCTATCACCCTGAAGTAACTGTTGTTATCCATGAATCTTCGACGCAACTGAAAGTACGGGTAACCAATCATGGAGCTGCGCTCAGCACTACTGATCAAAAGCGTATTTTCGATGCGTTCAGTCGCGGCGAGAATGCCTCAGAAACCACCGGATCGGGCTTAGGGCTGCGGATCGTCAAACGCATTATGGATTCACATCAGGCCAGCGTCGAATACAAAGCCAATACACAGCATTCGGCCCATACATTTACACTCAGATTCCCCAAGTCGACCACCGAAAACAGCGATCCCCTACCTCTCTAATAGGCAGCTGAGGTAAAGAATGATCAAATTTTAAGCTTTTTTTAAGTATTTATTAAGGGGCTTTTAATCTGCGCCCGCGTTCTTTGTTGCATAAGATTCGATCATGATGACAAAGAAATCCTTGCTATTTTTGCTGTATTTAAATTCCGTTGCATTTGCACAACAGAACCCCACAATTACCTTCGATGCTATGCATTCGAAAAATACAACTGCTCGTTCTGAAAATACAACTGGCAAAACAATACAGCAGTCTTCTGGCAGAAAAATGACGCTTCTTGAATGTGAAGAAGCCTTCCGAAAAAACAACCTCTCCCTATTGGCGCAACAATATGATATCAGTCAAGCCGAAGCGGATGTCATTCAGGCCAAAATCTGGGAACTTCCACAATTGGAAGTCGCTGTCAATGCTTATGACCCACAAAATAAAAAGGCATTCCATGTGGGAGGATCAAAAGATGCCAGCGTATCCCAATTGCTTTATCTGGGTGGAAAAAAGAAAAATGAGGTTGAGTTTGCCAAATCAAATGTTGAGCTTTCAAAACTGCAATTCAGCCAGTTGCTGGCCAGTCTACGGGCACAACTAAGGACAACATTCTATTCTCTTTATTTCGAACAGCATAAACTGGCCGACATCAATGTGCAATTGGATTACCTCAACAGCCTGTTGACAGCCTACAAAGAAGAAGGAAAAAAGGGAAACGTCTCACTTCGGGACCAAGTTCGTCTGCAAACCATGGCCATCGATCTCACCAATGAAAAAACGAGTGCCACCAATACCATTATCGGTATGCAACAACAATTAAGAGTACTGCTTTCCAATCAGGAAGATGTACTCCCCAATCTATCGGATACGGAGGCAGATCGGGAATTAGCAATCAAACCTACAATGAGCATGGACAAGATGTTCGACCTCGCACTTGAAAATAATGCCGACTATCAATTTGCGTTAAAAACTGCCGAAAGCTCACAGATTTTTACCAAATGGCAAAAATCATTGAATACACCCGATATCAATCTCGGATTAGAATACAGCCAAAACGGAGGAACATTTCACAATGAACTGAATCTCAAAGCAGCGATTCCACTTCCGCTATGGAAACAAAATAAGGGAAATATTATCAAGGCCAAATATGCCGAAGAAGAAGCCAAAAAGAATATCGAAGTACAACGGCAGCTATTGGAATCGCAGATCCGTTCCAACTATCAGTCTTGGGAAAATCAATACAATCAATATTTCACTATTACGGCTGACGACCTGCACAATATTGCTGTAGTCTACGATGGTGTGTTCAGCAATTTCAGAAAAGGCAATATCTCCCTAGTTGAGTTCACCGATTTTATGGATAGTTACCGGATATCTATCCTCAAGCTTTATGATATGAAAAAAGAAATTATCCTCAATGCCGAGCGGCTTAACTACTTGGCGCAAACCCCTATATTCAATTCAAGCCATGTCAACTAAACAACTTCTCCTAAGCACTGTGGCCATCGTATTCTTTTACGCCTGCCAGAATCATAAAGAAACCGACAATTCAGCGATTGTCAAAGGTTTTGAAATCAGCGAAACGATGCTCAAATCGACGAGTTTTGCCACTGTAAAAAAAGAAAATGTAACGGAGGAACTAAATTTCTTCGGTAAGATATCGGCCGATCAGAACAATTACATTGACATCTTTCCACTCGTTGGTGGGAATGTTGTATCCGTCAATGTATCCTTGGGTGATTATGTACATAAAGGCCAGGTACTCGCAACAATCAGAAGTACAGAGGTTGCGGGTATACAAAAAGATCTATCCGATGCGAAAACGGATGTGCTGCTTGCCGAAAAGAATTACCGTGTCGCAGAGGATATGTATAACGGTAAATTGAGTACTGACAANGATATGCTTGAGGCTAAAGGGCAATTGACCAAAGCCAAGGAGCAANTGCGCCGTTCAGAGGCCGTCAGTCAGATTTACAATGTTCGTACGGGNAATATTTACTCCGTTGTATCCCCTATTGANGGATATATCGTNCAAAAAAACATCAATAAAGATATGCAATTGCGTAGNGACCGCAGCGACAATATCTTTGATGTCGCCAACACCAAAGACGTCTGGGCAATACTCAATGTCAATGAAACGGATATCGACAAGATCAGCATGGGCATGCCTGCCGTTGTCTCCACATTGAGCTATCCGGACAAAAAGTTCGAGGGCAGTATCGACAAAATCTTTAAAATCATAGATCCACAAACCAACGCCATGCAGGCACGCGTTGTTCTGGATAACAAAGACGGCCTACTTATTCCGGATAGTAAAGCCACGATCAAGCTGCTTCATCACTCCAATACCCAGGCACTGGCCATCCCGTCGGATGCGGTCATTTTTGATCAGAACAAGTATTTTGTGTTAATCTACAAATCACAGAATGACATTAAGATCCACGAGATCCAACCCATGAAACAAAATGTAGAAACCACCTACATCAGTACCGGGTTGCAGGAGGGCGAGCAAGTAATTGTCAACAACAAGCTTTTGATCTATAGAGCATTGAATAATTAACCCGTGTTAGCTTTTTACGAGAATGAACAAATTCATTAAAAATATCATTGCCTTTTCCATAAAAAATAAAGCGTTCACCTTTATTTGGGTTGGTATTTTGGCTATTGCTGGCTTTATTAGTTTCAAAAGTATGCCTATTGAGGCATTTCCAGATGTAACCAATACACAGATTACCATCATCACCCAATGGAACGGCCGTAGTGCCGAAGAGGTAGAACGCTTTGTGACCACTCCTATTGAACTGGGCATGAGTCCTGTTCAGAAGAGAACCAGTATCCGCAGTACGACCATGTTTGGGCTTTCCATTGTTAAAATCATCTTTGATGATGGAGTGGATGATACTTTTGCACGCAATCAGGTCAACAACTTGCTGCGTTCGGTCAGCCTCCCGGAAGATATAGACCCTGAGGTGCAACCGCCATACGGTCCGACAGGAGAAATATTCAGGTATACCCTACATAGCGACCAACGAAATTCCAGGGATCTATTGACCTTACAGACCTGGGTTATTGACCGGGCATTGAGAGGTGTTCCGGGGGTTGCTGACATCAATGTGTTCGGTGGCCAGGATCTCGTTTATGAGATCAGTACCGATCCCATTAAATTGGACAAATACAATCTTACCCCCTTACAGGTTTACGATGCTGTCAGCAAAAGTAACCTCAATGTCGGTGGCGATGTGATCGAAAAAAGTGGACAGTCCTATGTCGTACGCGGTATCGGTTTGGTCAACTCCATCAATGATATCGAAAACATTACGGTGATCAACGAACGTGGAAACCCTGTATTCGTCAAAAATGTAGCAGAGGTCAAAGAAAGTTCCATGCCCCGGGTAGGGCAAGCCGGTTTTGGCAAAAGCGATGATGTTATTGCCGGTACGGTGGTGATGCGTAAAGGAGAAAACCCCAGGGAGGTACTGACAGCCGTAAAAGCAAAAATTGCGGAACTCAACGACAAGATATTGCCCAAGGATGTCAAAATGCAAACCTTCTATGACCGCGACAACCTGATGGATTTCACCACCCACACAGTCATGCACAATTTGGTCGAGGGAATTGTACTGGTCACCCTGATGGTATTGCTTTTCATGGCCGACTGGCGGACGACAGTAATCGTTTCCATCGTCATTCCCCTGGCCCTGTTATTCGCATTTCTATGTCTTAAACTGGCGGGTATGAGCGCCAATCTACTCTCTTTGGGTGCGGTGGATTTCGGAATTATTATCGATGGTGCTGTAGTCATGGTCGAGGGTATATTTGTAATGTTAGATCATAAAGCCCATAAACTGGGAATGGAAAAATTCAACAAAATGGCCAAGGCAGGATGGATCAAACAGACGGGTACCGGGTTGGGAAAAGCCATTTTCTTCTCCAAACTAATTATCATCACCTCATTGATCCCTATATTTTCCTTCCAAAAGGTGGAAGGCAAGATGTTTTCACCGCTGGCATTTACCCTCGGTTTTGCCCTATTAGGTGCGCTGTTATTTACACTGACCCTGGTACCGGCACTATCTCATATTCTGTTAAACAAAAATGTCAAAGAACGGCATAATCCTTTTGTGGAGTTTTGGAACAGAATCGTAGCCAAAAGTTTTGGATTTACCTTTAGAAATAAACGTCTGAGTTTAATTGTATCACTGGTCATACTGGGTATGGTATTATTTTCCGCTAAATTTCTAGGAACCGAGTTCCTGCCTACATTGAATGAGGGTTCACTTTGGGTAACCGCCGAAATGCCGATGAGTACTTCCTTAAAGGAATCCATCAAAACGACCAAAGTATTAAAAACGACATTGGAATCCTTTCCGGAGGTAACCGGTGTATTATCACAAACCGGACGGAGCAACGACGGAACAGATCCAAATGGTTTCGGTTTTGTGCAATTTGCTGTAGCACTGAAACCTAAGGAAGAATGGACACGAAAGATTAACATGGATCAGCTGATCGAAGAGATGGATCATAAGCTCAAGCAGTATCAAGGGATCACCTACAACTATTCACAGCCCATTTCGGACAATGTCGCGGAAGCTGTCGCGGGATTTAAGGCCGAGAACGGGATTAAGATCTTTGGTGACAACCTCGCTACACTGGACCGCCTATCGAAAGAGGTCTTTGCACAGATCAAGGATATACAGGGGATCAAGGAGCCCGGTATTATCCTGAATATCGGCCAACCGGAGGTCAGTGTTATCCTGGACAGAACACGCATGGCTGCATTTAATGTGCTACCGGCCGATGCCCAGGCGGTATTGGAAATGGCTTTTGGTGGAAAGACAGCTTCCGTATTATACGATGGGGAGCGCAAGTTTAACATTCGCCTGCGTTATGCACCAGAATACCGGAAGACAGAAAAAGATATTGCGCAGCTGATGGTTCCCTGTGGTGATGGCACCTTGATCCCTCTAAAAAGTATCGCAACAATAGAAAAGGACAATGGTGCAGCCTTTATTTACCGGGATAATATCAAACGCTATATTGGTGTCAAATTTTCCATCCGTGATCGTGACCTAGGGAGTACCATTGCCGAAGCACAGCAGAAAGTTAGTAAGATCAAATTACCCGATGGTTATTCCATTGGCTGGACCGGTCAGTTTGAGAATCAGCAACGGGCGACACATCGTCTAGCGCAGGTTGTGCCGATCAGCTTGGTGTTGATCTTCTTCTTATTGTTTATCTTATTTGGCAATATCAAAGATTCTTTGCTCGTTCTAGCCAACGTCCCTTTTGCATTGATCGGCGGAATTATTGCGCTGCATGTGACCGGCATGAATTTCGGAATCTCCGCGGGTGTGGGTATGATTGCCTTATTTGGGATATGTATCCAAAATGGTGTTATCCTGATTTCCGAATTCCATCAGAACAAAAAAGATGGCCTGCCCAACGATCAGTCTATTTACAAAGGGGTAAAATCACGTACGCGGCCTGTGGTTATGACGGCATTAATGGCTTCAATTGGATTGTTGCCAGCCGCACTCTCTACAGGTATAGGTTCGGAATCGCAAAAACCGCTCGCGATCGTCATTATCGGTGGACTGATATCCGCCACCATCTTGACTTTGCTCGTGTTCCCGATTATCTATGACATCTTCAACCGGACTGAAAAAGTACAACGGAGAGTCGCAGATCAATAAAGTCCATTTTATATACTATATACTTAGACCGTTAACGGTCATCGGTACTGCCTACGCTGTGAGGTGTAAGGCAGTATCTCTTTTCAGGGTACATGTTGATGTAACATTTGTATCTATTCAGGGCATAAAGTTTCAAAAACAACAAAAAGCCCTTAAGTTTACAACAAATTATCGTTCAGTTGGTATTATTCCATGCTGGATCAATAAACAAAATATATGACTATTCTCACCTTTACACTCATCCTCCTTTTGGGTGCTTTTGTTGCGGGACTCTTAGGATCGCTGACAGGCTTGGGGGGAGGGGTCGTCGTCATTCCATTGCTGACCCTTCTATTTCATGTTGATATCCGTTATGCTATTGGGGCTGCATTGCTGGCTTCCATTGCCACCTCATCGGGGGCTGCTACGGCCTATGTCAAAGAAGGGATTACCAATATCCGGCTCGGCATGTTTTTGGAAATTGCGACCACAATCGGTGCTGTCATCGGTGCTGTTATTGCAATTTATATGCCGACCAATACGATCGCCATTATCTTTGGTGTGGTACTGATCTTTTCAGCCGCAATGACGGTGCGCAAGAAAAATGAGCATGCCTTTTCCGGCGGTTCAGCTTTAGCCGAAAAGCTAAAATTGAACAGTACTTATCCATTGGATGGCAAACTTGTCCCCTACAAACTGACCAATGTGGTCGGTGGTTTTTCATTGATGGGTGTCGCAGGTATTCTATCTGGTTTGCTGGGTATCGGTTCGGGTTCTCTTAAAGTACTCGCCATGGATAGCATGATGAAAATTCCCTTTAAAGTCAGTACCACGACGAGTAATTTTATGATCGGGGTGACAGCCGCAGCCTCAGCTGTGGTCTATCTACAACGGGGTTATATGGATCCAGGGATTGCCTTTCCAGTCATTCTGGGTGTACTTTGTGGTGCCATTACCGGTTCAAAGCTTTTGAAAAGAATGAATCCTAAGACCTTGCGTATCATTTTTGCCGTTGCCATCACATTGGTTGCACTGGAAATGATTTTCAATGGATTTCAACATAAATTTTAGGCGAATAAGCTTTACACAGCTGATATTCACCAGTGTCACACAGTCGAATATCAATTTTGAACAGTGTAAGTTCAATTACATAAAAAAATTAATGCGCTCGTTTATGTCCTTGGCCATAGACATTTAATAAATAATTATTTGCAGATGAAACAGGTATTTTCAAAAAACTATTGGAGCGATAAGGATATCTCACTTTTGGTGGGACAAATTTTACGGACAGGTGTTATCCTGGCCTCCTCCGTGTTAGTGATCGGTGGGATTTGGTATTTGATCGTCCACGGACAGGATACGGTACCCAACTATAAAGATTTCGTCGGTGAGGGCAAATCCAATACGACCATCAGCGGTATTATCGTAGGGGCATTCAGCAAAAATATTCCCCAAATCATACAACTCGGGGTTTTGCTTTTGATCTGTACACCGATTGTACGGGTGATCGGCTCCCTTTTTGGTTTCGTTATCGAAAAAGATAAGCTCTATATCGTCATCACATTGATTGTGCTAACTGTCATTATAGGCAGTATATTGAGCGGAGTCAAGGGATAATCCTGTAAAGAGATCAGTCCCTTATCTCTTGGCTCTAAGCCAGGTCGATTTCTCCAGTGCATATTCAAAATTCTTCCGTTCGGGTTCGTTCACATAAGACACCATTTTTTCGGCGACTTTGCTTGCCCCAAGGCGTTCGACAGCTTTCTGCGAACGGAAATTTTCAGCACCTACGTGTAAATAGATCTTATCTACAAAATTAAAGGCAAAGTCAAACATCATTTCTTTGACCAAAGGATTGATACCCGCCCCCCAATAAGCCCTTGCATAGAAGGTAAAGCCAACAAAAATAGATTTTTCGGCCTCATTCAGACCATAATACCGGGTGCTTCCAATGCATTCCCCAGTCGCTTTATCCAAAATAAGATAAGCTGCTTTGCTTTCCAATGCAGCATCAAAAAACGACCGGAAAACCTCCTCCTTCCAGCGGTCTTTGTTGGGATGCTGCTCCCATATCAACGGATCTTTAGCTACTTGATAAAGCGTATCAAAATCACTTTGGTCAATCAACTTTAATACGACCTTATCATTTTCAAGTTTATTCGGTGCTACAAACTTCATTAGAACATGTTTAACGTTGGACTTTTACCAAAATTTTAAATTTCAATAAAAGATACCAATTATTGATGAAACTAAGTTGAATTACGTTTCCTATTATTCAAATATTACACCAAAATGTCCAATTGACAGATTAGGATAACATATCTTTACTATTACCATCGATAACAGCTTTACTTTGGCAAAGAACAACGAACGATACAACGGATAAAAGATGTTTGGTTTTTTGATTTTCATCGTTTTGTAATTGTGTCACCACTGAAAACAAAAATTCGACCGAGGCATAAGTTTCGTAAAATTGTATCATTCTAGTTGTTAATTCTACTTTATAAAGCGCAAATTTTCGTATTTTACACCCTAATGGAACAGTTCAAGGAATTTGTAAAACAACGCATCAATGTCAGCGAAGAGGAATTAAATGATATTGTATCGCGTTATCATGTCAGAAAAATCAAGAAGAAGGAATACTTTTTAAGGGCAGGTGAAGTCTGTCATTATGAAGCTTATGTCGTCAGTGGTCTATTTAAGTCATTCTATGTCACGGCTGATGGGATAGAACATATCCTTCAATTTGCCATAGAAGACTGGTGGGTGGGTGATATTGCCAGTTTCAACTATCAGGAACCGGCTTTACAAAATATTCAGGCACTCGAAGATTCAGTAGTACTCACGTTATCAAAAACGGATAAAGACAAACTCTACGAAGACCATCCGATTTATGAAAAACTTTCCAGAATTATGGCCCAACGTGCACAGATTGCATCCCAGCACCGTATTATCTCCAGCATAGGTTTTACGGCTCAGGAACGCTATCTGGATTTTATCAAACGCTATCCTAAAATATATCCCAGGATCTCCAATATGCAACTGGCCTCCTATCTTGGGGTGACACAAGAGTTTTTGAGCCGCTTAAAAAGACAAATTTTAAAGCCTAATCGAAATTCTTGACCTACATCAATTTTTTCTATTCAAGTTTATCCCACCTTTGCAGAAGCTTGTTCAAACAAACATTTTGAACAATTAAACGTTTGATAAATAAACAAATAGAAAACAACATGAATAGATTTTTCCAATTTTTGGCAGTGGCAGCGTTAATGGTTAATGTTGCTGTAGCGCAGGTAAAATGGTCTGCTGATCCGGGACATACCAATGCAAGATTTGATGTGAAACACCTTGGTATCAGTTTTGTCGATGGTCAGTTTACCAAAGTGGAGGGAACAGTGGAAACTGCAACCGCTACAAGTTTCAACAATGCAAAAGTAAACTTTTCCATTGATGTCAATAGTGTTGATACGCGTATTGAAGCACGTGACAATCACTTAAAAACAGATGATTTCTTCGCTGCGGACAAATTTCCTAAGATGACTTTAAAATCCGTCACCTTCAAAAATGCGAAAATGAAAGGTAAATATATTATGGTGGCAGATCTGACCATCCGCGACGTAACTAAAAAAGTAACTTTTGATGTCACTCAAAATGGTGGTGTTATTACCGATCCTTGGGGAAAAACACGTGCAGGCTTTACAGCAAAAACAAAAATTAACCGTCAGGATTTTGGCATCAAATACAATGATAAATTACCTTCAGGTGTAGAAGCAGTTGCCTCTGATGTGGACATTACTGTCAATACCGAATTGGTTTTGAACTAGGTAAAGATTTTTAAATCACACAAACTGAAAGTGGCTACCCAATATTTGGATAGCCACTTTTTTTGGCTTACTACTACTCAGCCATCAGCTTGCCGTTCTCATTCTCGGGCGAATTTCTTTTTACCTTACAAGCCTTTCAATAGACCACCATCCAGCGGAATATTGGCTCCGGTAAGATAGTTGGCGTAGGCCGAGCAGATAAAAGCGACCAGGTACCCATATTCCTCAGGCTCACCCAAACGAGCCGCCGGCACCTGTTTTAACCGCAATTGCAAGGCCTCTTCATAGGATACCCCCAAACGCTGTGCATCCATATTGGTCAAAGACTGAATTCTTTCGGTATCAAACAGCCCTGTTAATATACTATTAACTGTCACGCCATCCTTTGCAACATCATCTGAAAGCGATTTGCTCCAGCTTATCAGGGCGGTACGGATGGTATTTGATAAAACCAGATTAGATACGGGCTCCTTTACTGTCGAAGACGATACATTGATAATGCGTCCATAACCGTTTGCCAACATATAAGGTAAGGCACAAGATGTCGTATAACAGTGATTTTG
>Ga0065704_10071266_pt1 | contig 12135 bp, 10 predicted proteins | sample SwiRhicommuniRL2_FD_59091 | JGI IMG/M metagenome (GOLD analysis project Ga0065704, IMG submission 59091) | Switchgrass rhizosphere bacterial communities from Rose Lake, Michigan, USA - RL2 v2 (version 2) | ecosystem: Host-associated > Plants > Roots > Rhizosphere > Soil | place: East Lansing, MI
ACTATCCGGGCCCGCCGATGCTGCGCATCCAGGCTGAAGCACTGACGTACGACGACGTCTCCCTCGTCCCCGCCCATTCCACCGTCCTGCCCAAGGACGTCAACCTGGAAACGCGGCTGACGCGCGACCTGCGGTTGAAGCTGCCGATCGTCTCGGCGGCAATGGATACCGTCACCGAGGCGCGGTTGGCCATCGCCATGGCCCAGCTGGGCGGCATCGGCATCCTGCACAAGAACCTGACCGTCGAACAGCAGGCCGCCGAAGTGGCCAAGGTCAAGAAGTTCGAAGCCGGCGTGATCAAGGAGCCTTTCACCGTCGGGCCCGAAACCACGATCGCCGAGGTGCTCAAGCTCACCCGCGCGCGCAACATCTCCGGCGTGCCGGTGGTCGATGGCGGCCAGCTGGTCGGCATCGTCACCAGCCGCGACATGCGCTTCGAAACGAAGCTGGACGATCCGGTCCGCCACATCATGACCAAGAAGGATCGCCTCATCACGGTGAAGGAAGGCGCAAGCGATGGCGAAGTGCTGCAACTGCTGCACAAGCACCGCATCGAGAAGGTCCTGGTGGTCAATGATGCCTTCGACCTGCGCGGCCTGATCACCGTCAAGGACATCCAGAAGAAGACCGACAACCCCAATGCCGCCAAGGACAGTTCCAGCCGCCTGATGGTGGGTGCTGCCGTCGGCGTGGGCGGCGACACCGACCAGCGCGTCGAAGCGCTGGTGGCTGCGGGCGTGGACGTGATCATCGTGGATACCGCGCACGGCCATTCGCAGGGCGTTCTGGACCGCGTGAGCTGGGTCAAGAAGCGCTTCCCGTCGCTGCAGGTCATCGGCGGCAACATCGTCACCGGTGATGCCGCGCTGGCGCTGATGGATGCCGGCGCCGACGCGGTGAAGGTTGGTGTGGGTCCGGGTTCGATCTGCACCACGCGCATGGTGGCCGGCGTGGGCGTGCCGCAGATCACCGCGATCGACATGGTCGCCGAAGCGCTGCAGGACCGCATTCCGCTGATCGCCGACGGCGGCATCCGCTACTCGGGCGACATCGGCAAGGCCATCGCCGCCGGTGCGTCCACGGTGATGATCGGCGGCCTGTTCGCCGGCACCGAGGAAGCCCCGGGTGAGGTCGAACTGTTCCAGGGCCGCAGCTACAAGAGCTACCGCGGCATGGGCAGCCTGGGTGCGATGGAAAAGGGGTCCAAGGACCGCTACTTCCAGGACGCCAGCGACGCCGACAAGCTCGTGCCCGAAGGCATCGAAGGTCGCGTGCCGTACCGCGGTTCGGTCGGCGGCATCATCCACCAGCTCGTCGGCGGCCTGCGCGCCACGATGGGCTACGTGGGCTGCGCGACCATCGAGGACATGCGCAGCAAGCCGAAGTTCGTGGTCATCACGGGCGCCGGCCAGCGCGAGAGCCACGTGCACGACGTGCAGATCACCAAAGAGCCACCGAACTACCGGATGGGCTGATCGTTGCCAGAGAAGGGAGACGCCAGCGTTTCCCTTCTTCGTTTATAGCCGCAGGACACCATGACGAATATCCACACCGACAAGATCCTCATCCTCGATTTCGGCGCGCAGTACACGCAGCTGATCGCCCGCCGCATCCGCGAGATCGGCGTCTACTGCGAAATCTGGGCGTGGGACCACGACCCGGACGAAATCGCAAAGTTCGGCGCCAAGGGCATCATCCTGTCCGGTGGCCCGGAGTCGACCACGCAGCACGGCGCGCCTGCCGCGCCGCAGCAGGTATTCGACAGCGGCCTGCCCATCCTCGGCATCTGCTACGGCATGCAGACGTTGGCCGCGCAACTGGGCGGTGCGACGGAAGCCGCCGACGCGCGCGAATTCGGCCATGCTGAAGTGCAGCTGGTCGCGCACGACGCGCTGCTCGGCGGCCTGAGCGACCACCAGGGCGAGCCGCGCATCGATGTGTGGATGAGCCACGGCGACCACGTCGCGAAAGCGCCGCCGGGCTGGACGATCACCGCCACCACCGACCGCATTCCGGTCGCCGCCATGGCGTTGGAAGAAAAGCACTGGTACGGCGTGCAGTTCCATCCGGAAGTGACGCATACCAAGCAGGGCCAGACCCTGCTGCGCCGGTTCGTCGCCGAGATCTGCGGCTGCCAGACCCTGTGGACGGCGGCCAACATCATCGACGACCAGATCGCCCGCGTGCGCGAGCAGGTCGGTTCCGATGAAGTGATCCTGGGCCTGTCCGGCGGCGTGGACTCGTCGGTGGTTGCCGCGCTGCTGCACAAGGCCATCGGCGAGCAGCTGACCTGCGTGTTCGTTGATACCGGCCTGCTGCGGTGGCAGGAAGGCGACCAGGTGATGGCGATGTTCGCCGAGCACATGGGCGTCAAGGTGGTGCGCGTCAATGCGGCCGACCGTTACTTCGAGGCGCTGGAAGGCGTCGCCGACCCGGAAGCCAAGCGCAAGATCATCGGCAACTTGTTCGTCGAAATCTTCGAGGAAGAGTCGAACAAGCTGAAGAACGCCAAGTGGCTGGCGCAGGGCACGATCTACCCGGACGTGATCGAGTCGGCCGGCAGCAAGACCGGCAAGGCGCACGTCATCAAGAGCCACCACAACGTCGGTGGTCTGCCCGAGCACATGAAGCTGGGCCTGGTGGAGCCGCTGCGCGAGCTGTTCAAGGACGAAGTGCGCCGCCTTGGCGTCGAACTCGGCCTGCCGCGCACGATGGTCTACCGCCATCCGTTCCCCGGCCCCGGCCTGGGTGTACGCATCCTGGGCGAGGTGAAGCCGGAGTACGCCGAACTGCTGGCCAAGGCGGATGCGATCTTCATCGACGAACTGCGCAAAGCCGACCTGTATGACAAGACCTCGCAGGCGTTCGCGGTATTCCTGCCGGTCAAGTCGGTGGGCGTGGTGGGCGACGCACGTGCCTATGAGTGGGTCATCGCGCTGCGCGCAGTCGAAACCATCGACTTCATGACCGCGCACTGGGCGCACCTGCCGTACGACTTCCTGGGCACGGTCTCCAATCGCATCATCAACGAACTGCGTGGCGTCTCGCGCGTGGTCTACGACATCTCGGGCAAGCCGCCGGCGACGATCGAGTGGGAGTGAGTGGTCGGCGCCTATCGCTTGTGGGCGACTTGGCGGACACGTTTAGGCCATGGAGGCGTTTGCGGTGTTGCCCCGAAGCCACACTGCGGTGAGCTCGCTCTTCTCATGCGGAGTCCTGTTCGCATCGATGGCGTGGCTGGTTTGAGGTGTGGTAAGTCTGGCTCCTGCTCGTTGGAATCGTCGTCCGCGCTCGTGATGAATCTCTTTCCCGTTCGTGGTGAGCTTGTCGAACCACGCTCTTGGTGCTGACCCACGGAGCACAGAGATGCAGTTTTGGGTTTACATGCTCGAATGCGCGGACGGCTCCTGCTACGTGGGCCATACCGATTCTCTCGAGAGGCGCATTGCCCAACATCATGCGGGTGACGTGCCTGGATGCTATACCTTCAACCGCCGGCCATTGACCTTGGTCTGGTCGCAGGAATTTCCGAGCCGTATGGAAGCCCTCACCTCGGAAAGGCAGATCAAGGGTTGGAGCAGGGCGAAGAAGCTTGCCCTGATTGCCAACGACTGGCCCCGGCTCAGTGAACTGGCCAAGGGACGGGCGCACGCTCAAAAGTCCTTAGCCGAAACCGCTGGAGCCGGGTCACCCTGCGAAGAGCGTGGTTCGACAGGCTCACCACGAATGGATGTCGGAGGTATGCGGATGCCAGATTCAGTCAAGGACAAGGACTTGGAATGGATGCGTCACGCCTTCGCGCTGGCCGACCGCGCCGAGCGCGAATTCGACGAGATCCCGGTGGGTGCCGTGCTGGTCGGTGCCGACGGCGAAGTGCTTGGCGAAGGCTGGAACCGCAACATCCTCGACCATGACCCCAGTGCACATGCCGAGATCGTGGCGATGCGCGAGGCGGGCAGGGTATCGGGCAATCACCGTCTGGTCGGCACCACGCTGTATGTCACGCTGGAGCCGTGCGCCATGTGCGCGATGGCGCTGGTGCATGCACGCGTGGCGCGGCTGGTCTACGGTGCCGGCGATCCCAAGACCGGCGCATGCGGCAGCGTGTTCGACGTGATCGCAGATCCACGCCACAACCATCGTGTGGAGGTGCTGGGTGGGGTACTGGGTGACGAAGCGGGGCGCCGGTTGACCAACTATTTCCGCGCCAAGCGCGGCCGTCCACCAGTCTAGCCGGTGGATGGGGGCGCCTTGCGCTTCACCTTGCGGTGGTCCATCTCTTCATTGATCGCCGTGACAGCCAGTGTCGATTCCCGGGCAAGCAGCAGGCTGGCCGCGAGCATGGCTACAACCCCCAGGGCCGCAAGCCAGGTGGGCAGCGAACCCAGCCTGTGTCCGGTGAACGTATCCACCGCCACCGCCAGGCTGGTGCCGACGAAGCAACTGATGGCACCGTAGAGCAGCTGGCCAGCGCGCAGGATGATCAGGCTGCGCTGGCGCTGCAGCGCGATGCGCTTTTCAAGCAGGGCGCGCTCCGCGTCATCTTCGATGTCGGCCAGCTCGCGCAGCAGCGTGCGTGCCCGGTCGATGATGCGCGCAAGACGATTGTTGGCCGACAGCAACAACGATGCGGTCGCGGTCAGGAAGAACGCCGGCGCCAGCATCGCGGTGAGCACGGCGTGGTCGGTGGTCGGATTCATGGGCCGGTCGCGGGAATGGTCTGCGTTATGATGACATGATGCGGCACGCCCGCATCCCCGGTGTGGATACCCGGGCCTTCTTTCCGTCACGGACTGCTGCATGGCATCGCAAAACACGCACAACGACCGCCTGATCTGGATCGACCTGGAGATGACCGGCCTGGACACCGACCGCGATTCGATCCTGGAGATCGCCACGGTAGTCACCGATTCCCGCCTCAATGTGCTCGCGGAAGGTCCGGAGTTCGCGATCGCGCACCCGGTCGCGGTCCTGGAGGCGATGGACGACTGGAACCGCAACCAGCATGGCAAATCGGGCTTGTGGAAGCGGGTGGTGGAGAGCCAGGTGACCCTGGGCCAGGCCGAAGCGCAGACCGTTGCGTTCCTCAACGCGTGGGTGCCCGCTGGCGCTTCCCCAATGTGCGGCAACTCGATCTGCCAGGACCGTCGCTTCCTGCATCGCCTGATGCCGCGGCTGGAGAAGTACTTCCACTATCGCAACCTGGATGTCAGCACGCTCAAGGAACTTGCGCGCCGCTGGGCGCCGCAGGTGCTGGAAGGGGTGCGCAAGCAGTCCAGCCACACAGCACTGAGTGACGTGCGCGACTCCATCGAGGAGTTGCGCCACTACCGCAGACACATGGCCGCGCTCGCCGGCGAGGCCCTGTAGGAGGGGCTTCAGCCCCGATGCTTCTTCCTCGGGCCGTGGTCGGGGCTGAAGCCCGTCTTACACGGCAGGCTTGGCCACGTCTCCATCGTCGGCAACACCCTTGGTGATGATGTCGGTCAGGGGCGTGCCGTCGCTGTTGTGGTGGTACACATGCAGGTCGCGCTGCGGGTACGGGATATTGAGCCCGTTGCCGATGATCTCGGTACGCACGGCTTCGGTCAGGTCGCTCTTCGTCTCGCCGAAATCCTTGGTCTTCGCCCACGCCAGCAGGATCAGGTCGACGCTGCTTTCGCTCAGTTTGGACACGATGACGCTCGGTGCCGGGTCCTGCAGCACGAGAGGATGATCCTGCGCGATCTTCAGCAGGATCTGCTTCGCCTGCTTGAGGTCGTCGTCGTAGCCGACGCCAACCGGGATGTCGATGCGCCGGTGCGGCTTGGCGGTGAAATTGATGATCGGCGCCGTGGTGATGAGGCTGTTCGGAAGCACGATCAGGCGATTGTCGAGCGTACGCATCCGGGTCTGGAAGATGCGGACTTCCTCGACGATCCCTTCCAGCCCGCCGGCCTGCACGAAGTCGCCATCGCGGAACGGACGCAGCACGATCAGCATGACGCCGGACGCGATGTTGGACAGCGAGTCCTTCAGCGCCAGGCCGACGGCGAGACCGGCGGCACCCAGTACGGCGAGCATGGATGTGGGATTCACCCCCAGCGAGGTGAGCGCAGTGATGATGACCAGCACCATCATGGCGGCGTAGCTCGCGCGGCGCAGGAAGCCGCCCAGCGTGGCGTCCGCGTGCGTGCGGCCGAGGACGCGTTCCAGCCCCGCGCTCAGCCGCTTGGCCAGCCACATCCCCACCAGGAAGATGACGGCCGCAGCGAGCAGCTTGAGGCCCCAGGTTTCCAGCAGTTGAAGCCAGTCGATGCCGCGCAGCTCGTTGAGCAGTACCGTCGGTTCGGTGGGGATGTCGGCGAGGGCAGGGGGCGTGGTGGGGGACGCGGACATGCAGGACTCCTGAAATGCAGCACGCCCCATCAGGGGCGTGCCGGGTTTACAGGAGGATGGTAACCGCGTTTGCGTGAAGATGATCGCAGCGGATCAGCCCGCCTTCTTCTTCGCCAGCCGCAACCAGGTATCGACCACGGTATCCGGGTTCAGCGACACCGATTCGATGCCCTCGGCCATCAGCCATTCGGCCAGGTCGGGGTGATCGCTGGGGCCCTGGCCACAGATGCCGACATACTTGCCCTTGGCACGCGCGGCCTTGATCGCCATCGAAAGGAGCTTCTTGACGGCGGGATTCCGTTCGTCGAACAGGTTGGCGACGATGCTGGAATCGCGGTCCAGGCCCAGCGTCAGTTGGGTGAGGTCGTTGGAGCCGATCGAGAAGCCGTCGAAGATATCCAGGAACTCGTCGGCCAGCAGCGCGTTCGACGGCACTTCGCACATCATGATGATCTTCAAGCCCGGCTTTCCATCGGCAGCGCCATCGCCCTGGCGCAGGCCGTGCTTGGCGAGCACCTCGATGACCTTGCGACCTTCTTCCAGCGTGCGCACGAACGGGATCATCACCCACAGGTTGTCCAGGCCCATCTCGTCGCGCACGCGGCGCACGGCCTGGCATTCGAGCGCGAACGCCGGCTCGAACGACGGATCGACATAGCGGCTGGCGCCGCGGAAGCCGATCATCGGATTCTCTTCATGCGGTTCGTAGCGCGTGCCGCCGATCAGGTTGGCGTACTCGTTCGACTTGAAGTCGGACAGGCGCACGATCACGGGGTGCGGCGCGACCGAGGCGGTGATGGTGGCGATGCCCTCGGCCAAGCGGTCGACATAGAAGCTGACCGGGTCGGCATAGCCCGCGGTCTTGGCATCGATCTTCCTGCGGACATCCAGGTCCTGGCGGTCGTATTCCAGCAGTGCCAGCGGGTGCACGCCGATGTGGCTGGCGATGATCATCTCCAGGCGCGCCAGGCCGATACCGGCGTTGGGCAGCTGGCCGAAATCGAACGCGCGTTCCGGGTTGGCGACGTTCATCATGATCTTGAGCGGTGCTTCGGGCATCGCCGCGAGGTCGGTCGTCGTGCGTTCGAACGGCAGGCTGCCGGCGTAGATGAAACCGGTATCGCCCTCGGCGCAACTGACGGTGACCTCGACGCCGTCCTCGATCCGGTCCAGCGCGTTGCCGGTGCCGACGACGGCCGGCACGCCGAGCTCGCGCGCGATGATCGCGGCATGGCAGGTACGGCCGCCGCGATTGGTGACGATGGCGCTGGCGCGCTTCATCACCGGCTCCCAGTCGGGATCGGTCATGTCGGCCACCAGCACGTCGCCGGGCTGCACGCGGGCCATGTCGTCCAGCGAACGGACCACGCGGGCCACGCCGCTGCCGATCTTCTGGCCGATGGCGCGACCTTCCGCGATCACGTCACCGCGTTGCTGCAGCGCGTAGCGCTCGATCTGCGTGGCCTTGGCGCGCGACTTCACCGTTTCAGGACGTGCCTGCACGATGAACAGCTTGCCGGTCACGCCGTCCTTCGCCCATTCGATGTCCATCGGGCGGCCGTAGTGCTCTTCGATCACCAGCGCTTGCTTCGACAACTCCTGCACGTCGGCGTCACTGATGGAGAAGGTGTTGCGGAGCTCCACCGGCGTGTCTTCGGTCCTGACGCGCTCGCCCGGCACGTCCGAATACACCATGCGCAGCGCCTTGCCGCCCAGCGAGCGACGCAGGATGGCCGGCTTGCCCTGCCTGAGCGTGGGCTTGTAGACGTAGAACTCGTCGGGATTCACCGCGCCCTGCACGACCATCTCGCCCAGGCCGAAGCTGGAGGTGACGAAGACAACGTCGCGGAAACCGGATTCGGTGTCCAGCGTGAACAGCACGCCGGAGGCGCCCACGCCCGAGCGCACCATCAGCTGCACGCCGGCGGACAGGAACACGTCTTCGTGCTTGAACCCGTGGTGCACGCGGTAGGCGATCGCACGGTCGTTGTAGAGGCTGGCGAAGACTTCCTTCACCTTGTGCACGACATCGTCGGCGCCGGTGACGTTGAGGAAAGTCTCCTGCTGGCCGGCAAAACTGGCATCGGGAAGATCTTCGGCCGTCGCCGACGAGCGCACGGCCACCGCCACCTCGCCGCCGCCGTTCCCGGCGCACAGCGTGGCGTAGGCGGTGCGGATGTCCGCATCCAGGTCAGGCTGCAGCGGCGCGTCGATCACCCAGCCGCGGATCTCCTTGCCGGCGGCCGTCAGCGCCGCCACGTCCTCGACATCCAGCGTGGCCAGCTTGTCGAAGATGCGCTTGGACAGATCGTTGTGGGCGATAAAGGCCTTGAAGGCCTCGGCCGTGGTCGCATAGCCGCCCGGGACCGACACGCCCAGGTTGGCCAGGTGGCCGATCATTTCGCCTAGGGACGAATTCTTGCCACCCACGCGGGCCAGGTCGGCCAGGCGCAGCTCGTGCAACCACAGGATGTTCTCGTTCAAGCGCAATGCTCCGAAGCAGGCCGCGCCATGCCGATGACCATCGGCGTGGGGTGCCGTGTCCATGGGGAAAGAAGCGATATGATGCAGTGCATACCAATTGCAGACAAGCTTGATCTGAAGGGGATTTCCATGGTGAAGCAGGGGACGGGTGGCCATGTCTGAGCTGCGTGCGGTGTTCTACGTCTCGGATGGCACCGGTATCACCGCCGAGACCATCGGCCACAGCCTGCTGACGCAATTCGCGGGCATGCGTTTCCAGACGGATCGCCTGTCCTTCGTCGATGACGAAGAGAAAGCGCGGGATGCCGCCGACCGCATCCGGCGCACGGGCGAAAAGCTGGGCAGCCGTCCCATCGTCATCAACTCCTGCGTGGATCCGGCGCTGAGTGCATGCATCGCGGAGAGCGGGGCGCTGATGTTGGACGTGTTCGCCCCCTTCATCGAGCCTCTGGAGCGCGAACTCGGCCAGCAACGCCAATCACGGGTGGGTCAGGCGCACGGCCTGGTGGACTTCGAGACCTACCACCGCCGCATCAACGCCATGAACTTCGCGCTGACCCACGACGATGGCATGGCGGTGAACTACGACGAGGCCGACGTGATCCTGGTGGCGGTATCACGCGCCGGCAAGACGCCGACCTGCGTGTACCTGGCGCTGCATTACGGCATCCGCGCGGCCAACTACCCGCTGACCGATGGCGACCTTGAAACCGATCGCCTGCCTGCGCGCCTGCGACCCTATCGCCGGAAACTGTTCGCGCTGACCATCGACCCCGACCGCCTGCACCAGATCCGCCAGGAACGCCGGCCGAATTCGGGCTACGCGAAGATGGAAACCTGCAAGCGCGAAGTGGCCGCCGCCGAGGCGATGTTCCAGGTCGAGCGCCTGCCCACGCTGAGCACGACCAACAAGTCGATCGAGGAGATCTCGAGCAAGGTCCTGTCCACGCTGGGCCTGCAGCGCGACATGTACTGAGGGGAGGGCGCTTGCGTGGGCCCGGAAAGCAACACCGGGGAACCCTTAACTTAGGCCGCACGCCACGGGTCGTCAATGCTGCCGCGCGTGCGGTTCGGCGTGTAGGATCGACCCATGTCCCAGGCCCTCGCACGCACCGCACGCATCCCCCGGCTGAGCCGCTTCGGCTGGCTGATGGCGCTCTACGCGGAGAACCATGCGCGGCTCACGCGGCTGTTCGCGCCGGAGCACCTGCAGCCGGGAACGTACCTGTCCAGCATCGGCGACGGGCTGGACGTGCGCCTGGAGGTCATCGAGACGCACCGTTACACGGTGGAACTGCGACTGACCTATGACCTCTGCGATCCGCTCACGGGCGAACCCGATCCTTCCGCCTTCGTGCGCCTGTACCGCGACGCGCATCAGGCGGAGGCCACGCACTGTTATGTCGGCAGGCGCTGGCAGGATGTCATCGGCCTGTATCCCCCGCCTGCGGAGGTGATCAGCCATCGCATGCGCATGAATACGTTCCTGGGCAAATGGCTTGAGTACCTGGCGGAACAGGGTCACGGCGTGGCGACCCTGCGCCCGGCCACCGTCACGCGCGACGTCGCCTGACGCCGCAACCCCGACCACAGCAGCGTCAGGCTACCCGCATGAAGCGGATGGCATTGAGGCGGCGCAGTCCATTGTTCGCGTCGCGCGACAAGTTCATCACGTCGACGGCGCCCAGTGTTTCGAGTTCGAGCAGGCGCTGGGCGACGGCGTCGAAGGCGGCTTCATCCAGGCCCAGCGAACCCGCGGTCCACCGCGTATCGCGGTTGATCGGGAGCTGGGCGACCAGTTCGTCGGCAAGGGAATCGTGTGTCATGAGGCAGGCTCCGGCAAAGGGGCACCAGCTTCGACTGCACCTACTGGGTACGCGCGCCTGCCGATCCATTGCGAGGGAAGGAAGCGTGGAGTCGCTTCTACGCCGTCTGCGGTGAGTTTCTTGTAAATGCCTGCGAAAGCCCCGTTACGATCCTTCAACCGGGAAAAACGCAAAAAAAGAGGCCCGGTTTCCCGGGCCTGCAAGATAGTTGGCGTCCCCACGGGGATTCGAACCCCGGTCGCTACCGTGAAAGGGTAATGTCCTAGGCCTCTAGACGATGGGGACACACGTAAAATGTTGCCAGGTTTTTCATTCCGGACGGCCTATTGTCCGGATGTTGGTGGAGCCAGGCGGGATCGAACCGCCGACCTCCTGCATGCCATGCAGGCGCTCTCCCAGCTGAGCTATGGCCCCAACGTGCTGGCAGGAGCGAAATGATAGCCAGCCTCTTTGCGATGCGCAAGCATCCCTTACGAAAAAATTCACAACTGGCGAATCTCCGGGCATGCGGGTGAAATAGGGCGATTCGGAATCGGCGGGGCTTTGCGCGGCGGATGATCGGTTTCTCAGTGAAGGAATGGAGCGCATGGGCACCGGGACTGGTGGACCACGACGCATGGCGCGCATGGGCCAGGGCGCCCTGGCTGCCGATGGGGGACGACACGCCCGCGCTCACCGAGGTTCCGGCCATGCAGCGTCGTCGCATCGAGCGACTCGGCCGGATGGCGATCCAGACGGCATGCTGGTGCCAGCGCGCGGAAGAACATGGCGTGCCGATGGTATTCGCGTCCCGGCATGGCGACGTGGCGCGCTCGATGGAACTGCTCGAAGCACTCGCGACTGAGCAGCCGCCATCGCCGACGACGTTCGGCCTGTCGGTCCACAACGCGATCGCCGCGCTGTATTCCATCCTCCGGCGCGAGCGCGGCAATTACATTGCGCTGGCGGGCGGCATGGCGACCGTCGAAACCGCATGCGTGGAGGCCGCCGCGTTGCTCGCAGACGGCGCGCCGGAAGTGATGCTGGTCGTCTACGACGCTCCGTTGCCGGCGATCTATGCGGGGTTCCCGGATGAACCGGATGCCGGCTTTGCCTGGTGCTGGCGACTGGCGCCTGCCGATGGCGCTGCGCCCGCGTTGCGACTCGGGTGGGGAAGCGAAGGCGTTGCCGGCGAGACGGATGCAGAAGCCAGCCACTTGCCGCATGGCCTGGATGTCCTGCGTTTCCTGCTGTCCGGCGACCCGTCCCTGCGCTGGATCAGCGACGGGATGGCGTGGCAGTGGCGGCGAGATGCGTGACCGGCTGGGTCATGCGTGGCGTGTCGTCGGGACCGGGCTGAGCTTCCTGGCGTTTGGCGTCGGCGGACTGTTGCTGGGCGCCTGCGTCCTGCCGCCCCTCCTGTGGCTGGTGCGCGACCCGGAGCGCCGCCGCCGCTGGTCCCGCCGCC
>Ga0065704_10002217_pt1 | contig 12125 bp, 10 predicted proteins | sample SwiRhicommuniRL2_FD_59091 | JGI IMG/M metagenome (GOLD analysis project Ga0065704, IMG submission 59091) | Switchgrass rhizosphere bacterial communities from Rose Lake, Michigan, USA - RL2 v2 (version 2) | ecosystem: Host-associated > Plants > Roots > Rhizosphere > Soil | place: East Lansing, MI
ACGACGACGACCGCAGCCGAGGCCTCGCCGCCCCGCGGCGAACGGCAGCGGTCACGCAAGAAGACGGACGAAGAGAAGAAGCAGGAAGCATTCGACCTCGTGCTGGCGACCATCGAAGCCCTCTCCGACGAACGCGACGAGAGCGAGAAGATCTGGGGCTCGATGATCAAGCAGACGCTCAAGCGCCAGCGGCCGGGGTTCAGCGAGAGTTACCACGGCTTTCGCAGCTTCAACCAGCTGCTCGAGGAAGCCGGGGCACGCAGGCTGATCGAACTCGAGAAGGATGAGAAATCGGGGGGCTACGTCGTCCGCAGCCTCGCGTAACGCCTGCAAGCCGCGAAAGTGTGACCAAGTCGACCCTTTTCGGCGCCATTTGGCGCCGCGCGCATGGCTGCGCCCGCAGAATCGCGTTTGGGGAAGTGCGTGTCGACGGCTCGTCGTTCGTGACGACCGTCCGACCGGGGAGTTCTGGCATGACCGGCAACAAGAAGACAACGACCCTCGTCATCGCGGCCTCGTGCTGCCTGCTCGGCAGTTCGTTCGCCTCCGCGACCGTGCTGCAACTGGCGCCGCTGCTGCCGTCGTGGACTGCGACGGGGCAGGGCTCGGACGCGACGTTCGTCCGCATCGACAACCAGTGGCACGACAGCGGCGTGTACTGGAACGAGTCCAGCGGCACCTACAGCGCCACGCCGGGCAACGGTTACGTCGCCGTGGGCAGCCTCTCGTGGGGCAGTGGCCTGTGGGGCATCAACGACTTCAACGCGGTGATGGGCGGCAAGGTGTCGCCCGTCGCGAGCTGGTCCGGGCGTGTATCGCAGATCAACCATGGCGACGGCTGTTACAACCAGCAGTGGTCCGGCGCCTGGGGCGCGGCGCAGCCCGCGCCGATCTTCGGTTCGGGCACGGGCTGTGCCGAAGGCGACGCCGATCCCGCGCAGGCCAACGACGAGGACAACTGGCTCGCGTATTTCACGGGGTATGTGCGGGTCACCGACGAGGACCTCTACAACTTCTCGGTGCTGTACGACGACGGCTTTTTCTTCAATCTCTACGGTGCCGACGGCCAGGCGTCGCTGACCCGCGACTTCCTCAACCCGCGCGACCGCCTCGGCTTCGAGGACGACCTGCTGCTGAGCGAGGGCCTGTACCGCTTCGAACTCGGCGTGTACGACCGGCTCGAGGCCGGCGTCGTCGACCTGCGCTGGCAGCGCGGCGGTGCTTCGGACTGGTGGCTGCTGCCGCCGGAATACCTGCTCGACGTGGCCGAGCCCGGCGCGTTCGCGCTGTTCGGTGCCGGCCTGGTGGGCCTCGGTCTCGCGTACCGCCGCAGGCGTACGCAGGCCGGCCCTGTTCCCGATGCAACGTGAGTCGCTGCGTGGCCGCTGGCAGCGCCTGCTGCACCTGGTCGGCCTGCTGGCCGGCTGGGCCGTGTTCTTCTACTGGTGGTACCTCGTCGCGATCGGTGACTGGGACGAAACCGACGTTGCGCTGATCATCCTCGTCACGCTCGTCGTCTCACCCGTGCTGACGATCGCGTGGGTGGCCCACAACCGCGGCATCTTCCGGCGCAAGGGCCCGCGCATGGACCTGCCCAACGTCGACCTGAGCTACGCGCAGGACTGGAACGGGCGCAAGGTGCAGGCCGACTGGGCACGCCTGCGCGAGGCGTCGTTCATCGCCGTGACGGTCGACGGCCCGCACAAGCACTACCTCGATGAGACCCGGCCGGCGCCTGTCGCAGCGCCTGCGGTCGAGATCCCCGTCGACGAGACCGAACCGGCATGACCTCGCTGCAGACGCTGCTGGAGACGATCCAGCATTCCGGCCTCTACTGGGTGACGCTGCTGTTCTTCGCCGCGTACCCCGTCGTCACGAGCGTCATGTGGATCACGACTTCGCTCGTGTTCGTGCTGCGCTGGGAGCGGCGCGAGATCGACGTCGCACCCGGCACGTCCAAGGTCTACCTGCCGATGGTGACCGTGCTGATGCCGGCCCACAACGAGGAGGCCGTGATCGAGCGCTCGCTCGCGGCTGCCTGCGAGATCCAATACCCGCGGTACGAGATCATCGTCGTCAACGACGGCTCGACGGACGGCACGGTCGCGGCGATCATGCCTTTCGTGCGCAGCGGTCGCGTGCGCCTCGTCGACAAGCGCGTCAACGAAGGCAAGGCGCTCGCGATCAACGATGCGCTGCCGCTCGCCCGCGGCGAGATCGTGCTGACGCTCGACGCCGACGCGGCCCCCGAGCCGGACATCCTCTCGCACATCGTCCCGCACTTCCGCTCCGCACGCGTCGCGGCCGTCACCGGCAATCCGCGCGTGCGCAACACGAGCAACTTCCTCGCGCGGCTGCAGGCGATCGAGTTCACCTCGATCATCAGCCTGCTGCGACGTTCGCAGCGCGTCTGGGGCCGCATCGTCACCGTCTCGGGCGTCGTCGCGGCGTTCCGCCGCAGTGCCCTGTTCGACGTGGGCGGCTTCAGCCCGAACATGCCGACCGAGGACATCGAGGTCACCTGGAAGTTGCAGAAACGCTTCTACGACGTGCGCTACGAGCCCGGCGCGGTCGTCTGGATGACGGTACCGCTGTCGCTGCGTGCGCACTTCAGGCAGCGGCTGCGTTGGGCGCGGGGCCTGATGCAGGTGCTGCACAAGCACCGCGACGTGCTCGCGCACTGGCGGTTCCGGCGCATGTGGCCCGTGTTCGTCGAGTCGTCGCTCTCCATCCTCTGGGCCATCTGCTTCGTCGTGCTCACCACGCTGTGGATCGTCTCCTACGCGGTCGGTTATCCGCCGGTCGGCGCGTCACCGATCCCGAACTTCTGGGGCATGACGATCGGCACGCTGTGCCTGCTGCAGCTCGCCGTCGGCGCATGGGTCGACCGCCGCTACGACCGCGGCATCTGGCGCTTTTTCCCGTACGCGATCTTCTATCCGCTGATCTACTGGGCGCTGCTCGCGCTCACGACCGTGCTCTCGCTGCGTCACCTGTTCGCGGCACCGCGCAGCCAGCCGGTCACCTGGACCACGCAACGCGCGGGGCGCGCGTCGTGAGTGGGCGCACGACTGCGCTCGCACGCGGCATCGCCGTCGCCCTGCTCGGCGTCGTCCACCTGACGGGCGTCGCCGCGACGAACGACGAACTCCTTCGCGCCCGCGAACTGACCGACCGGCGCGAATTCGGCCCGGCGCTCGCGATTTTCGACCGTCTGCACGCGACCGCGCCGCAGGACTCCGACCTCGCGATCGAGCGGGCGCGCGTGCTCGCGTATTCGGACCGCAACGCCGAGGCGGCCGCAGCGTACGCCGACGTGGCCGCGCGACATCCGCAGCGACGCGCCGACGTGCTGCTGTCGTGGGCCTGGCAGGTGCTCTGGTCCGGGCGACCGGAGGCGGCCGAGCCGCTGTTCCGCGAAGCCGTGGCGTCGACCCCCGCTGCCGCGTCGCCACGCCTGGGCCTGGCGCAGGCGTTGTTGTGGTCCGGCCGTGAGCTCGAGGCCGTGGCCGAGTTCGACCGCGTGCTGGCGATCGAACCGGGCTTGCGCGACGCGATGTCCGGCCGCGCACTCGCATTGAACTACTCGGGCCGCTCGCTCGCGGCGGCCCGGGCGTATTCCGAGCTGGTGCCCGCCGCCGATGCCGGACTGCAACTGCAGGCGGCGCGCGCGTACTACTGGGCCGGGTTTCCCGACCGTGCAGAGCCGCTGCTGGCCGCGACGACGTTGCCCGAAGCACAGCACCTGCGCGACTTCCGCATCCGTCGCGAGACGACGCAGTACTTCGCCTCGGGTTATGCCGACTATTCCAACGACGCCGACGACCTCGACGTCGTCTCGATCGCGGCGACCGGCGGCTGGCGCATCGCGTCCCACGGCACGCTCGAGGGTTCGCTGCGCAGGACGACGCTCGAGGGCCCCGACACGTCGGTGTGGCCGTCAGGACGTCATCGCGTCGAGGCCGACCAGGCGCTCGTCACGTGGAGCAATCGTCTCGGCACGCCGGAGACCCCGCGGGGCGTGCTCTGGCCCATGCTCGCGGTCGGCGGTCGCGACGTCGACGGCTGGACCACGGTCGCGTGGAAGGGTCGCCTGCGGTACGCATTCGACGACACCTGGACCTTCAGCGCGTACGCCGGCAACGGCGTGCCCGAGACGATCGGCGCGGCGCGCAACGAGATCGACTACACCGAAACCTCGCTGGGTGTCGAAGCACGGCCGGCGCCGCGCTGGCGCGCCTCGGGGCACCTCACCCGCATCGCTTACGCCGGGGGCAACGACCGCAACCAACTCTCCGGCAACGTCGAGTACCTCGCGGTGCCCCGTCGCCAGCTGCGCCTCGGCGCCGACGTGCTGCATTTCACCGACGACGAGCCGAGTGGCCCGGACCAGCCCAACCTCGGGTACTGGAACCCCGACCACTATTCCGAAGCGCGTCTCTACGCGTCGATCGGCGGCGAGCGGGGGGCCTGGTCGTGGGACGCGCGTGCCAGCGCGGGCTGGATGCGCGAACGCGACGGCTGGGGCACGACCACGTCGGACCCGACGTTCGCGGCCTCGGGTGCGGTCGCGTACGACTTCTCGCCGCAACTGCAGTTGCGGGCCTACGCGGGCGGCTCGCGTTCGGGCGCCGGCATCGGCAGCGGCGGTTCGGGGTACTACCGCACCTACGCCGGGATCAGCCTGACCGGGTATTTCGGCGGCCCCTGAGCGGCGCCACGTCAGGGCCGATCGCGCCCTATGATGCCGCGACACTCGTTGCCCGCGGAGATCCGGGAATGAACAGACGCGTCGCCGTGCTGCTGCTCGCCTCGACCTGGCTCGCCGGCTGCCAGTCGGCCTACTACGCCGCGGCCGAAAAGGTCGGGTTCGCCAAGCGCGACATCCTCGTGAGCCGCGTCGAGTCGGCCCGCGACTCGCAGCAGGACGCGAAGGAAGAAATCACCGACGCGCTCGCCGAGTTCCGCAAGGTCGTGACCGTTCAGGGCGGCGAACTCGAGAAGCGCTACGACTCGCTCTCGGCGCAGTTGAACGACAGCGAGCGCGCGGCGACCGAGGTGCGCGACCGCGTCGCTGCCGTCGAGGACGTGGCCGAGGCACTGTTCAAGGAGTGGCGCGAGGAACTCGGCCAGTATTCCGACGCGAGCCTGCGGGCCAAGAGCGAGCGCCAGTTGCGCACGACACGTGCGCGCTACGACCAGCTGATGACCGCGATGCGGCGGGCCGAGGGCAAGCTCGAGCCGGCGCTGCGGCCGCTGCGCGACCAGGTGCTCTACCTCAAGCACAACCTCAACGCGCAGGCGATTGCGGGCCTGAAGGGCGAGGTCGCGCAGGTCGATGCGCAGGTGACGCAACTCGTCGCCGAACTCGACCGCGCGATCGCCGAGGCGGACCGCTTCATCCGCGAACTCGAGCAGGGCGGCAGCTGACGCAGGCGGGCAGTTCGTCGCGAGACCTCCCGGCATTGATCCGACGACGCGCGTGGCCGGCCCGCGGAACGAGCCGTCACCCATGTGACCGCGTGGACGTGGGAAAAATGGCGCGCCCGACTGGATTCGAACCAGTGACCTTCGCCTTCGGAGGGCGACACTCTATCCAACTGAGCTACGGGCGCTTGGTCGGTCCCCCGAAAGGGGCGGGAATCATAGCCCCGGTCCCCCCAGCCGTCCATTTCACGCGCAGGCCGCGACTGCCCCGACGCGCGGGCCGGCCCGGCTTGGAACCACTCCGGAGGTTTTTTCGCACGGTATACTTCGCGGTCACGTCCACCCGTTGCTGGAGTCCCGTCTCGTGAGCGCTTCGCACGACCGCAAGTTCTTCGACACCTTCATGCTGGTCCTCGGCATCCTCGCTGCGGTGACCATCGGCCTCATGGTGGCCGCGGGCATCATCTCCGACCGGACGGCAAAGAAGTTCCACGAGGCGGACCCGCTCAAGCAGGAAGAGACGCTCGACCGCATCGCGCCCGTCGCGCGAGTTGCCGTCGCCGGTCAGGACAATTCCGCGCTCGCCGCGCCGGCGGCCACGACCGCAGCGGCGGCGACCGACCTGCCGGGCGACCAGGTCTATCAGCAGGTCTGCGCCGCGTGTCACGGCGCGGGCATCGCCGGCGCGCCGAAGACAGGCGACAAGGCCGCGTGGGCGGCGCGCATCGCGCAGGGCGCCGACACGCTGCACAAGCACGCGATCGCGGGTTACCAGGGCAAGGCCGGCTTCATGCCGCCAAAGGGCGGCCGCACCGACCTGACCGACCAGTCGGTGATCAATGCCGTCGACTACCTGGTGACGCAGTCGAAGTAACTCACCGCGCACCGCGGGCATGGATGCCGCGCGGACGCCGGTGCGGCGTGCAAGGAGATACGCGATGACCCCGTCCACGACCGGCCGCACATCGTCCTGCTCCCAGGCATCCGCACACGGACGGGGATCGCCGCGCTTGCGACGGCTGCGCGGCCTCGCCGTCGCGGCAGCGATGACGCTCGGCCTGCTGGCCGGCTGCGCCACCTCGTCCGATACGCGACCCGAGTCGATGCGGGACCCGCAGGCGGACTTCGGCGCCTATCGCACGTTCGGCTGGCAGGGGACCGGTGCGACCGCCGATGCCGCCAGCGAGGAACCGCTCAAGCTGCTCGACAGCAACGTGCGCGCGGCGATCGCGGCGGAGCTGCAGAAGCGCGGCTACGTCGAAGCGGCCGCAGGCGCGACGCCCGACTTGCGCATGGCTTATGAGACCGCCAGCGCCGACAAGCTCGAGAACAACCCCGTGCGCTTCGGCGTCGGCGTCGGCAGCTGGGGCGGCAACGTGGGTGGCTCGGTCAACGTCGGCAGCCCGAGCGTGCGCAACTACCGCGAAGGCACGCTCGTGATCCACGCAATCGATTCCGCGCGTAACGCCGAAGTCTGGCAGGGCCGCGTCTCGAAGAAGATCACCAAAGGGAGCCTGGAACCCGCAGCGATCGCGGCCGCCGTGGCCACGGCGATGCAGGACTTCCCGGCGCGATAGCGCCGAACGAGTGGCCAGCGGTTAGTAAATAGTGAAAGAAGAAGGCCGGCGAGTTCGCCGGCGCTGTTCTTGATATCGCACCCGCTGTTGCGGCTGCCCTTTTCACTAACCGCTAACCGCTAGCCACTTCCCTCAGTCTTCCGACTGCCGGAAGTCCACGCCGAGCGACCGCAACTTGCGGTACAGGTGCGTGCGCTCCATGCCGACGCGCTTGGCGAGCTGGCCGACCTTGCCGTTGCAGAGCTGCAGCTGCTGCGTCAGGTACGCGCGTTCGAAATGTTCGCGCGCCTCGCGCAACGGCAGCGCCAGCAGGTCCTGCTTGACCAGCGGTTCGTCGACCGGCGCCTGCGAGGCGATCTGCTGCTCGATCTCGTCCAGCCGGATTTCCTCGGCCCCGCCCTGGATCAGCAACCGGTGCACGAGGTTCTTGAGTTCGCGGATGTTGCCGGGCCACGGGTAGTTGCGCAGCCGGTTCTGGGCCGCGACGCCGAAACGGCGGAACGCGAGCCGCTCGTCGTCGACGAGCCGGTCGACGTAGTAACGCAGCAGTTCGGGCACGTCTTCGGCGTATTCGCGCAGCGGCGGGATGCGCAGCGTGAGCACGTTCAGGTTCGACAGCAGGTCGAGCCGGAACGGCACGACGCCACGCGTCTCGAAACCCGGTTGCGCCGACGACAGGATGCGTGCGTCGAAGCGCACGGGCGTGCGGCCACCCTGGCGCTGGAACGTGCCTGCCTCCAGCGCCGCGAGCAGCAGCCGTTGGGCGGTCGGCACGAGGTCCTCGAGCCCGTTGATGAACAGCACGCCGCCCTGCGCCTGCTCGAGCACGCCGGCCTGCGAGGAGCCGTTGCTGGTCTCGACGCCGAACAGCGTCTCCTCGGCGTTGCCGTCCGTGATCGCGCCGGCGACCAACCCGACGAACGGCCCGGACGCCCGCGCACTCATGGCGTGGATGTAACGCGCGAAGGCTTCGCGACCGGTGCCGGGCTCGCCGAGCACGAGCACGGGCGCCTCGTGCGGCGCGATCTGCTTCACCTGCTCGCGCAAGTCCCGCATCAGCCGGCTGCGGCCGACCGGTGCGATCAGCGGCGGCACGAGCGTGCGCGTCACGCGCTGCCGGCGCTTGCCCTCGTCGAGCGCGCGTTCGACCGTTCGCAGCAGCTTGGCGAGCGACAGTGGCTTCTCGACATAGTCGACGGCACCGAGGCGCGTGGCCTCGACGGCCGTCTCGACGGTGCCGTGCCCGGACATCATCACGACCGGCGCCGTGAGCCCCTGCACCTGCCACTCGCGCAGCAGGCTGATGCCGTCGGTGTCCGGCATCCAGATGTCGAGCAGGACGAGTTCGGGGATCTGGCGGCTGCAGGCGGCGCGCGCTTCGGCGGCGTTGCCCGCAGTGTCGACCGCGTAGCCTTCCTCCGTCAGGATCTCGCGGACGAGTTCGCGGATGTCGTTCTCGTCGTCGACGACGAGGATGCGCGCGTTGGTCATGCGCGTTCTCTCCTTGGCTCGAATGTTCTGTTGTTGCCGGTGCGGCCGGTGTCGTGCAGCGGCAGGTCGACGCAGACGCGAGCGCCGCCGGTGGCGCGGTTGTCGGCCTCGATGTGGCCGCCGTGTTCTTCGACGATCTTGCGCACGATCGCGAGCCCGAGCCCGGTGCCCTTGGCCTTGGTCGTGACGTACGGATCGAAAACCTGGCCGATCATCTCGCGCTGGAAACCCGGGCCGTCGTCCTCGACCGCGATCTCGACGACTTCCGTTTCGCCGTGCAGCGCCCGCTGCGTCGTGACCGCGATCGAGCCTTCGCCCTGGCCTTCGAGCGCCTCGACCGCGTTGGTGAGCAGATTGTTGAGCAACTGCCGCAACCGGCCCGCGTCGGCGACGACCGTGTCGATCGCCGGGTCGAGCGTGACCTTGAACCGGACGTTGCGCATCGCACCCTGCGCGCGATAGAGGTCGGTGACCTCGGTCACCATGCGGTTCAGGTCGACCGTGGTCATCTCGAGCCGCGGCGCGCGCGCGTATTCGCTGAAGGCGTTGACCATCTCCTTCATCGCCTCGACCTGCTGCACGATCGTCTGCGTCGCGCGCTCGAGCATCTGCGCGTCCTTCGCGTCGGTCATCGACGGCAGCAGGCGATGCCGCATGCGCTCGGCCGACAGCCGGATCGGCGTCAGCGGATTCTTGATTTCGTGCGCGAGACGACGCGCGACCTCGCCCCAGGCGGCCTCGCGCTGCGCCTGCAGCATCACCGTGATGTCGTCGAACACGAGCACGTGTCCGCCCGGCTCGTCGCCCTCGCCCGGCAGCGGCGTGCAGGCGCACATCAGGATGCGGCGCGTCATCCCGGACTGGAACGTGAACTGCTCGCGCCACTCCGTCGCACCGCCCGCGAGACGCTGGCGACAGGCATCGACGAACTGTCGTGCGATGCCGTGCGGCTCCGCGCCGATCACGTCGAAGCCCTGGCCGACCTGCGTCTCGAGCTCCTCGCCGAGGATCATGCTCGCCGCGCGGTTGGCCGTGCGGATGCGCCAGTCGCGCTCGAGCGAAATGACGCCGGTCGACAGACGCGCGAGGATCACCGCGAGGTTGGCGCGCTCGGTCTCGACCTCCTGCTGGGCGCGACGCGACTCCTCGCGTGCGCGTCGCAGGCGCTTGGTCATGTCGTTGAACGAGTGGACCAGGAAGCCCATCTCGTCGTGCGAGGTCAGCGGCAGTTTGGTGTCGAGGTCGCCCTGTGCGACGGCGCGCGTGCCCTGCACGAGGTCCTGGATCGGCTGCACGAGTCGTTGCGCCGTGAAGATCGCGCCGTACCACGCGGCCAGCAGCGAGAGCAGCAGCACGACCGTGAGCGTCAGGATGAAACTCGCCTTGAGCGGCTGGCGCAGGTAATCCTTTTCGCCGAACTGCTTGTATGCGGCCTGCACCGTGTCGGCGAGGGCACCGAGACGCTCGGCCACGGGGTAGAGCCCCTGCAGCACGAGCCGCTCGCGGCCGGGGAGGTCCGGTGCGATCGGCACCGCGGTGCGGATCAGGTAGCCGCCGGCCGACTGCGGCTCGAGGCTCACGAACGGCTGGCCCTGGCGCACCTGCATCAGCACTTCGCTCGGCACGTCCTCGGGCACGATGGCGGCCGAGACGCCGTTGCTCACCGCGATGATCGAGCCCGCTTCGGTGGCGACCGTCAGCTCGAGCGCGCCGACCTGGCGCCGGAACGACTCGAGCATCCCCGGCATCGTCGCCGAGGAGGTGCCGAGCCCTTCGGCGACGAGCTGCGAGTCCGCCAGATGCTCGCGCATGCGCACCTCGAGCGCGGAGCGCGACAGCACGAGCGCGTCATCGAGGCTGCGCCGGATCTCGACGTTGAACCAGCTGTCGATGCCGCGGTTGAGGAATTGCACGGCGAAGAAATAGACCAGCAGGATCGGCAGCGTCGCCAGCACGCCGAAGATCCAGACCATGCGGGCCTTGAGCCGCGAGCCGATCACGTGCCCGCGCCAATCGCGGATCAGCTGCGCGAGCTTGGTCGCGAGCAGGCCGACCAGCACCGCGAGGCCCGCGATGTTGATCATGAGGATCCACGGGTGCAGGCGGCTGAACTGTTCCGAGTTCTGCGCGGTCTGGGCCATGAACAGGATGGCCGCGAGCCACAGCAGGCCGCCGACGCCCACCGTCACGGCCGAGGCGGCGCGCTTCAGGGTCGGAGCGTCCATGTGACCCACTCGCTCTCTTCGCTCCAGTCGTCGGCCCAGAACAGCAGCCAGCCGAAGGCGGCCGGTGCCGTGCTGAGGTCGAGCACCGCGCGGATGCGCCCTTGATAGACCGGCCCCGGCGCCAGCAGTGCGGCATCGATGAGGGGCAGGCCGTGGACGTCGCCGACGCGGTCCAGCGCCGGCTCTAGCGAGCCGAAATCCTGCTGCTCGCCGGTGTTGAGGTTGCGCACGAGCCAGCGCTGGCTCAGCGCGTGGTAACTCACTTCGTACCGCTGCACGAGCGCGGCGATCTCCGCGTCGACCATGTAGCGACGCACGCGGTCGACGACGATCTCGTAGTTGAGCCGCAGCGTGAGCCCGGACTCGACGGCCTTGCGCGCGTCGTCGGGCAGGCTCAGGGCGAGCCGCGCGTCGAGCGTGTAGACCCCGTCCTCGAGCTCGACCGAGACGTCGCGGAGCGCGAGGGGCTCAGCGTGGGCCGGGCTGCCGACCAACCCGATCGTTGCGATTACGCACAGGGCGAACCGCAAAGCCCATCGCGCCAAAAAAGGCGTCCTGGACCGGGCGGAAAGCGACCTGTAGTGCATTCCCAACAATCATAGCGACTTGGCCAGACAAGCATAGTAGAACCCGTCCATGGCGGCCTCACCCGGCAGCACCTGGTACCCGGGCCCCGACGTGGCGGGCCGTGGCGGCCACGCGCGCGTGAGTTCGGGCGTCAGGTCGCGGGCACCGGCGGTCCGCGCGAGGAACCCCGCGACGACCTGCTCGTTCTCGGCCGCGAGCACCGAGCAGCTCGTGTAGAGCAGCCGGCCGCCGGGCTTGAGCGTGCCCCAGGCCGCGACGAGCAGTCCGGCCTGACGCCGAACCAGGGCGGGGATGTCCTTGGCCCGCCGCAAGACCTTGATGTCCGGGTGACGGCGGATCACCCCGGTTGCCGAGCACGGCACGTCGAGCAGGACGCGATCGAATGCACGCCCGTCGAACCACTGCGACACCTGGGCGACGTCCGCGGCCCGAAGTTCGGCCTGCAGCCCGAGCCGCGCCAGGTTCTCCCGCACGCGTTCGAGCCGTGGCTCCGCGACATCGAGCGCCACGACGCCGGCCTGGCCGCCCGTGCGTTCGAGCACGTGGCAGGTCTTGCCGCCCGGCGCAGCGCAGGCGTCGAGGATGCGCTCGCCCGGCTCCGGCGCGAGCAGCTCGACCGCGAGTTGCGCCGCGGCGTCCTGCACCGACAGCCGGCCGTCGAGGAAACCCGGCAACGACCGCACGTCGGTCGCCGGCTCGATGCGCAGCGCGTCCGGGGCGAACGGATGACGCGCGACCGTGAAACCGGCGGCCTCGAGTTCCGCCGCGACACCCGCCACGTTGGCGCGCATCCGGTTGACCCGGACCCAGAACGGCG
>Ga0065704_10001160_pt1 | contig 12118 bp, 10 predicted proteins | sample SwiRhicommuniRL2_FD_59091 | JGI IMG/M metagenome (GOLD analysis project Ga0065704, IMG submission 59091) | Switchgrass rhizosphere bacterial communities from Rose Lake, Michigan, USA - RL2 v2 (version 2) | ecosystem: Host-associated > Plants > Roots > Rhizosphere > Soil | place: East Lansing, MI
CCACCGCCATCGCCGGGAAGGCGACGCTGGCGATAAACATATTGATGAGGTCGAGAAAAAAGCCCAGCAGAAACACGATGGCGACTTTATGGCGATACGTCATGATTTACCCTCTGTTAAGGAGCGGTAATGTATCTGCCAGAAAGCGTGGGATAAACGGCATCGCTGGCGATATACTGTCAAAATAATTTTGACAATAATGGCGCTCTGTAATGCTCAATCTACAACGAATGACGATTTTCGTGGCGGTGGTGGATACCGGCAGTTTTACCGCGGCGGCAACAACGCTTGGGCAAACCAAAGCCGTTGTCAGTTTTAATATTCGCCAGCTGGAGAATGAGCTGGGCGTAACGTTACTTCTGCGCTCTACGCGTAGAATCACCCTCACGGAAGCGGGCGCGCTCTTTTATCAGCGCGGTGTCGAGCTGTTAAAAGCGGCGGAGAATTTGCAGGATGAAGTCAGGGCCAGCCACGTAGGGCTGATCGGTGAGCTGCGAATCACCTCCACGCCGGAGTACGGTGCGCAGGTGATTATCCCGGTTCTGGCGGAGTTCAGTCGGCTTCATCCGGATTTACGGATACGCCACGTTGCGTCGTCGCATCATGCCGATTTGATTGCAGAGCGTTTTGACGTCGCCATTCGACTGGGGACGCTGGCCGACTCTCGCTATCACGCCGCGCAGATTTCCCGTTTCACGATTTTGCCCGTGACCGCCCCTGAATGGCTCTCTACACACCCGGTTGATTCGCTGGACGCCCTGGCGCAGGCCGAGTGGTTGATTCATGACCGCCTTCCTGCGCCATTACGCTGGCAGGTGACGGATGCCTTTGGAAAAAAAGTGCTGTTAGAGATCACGCGTCCTGCGCGATTGTTTGCCGACAGCGCCCAGGCGCTGATGGCCTTTGCGCTCGCGGGAGCGGGCGTGGCATTGCTGCCAGAATGGCTGGTAAAAAATGCACTGGAAAATGGGCGGCTGATACATGTCTTACCCGGCTACACCTTTGCGCAGCAGGGCATTTATGCGGTCTATCCCGATGCGCAGCATGTCTCGGCTAAGGTGCGCGTGTTTATCGACTATCTGCGCACCCGAGCCGGTTAATGTTGCCTGAGGTAATTTACGCCAGATTCTTCAGGCGATAGATCCACTCCAGCGCCTGACGCGGCGTCAGAGAATCTGGATCGAGATTCTCCAGCGCTTCGAGCGCCGGTGAGGTCTCTTCTGCCAGCGTCAGCAACGACATCTGTGAGCCGTCAATCTGTGTCGCAGCAGCGTTCGGCGACAGGCTTTCCAGCTCGCGAAGTTTCTGGCGCGCGCGTTTAATCACCTCTTTAGGCACGCCCGCCAGCGCGGCAACGGCCAGGCCGTAGCTCTTGCTGGCCGCTCCGTCCTGCACCGTATGCATGAAAGCGATGGTATCGCCGTGCTCAAGCGCATCCAGATGAACGTTGGCGACACCCTCCATTTTCTCTGGCAGTTGCGTCAGTTCAAAATAGTGCGTCGCAAACAGGGTCAGGGCTTTGATCTTATTCGCCAGACTCTCAGCGCACGCCCATGCAAGGGAAAGACCATCGTAGGTAGAGGTACCACGGCCGATCTCATCCATCAGCACCAGGCTGTTTTCCGTCGCATTGTGCAGAATGTTGGCGGTTTCGGTCATCTCGACCATGAAGGTCGAGCGGCCACTGGCCAGATCGTCCGCCGCCCCCACGCGGGTGAAGATGCGATCGATAGGACCGATCTCCACGCTCTGCGCCGGAACATAGCTGCCGATATAAGCCAGCAGGGCGATCAGCGCAGTCTGACGCATATAGGTACTTTTACCGCCCATGTTCGGGCCGGTGATGATCAGCATGCGACGCTGGGCAGAGAGATTCAGCGGGTTGGCGATAAACGGCTCGTTGAGCACCTGCTCAACCACCGGATGACGCCCTTCGGCAATGCGAATACCTGGTTTGTCGCTGAACGTCGGACAGGTGTAATTGAGCGTATCAGCGCGTTCTGCCAGGTTTACCAGCACATCCAGCTCGGCAAGCGCGCTTGCGCTCAACTGCATATCAGCCAGGTGCGGCAGGAGCGTGTCGAACAGCTCTTCATAGAGCTGTTTTTCCAGCGCCAGGGCTTTACCTTTGGAGGTGAGGACTTTGTCTTCGTACTCTTTCAGCTCTGGAATGATGTAGCGTTCGGCATTCTTTAGCGTCTGGCGACGAACGTAGTGAATCGGCGCAAGGTGACTCTGTCCACGGCTGATTTGAATGTAATAACCGTGAATCGCGTTGTAGCCGACTTTCAGGGTATCCAGGCCCAGACGCTCACGCTCGCGGATCTCAAGCTTATCCAGATAATCAGTGGCCCCGTCTGCCAGGGCGCGCCATTCGTCCAGCTCTTCGTTGTAACCCGGGGCAATCACACCGCCGTCGCGAACCAGTACCGGCGGTGCTTCCACAACCGCGCGCTCCAGCAGCTCGCGCAGCTCGGTAAATTCACCCATGCTTTCGCGCAGCTTTTGCACCGGCGCGCTGTCGACTTCCGCCAGCTGCGCGCGCAGTTCAGGCAACTGCTGGAAAGCGTGGCGCATACGGGCCAGATCGCGCGGACGTGCAGTGCGCAGCGCGAGACGGGCCAGAATACGCTCCAGATCGCCCACCTGACGCAGCACGGGCTGTAATTCTGTAAAGCGGTCCTGCAGCGCGCCAATGGTCTGCTGGCGGCTTTTCAGCACTGCCGTATCGCGCACCGGCATATGCAGCCAGCGTTTAAGCATACGGCTGCCCATCGGCGTGACGGTACTGTCGAGCACCGCCGCGAGCGTGTTTTCAACCCCACCGGCCAGATTCTGAGTGATCTCCAGATTACGGCGCGTAGCGGCATCCATGATGATGCTGTCCTGCTGACGCTCCATGGTAATTGAGCGAATGTGCGGCAGGGTGGTGCGCTGCGTGTCTTTCACATACTGCAGCAGGCAGCCTGCAGCGCAGAGACCGCGCGGGGCGTTCTCTACACCAAAACCAATCAGGTCGCGGGTGCCAAACTGCAGGTTTAACTGCTGGCGAGCCGTGTCAATTTCGAACTCCCACAGCGGTCGACGGCGCAGACCACGACGCCCTTCAATCAGGGCCATCTCGGCGAAATCTTCGGCGTAAAGCAGTTCCGCCGGATTGGTGCGTTGCAGCTCTGCCGCCATGGTTTCACGGTCGGCGGGTTCGCTCAGGCGAAAACGCCCGGAGCTAATATCCAGCGTGGCGTAGCCGTAGCCTTTGCTGTCCTGCCAGATGGCGGCGAGAAGGTTATCCTGACGCTCCTGCAACAGCGCTTCGTCGCTGATGGTACCCGGCGTAACGATGCGCACAACCTTGCGCTCGACGGGGCCTTTGGAGGTCGCCGGATCGCCTATCTGTTCGCAGATGGCAACGGATTCACCCTGATTCACCAGCTTCGCCAGATAGTTTTCCACTGCATGATGCGGGATCCCGGCCATCGGGATCGGTTCACCTGCTGACGCGCCACGTTTGGTCAGAGAGATGTCGAGCAGCTGCGACGCCCGTTTGGCATCGTCATAGAAAAGCTCGTAAAAGTCGCCCATACGATAAAACAGCAGAATTTCCGGATGCTGAGCTTTCAGCTTCAGGTACTGCTGCATCATCGGGGTATGCGCGGTTAAATTGTCGATTGTGCTCATGGAGTTATGATATCCATTTCTTTGAAATTGTTGCGTTTTGAGCGACCCACAGCTCGTTAATTCCCTCTATTGTCGCATGAAAAAAAGGCGTGGCGCAGTAAAAAGTCGCGAGTTTACGCCGCCGCTTCATCCATCAGCTCAATGAGCAATTTCCCGTGTTCGACCCTCACCCGCACCTGCGAATTTGTTTTAAATCCTGCCTGTTCCAGCCAGTCGCCTTTCAGACTGAGGGCGGGGTGTACGCTGTAGCGCTTCGGAATTTTGGTCTTCCGATCTTCGTGACGCTTTCTGAAGTAGCCCACTTTAAGATGGCGATGGGGTTGAGCAATGATCATGTCAGACATAAAAACTCCCTTAAAAGCGGCCAGGATGGCTTTAGATTTACCTGTATAAAATACCAGTAAAATGCGCCGGGAGCCGGTTTAAAACTGGAAGCGGCCTTCAGAAAATGAAATGCAAATGATGAAATCGGGCTGAAACAAGGGATATAAAAATGTATTATAAATGCACTTTATTAACCGGTAATGTGACATGTCAGGAAAACGCCTCTCCCGCGAAAAAGAGACTATCGGGAAAATGATTGCGCTGTATGAACAGCAATGCCCGGCGGCCACACATGAGGCAGGGCATTATCAGGCGCTGAAAGCCTATGCGGAAAAACGTCTGGATAAATGCGTGTTTGGTGAAGAGAAGCCCGCCTGCAAGCAGTGCCCGGTGCACTGTTACCAGCCCGCAAAACGCGAAGAGATGAAGCAGATTATGCGTTGGGCAGGGCCGCGAATGCTGTGGCGTCACCCGATTTTGACGATTCGTCATCTGATTGACGATCGCCGCCCGGTGCCAGAGCTGCCGGAAAAATATCGTCCGAAGAAGTGATGCCGTGGGTGAATGTGGCTGTTGAAGCCAGGTGTAAAACCCACTCGGATGAACATTCAGCACCCGACAGGGTATACGAACAGGCCAACAACAGGAGTTGTCACGGATAAAGGCGTACCTCAGTCGGACTGCTTTGCGAAGTACGCCGCGGCTTTTTTTAATATGTCCCTTTCTTCAGTAACCCGCTTCAGCTCCTTCTGGAGTCGGCGGATCTCGGCCTGAGCATCTGACTGCTCTTTGTTGGTGGAAGAGTCCGGCCCATACTTCTTTATCCAGGCATAAAGACTGTTGGAAGTGATATCGAGACGTGTTGCAACACTGGAAACAGAATGGCCACGATCAACAACCTGTTTAACTGCTTCAATTTTAAACTCTTCAGAATAACGCTTACTGCTCATGTGCACCTCTCTATAAGCCCTTTTAAATGACTCTGAGATGTCTATTAAACTCGTGGCGATTCAGTTGGCAATATAGCGCTTGCCTTTAGGGCGAATGGACAGACCTCACCTCAATAGACAAATTCTGTCCTCACGACGATGCCTGTTCGAAGGCCTCCTGGACGGCATCGAATTTGTTCATATGTTTCACACACGGCAACATTAAAATCTACGAAATGATGAATTTTCACCACATAAAATTTATGTTTGCTAGCTGTCTTAAAACCGGAAACTCTACTTTTCGAATGTTCAGTCGTTAAAACGATGCCGCATATGTTTTTACTACATAAGGAGCTCATTTAATTTTTTGACGCTCAGTTTTGCGGCAACCCGTGAACGCATTCCATAGATGGTTTTGTTTGACATTTTATACATCCACGCTTCCTCGTCCACTGTCATCAACTTAAAAAAACATTTCAGTGTTCTGTACTCTGTTGCCTTCAGTCGGCTGCTTCTTTTTCTGTTCAGTGAGTCCAGTCTGTATGTTACCCCCCCCCTGGAACATAACTCTGGCAGTATTAACTGACTGGAAGTTAATACGCAGGCATTTCCATAAGCGTATCTTAAATAATCTGCGACGGGAAGTAATGAGTCTTCCGTAATAATGACTGTAGGCTGCATTCGTCTTATCTCCATCCAATTAGAGAGAACGATTTCTCTAAGAGACCACTTTGCAAGATTCAATACAAATACTCCTCCATCTGACACTTCCCCTGGAAAAATGTGAGTTAGTCCCTCACAAAAATACCTATCCCCCGCAGGGTAAATATTCAAAGACATTGCCCGATCCTCAATTTTTTATTGTCCAGAAAAGCATGGTCTAACCAGTTTGAATTTTTAGCAACCATCGATCAATACCCAATCATTTGATAGCCGCAGCCTATCATCATGTCAATTTCGATCGTTATTAACGATCAAAATACTTGATATCGATCAGCTTGTATCCTAATATCTGCCGGACATGGAAAAAATTAATAACGCAACTTATTGATAAATTGGGGTGGAAATGGAATTCAGAATTTTCAGGCTGGCGTTTTTCGCAATTTGCGGATTTTTCATACAGATTAATGTGTCCTCAGGCGCTATGTACGTTTATCCCATGGAGGTTTCTGTTGGCCTCAAAGGAGCTAGCCAAATAAAAGTCATCTCTCAGGATAATGACGTTCAGTTTATTAAGGTCAGCCTGAAACAGATATTTATGCCCGGGACAGCACAGGAGAGTGAGAAGGCCAGTGATGCCTCCAGCGCTAACGGACTGATTATTACGCCGCGAAAGATTGCGCTCTCCCCGGCAAGTGAGCGAGTGGTCAGGCTTATTTCAGTCATGCCTCCTGAAAAAGAAACAACGTGGCGTGCTTATTTTGAAAGTGTCAATGAAGATAACTTTATTACGCATCAAGGAGATTTAACCACCTCCGCAGCAATCGCCAGTATCGGCGTCAATGTAGTCTGGGGGGTACTTATTCACGTTGCACCTGAAAAAATTCGTGCAAGCCTTGAATTTATCGATACCAGTGGGAGGGTTTTAAATAATGGCACGATCAGGATCCCGGTAAAAGAGGTGGGGGTTTGTGACAAATTAGGCCACTGTCAGTGGAAAAAGATTTCTGTAACCGTATATCCGGATACAGAAGTCAGTCTGGCGGGCATCACGTTCTCACGCGATAAAGAATATCGTATTAAATACTTAAACTGGATAACAGAAAAAACTGAAGAAATCTCTTTATCCCGTTAAAGAGGTTATTAACCGTCCCCTATACCAGGGAACAACAATAAAAGGAATATTCGATGAAAACTCAGATTAAAGTTATTTCACTTGTCAGCGTGCTTGCTGTCGCCTTCAGCGTGAATGCCGTCCAGCGTGACATCACCGTCACGGCCAATATCGATCCGACGGTTGATGTCACGCTCGCTGATGGCTCACCGCTCCCGTCATCTATTGCGATGCAGTACCTACCGGGTAAAGGTCTGGCCGCACATAAAGAGAACATCAAGTTCTGGTCCAATACCGCTGACCGTGCGCTAAACGTCAGTCTGGCAAATACACCTTCGCTCACGGATGCAAATGGCGCTAACCCTATTCCGTTAAGTGTGTCCGTCAATGGCAAAACGCTCTCCACAACGGCGACCAGCCTGGCCTACGCCACCACGTTCCCAAGCGGGATTGAGAATGGATCGTCAACAATGCCGCTGGTGATTTCACAGACATCACCAGGCGCAGTCTCTGCGGCAGGGACCTATACGGGTATTGTAAGTCTGGTCGTTACCCAGGCCACTGCCGAAGCGGGCAGCTGACAGGGATAAAAATAATGACAGGGGAACCCCTGTCATTACACAGGACTTTATGGATGAATATACAATTCACGCTTCTGACCGTAATGATAAGCGCATATTCAGTCTATCTGACGGTTAATGCGTCATTGCGCGTACCCAGGGGATTTGAAGAGCTGGCGCGTGGCCAGACTATTCACACGGACGTCTCGCTATACGGACAATCGTTGGGGGTTTTCAAGAGCCGGGTGGATCTTGAAAACGTCCAGTTATTACAACCGGATGCGGTGATATCCGCGATATTAAGAGCTTATCCGGACAATCCTCGTCTCAGCGCGATGTTGCATCAGTCGCTGGATAAATCGTTCCGCCGTAACAGCCAGCTCTCATGCAGTACCGGCGGTAACCAGCCCGGCTGCGATTTTCTGGACACGCAGACGGTTGACGTTATTTATGATGAAAATAATGGCAGGATAAATCTTTTTATCGCCCGGGATTATTTGCCGGCCAAAAAGCAGAATAATGTTTATTATGACGTAAGCACAGAGAGCCGTAATGCGCTCATTCATCAGCAAAATATCAATTTTGTCGCGGACAGGCGTTATCAGTCTGCCTCGCTTCAGGGTAACGGCACGCTGGGCGTTACCTACGGGGGCTATATCAACCTTGACTGGAATATTCAGGGGCAACGTTCAGGCAATCAAAGCACGCATGATGTATCCGTCAATAATGCCTACTTCAGGCAGGATTTTTTAAAGCGGATTTATGTGCAGGCGGGTGTCATGGATGCTAGGGATATATTCAGCAATGCCGGGGGGAATATCAATCTCAGTCAGTTACCTCTAGGTAAAATTCGTGGTGTCAGGACTGGCTCGACTCTTGCTTGGGTAAACATGGATAAGGTCTCAACCGGAACGCCCGTCAACCTGTTTCTCTCCCGTGATGCGAGAGTGGATGCCTATAGGGAAGGCCAGTTACTGGCCTCCTTTTATTTAAAATCAGGTGCTCAGACGCTGGACTCACGGGCATTCCCTCAGGGAAGCTACATACTCACCCTGCGGATTTATGAGGACAACCAGCTGGTAAGAACGGAGACAGTCCCTTACACCGGGTTGGGGGAATTATCACCCCGCACGCTTCAATGGTTTATTCAGGCTGGTGCACCGGACACTGGAGGGATTTCCAGGGATCACACCGACAGGCAGGTCGCTCAGGCCGGGTTCAGACTTCCGGTGAGCAATAATCTTGCTCTGACGACGGGCACCGCCTTTTTTAATGCAGCGCGTTACTGGGAAAGTGCGCTGGATTGGTCGCACGGGTTTGATTCCGGGTGGTTTGACGGTCTTCTGACGTCGAGGGCAAGCTATCTGCACGGGAGTGAAGGATCCAGAGGTAATATTCAGCAGGTAAATTACAATGACGGTTTTTCGCTCAGTTTTTATCGCAGTGCAATGACGGCACCGGACTGTAACAGTCAGGGACTTCATCGCTACAGCATAAACGGTTGCTACAAGAGTACCAGCGTGATGTTTTCTGTCCCGCTGGATAAATGGTATGCCACACTGGGATTTGCTCGCAACAGTAACCAGGGCCGATATGTCTATAACCGGGATACGGCTGATTATGACCCGCATGACCGGACGGGGGTTCCCTGGGAGAGAATTTATCAGACCCACTCTGAAAGCCGGACATGGCAAGCCGGTCTCACACGCACGATAAACCTCAGTGATATCAACCTCACCTCTGGCATGAATGCCTTTGTTCGAAATGACAGTGCGTTTAATGCCCCAGATAAAGGCATGTTTATCACGCTTTCGTTCTCTTCCAGCAGAAAGGATGTGGGTGGAAAGCGGCGTACGTTTTCTGGCGGAGCAAACTGGCAGACCAGTAAACGGGGTAATGATGGACTGGGCTATAACGTTGCAGCCAGCCAATACGGAGATGAGACGGGTGAAAACGAAACGGGTATATCGCTGAACGGCGTGAATACGGACACGCTGACCTCTTCAGCTTATGGTCGCATGGGCGGGCAGTACGGCACGGGATCTCTGACCGTCAGTGACGCCTGGGACCGGAGAAAAGGGGAACATCTGCTCAACGGTAGCGGTAATTACAGCTCGTCCATCATCCTTGACCGGGACGGGCTGGCCGCTGGCCGCTGGGGAGATGGAACGCCTTCTTCAGCAATAACCGTGAGTGTTGAACAGGAAGACATTTCGGAGGTGTCGCGGGTAAATGTCTCAGTGCACACCGGTGGACGAAGTGAGGTTCGGGGCAACAGCAGGGCGCTCTTTACTGTCCCGGGCTACAGAGAAAGCCAGTTTGACGTTACGGAGTCCGTTGCCTCCCCTGAGGGGATAAGCAGCGAGATAAGCAGGGGAACCGGGGTGAGAAAAGTCTTTATGACGCCGGGAAACGTCTTTCACCGCTCTGTAAACGTGGAAATACGCTACATGTGGCTTGGCCGGTTGCTGGATAACAACCGCCGCCCACTCGAAGGGGCTATCCCGCTAAATGTGATGACATGGACATATCTGGGGAACGGAAGCTTTACCCTTGAGACGTCTAGAAAGGTGGAACAGTTGTACGTCATGAAGAATGAATCCTACTGGCAGTGTGGGATGAAGGTCAGCATGGTGAGGGATGTCATTCGTTATGTAGGTGAAACGGCGTGCCAGCGTACGGACTTTGCAAGGCTGCCTGAGGCAGAACAAAAGCAGGTCGGTCTGATGACTGCGGGATTAAGTGGTAATCCGAAATCTACAGCTATGAGACAGGAGGATAAATTTTGAGAAAATCTATAAATCTCACCTTTACAGCATTGTTTTCTCATTTTATTGAAACCATGAAAACTCTCATTCAGGACAAATCATATTTGAAGAAAAAGAATAAAATTACTGCATTAGTTTTTCTTTCTACATTTGCGAGCGAGACTTGTGCTAACGTGATCCTCACAACATCAATTAGTTATGATAAGGCAGGTGTTCCATCTGAGTTCAGAACAATGGCGATTGAAACAAACTTACCATTTAACACTTACCCTATCATTGTGTGTAATTCATCAAGCTACACTTTGTATGGAGCCTGTCCTACAGTAAACCAAACTGGACCTTTATTAGCTTCTCCCCCCCCCCTGACGTCCGCTGGCATTATTACCTTAAGATTTAAATCGGATACAAACCAGACAACAGACGTTAAGTTGAGAGCTTATCGGACAAACGGTTGTGGTGTCCGATATCCCTGGGATGGTACTGGTTGTGCAAGCAATATCCCAATGCGTCTTTATTTAGGCATGGATAATGACTCAATGAGTAAGGTTCCCGTCGGCAACTGGCATGGGGAGCTTATAATGTACCAGCGTCAAGTCTCCAGCTCGACAAATTTTGCCACATATACTGTTCACCTTTATATAAATGTGACTGATACTCAGAAACAAACCATTTACTTCCCGGCATTTCCTGGGGGGGCACCTCGTGTTGATTTAAACCTCAATTATAGGCCTGGAGCTGGACAGAATGGAACGGTAACTGGTACATCCAAACTGGATATGTGTCTTTATGCTGGAGGGTTTTCCGCAAGAAAGGTGTCGCTGTTGTTTCAGGATGAAGGGGGGAGTTCATCGGGCAGAGCTCAAGGATTATTTTCAATATATAGAGATGGAAGTGATAAGACCCAAAAGAGTAATCGTCTAGACTACAGCGTTAAAGTATTAAATCCAACAAATGGTAAACTGGATACTATCACGAATGGTAGTCAAGTAAACTGGAATAACGCCAATGCTAGTCACATTCAACGACAAGTGGCACTGCCCGGAATACCCGGACTTTCGGCTTGCCTTCCCGCGCCATTAACTATTGTTACTCCAGCATTTAATTATTCAGAAAAGAATGCCGGACATTACACCGGAATACTTAGAATAATATATACACCTTCAACGCAGTCATGATAACTGAAATGGCAATGTCTGCTTTTCTGGCAATCAGCTGACGAAATTGTTATGTGGGGGATAAGTGTATTAAAGGACTCTGCCGCATTAAGGTTTCGCCGGATAGTGTTGGCCACCATCGAACTGCCCCACATGATACGCAAAGGACAATGTCAACATCACACAAAGTGAGGGATTGTCGCCCGCGGAACAATTCTATTGGCTTGCTGCCTGACTATCCTAGACGATCTGGCTCTGGCACCACTAATTAACGGGCAATATAACGTTCTGCTGGAAATAGTTGAAGACTGCTATGGACAAAGCAGCACTCTGGCGGTGAACCTGTCTCCCGTAGATAAATGGCACGGGATGATGGAGAACCCGAAAACGGTAGACGCTATCCTGTACAGGCTGGTGGATAACGCCGACAGGTTGGTAATGTCGGGGTAATCGATGAGAAAAAACCTGCCAGTAGTGGAAAGCGAATAAAAACAGGTTAAAAAGCAGTAGAAAAAGTTAGAGAGTCCCCGGTGATCGAATAGATGCGAAACACTGTTCAAACTTCGATCCTCATCTTGTTAGCCAAAATTTGTTCGCCAGAAGCTTTATCATACTGGCCTTCATTACTGGAAACATGGTATCAGCTAATGGAGATGCCCTGTGTTAATAGAGAGATGGATGAACCGAGACATTATTGATTGCCCCATAAGAGAATCGAAAAAAATGTTCGTATAATTAGTTAGTTAAATAAGTGTAGGTTGAATTGTGGTTTTTATGAACATTATGAAAATAACCTTTATTTATCAATATCAACACACCAATGCATCATCGGGGTATGCGCGGTTAAATTGTCGATTGTGCTCATGGAGTTATGATATCCATTTCTTTGAAATTGTTGCGTTTTGAGCGACCCACAGCTCGTTAATTCCCT
>Ga0065704_10071269_pt1 | contig 12117 bp, 8 predicted proteins | sample SwiRhicommuniRL2_FD_59091 | JGI IMG/M metagenome (GOLD analysis project Ga0065704, IMG submission 59091) | Switchgrass rhizosphere bacterial communities from Rose Lake, Michigan, USA - RL2 v2 (version 2) | ecosystem: Host-associated > Plants > Roots > Rhizosphere > Soil | place: East Lansing, MI
CTGGAAGACGGGGTCGTGGTGGGGGCCGGGGCCAAGATCCTGGGAAACATTACCGTGGGGAGCCAGGCCCGGATTGGGTCGGGCTCGGTGGTGCTCCGCGACGTGCCTCCTCATGCGACCGTTGTGGGCATCCCGGGTCGGGTGGTGCCGGTCAAAGGCTCGGACGAGGCTGCCAAAGAGGCGCAGAAAGCCCAGGACCCCGAGGCCGAGGCCATCAAGGCCTTGTTGGAACGGGTCTATCGGCTCGAAGAGGCCTTGCGGGACGTGCATCCCGAGGCGGTAGATTCCCGTTCGCGGGGCGATCGACATGCGCCGCTACCGGAAGTCGAGGACTTCATCCACGGCTCGGGGATCTAGACGGCTCCGGCTACCGAGAAGCGCGCGGCGCCCGTTTCCTGGACCTGCCGCTCGACCAGTTCAACGAACAAACCGATGAGATCGGGGTCCCACTGGGTCCCCCGGTACTCCGTGAGAATCTCGAGGCTCTGGCCGACCGGCATGGCGGGCCGGTAGCAGCGCGTGGACGTCATGGCGTCGAAGGCGTCGGCGATGGAAACGATCCGAGCCATCAGGGAAGGTTCGTCCTTGTGGAGGCCGTCGGGATATCCGCGACCGTCCCAGCGCTCATGGTGATGGCGAATCATCGGGATGAGCGGGTCCGAGGCGGGCAACGCCTGAAGCAGCTGGGAGCCGATCTCGGGGTGGAGCTTCATGTGGGCGTATTCGGCATCCGTGAGCGCCCCTTCCTTGAAGAGCACGGAGTCGTTGATGCCGATCTTCCCGACGTCGTGGAGGAAGCCGCCCTTGTAGAGCGTGGTCAGGTCATGTCCGGGGAGTCCCGCGCGTTTCCCGAGGGCGAAGGCGTACTCGGCCACGCGGCCTCCGTGGCCTTCGGTGTAGGGGTCTTTGGCCTCGATGGCGCGGGCCAGGGAAAAGACGTAATCGTCGCCGGGGTCGAAGTCCCTGAGTTTCAGGGTCTGCCGCACGGAACTGGAGACCAGGGCCGCCAGAACGCTCGCGAGGGGAAGATGGTCCCGGGCGTAGGGGTATTCGACGTACGAGAGGAAGAGCATCGCTCCGAAGGTCTCGCCCTGCTCTCCAATCAAGGGGAGGGCCAGGATACCTTGAGCTTCGTCGATTTCGAGGCCGGGGGAGCGGACGGCGAGCGCGGAAATCGCGAGATGGTCGAGCGAGAGTCGTTCGCCTGACCGAATGACCCAGCCGGGGAGGCCATGGCCTAAGGGAAGTGCAGCTTCCACCAGTTGCGGGGGGCGACCGTCGCGATCGCCTCTCCACAGCGCGTAGGTTTCGCGTGCCGGATCGCCGAGGGAAAGCAGGAAGCCGTCGAAAGGAACGAGGCCAATCGCCTGCTGGACGAGCGTCTCGACGAACGCCGTCATGTCGCGGGCCGTCGCCAGCGCCGCCGAGATCTCCATCAGAACCGAGAGCTGCTTCATGGGCCCCTCCCTCCAGAAGCCTCGCTAGGCTACTCAATTCTATTCCCATCCTCGGCGCTTGCGAATCCCCTACGAGGTCACGTTTTGTGAAACCGGCGTTGCGGTGCGTTTAAGTTTCGGTGCTCACGGCGAGAAAGCGAGGAACCTTTCAGCGGAAATGACAGTCAACCAAGCAGAGGGTCGGTTTACAATCGTTCCCTCGTCCCTTACGATGGAAGTGGTTGAAACTGCTGAGCCGACAGCAATCCGAATAAGGAGTATGCAGCATTGAAGCCCCTTTTCACCCTTAGTGTCGTTCTCGCGTCCACGGTCACTTTATCGGCGCCCGCATGGGCGAGCCTCGCCTCGGAAACCTTCACCGATGTCCCGGATGGCCACTGGGCCCAAGAGGGTATCGCCGAATTGGCCATCAAGCGAGACATGATGCGGGGCTACCCGGACGGGACCTTCCGCGGAGAGCTTCCGTTCACGCGCTTCCAGTTCGCCTTGGCGATGAAGGAGCTCATCGACGAGCTCGAGCGCATTTCCAAGACCAGCCTGCGCTCGGATAACCCTTGCCTCAATTCCTACGCCGATATCAACACGGCGGTGGAGCGGGACGTGGTTCTCGAGGTCGCCAATGCTTACTGCCTGTTCGAGGGCGTGCCCGGCATTCAGGCGAACCGCTTCAATCCCAACGCGCAGGTCTCGCGCTCCGAGGTCTCCAAGGTCATCGCCAACCTCATGGCGCTGGCGGACCGCAAGGACATCGTCCGTCCGCGCGACGGCAAGACCTATCACTTCAGCGACGTCTCGCGCCGGAACTGGGCGTATGACGCGATCCAGACGGTCTCCGAGCAGTATGGCGTGATGGTCGGTTTCCCCGACAACACCTTCCGCCCCGATGATCAGCTGACGCGCTACCAGTTCGCCCAGGCCGGCTACCAGACCGTGCCGCTCATCCGTCAGCTCGTGGCCCAGACCCTGGAGCAAAAGACGACCGAGCGCGCCCTCGAGCTCTCGCGGCTCTGGCAGCAGCGCACGCCTTGGCACGTCGATGCCCGTTTGGGGGCCCTCGGCGCCGGGGTGCGTTGGATCGGCTATCCGAACTCGTTCGTGATGGCGGATGTCCGCGGCCTCTTCAACCAGGCGAACCCGCTCTTCGACGTTCAGCTCGGTTGGTGGCCCACCACCTACATGCTCGGTCAGGTCCATGTCCAGCCTTACCTGGCTCCGCGCGTGGCCTACGAGTCGGTGGCCGGTCCCTACCTCGGGGTTGGCGCGGGTCTCGCGACGTACTGGCGTGCCAACATGGAGTGGGGCTTCTCGCTCAACCTCCGCAGCGGCTACACCATCCAGCCCCAGGCGGGCGGTCTCGGTCAGGGAGTCCCGGGCTTCTTGCTCGATACGGCGGATTTCGAAGCCGAGTACTACCTGAATCCGACCTTCGCCATCGTGCCGGGAGTGAGCCTGTACCAGGATCCTCGCAGCAACGGCGCGCTCGACGTCGGACTCAAGCTGGGCCTCAACCTGCCCTTCTAAGGTCGATTCCCTCAAAGCGCAACGTCCCTCCCGATTGGGAGGGACGTTGTGCTTTTGGTCGGATTAGCGCGAGGCGGGCGTTGGGGCCTTCAGACGTCGGAAGACCATTTCGAGCGCGCGCTGGGAAGCAAAGAGCTTCACCTTCTCGCGGGGATGCCCTCCGAAGCGGAAGGAGGCGATCTCGGTCCCGTCGGGGCCTGTGAGCGCTACGTAGGCATGGCCCACTTCCGCGTCCGGGGTGTTGGGGCTTGGACCGGCGTAGCCCGTGACTCCCAGTCCCCAGGTCGCCCCCGTGAGCGCACGGATGGACTCGGCGATCGCCCGGGTCACCTCCGGGCTCACATGCCCATGCTGCTCGACGAACTCCTGGGGAAGCCCCAGGGCGCGAACCTTCTCGGCCACCTGGTAGCAAACCGAGCCACCGACGAAATAATCCGAGGCCCCCTGGATATCCGTGATCCGGCTGGCCACCAGGCCTGCGGTCATGGATTCGGCGACCGCTAGCGTCTCTCCGCGCTCGCGCAGGAGCCGGCCGACGACCCCGGGAAGCGTCTCGTCCTCGGAACCGAAATAGTAATCTCCCAGTCGCTTCAGGATTTCGGCCACGACGGGTTCGAGCATGTGCTCGGCCTCGGCTTCGCTCGTCGCCTTGGCCGTGACCCGCAGGTGCACTTCCCCACTTCCGGCGTAAGGCGCCACGGTGGGGTTTGAGCCTTCCTCGAGATCGCTCACGCGTTCCGCGGCGTCCGCCTCGGTGATGCCCGCGAACTTCAAGAGCCGCGAGCGGGTCGTGGCGCCGGTGACGCCGGCAAGGTAAGGCCGCGCCCAGGATTCCCACATCTGGGTGAGCTCGTAGGGCACGCCAGGGAAGGTCATGAGGCGCTTCTCACCGCGCGTGACGACCACGCCCGAGGCGGTTCCCGCTGGGTTGGGGATGCGCTCCGCCGAGGCGGGGAACATCGCGAGCTTTCGCTCGGAGTCCGTCAGTTTGCGGCCTTTCTCGGCGAAGGCCTTCTCCACGCGGGCGAAGACCTCGGGATCGAAGACGAGCGTATCGTCGAAGAAGCGTGCCACCATGTCATGGGTGAGATCATCCGCCGTGGGGCCCAGTCCCCCGGTGCAAATGACCAGGTCCGAGCGTTCCCAGGCAAGGCGCATGGCCTCCAGGATGCGTTCGGGGTTGTCCCCGACCGTGGTGACGAAGTAGAGGTCGATGCCGAGCATCGCGAGCTCTCTGGCGAGAAAGGTGGCGTTGGTGTTGACTACCTGTCCGATGAGCAGCTCGGTCCCGATGGTCAGGATCTCGGCACGCATGCTAGTAGGTTCCGAAGGTGCGATCGCCCGCGTCTCCGAGACCCGGAACGATGTAGCCCTTCTCGTTGAGGTGATCGTCCACGCTGACGGTCAGGACGGGAACGTCCGGATGCTCCTCGTGGACCCGCTTCACCCCCTCGGGAGAGGCGATCAGGCAGAGAAACTTGATCTTGGTCACGCCACGCCGCTTGAAGAGGTCGATGGTGGCGACGGCGGACCCGCCGGTGGCCAGCATGGGGTCGATGATGAGCACCGTCGTCTCCGGGGGATAGGTATCCGGAAGCTTGACGTAGTACTCGACCGGCGAGAGCGAGGATTCGTTGCGGTACAGGCCGATATGGCGGACTTCCGCTTCGGGAAGCAGCTCCATGGCGGATTCGACCATGGCAAGTCCGGCGCGCAGGATGGGGGCCACGACGATGGGCCGGTTGCCGAGCGTCTGGCCTTTGGCGGTCCCGAGGACCGTTTCCACGTCGATGGGATCGGTCTCCAGGTCGCGGGTCGCTTCGAGGATCAGGAACTTGGCCAGTTCGCGGGCCCGATGCCGGAAGCGGCTTGTCGGGGTGTGGCGATCGCGCAGGTCAGCGAGGGCGTGATGCACCAGCGGGTGGTCGAGAATCACGGTCATGGGGGTAGTCACTTGCGACATGGGATCTCCTTACGCCGAGGGGGTGTTCCAGATGCGGCGGGTCTGCCAGAGGTATTCGAGGCCCGAGCCGATGGTAAAGACGATCGCGGCCCACCAGATGCCTTGGGCGACGGGCATCCAGGTCGGGAGCGCGTTGCTGGCCAGCAGGAGAAGAATGGCCGCCATCTGGGTGACGGTCTTGAGCTTACCCCAGATACTGGCAGAAAGGACGATTCCGGCGCTGATGGCGGCGGCGCGCAGCCCCGTGATCAGGAACTCGCGGCTCAGGACCACGGTGACGGACCAGGCCGGAATGACGCCCTGGTAGGTAAGTCCTGCCAGGGCGGCGGTGACCAGAATCTTGTCGACGAGGGGGTCCAAGAGGGCCCCCAGGGCGGACGTCTGGTTGAGTTTGCGGGCGAGATAGCCGTCGACCCAGTCGGTGCCGGACGCGAACGCAAAGAGGGCGAGTGCCCACATGGCGTGGCCTCCCTCGAGCGCGATCGCCAACGGGACGACCAAGGCGAGCCGCGCGAGGGTGATCGCGTTGGGAATCGTCATGGAGTGACGACTTCCCCGTGCAGATCGTAGGCCTCGGCCTTGGTGATGCGGACCGGGACGACTTCCCCGGCGAAGACCGGGAACTCCGAGGTGGCGAAGGTGGTGCCGTCGATCTCCGGGGCGTCGCGGTGAGTACGGCCTACCAGGCGGCCGGTATCGGTCTCGACGCCTTCGACCAGCAGGGGGAGGACCTGGCCGACGAGTCCCTGGTGAAGGGCCATGGAGACCGCCTGCTGCTCGCGCATGACCGCGTTGCGCCGGCGATCTCGCTCGCGCTTGACCACCACGGGCTTCATCTTGGCGCCTGGGGTTCCCTCTTGAGGTGAGTACGAGAAGGCGCCGACGTGGTCCATCTTGAGGGTCCGGACCATCTCCAGCATATGCTCATGGTGCTCCTCGGTCTCGCCGGGGAAGCCCGTGATGAAGGTGGTGCGGATGACCAGGTTCGGATGGCGGTCGCGCATGCGGTGGATGAGCTCGTCGACGGGCTCGTGGCGCGGGCGGCGCATGGCCTTGAGCATGTCGGGATGCGTGTGCTGAAGCGGCATGTCCAGGTAAGGAACCACCTTGGGCAGGCGCGCCATGGTCGTGAGCAACTCATCCGACATGTAGTTGGGGTAGGCGTAGAGGATGCGGATCCACTCGGCGCCGGGGACTTCCTCCGAGAGGCGCTCGAGCAGGCGAGGCAGCTGGAAACCGCCGCCCTTCTCTTGGCCGTAACGGGTGGTGTCCTCGGCGATCAGGACGAGCTCCTTGACGCCGCCCTCGGTCAGCATCTTGGCTTCCTCGATGATGGTGTCCATCGGGCGGGACGCGTAGCGGCCGCGCAGCTGAGGAATGATGCAGAAGGTGCAGGCGTGATCGCAGCCTTCCGAGATCTTGAGGTAGGCCGAAGGCCCGATGGTGGTCAGGAGGCGCGGCAGGACCACCGAAACCGGGGCCTGGGCTTTGTCTCTGACCATCGCGAAGCGCTCGCCCTCTTGGACGCGCCCCACGACGTCGACGATCTGGTGGAACTCGGAGGTGCCGATCACGGCGTCGACTTCCGGAAGCTCCGAGAGCAAGTCGCCCTTGTGCCGCTGGACGAGGCAGCCGGTGACGATCAGCTTCTTGTTGAGGGAGCCCAGGTCGAGGATGGTCCGGATGGATTCCCGCTGAGCCTCGTCGATGAAGGAGCAGGTGTTCACCAGGAGGACGTCGGCCTCCGTTTCATCGGAGACGAGGTTATAGCCGGACTGCGAAAGCAGGCCGAGCATATTTTCGGTGTCGACGGTGTTCTTGGAGCAGCCGAGGCTGACGATTCCAACCTTGGTGGACACGAGATACCTTTCTAACTACTGAACTCCCCGGCCAAGGACGATGTCCTCCGGGGCTCCGGTCTGACCCGGCGTGTAACTGTAAGTGACCATCCGCGCGGCGGCGGTGAAGCTGGTTTCCTGGACATTGGGGAAAACCACGACCTCATTGGATCCGGCGAGCGCGGCCCAGAGTTCGGTGCCCGTGCTGTTGACGGCCAGTGCCTGAGGCTGACGGAGTTTGCCCGACCTATCGTTATCCGGAGTCGCTAGAGCGGGCTGCCCTGCCGTATTGGTGGTGAGGTTGATGGCAACCACCTTGCCGATATCCGGCATTGAAACGAAGGCAACGTTCTTGTGGACGGCGACATCCCAGGAGGGAGCTTCGAGCGCGATGGGAATGGCCGCGCCGGATGTGAGGTCTACGGACCAAAGGACCGCGCGTCCTCGGTCGGTGACCAGAAGGCGGCTACCGTCTTCATTCACGGCACCCTTCCAGAGCTTCACGGCCGTATTGATGGTGATCGTGTTGCCGGTCTGCTGGCCCTTGAGAACGACGATCTGACCTGCCGGCGCACTGACGTCTCCCGAGTTACCCTCTGAGATGACGTAGGCTTCGTTCCGGCGGGCGTTGTCTTTCTTGGTGTTGATCGAATGGGTGACCACGCCGCGGGGCATGAAGTTTTTGTAGGCCGAGGGTTCGAACGAGAAGGATTTGATGCGCGACCGACTCTCGACATCGATGTAGGCCACGGTCTTCTCACCGGTGTTGGTGACGAAGAGGGAGAGCCCGTCAGGAGTGATGGCGACGTCCCAGGGGCGATCGCCGGATGCGACCGCCACTTCCTTCTGGCGCGTGCGGACGTTGAGGAACGAGACGGTGTTCGTGGAGTGGTTCGCGACGTAAAGGTACTCGCGGTCCGAGCGGGGATTGATCGCCATGTTGGCCGGGGCCGAGCCCGCCGGAATGGCCTCCCCCACTGGGGTGCGCTGGATGAGGCTCACGACGGAGACCTGATCCAGGGATTGCATGCTGATATAAGCCAAGAGGGTCGCCGGCGTGCCTTCAATCGCCCCGCCCAAGAAAGAGCAACCCGCTAGGCTCACGACCAAGGGCATCGCCGCCCATTTGAGGGTGTTAAACACTCGCATCCGCTGGAATTCCTCCTGTCTCGTCTCTGGCTATCATACCAGAGTCCCATCCCCTCCGGTAGTCCGGCTGTGATCCCGGCACGCGGACGATCTCAGGACAGGCTGGGAAGAATGGCGGCGAGGGCGTCGAGCACCTCTGGGTCGAAATGCTGGCTTTCGCGCATGGCCGCCAGGGCGTCCGTCGGGTTATGGGCCTCGCGGTAGGCCGTGGAGGTCGTCATGCCGATGAAGGACTCGGCGACGGCCAGGACCCGCGCGAGCAACGGAATCTCCGTGCCCTGTAGCCCGTCCGGGTAGCCCGTGCCATTCCAGCGCTCATGATGGTGACGGACCACCGGCACCACGTCCCTCAGGGTGGAGGTCGTTCCGATGAGGCGCGCGCCAACTGTCGGGTGGGTCTCGACGACGCGACGCTCCTGCTCGGTCAACAGCGCAGGCTTGCGGAGGATGGCGTCCGGAATGGCCACTTCGCCGATGTCGTGAAGCAAGGATGCCTGCTGAAGCACAGCCAATTCGGAGGCGTCGAGGCCCATGACCTGACCGATGGAGTGCACGGTCTCGGCGATCCGCTGGTTATGCGAGCGATGCTCTGAATCGTTGGCTTCAAGGGCCCAGACCATGGTCATGAGGGCGTCGAGGTAGCCTTCCTGGCGACGCGCGTCCTGCTGAATGCGGTCGATGGCCACCGAGGCCTGCGAGGCGAGGCGGCGCCCCAGCCGTTCGGAGGTCGCGCCGAAATGCTCCGGGTCGCGGCTGACGAGCAGCAAGAGGCCCATGGGGCGGGACTGATGGGCCAGCGGGAAGCATGCCGCGGATTTCCCCCCCGTCCAAGCCGCCAGGCGTTCCAGGCCTGCGACGGAGGGCGAAAGCGCCAAGAGGCGACTATTCCCGGACGCGACGGCCTCGCCCAGCGGGCCTTCGTTGGGCGGCAGGATCCAGCCGATGGCTTCGGTTTCCGAGAGGCCGTGACTGGCTCGAAGCCGCAGGCCTCCCTGGGTGTCGGACAAGAGCACCATGGCCATGTCGGAGCGCGTGCCCTCGGCAGCCAGTTCCATCAGGGCGGAGAGGGCGCCGTCGAGATCCTCCACCCGGGTCATCCGCTCTTCGAGGCGGGTCGCGAAGGTCATCTCGCGATTGACGTCTTGATAGAACGTATGCCAGACCTGCGAGACCGCGAGACGCATGCTCTGGGTGAAGGCCTCGACGACCTCCATGACGTGAAGGCGATCCTGCGGGGAGAAGGGCGCGTGCTGGACATGCTGGCGGATGCTGTCGCAGAACGCCAGAATCACGGACTCGCTCTGCGTCAGGGAGATGCCGCGCGAGATGAGCTGACCGATTCCCAGGCGCACCATCCGGAAGACGGGGCCCTGGCTATCTGCGGTTTCCTGCTCCGAAAGCTGTGCCGTCAGGCGTCTCAAAAGGGCTTCGAGAGCGGCCCTCCAGCGCGTGATCTCGGCCTCGTCCATGGGGACCTCGAGATCGGCGAGCCGGCGGCGCAGCTCGTTGGCATGGTCGTCGAGCCCCCCGAGCAAGTACTCTTGCCATGCCTGCTCGTTGAGCTTCCTGCCGCCCCGCGACGGAGCGCGCGGAGGCAACTCGGCGGTGCCGACCGGCGGGGTGTCGACCAGGAACGACAGGGATCCAGGGGCATCCGCGGCGCAGACCCGATCGCGTCCGCCATGCTTGGCTTCGTAGAGCGCGGCGTCGGCGAGGTCGATCAGTTCTTCGGGCTTGATTTCACTCGCGAGACGGGCGGCAATGCCGATCGAGGCCGTCACCTTGACGGGCGTCTGTCCGCGGCCCCAGAACGGATGCCGCGCCAGGTTCTTGCGGACGCGCTTGGCCACCTCGAGCGCTTGCTCACACGTGGTCTCGGGCAGGATCACGGCGAACTCCTCGCCCCCATAGCGCGCCACGACGTCGGTTTCGCGGGTCGACTCGCGGAGGATCTGTCCAACCGAGCGCAGGACCTGGTCGCCAAGCAGGTGGCCATGCGTGTCGTTAAAGCGCTTGAAATGATCGATGTCGATGAGCATCAAGGCCACGGTGTAGCCGAAGCGCGGAGCGCGGCGGAACTCGGCTTCGAGTTGGCGCTGGAAGTAGCGGCGGTTGTAGACACCCGTCAAGCCATCGGTGATGGCGAGCTGCTGGGAGGCCTGATAGAGTTGCGCGTTGCGAATGGCGACCGCCGCCTGGCTGGCGATGACCGTGAGCATGCGTTCGGTTTCGGAGGGGAAGGCGCCGAGGGTCCGCTTGGCGATCGCGATGACGCCCAGCGTCGTGCCTTCCGAGGTGATGGGCAAGGCGAGCAGGGCACGGTGCCCCAGGAGGGCCGGATAGGCGTCGGGATCCAGGGAGGCCATGTGAATCGGCTCGTTCTGCTCGGCGACACGTCCCAGCGGGCCTTCGCCCAACGGAATCGGGGGAATCCTCGGGGTCGAGGGCTCCGAGGAGGTGGCTTGCGCTTGAAGCGTCTGGGTTTCCTCGTCCTTGAGGAAGATCAGGCAATCGTCGCAGGCGACGACCTGGCGGATCTCCGTGCCGATCATGACCATGGTCTGCCGCAGATCGATCTGCGAACTGATGCGCTGGGCAATCTCGTGAAGGACTGACAACTCCTGGTGGGCCTGCGCGAGTTCATGCTGCTGCTGATGCATCTTGAGATAAAAGACGATGAGGCCGCCCGAAACCAGCAGCGGCACGAGCAACAGGCCAGCGCCAATGATGCCGTGCGTGTGGTAAAGCAAGACCATCAACGCGGCAAGCGGACCCAGCATCAGCGTGCTCAACAGTTCCCAGCGGTCGTCCTCCCAGAGGAGCCGGAAGACGGGGGCATTCTTGACGAGGGCGAGGTAGCCGTTGACGAGGGTCACGTTGGCGACCAGGTATGCCAGGGTCGCCGCGAAGAAGACCGGCAGGTCGGAAATGGTCAGGTTCTCGGTGGGATGAATCCCGGCGAGCGAGAAGACGGCGTAGCTCGCGGAGTAAGAAAGCGTGTACTGCCCGAAGTTGAAGGCCGCCAGCGACCAGTGTCGGCGATGCACCAGCACATGGGCGATGAGCGCCACTCCGAAGAGCAGGGCGACCGTTGCCGAGAGTCCGAGGATCAAGAGCGAGGCGAAGAAGATGGCGAAGCTGGTGGTCAGTCGCCCGCCTCGAGGCAAGGGCACGTCGACCAGCTCGGTGGCCACTCCCAGAACCAGCATGGCCCAGAAAACCCATCCGTCGAACGGGATCGGAGTGGTGGGCACGAGCCAGAGCCAAAAAGCCAGCAGGGTGCCGGCGAGGGTCACGGCGCGAAAGTAGACGTTGGAGAGGACGGCGCGGTGGGTCACGGGCCTCACAAGCATACGTCCCACGGGTCTATGGCCGAGGGACCAAATGGACGTCGAAGCTTTAGTATACCATCTCCGAGCCCAAACTCGCCCTCCATGACGGATTTCCTTTGACGATTCGGCCTCCCTTCGGTATCATGGCAGATCGCGAATCTGAAAACCCCGATCAATACCCCATCCGAGGAGATCAATTGAACGCCAACATCCGTAATGTCGCTATCATTGCCCACGTCGACCACGGTAAAACCACCCTGGTGGACGGCCTGCTTCGTCAGTCCGGCGTCTTCCGCGCCAACGAAGTCGTCTCCGAGCGAGTCATGGACTCGGGAGACATCGAGCGCGAGCGGGGCATCACCATCCTTGCCAAGAATACGGCCGTCGACTATGGGGGCTACAAGATCAATATCGTCGACACCCCCGGCCACGCCGACTTCGGCGGCGAGGTCGAGCGCGTCCTCGGAATGGTTGATGGCTGCTTGCTCATCGTGGACGCCTTCGAAGGCCCGATGCCGCAGACCCGCTTCGTGCTGCGCAAGGCGCTCGAGCAGGGCCTCAAGCCGATCGTCGTCATCAACAAGATCGACCGCCCGGGCGCGCGCCCCGCGGAAGTCGTCGATCTCGTCCTGGACCTCTTCATCGACCTCGGCGCCGACGATTCCCAGATCGAGTTCCCGGTCGTCTACGCGTCGGGCATCTCGGGCTTCGCGAAGAACCAGCTCGAAGACGAGTCCACCGACCTGCGTCCCCTCTACGAGGCCATCCTGACGCATGTGCCCGCGCCGCTTGGCGATCCTGAAAAGCCCCTGCAGCTTCAGGTCACGACCCTCGACTACTCCGAGTACCTGGGCCGC
>Ga0065704_10071270_pt1 | contig 12116 bp, 11 predicted proteins | sample SwiRhicommuniRL2_FD_59091 | JGI IMG/M metagenome (GOLD analysis project Ga0065704, IMG submission 59091) | Switchgrass rhizosphere bacterial communities from Rose Lake, Michigan, USA - RL2 v2 (version 2) | ecosystem: Host-associated > Plants > Roots > Rhizosphere > Soil | place: East Lansing, MI
CGGAAAACTCTCTTCAATATGAATTGAGTGTTGGTTCCGAAGCTGGAAAAACTGACATCGCAAAATATATTGTGACTACAAAAAGCTGGTATCTGGATAAAATGGATTTACCCTCCAAAATATTCTGGAGCGTAAAATCAATTGATGCTGCAAAAAAATATTCGGATAAATCCCATGAAAAAGAATTGGCGGTTCTAGGCGTTGCTGATGTTAAAAAGACAACAGTTTCTATCTATCCAAATCCAGTAAAAGATGTCTTGAATGTAAAATCTAAAAGTAAAATCAAAACGCATAAAGTTTACGATCTTGCAGGACAAAGTTTGAATACAGAATTGACATCAGATTCTACAATTGATTTCTCTCGTTTGGAGAAAGGTGTTTATGTTGTAGAAATCCAATTGGGAAATGGTAAGAAAACTACTCGGAAAGTGATTAAAAACTAATAACCAAACTTTCATATCCATATCTACATTTTAAAAAGAAAAGCCCATTCAGATTTTGAATGGGTTTTTCGATTTTATTAAGTTCTTGTTTAAATAAAAAGATTATTGGAGAAAATTATTATTCTCGCAGGTTAGGCTAATTTCGCAGATATATTTTTGATGTAAAATCCGCGTAATCTGCCAAATCTGCGAGATTTTAATAATCAAAGTTTTAATTGTTGAAAAGAAATACAAATCCTCAACATAGCCCTGATGGGAACGGCATCCTTTTTTGTTATTGCGATTGCTGAAATGCTCAATGGATTGCTTCACGTTGTTCGCAATGACAAAAAAGATATAGTGGACAGCAGGTTGAAATGTTCTACCGAAGCCACCAGCTTGTTGCTCCTAAAAATTACAAAAAGCTTCCATCAAATGAGAAAGGTAAAAGGTCTCTGATAGATTTTGTCTTGATGATCTCTCCGTTTGGTGCTGCAAAATATATTTCGATTTGTTCTTTCTGCTTGGCCTCATATTCCAGAATTGACTGTCTGCAGCTGCCACAAGGCGGAATTGGAACAGAACTCAAAGCATCTTCCGGCCCGCCAATCACAAATATCTTTTTGATTTTTACACCGGGATAATTGGCAGATGTCCAAAAAATGGTCGTTCTCTCTGCACACAATCCGGAAGGATAGGCGGCATTTTCCTGATTGCTTCCTGTGATTATCTCTCCGTTTTCTAGAAGCAGCGCGCATCCGACAAAGAAATGGGAGTAAGGTGCGTAGGCTTGTTCTCGAATGGTTTTAGCTTTATCAAATAGTGTTTTTTCTATATCGTTGAGTTCTTCGTAACTCGGGATGACTTCAAAGTTGATCTTTATCTCTTTTTCCATTTTAAAAAATGCAGGGAGGTAAAAATACAAGTTTTGTGGAAATAAATTAACATTTATTGAAAAAAAACATCTAATAGATATGTTACGACCGTTTTTAGCACTTACTTTTCTGTTTATCATTGGATTGGCGGAAGCTCAGGACAAGATATTTTGGAACGAATATCGAAAGTTGGTGTGGACAGATTTTGAATCTCAAACAAAGCCAAATACTTCTCAGGCTGCAGCTACAACTTATTGTGGAATTTCTTATTTACTTAATAGTTCGACCAAAAAATTCACGAATAAACAAGTGAAAATTGAATCATTTTTTATTCCGTCCAAATCTTGGGCGCATCCGGAACATAAGACGGATAATGTATTGATGCACGAGCAAAGTCATTTTGATATTGCTGAATTGTTTGCACGACGATTTAGGAAAGTAATTAGTGATAAAACTTTGGATGTCAAATCTTTGCAGAAGTATTATGAAAGAATCTATGATGATTACAAAGATTATCAAAAGGATTATGAAACTGTGACCAATCACGGCAGAATACGCGATAAACAATATGAATACACTCAGAAAATCAATTCGGAAATAGAAAAACTCTCGGATTTTAAAATCTGAATTTTCGGTTTTCCTTTTTCTCAGACAATTTCTTTTTGTTGTCGATTCGTTTTTGGATTTGACCTTTTGACGGTTTTGTCGCAACACGTTTCTTTGGAATAAAGAGTGATTTTTCAACCAATTCCAGCATTTTCTCGGTCACAATCTTTTTATTCTGTAGCTGAGTTCTGCTTTCCGATGAGGTCATTTGCAGAAGACCTTCAGAATTGATTCTGTTCTTCAATTTTTCCGAGATTCTCAATTTTTCATCGAAAGAAAAAAACTGACTTTCCATAACATTCCAAATCGCTGTTACAGCTGTTTCCACCTTGTTCACGTTTTGTCCGCCAGCTCCGGAAGAGCGAGAAGTTTTGTAGCTGATTTCGGTAGAAAAATCCTGCATTTTTAGTTTTTGATCAATTTATTTAATTCAAGACGATTCACTTTTCCGTTGGGCGTTCTCGGGATTTGTTCTACAAAAATAATTTCTTTTGGCTTATGAAACGATTTTTCGAATTTAATGCTAAGAATTTCATCTTTCAGATTTTCCAGCTCGGAATCTAAAACATCTAACCTTGAACCTTGAACCTTGAACCTTGAATCTTCAATAACCAAAACCAATTTTTGTCCCAGTTTTTCATCTTCAATTCCAAGGAAAATGACTTCATTTGAGATTTTTTTTTTAACCAATTTTTCTAATTCCTCAGGAAAGATCTTAGCACCTCCCGAATTGATCACATTATCAATTCTTCCCAGAAATCTGAATTGTTTTTTATCATTAATTTCAACCAGATCATTCGTCTGCAAAATCTCTGAATTCAATTTTGGAGCAAATATTTTCAGACAACCTCTTTCATCCAAAGAAATATCAACACCATCAAAAACAGTAAACCAATCTTCCGGATTTGGGAAAGTTTGCTTCAAGGCGATGTGAGAAAGGGTTTCGCTCATTCCATAAGTTTCGAATATTTTGGTTTGAGGGTTTGAAGGTCTAAGAGACTGAGTGATTTTCTCTTTTAAAGTTTCTGAGACAGAAGCTCCTCCAATAATCAGATTTTTTATTAACTGAATTTTGTCTAATGAATTCTCAACCTGCAAAGGTGTCATTGCGCAGAAATCAATTTCTTCATTGACATTTTCCAATGGATTGAGAGAAGTAGTAGCAATTTTCAGTTTTAATTTTCTTAAAATACTTCTTACAACCATCATTTTTCCGGAGATATATTCGATCGGAAGACAAAGTAAGGCTAAATCGCCTTCTTTTAATCCTAAAAAATCACAAGTCATTTCCGCCGAATTCAACATTTTTGATTTTTGTATATCAAAAATTTTCGGAAGTCCGGTAGAACCAGAACTCTGGATTTTCACCGTTTTTGACTCCGAAAACCATTCTGTTATAAAGTATAAAACTTTGGTTTCAAATTCATTAGATGATGATTGGTTGATGTTGTATGCTTTGGAAAGGTCGATTAACATTAGGTTGAGCGAAAAATTATTTTATAAAATTATGCAATTTTTTTTACAAATAATTTGGAAGTTAAAAAAAAAGCCCTAAATTTGCACCACAATAAACGACAGACCCATGGTGTAACGGTAGCACTTCGGTTTTTGGTACCGCCTGTCGGGGTTCGAATCCCTGTGGGTCTACAAAGTTTAGCTTTGAACGCTCTGAAAATCCAGAGCGTTTTTTGTTTTTAATCACTCGTTCTACTAACAATTTTGCAAGTTCTTTGATGTGGAAATCTTCTTGTATAGCTTTGTCCAAAGGCTTACAATATAAATTACGAGATAATATCATCGGTTTTAATCATTATTCATTCGTAGTAATTAATATTTGATAGCTAAAATGATATTCCTAACCAAGGCAGAAAATAAATGCTTGAACAGATTGAATTTTATTTTTGCGTATCTCCAAATATAAAAATCCATTATTCCAAAAACAAAAAAACTCCGCCAGAAGCAGAGTTTTAAATTTATATTTCGAATGATTTACATTCTGTTCACTACATTAATTCCAAGAAGAGAAAGCCCTTCCTTGATCGTTTTTCCAGCCAGATCAGAGATCTGAAGACGGAATTGTTTCGCATTCTCATCATCTTGATTTAGGATTGGGTTGTTCTGATAGAAAGAATTATAAGCTTTTACCAATTCATAAACATAGTTCGCAACAAGAGCAGGACTCAGAGATTCCGAAGCTTTTGCAACTACATCTTTGAATTCCGAAAGAAGCATTATCAAATCTTTTTCTCCAACATTTGGAAGGTAAGCATCAGAAAGTCCCTTCTTAGAATAATTCGCCTTATCCAAAAGCGATTGGATTCTCGCATAAGTATATTGAATAAACGGACCTGTATTTCCATTAAAATCAATACTTTCCGCAGGATTGAAAAGCATTTTCTTTTTCGGGTCAACCTTCAAGATGAAATATTTCAAAGCGCCTAGTCCAACTATTTCGTAAGATTTCTCTTTCTCTTCATCAGAAAGATGTTCCAATTTTCCTAATTCCTGAGATTTTTCTTTTGCAGTCAGATACATTTCCTGAACAAGGTCATCGGCGTCAACCACAGTTCCTTCACGGGATTTCATTTTTCCTTCTGGTAATTCAACCATTCCGTAAGACAAATGATAAAGATGGTCTGCCCAATTATAACCCAGTTTTTTCAAGATTTTGAACAAAACTTGGAAGTGATAATCCTGCTCGTTTCCAACGGTATAAATCAATCTTTGGATGTCGTTATCCTTGAAACGTTCCACAGCAGTTCCCAAATCCTGAGTCATATAAACCGAAGTTCCGTCTGAACGTAACAATAGTTTTTGGTCAAGACCTTCGTCTGTCAGGTCGCACCAAACAGAACCGTCTTCTTTTTTGTAAAGAACGCCATTATCCAAACCTTGCTGAATCAAATCTTTACCCAAAAGATAAGTATTACTCTCATACTGAACTTGGTCAAAATTAACGCCCAATCTCGCATAAGTCTGATTGAATCCTGCATAAACCCAAGAATTCATCATTTCCCAAAGTTTGCGAACGTCAGCATCATTTTGTTCCCATTTCAAAAGCATTTCCTGAGCTTCGATGATAGAAGGCGCTTGCTTTTTCGCTGTTTCCTCATCTATTCCGTCAGCAACTTGTGCTTTGATTTCGGATTTATATAATTTATCGAATTCCACATAATAGTTTCCGACCAATTTATCACCTTTCAAACCTGTAGATTCAGGAGTTTCTCCATTCCCGAATTTTTCCCAGGCCAACATCGATTTGCAGATGTGGATTCCACGGTCGTTGATGATTTGTGTTTTGATAACATTATAACCGTCTGCTTTCAGGATTTCAGCTACAGAAAAACCGAGAAGATTATTTCTGATGTGTCCCAAATGGAGTGGTTTGTTGGTATTTGGCGAAGAATATTCCACCATTACCGTTTCGTTTTTGGAAGGTATGGAACCGAAGTTCTTTTCCGTCTCAGAAAATTCTTGTAAGAATGCAGCATCTTTAACTTTCAAGTTAAGGAAACCTTTCACGATTCCGAAGTTTTCTATGAAATCGATTTGATTTTTGATTTCTTCACCAAGTTCATTTCCAAGAACATCCGGACTTTTCTTCGCCAGCTTTACCAACGGAAAAATCACGATAGTGAAGTCGCCTTCAAACTCGGTTTTGTTCTTCTGGACTTCCAGCGTCACATTCTCGATGCCGTATAATTTGGAAACGATTTCCGATATTTTAGATTGTATATGTTGTTTGATAGTCATTGTAAAATATTGAGTTGCAAATTTAAAAATTTAAAATAGGTTTTTCACGCAAAGTCACAATTATAATTTGGGCAGCTTAATCCGCCTTCCACTCCCAATCTTTTTTGCAGACGTTTCTGGTTTAAATAGAACTTGAAGTCTACACAAAAAAGGATTTCCGTTCAAGTCGGGCTGCGAGCAATTCACTGTTTCAAAATAGTGTTGTCATATTACAGATTTAGTTTAATTTAATTTCTTAAATCTGCAAAATCAGCACAATCTGCGAGAGACTTTAATTATTAATTAGTCAAAGCCAAAGCTCTCCTCTTGCTCAATCTCAAGAACCTGATAACCAAAAGAACCGCAGAAATCGTCAATCCAATCCCCAGCGCAATCCACATCCCAAAAGCACCCATTTTCATCGTCACACAAAGGAAAAAACCAACCGGAATCGTGAAAACCCAATAAGCAATAAAAGTAATAATACTAGGGATTTTCACATCCTGGATTCCTCTTAGACAACCTAAGGCTGTAACCTGAATTCCGTCTGATAATTGGAAAAGCGCCGCAATAATCATTAGTTTCGAAGCCAAATTGATAACCAAGACATCGCTTTCTTTGGTGAAAAAATGTGGCAGAACATTTCTAAAGAGAATGAACATTAATCCACAGAATCCCATATAGATCAAAGTTAATTTGAAATTATTGATCCCGATTTTTCTCAAACCTGCATAATCTCCAACACCCATTTTGTTTCCAATCATTACCGTAGAAGCTACACTGAAACCAATACAAAGATTGAATGTGAATGAAGCCATAGACAACGCGATCTGATGAGAAGCAATATCAGTCGAACTTATCAATCCACAGATGAAAGCCGCCGCCGCAAAAGCTGTAACCTCGAAGAACATTTGCAAAGCCGTAGGAAGTCCAAGTTTGAACATTTTGCTGAACATCTCTTTTGCAAACAAATTGATTTTCAGGGAAAATTCTTTGATGTAACGTCTCGTTTTCGGTTCTTTTACTAAAACGTAATAAAGGAAAACCACCATGAAAATTCTCGCTAATAAAGTGGCTAAAGCCGAGCCTTGAACACCCATTGCAGGCAATCCGAAAAGCCCTTTGATGAAAACGTAATTCAAAGCAATATTAATGATGTTTGCAATAATCGTAGCTTTCGTTACACCAATTGTAAATGATAATCCTTCCGAAACTTCTCTCAAAGTCTGGAACATCATAAACGGAATCATCGTGAATGCCATTATACTCAAGAAACTAATTGTGTTCGGGATAATTTCTTTTGGCTGGTCAAGATGATATATCAATGGAAGTGCGGATAACAAAATTATCATCAGCAAAATCCCGATTCCCAGATTGATCACAAACCCGTGTCTGAAAACCGAATTGATTGTGTCGTGTTTCCCTTGAGAATTAGCTTCAGAAACCAAAGGCGGAATCGCAAAGGAAAATCCCAAAGCCAATACGAAAATCGAGAAAAATAAAGCGTTTCCAAGGGAAACAGAAGCCAAAGCCTGCGCTCCCAAAAGTTTTCCAACGATGATGTTATCGAACAGGTTCACAGATACTTGTCCAACCTGTGTTAGCATTACAGGAAGTGCTAACTTCAGTCCTTCCTGTGTATATTGTTTATTTAAAAAGTTCATTTTGTTTCATATATTTTTATTAAAAGACAAATCATAATTGATAAATCTTCATTTTTATTCAAAAAAAAAACCGCAGAAGAAACTGCGGTTAAATATAATATTTAATTAAGTTTACTTCTTTACAAAATTCGAGACGTCGTCAGCAGTCACAGGGTCAGCACCCAAAATGATCAATCTTTCCACAACGTTTCTAAGTTCTCTGATGTTACCAGTCCAGTCATATTGCTGTAAAGCTTTAATGGATTTTTCATCAAATTTCTTTGGAGCAGAACCATTTTCAGAAGCGATTAACTGCGTGAAATACTCTACCAGCAAAGGAATGTCTTCAACCCTGTCATTCAAAGACGGAACATTGATCTCAATAACAGAAAGCCTGTGGAACAGATCTTCCCTGAATTTTCCAGCTTCGATTTCTTTGGTCAGATTCTTATTGGTTGCAGCAATGACGCGGACGTCCACTTTGATCTCCTTATCACTTCCGACGGGGGAAACTTTGCTTTCCTGCAAAGCTCTCAACACTTTTGCCTGAGCTACTAGGCTCATATCTCCAATCTCATCCAAGAAAATAGTTCCGCCAGTTGCCTGCTCGAATTTTCCTGATTTATCTTTGATTGCTCCAGTAAAAGAACCTTTCACGTGACCGAATAATTCACTTTCAATCAATTCTGAAGGAATCGCGGCGCAATTCACTTCTACCATTGGCCCGCGGGAACGCTCACTTTGCGAATGGATAGCGTGTGCTACCAATTCTTTACCAGCTCCGTTTGGTCCGGTAATCATTACTCTTGCATCGGAAGGTGCAACTTTGTCGATGATCTCCTGTATTCTTTTAAGCGCAGGCGATTGCCCGATCATCTGATATTTTTTATTCACTTTTTTCTTAAGCTGAGAGTTTTCCTGCTTAAGATGAGAATTGACTTTTTGAAGATTGCCTTTGTCAAGCGCATTTTTCACACTTGTTATCAATCGGTTGATGTCGATAGGCTTGGAAATGAAATCGTATGCACCTTCTTTCAAACAGCTGACGGCAGTATCAATATCTGCGTGACCGGAAATCATCACAAATGTGGTGTCGGGTTTCAGTTGAAGGCTTTGTTTCAGAAGTTCGGTTCCGGAAATTTTTGGCATTTTGATATCAGAGATCACCAGAGCAAAGTCTTCTTTCTCTATGAATTTGAATCCCTCAAAACCATCTTCGGCTATTTCGAATTGGTAATCAGGCAGTTCGTCTGATAAAATGCTGTGTAGAACTCCGGATATTGCTTTTTCGTCTTCTACTATTAAGATTTTTTGCATAGCGACAAATATAGTGATTTTTGATTTCGTAAAACGAATTAATTACGATTGATTATTTCAAAATTTGAAAATCTTCATATCAAATTGTCTGCCGAATTTTTTTGAACAATGTTTCAATCCTGGGTGCAATAGCGATAGTAACGGTTATCCTTTTGTTTTTTATTGGATCTGGCAAAGGCAAAAAACAAAAGATAATAGTGGATAGCGCGACCTAAGTTGTGGCAAATGCGTAGGCGAGGGGATTGCCAAAATAGTATTCAAATCTTAAAAAATTAAGAAATTGAAAATCAAATTTACCTTAATCAACTATAATTTTCTTTGTAATCTTCTGACCTTCTATTTTGAAAGTTCCAAGATAGACGCCTTTTGGAAGTTTGGAAATATCAATCCTTATTTGATTCTCGGTTTGACTGACGGTTTTTCCTTCCGGACTTGTAATCGTAAAGCTAAACTTCTGATCTTTGCTATTTGAGAATTCTAATTGAATGTAATCTTTTGCAGGATTTGGAGAAATTGTGAAACCTGTCAAAGCTTCTTTTGCTGTGTCTAAGCTTAACATTTGACTTGCAATTGCAAAATGTTGGACAGCTCCAGTCGTAGCCTTCGCAATATTGTAAATATAAAGTGGGTCTAGGTTGGAATATTTGTCATTAACTGTGTGTGCATAAGGTGTTTCATTGTACTCGAACAAGCCCGTGATGATTTCTCCATTCGCCTGAAAGGGCATGTAATCTGAGGCATAAGCGTAGCTGAGATTTGTTTTCAAAGGAGAATAGAGCGTCACACAATTTATCAATTGTTGTGTGAAAGTATTGGAAGCGGAGTTATTGGAGCTTGGGCTGGTATTTTCGTCCCTTTCGCAAGTGATCGTATCGTTGGTTTGACCTTTGATTCCGCCGACTTCATCGATATTTAGAACCAGACGGATGCTCATTTTTGGAGAAGTTGCGTTGACAACACTATTCACATAATGCTGAGAACCAAGCAAACCTTGTTCTTCGCCAGAGAAATTGATAAATTTTATCGAATATTCTGTAGGAACGTTTTTGAGAAGTCTCGCTAATTCCAGAATTACGGAAACACCGCTTCCATTATCATTAGTTCCTGTTCCGGTAATTGTGTCGTAATGTCCACAGACAATGACGTATATGTTGGGATATTTGGTCCCTGTTTTCGTAACAATGATGTTGGACGTTGATTGTCCGCTGTAAGTAAAGGTGTCTTTTGTGATTTCAGCTTCCGAATATCCGAAGGAAAGATATTTATTTCTCAGCCAGGTGTAAGCATTGTTGTTTGCCGTAGAACCTGTTGTTTTTACGCCCAAAGCTTCGAATTCCTGCAAATAGGTGTTGATATTGGTCTGGGAAACCATATTGCTGACATTCGCATAATCTTGATTGAATGTTTGGGAATTTGCAAAAAATCCTAAAAATAAGACCAAAAATAATAAGTTTCTCATCTTCATAGATAATAATTTTGCAAATATAATTAAAAAGGAGAAGACTTTTTGAATGCCTTCTCCTTTTCGTGAAAAACTATTACTAACTTAAAAACTAATTCGTTGCTTTTCTGACTTCTGCTTTTACATCTTCAGCTGCATCCTTGGTTTTTTCCCAAGCGTCAGACGCTGTGTCTTTTGTGCTTTCCCAAGCTTTGTCCGCAAAGTCCTTTGTGTCTTCCCAAGCTTCTGCGGCGCTTGATTTTAGATTTTCGAAGAAGCCTTCTCTTGTTGGCTCTTCATTTTTTCTTTTTTGTTCATCAATATAATTTCGAGCTCTGTCTGCATATTCATTCACTTTGTTTTTAGCTCTGTCAGCTGCATTTTCTAATGAATTTTCAGTTTTGTTGACAGCTCTTTCTGCATCATTGTAATTTTGGTCTTGCGTACTCATAATATTTTGTTTTTAGTGATTAATATTGAAAAATTTGATTTGATGTTATTCTATTATCCAATTAGAATGCCGAGAAATCTTAATGAACGTTAATGTTTTGTTTTGAATTTATAATGTTTCCTAAATTGACATCAAAATTAAAAGCAATGGAAAAAATTAGATGTGCGTGGTGCGGAACAGATGAGCTTTATCAAAAATACCACGACGAAGAATGGGGAAGATTGGTAACGGATGATGCAACAATGTTTGAGTTTCTGATTCTCGAAAGCTTCCAAGCAGGATTAAGTTGGATCACGATTCTGAGAAAAAGAGAAACTTTCAGAAGGGCTTTTGATAATTTCGATTATAAAAAGATTGCAAAATATGATGAAGATAAAATCGAAGAATTGATGCAAGACACAGGAATCGTAAGAAACCGATTAAAAGTAAATGCATCCATTTCCAATGCGCAAAAGTTTATGGAGCTTCAGAAAGAGTTTGGAAGTTTTTATAATTACATCTCAACATTCACAGGTGGAAACCGAATTGTTAACACTTGGAAAGTTCATACGGAAGCACCAGCTACGACAGAATTGTCTGATGCCATTAGCAAAGATTTGAAGAAAAGAGGATTCAAATTTCTGGGTTCAACAGTTATCTATTCTCACCTGCAGGCAACGGGAATTGTAGATGACCATATTGAAAGTTGTTTTGTACGGAATACAATTTAACAATGAAAAAAAATGTAACAATTTACCAATGTGTACTAATTGTTGGATTGGTAAATTGTTACATTTAAAAGATTGTGTCTACTTAATAATTCTGTCAAGAACCCATTCTATCATCATTTTCTCAGATGCGTGGTGGTCGCTTGCAAATTCGCCACGTCTTCTGTTGGCGATAACGCAGTTCACAGTAATTGCTTTGTGTCCTAAAAGCTTTGACAATCCATAGATCGCCGAAGTTTCCATCTCAAAGTTCGAAACACCAAGGTCATTCAAGGTTTCAAGGAATTTATCATCCAAAGCTTTCAATCTCAACTGGCGGCCTTGAGGTGCATAGAATCCAGGGAAGGTCGCCGTGTTTCCTCTGTATTTTGCATCCGCATAATAATCAGCAATATCTTCCGCCCAATCTGAGAAATACAGCATTGGCTTGATTTTCTCGTAAGGAAATTTTTCCAAGAAATTTTTACTGAATTCATTCTCAAATTTATAATCCTGATAAAAATGAAGAAGTCCGTCCAGTCCAACTACATTTTCTGTAACCAGCATATTGTTGACTTCGATGTCTGGATTCACACTTCCACAAGTTCCCATACGGAAAAGTTCCAGTGACCTATGCTCTTTTTTGAATTCCTTTTCCTTCAAATCGATGTTGACCAAAGCATCCAATTCGTTCATCACGATATCGATATTCTCTGTCCCGATTCCTGTTGACATTACCGTGATTCTCTCGCCACGCAAAGTTCCTGTATGAGTATAGAATTCTCTTTTGTTCTTTTTGATATCGATCGTATCAAAATATTTGGACACTTTCGGAACTCTGTCCGGGTCGCCTACAAGAAGTACTTTGTCTGCAAGGTCTTCCGGAAGAAGATTCAGGTGGTACACACTTCCGTCGTCATTAAGAACCAATTCGGAATCTGCT
>Ga0065704_10001676_pt1 | contig 12114 bp, 9 predicted proteins | sample SwiRhicommuniRL2_FD_59091 | JGI IMG/M metagenome (GOLD analysis project Ga0065704, IMG submission 59091) | Switchgrass rhizosphere bacterial communities from Rose Lake, Michigan, USA - RL2 v2 (version 2) | ecosystem: Host-associated > Plants > Roots > Rhizosphere > Soil | place: East Lansing, MI
GGCGGCTGCCCGTGGCGACGGTGGCCTCGACGGGCCCGACGACGCGACCGTGCGTGGCCGCGCCGACCTCCGTCAGGAACGCGGCCAGCCGTTCGCGGTCGCCGTCGCTCCAGAGGTCGAGCAGAGCGAGACCGACGAGTTCGTCGGGCTGGCGGCCGAACATGCGCTCGGCGGCCGGTGATGCGAAGCGCACCTGGCCGTCGACGTCGGCGATCATGATCACGTCGGACGCATTGCGGATCAGCGAGGCATAGCGTGCCTCGACGAGGCCCGCCGCGCGTCGCTCGCGCAGCAGCGCGTCGTCGCGCGAGATCACGCCCTGGCGCACCATCACGAGCGAGGTCAGCACGAAGATCACGACGGTCATCGCGTTGACCGGGCTCGTCGCGGTGCTGCTCTCGACGTAGACGAGCACCAGGAACGACACCATCATCGCCGCGTAGGGCAGTGCGCGGCTGAGCGAGGTGGTCGGGCGCGCCACCGCCGGCCCGGACCGCAACTGCTCCCGCGCGGCGGCCGCGAGCCAGACGTAGCACGACAGGTAGATCGCGTCGGAGACGGCCCCGGGCAGGTAGCTGCCCAGCACTTTCGACATCGCCCAGACGATGTCGGCCAGCGACATCGATGCGAACCCGAGCGTGAGCAGCACGACCACGCGTCGCGAGATCGGCGTCTGGCCCGAGTGCATCAGCAGCACGCCGCAGGCCAGCAACGTGATGCAGTTGAGCGCGATGTAGCCCTGCGCGAGCACGTACTTGAGCACGTCGGGCTCGTGCTGGGCCGCGGCCGTCGGCTCGATGATGCAGAACCAGAAGAACGCGCCGAAGCCAAGCGTCAGGATCGTCGCGTCGAGGCCGAGGCGCCCCCACTGCACGCGCACGGCGGAGGCCCGCACGAGCGTGAGCACCGCGCCGAACACGAGCGGATAGAAGCTGAAGAAGAAGACGTCGCCGATCGAGGGGAAGGGGTCGACGCCGAACAGCCAGTAGGTCGAGTGGCAGAGGTTGCCGGCGCTGTAGGCGGCCATGGCCGCAGTCAGCAGCCACCAGGTGCGGCGCGCATGACGGTTCGTGGCGCCACGGGCCGCGATCGCGGCCAGGACCGCGACGCCGATGCTCGCGACCGAATCGGAAAAGAGGTTGACGACGTCCACGACCGGACCGCCGCCACGGCTGTTGGTCAGCAGGATCAACACCATGGCCGCGGCCACGTAGCCGAACAGCGCGCAGGTCATCACGCCGGTCCGGCCTGCGCCGAATGCTTCCCGCACGTTCGATCCCTGGCGTGTCGCGCTCTGCCCTGGCGTCATTGCTTGGCGCGCGCCTCCCCTCGCGACTGCCGGATTCCGACAGGCGTATGAAGCCGCAACGGGCCGCGCGCATCTGTGACGGGGGTCGGAAAACCGCGCACTTGGGGATCGCGCGCTGCCCGATCGGCCCATCCTCGGGTGCGGTCCCGCTGTCGGCCCCGGCACGTCGGGAGCCGCCACGCTGTCTGATGTACGCGAAGCGGGCCTTGGGGTATCCCTCCCGCTCACGTCACGGAGGACCCGCAGTGTTCGAGACCCTCAAGGACAAGAGCAGGCTCTCTGCGGAGCTTGATGCAGCGCAGCAGACGATCGAGACCCAGACGCAGGAGATCGCAAAACTGCGCGAGGCCGTGCGCGTGCGCAGCGAGTGCATGAAGGAGCTTTGCCGTTGCCTGACCGAGGCCACGCCCTTCATCGATCCGATCATGATCGGCCCGCTCACGACGAGCGGCGAGGCGCTGCGCTCGCGACTGCTGGATCGCATCAACGCAGCGCTGGTCTGGGCCGGGCACAAACCGCCGCCCCAGCCGTGACCGCGACCGACCTCGCGCCCACGAGACGCTGACGCAAGACGGGCGGCCGTCAGGGCCGCCCGTGGTCTGCTGCGCGCGGGCCCGTGACCCTCAACGCGACGAAGCGCTCCCGTGCTCGCTGATGACGATTTCGACGCGGCGGTTCTGCTGGCGACCGGCCTCGGTGTTGTTCGAGGCGACCGGTGCGCTCTCACCCATCCCGGACGCCGTGATCCGCGACGCCGGCACGCCCTGACGGACCAGGTACGCCCGCACCGCATCGGCCCGGCTTTGCGACAGGTGCCGGTTGTAGTCCTCGCCGCCGACGCTGTCGGTGTGGCCTTCGACCAGCGCCGTGCGCTGCGGGTACTTGTCCAGGAAGTCCACCAGCCGGTCGAGGTCGAGCACGGCGCCGGGCTTGAGTTCGGCCCTGCCGGTCTCGAACAGCACGTCGCCGAGCGTCAGCACGAGGCCACGCTCCGTTTCCTGTGCGTGCAGCGCCGCGATTTCCTGCTGCAGTTGCACGGCCTGTTGCTGTGCCGAGGCGGCGGCCATCCGGGCCGCGTCCGCTTCCATGCGCGCCGATTCGGCCTCGCGCGTGCGGGCCTGCAGCCGCGCCTGTTCACGCTCGTCGACGAGCGCCTGGCGTTCCTGCTCGGCGAGCCGCGCCTCGCCGACGGCGCGCGCGATCTCGATCTCACGCTGGGCAAGGTAGACGCGATGCGCAGTCAGTGCCGCGTCGGCGTCCTGTTCGGCAAGCTGGACGGCGGCCTCGGCCTCCGTCAGTTCCTGGGCCACCAGCGGGGCGAGTGCCGCATCGGCCTGCAGTTGCGACAGTTCGGCACGCGTGGCCGCGACTTCGTTCGGCGTTTCGGGCGTCTGCGCACACGCCGCCAGCAACGCGGCGCCGCAGCCTGCAATCGTTGCAGCGCGCAGCTGAGCGCGCCAGGGAATGCGGGTCGTGCCGTTCATCGCGTGCCTCCCGTGTTGCGATCGAGCTCCTCGACCAGGGCGCGCGTCGAGGCGCGGATTTCGTCGTTGGCTGCCTTTGCCTTCACGGCGGCGGTGCGCGCGGAGGCGAGTTCGGCATCGACCCTGGCTTCCTCGGCGTAACGCAGCGCCTCGTCCATGTCGCGGCCATTGACCGCCGTGTTGGCGGCGGCCAGCTTGCTACGGGCCTGGCTGAGCTCTGCCGAGGCGTGCTGGGCGGCTTGTGCCCGCTCGGCTTCCTCGATCGCCTGTTGGGCAGCCGTGATCTGTGCGGTGGGGGGAGTCGACGCGCACGCGGCCGCACACGCCACCGCGAGTATTGCCGCGCACCGCAGCGCGCCGCGCGGCGCGGTCAAGGCGACCGCACGTCTCAACGCCATCGTGTCCATGCTCACCTCGCTTCGCCGCACTCGCGTGCACTGCATCGGGAGGCCGAATATGCGTGAAGCCCGCGACAGGCGTTATCCGCCCTGCGCGTGCACACGAGTCTGCATTGCCCTACGTGACGGTGATGCACGCCCGCCGGCGCGTCGGCCATGCGTCCACGGCCCGATCGCTTCGTCGCCAACGATTCGTGGGCAACGACAGGACACACGACGATACCGGCATGCTCGCTCGGCCGCGGCAGTCAGTCCACGCGGCAAGACAATGCTGCGGCTCGCTGCCTGAGTAGGATTGATCCGCGTCGTTTTGCGTTGCTTGTCTGGAAGATTCCGGCAGTCGATTCGCGGATCGTGATCGGCATCGCGCACTTCCACCGCGAGCGAGACGGAGCTTCCCTATGCTGTACAGCAGACTGTTGATCGCCGCCGCGACGCTGGGCCTCGCGCTCGGCACGGCGGGTTGCGGCCGCAAGGCCACTGACGAAAACGCCACGGGCACCACCGACACGACCACGACGGACACGACCGGAACGACCGGCACGGACACGACCGGCGCGCCGAACTACGGCTCGACCGACACGACGACACCCTCGGCCACGCCGCCGGCCGATACGACGATGCCTCCGGGCACGACGACACCACCGGATGCGACCACCACCCCGAGCGATCAGTCGACGATGCCGCCCGCTGACCAGCCGCCACCTGCGGGCGGCACCGATCAGGACATGGGCACGACCGGCACGACCGATCAGGACACGACTGACGGCACTGGCACGACCGACGAGGACCAGGGCGCAGCGGTCGACGAAGAACCCCCCACCGGCTCGAACTGAGCCGCGCGGCATCGCAACTTCCGTCGAGTGACGGGGGCGTCGGGCTTCGGCCCGGCGTCCCCGGCGCTACGGTCGGTGCACCTGACCGCCGAGGCGCCAGAGTTCTGCCACACGCGCGACGACCGCCGCGTGCGCCGATACCCGTCGCTCGAATTGCGAGCCCGCGAACGCGGGCGTTTCCACGACGATGACGGTGGCGCCCGCCGGGCCTGGTTGCCGTCTGCCGTCGACGAACACCTCGGTCGCCGCGAGCAGTTCGTCGACCGAGCCGTCGCGGATCGCGGCGCCCTTGTCGTCGCGGCTGATCACGCCGTCGACGATCGTCTCGCCGAAGCGCGTCTGCCCGGACGCGCGCAACGGAATGCCGGACGCCTGCAACAGACGGACGATCTCGGCGCCGACCGGATTGCCGTCCGCCTGCACGCCCTGCGAATAGATGTAACCGCCTTCGCGTGACAGCTCGTCCTCGTGCAGGTCGATGACCAGTTGCGGCGGATAGTCGCGGGCGGTGCGCAGCACGTACTGCGTGAGAGCAAGCGTCTCCGGGCCGGCGGCCGCGGCTTCACGCGGCCTCGTGCCCGTCTCGAGGTCCGGCAGCAGGTAACTCGAATCGCCNACGCTGTAACCACCTTTGCGCCAGTCCCGCTCGGCCGTGTTCGGGTAGCGCCAGTTGTGACGGTAGGCCTTAGGGTTGCAGAGCGGGATCACGACGATCGGCACCCCCTGGCGCGCGAGGTCCGCGAGGCTTGCCAGTTGTCGGGCGATGGCATTGGGGCCGGCCGGCTCTTCGCCGTGGATGCCCGACAGCACCCACAGTGCGCGGCCCTGGTGCGGCGTGCGCCAGGCGCGGATCCGCAACGTCGCATCGTCCGTGTACGCGTAGATCTCGTCTTCGCGCCAGCCCTGCTGCGTCGACAGCGCCTCGAACCGTTCCGTGAGCTGTGCGAGCGGCAGTCGTCCATCGGACATGGTGGCGACCACCGGCGCCGACGGCATTGTCGTCGCGGGGGCATCGGCGGGCGCGGCCAGCACCGGCGTCATCGACGTCGCCAGCAACAGCAGTGCATGGATCGCGTGGCGCATCGGTCGATCTCCTCCTGCGCGGCGCCGCACGCGCCTCAGGCGAGCGCAGGCCGGCGGCGTCGGGCGTACCAGTACACGGGCAGCGCGGTCGCGCCGAGCGCGATGGCCCACAGGAACGGCTCGCGTCCGACGCCTACGAACGCGAACACCGAATAGGCGGTGCCGAGCAGGCCCAGCACGAANACGCTGGACGGCAGCCCGCGTTCGCCGCGCCGCGTCAGCACGACGAGCGCGAACGCGCAGAAGAAATACAGCGGCAGGTTGGCGGCCGTGACGACCTGCGTCAGGAACGTGAAGCCGTCGACCAGCGACTTGCTGTAGTTCATCAGCACCATCGGTGTCGCGAGCAGTGCGGTGAACACGAGCCCCGCGGCCGGCGCACCGAACCGGTTGGTCCGGCCGAAGGCGGGCGGCAGGTAACCGTGACGGCCGAGCGAGGCCGTGAGCTCGCCAACGATCAGCGTCCAGCCGTTGAGCGCGCCGAGGCCGCTCACGACGACGAACACCGAGAGCCAGCGGCCACTGTCACCGCCCATGAGGTCGCCGAGCAGCTCTGCGAACGGCGCCGACGACTGCGCGAGCCGATCCTGCGGCAGCAACAGCAGCGCCATCGTCGAGACCACGATGTAGATCGCCGCGGTCAGCAGCGTTCCGACGAGCGTCGAGCGCGGGATGGTGCGTGCCGGATCGCGCACACGACCGGCGGGCACGGCGGCCGACTCGATGCCGAGCATTGCGAACAGCGCGATCGTCGAGGCGGCCATCAGCCCCGTGAGCGTGATCGGCGTCGACGGCGGGTGGCGCACGTAGGTCGCGGGCTCGCTCACGAGCAGCCACACGCCGAGCAGGATCAGGAACGCCATCGGCAGCAGCTTGAGCACGGTCGTGACGACCTGCACCGCGCCGCCGGTGCGCACGCCGAGCAGGTTGACGCCCACGAACAGCCAGATCAGCAGCACCGCCAGCAGCGCCGGCGACACGCCCTGCAGCGCAGGCACGACGTTGCCGAGGTAGCCGACGATGCCGATCGCGAGCGCCGCGTTGGTGACGAACACCGAGATCCAGTAGCACCAGATCGAGACGAAGGCCGCGAGGCTGCCGCTCGTGCGTTCGATGTAGACCTGCGGCCCGTCGGCCGTCGGGAACTGGCGCGCGAGCTGGGCGAACACGCGTGCGAGGAACGTCATGCCGACGACGGTGACACCCCAGCCGATCAGCGCGTTGAAGCCGTAGGGCGCGAGCGACGCCGGCAGCACGTAGATGCCGACGCCGATCGTGTTGCCGACCACCAGGGCCGTGCACATCCAGAACCCGAGTTCCTTGCCCTGCTGCTGCTGCATCTGACCTCGACGTCCCGGGGTGCGCCCGGCATGAATACGAAGCCGCGCAGTCAGCCGGATTTCGCGACCGGTTGCAATGCCTCGTCGAGTGCGTGGCGCAGCAGGTCGAGGGCCTCGTCGATCTCGTCGGTCGTCACGCAGAGCGGCGGCATGAACCGCAGGGTGCTGACGCCGCACGAGAGCAGCAGCAGGCCGTTGTGGTACGCGCGGGTCACGAGCCGGTCGATCAGTGCGCGCGCCGGCGTGCGCTCGGAATCAGTCTCGATCAGCTCCATGCCGATCATGAGGCCGCGGCCGCGCACCTCGCCGATGCACGGGTACTCGAGCTGCAGCGCGCGCAGCCGCGTCATGAAGTACTCGCCGACCTTCGCGGCATTGGCGGCGTACTGCGATTCGACGAGGTCCAGCGTCGCGATCGCCGCGGCGCAGCTCAGCGGGTTGCCGCCGTAGGTGTTGCCGTGCGCGCCACGCGCCCACTTTTCCATGATGCGCTTCTTCGCCATGAATGCACCGATCGGCATTCCCGAGCCGAGACCCTTGGCGCTCGTGAGGATGTCGGGCTGCACGCCCCAGTGCTCGCACGCGAACATCTTGCCGGTGCGGCCGACGCCCGACTGCACCTCGTCGAAGATCAGCAGGATGCCGTGCTCGTCGCAGATCGCGCGCAACCCGCCGAGGAAGCCGTCCGGCGGCACGAGGTAGCCGCCTTCGCCCTGCACCGGCTCGACGAGGATCGCGGCCACTTCCGACGGCGGCACGTTGCGCTCGAACAGCATGCGGATGTAGTCGAGCACGGCCTTGCCCTGGTCCTTGCCGGCAAAGAGCGGCCGGTACGTGTTGGGGTAGGGCACGTGCGTCACGCCGGGCATCGTCGGCGCGAAGCCCTTCTGTTGCGTGTACTTGCTCGAGGTGAACGACAGCGAACCCATCGTGCGGCCGTGGAAGCTGCCGAGGAAGCCGATGTAGCGCGGCCGGCCGGTGACGTAGCGGGCGAGCTTGATCGCGCCCTCGACCGACTCCGTGCCCGACTGGCACAGGAAGCTCATCACCGGTTCGCCGAGCGGCGTGTGCTTCGCGAGCCTCTCGGTCAGCGCGGTCATGTTCTCGTGCCAGTAGTCGCTCGAGATGTGCAGGAACTTGTCGGCCGCGGCCTTGACGGCTTCGACCACCTTCGGGTGTGCGTGGCCCGTCGAGCAGACCGCGATGCCCGACATGAAGTCGAGGAAGCGATTGCCGTCGACGTCCCAGACCTCGGTGCCGCGGCCGTGCGACATCACGAACGGGTAGTCGCGCGGGTACGACGGGGAGGACACCGGCTTGTCGCGCTCCAGCATCGCGCGTGCGTTGGGGCCGGGCAGTTCCGTCTTGATGTGCGGGTTGGACGTCTTGCGTGTCGTTGCGGGCGTCGCAGCTGTCTGCATGGTCATGGCTCCACCACCGTACGTGACTGCTCGCGCAGGTATTGCGCGAGGTAATAAAACGAGGCGATCGCCTTGCCGGTCGAGCCCGAGCCCTTCCAGCCGCCGAACGGCTGGTAGCCGGGCCAGGCGCCGGTCGTCGCGCCCTGGCGGCGATTCGCGTAGGTGACGCCGGCCTCGATGTGTTCCTGGAACCAGGGCACCTCGTCCGCGCCGCCGTAGAAACCTGCCGTGAGGCCGAGGGTCGTGTCGTTGGCGAGGCTCATGGCCTCGTCGCGCCCGGCGACCCGATGCAGCATCAGCACCGGCACGAACATCTCGTGCTGCCACAGCGGATGCTCGAGCGGTGCCTCGTACAGCACCGGACGGACATACGGGCCGCGTGCGGGGTCGACGTCCGGCGGCAGCGTGCCTGCGGCCCGGCGCGTGCCGCCGCGCTCGAGTTCGCCGACGTATCGTGCGTGACTCGCGGCCGCGCGCTCGTGGATCACGGGGCCGAGCCAGGTGTCGCGACGCGACGGGTCGCCGAGGCGGAGCGCCTCGACCTGCGCGCGCAAGCGTTCGATCAATGCGTCGGCGACGCCGCGCTCGACGTAGAGCCGCGACAGCGCCGAGCACTTCTGGCCGCCCATGCCGTAAGCAGAACGCACGATGCCCGCCGCGGCGTCATCGAGGTTCGCGCGTGCGGTGACGATGCACGGGTTCTTGCCCCCCATTTCCGCGATGCAGGGCCGCGGCCACGGACCGGTCGCCATCTTCTGCACCAGTTGCCGCCCGATTGCGACCGAGCCCGTGAACGTGAGTCCGGCGGTGGCCGGGTGGGTCACGAGCGCTTCGCCGACGTCGCTGCCCGAGCCCGAGAGGTAATTGAACACACCGGGCGGCAGCCCCGCGTCGCGGACGCAGTCTGCCAGCAAGCGACCGGCCCAGGGCGTGTCGGTCGAACCCTTGACGACGACCGTATTGCCGGTGACCAGTGCCGCGGCGACCGGCCCGCCCGCGAGCGCGAGCGGAAAGTTGAACGGCGCGATGACGACCCACGGCCCGTACGGCCGCATCACGCTGCGGTTGCGGGACACCACGGCCGGCAGCGGATCGTCCGGCAACGCGCGTTCGTACCCCGCGTGCCGTTCGAAATCGTCGGCGTAGTGCCGGAAAAAATCGACCGTCTCCTGCGCCTCGCCGAGCGCCTCCATGCGGTTCTTGCCGACCTCGAGCGTGAGCGCGGCGGCGATTTCGTAGACACGCGCCTCCATCACGTCGGCGACGCGACGCAACAGCGCGATGCGTTCGGCGACCGGGGTGTGGCGCCAGCCTGCATACGCTTTCTGCGCCGCGGTCATCGCCAGCTCCGCGTGGCCGGGGCTGGCGAGCGCGAACTCGCCGAGCGTGAGGTCGCAATCGATCGGGCTCACGCGGGTCGCGTGGTGGCCGGCCTGCAGGTCGACGCCGTCGATGTGCAACTCGTGGCGCCCGCCGAGCCGCGCACGCACCTGGTCCATCGCCGCCTCGAAGCGCTCGTGCATTTCGACGGGCGGATCGAACATGGTCGCGTAGGTGAGCCGGAAAGCCATCGCGTTCAGTCCCCGAAATGGCGCGCCAGCAGGCGGTCGAGCAGCGCGAGTGCCCGTTCGAGGTCCGGCTCTTCGATGACCAGCGGTGGCGCGATCAGCAGCAGGTTGCCGCGCGAGCCGAACGCGACGCCGGCGTCGAGCGCTTCCTGCAGCAGCGCTGCGAGCGCGGGTGGCGTCTGTGGCCACGGTGCCAGCGGTTCTCGCGTCGCACGGTCGCGCACGAACTCGAGCACGGCGAACAGTCCGTGACCGCCGCGCACGTCGCCGATCGCGCGATGCCGTGTCGCCAACGCCTGCAGGCGCTCGAACAGATCGGCGCCGAGACGACGCGAGCGTTCGATCAGCCCGTCGTCACGATAAGCGTCGAGCGCGGCGAGACCCGCGGCACAGCAGAGCGGGTGGCCACAGTAGGTGAGCCCGGTGCCGAGCACCTGCTCGTCGAGCCGGCGCGCCAGCGCGGCCGAGAGCACGACGGCGCCGAGCGGCAGCATCGCGCCGGTGAGCCCCTTGGCGAGCGTGATCACGTCGGGCGCGCCGGCGCTGCCGTGGCGCTGCCAGGCGAACCACTCGCCGCAACGGCCGAAGCCGCTCATGACTTCGTCGGCGATCAACGGGATGCCGCGCTCGCGCGTGTGCCGGCGCACCGCGGGCCAGTAGCTGTCGGGGGCGACGATGCCGTTCGAGCCGGCGTTCGGTTCGAGGATCACCGCGGCGACGTTGTCCGCGCCGAGCTCGTCGATGCGCTCGGCGACGGCCGCGGCGGCGCGCTCGCCGCATTCGGCGCCGGTGCTGCTGCCGTACGGGCAGCGGTAGGCATAGGGCGGCGCGACGTGGCTCACGTGCATCGCCGCGGGGTCGATCATGGCGCGCGTGCGCGTGTCACCCGACAACGCCATCGCGAGGTGGGTCGAGCCGTGATACGAGCGGTCGCGTGCGATGACCGTGCCGCGGGGCTTGGCCGTCGCCTGCCGCACGATCTTGACCGCGTGCTCGTTCGCGTCGGCACCGCCGAGCGTGAAAAACACGCGACCGCCGTCGAACCCGGCGAGTTCGAGCAGGCGCTCGGCGAGCGCCGCACGCGGCTGCGCGCCCCAGGCGTTCGTGACGAAACAGAGTTGCTCGGCCTGGCTGCGAATCGCGGCGACGACGCGCGGGTGCTGGTGCCCGAGGTTGCTGCACTCGGCGAGGCTGCTGCAGTCGAGCACGCGGCGACCGTCTTCGAGGTGCAGCCAGGCGCCGGAGCCACCCGTGACCGTCGGTGCGTCCCAATCCTTCTGGGCGCACCAGCTGTGGAGCACGGTGTCTCGTTCGGGTCGCAAGATCGCGTGGTCGTCTTTCCTGGGAGACGCGGCCCGATCATCGCATGAAAGAGTGCGTCGCGGGCGGGCAGGCGGGTGACTCCGTTGCTGCGGCGCCGCTAGCGGGTGCTCCCGCAGCGACGCAGCTGGACCAGCAGTGCCTCCGGCGTGACGGGCCGACCCAGCAACTGCAGCAGCAGCGTGCGCGAGTCGCGCTCCGACCCGAACTGCAGCAAGCGATCGCTGAGCCAGGGGTACCAGCGCGCGTTGCCGGCCTCGAACGGACCGATCGCGGCCGCCGTGCGCGCGCGGATTTCCGCGGTCAGCAGCGCTCCAAGCCCGTAGTTGACCATGTAGCCCGGGCTGTCCACGAGCTGGACCCGCAGGGCCCACCACGGCAGTTCGGGGTGTGGCCGCACGTGCAGGTAGTGTTGCGTGATGTCGGTCCAGACCGCGTTCGGGTCGGCGTCGGGCGTGCGCAGCAGCCGCAGTTCGAACAGCGACCACGCGACGTCGAGCATGACGTTCGCAAACAGTGCCCGCAGCGACGGCGCCGCATCGATCGCGTCACCGAGGTAACGACGCTGCCAGGCCGGCTCGTGCACGCTCCAGGCCGGCACGTCCGCGAAGGCTTCGGTCAGCAGCGTGTCCGGCCAGTCCATGTAGGCGGGACGGGTCGCGATGGCGCTGACGTGAACCGCGTGGCCGTTCTCGTGCACGAGTTCGTTCAACGCGAACAGTCCGCCGTCCGGGTAGGTGCCCAGCACGCGCGCGCGTGGGCGTCGCCAACCTTGCGCAGTTTCGCGGCCGCGACGCAGGAAGTCCGAATACGCGAGCGGCGACTTGTCCGGCCGCGGCGCGAGGTCCTGCACGACTTCGAGCGCTTCGAGGTCGGCGCCGAGGTCGTGGTAGAACCGCTCGGTGACGGGCCGCAGTGCGGCGAGCGGAATGCGCGCCTGCAACTGGCGGTTCGCGAGGCCGTGCACGTACCGGAAATCCCACGGCTCCACGGGCGTCGCTGGCGTCGCGTCGCGCCAGGCTTCCAGCAGTTGCACGAGCCAGCGCTCGACATCACCGACGTCGACGCCGAGTGCGCGCGCGGCCACCTCGATTTCCGAACCGTGCACGCGCGCATCGGCTGCGGCGAGTGCGAGCAGGCGACGGTACGGACTGTCGGGTTCGTTGCGACCGTTGAGTGCCGCCCATAACGGGCCGAGGGCAGCGAAGAGGGCCTGGCGTTTGGTGGGGTCCTCTTCGAGGTGCAGCGTCTGCAGCGCCGTGCCGCGGTCGATGACGTGGCCGTCGTACCGCATGCGGTTGCCGTGCTCGACGAAGCACGCGACCAGCGCGGCCTTGAGTGCTTCGTATCCCAGG
>Ga0065704_10071271_pt1 | contig 12111 bp, 12 predicted proteins | sample SwiRhicommuniRL2_FD_59091 | JGI IMG/M metagenome (GOLD analysis project Ga0065704, IMG submission 59091) | Switchgrass rhizosphere bacterial communities from Rose Lake, Michigan, USA - RL2 v2 (version 2) | ecosystem: Host-associated > Plants > Roots > Rhizosphere > Soil | place: East Lansing, MI
GCCACGCCCCCCATGCGCTGCAGCACGTCGATAATGTCCGCGCCCTTTGACATGGCGTTATCGTCCAGATAGTTCAGCGCATCGCCCAGCTGCTCAATATTGCGGGTCGGTACCTTGTAGAGACTGGCGATTTTACCCAGGCCTTCGGACAGTTCATCGGCGGGCAGTTCAAACGCGGTTGCCGCTTTGGCTGCCGTACTGGCAAAGGCCAGAAGGTCACGCTTCTGGTCTTCCCATGAATCATTCGGGTTCGCCACGTTCATACGCGCGCCACCTTCGACCAGGGCGGCATAGTCCACCGCGCCATTTTCCATGGGCAGCCGTTCGCTAGCAGCCTTGATCGCATCCTGCATTTCATAGAACCGCGCGGTGCGGTTGCCGTCATCGTCACGCAGTCCATTGACCTGCTTTGCCACGCCTTTCATGGCATCTTCCATGCTGGCATAGCTTTTTACCGCCGCCACGACCGGCGCGCCCATTGCCAGCCCTGCGGCTGAAGTCGTGGCCCCGGCCCCGGCGATGCGGTCCCGCACTTCCAGGCTCCGGGAATACTGCTCCCTGACGGCATTAACCCTGGCCTGTTGCTCACCGAGTCGTTTAAGGGATTTCTGCTGACGGTCCAGCGCCTGCCGGGTTTCGTCGGCATTCTGGCGCAGCTCGCGCTGGGCGCTGCTGAGCTTGCGGGTATCCATTCCGGCCTCGTTCAGCGCAAGGCGTTGCTTCTGCACCGACTGCCGCAGGCCGTTGTATTTGGTCTGCAGCTCCGAAACGCGGTTTCTGGCCTGCTCAAGCAGGCGGGCCTGCGCCGCCGTCGGGCGGTTTGTATCGTTAAATTGCGTAGCGAGCCGGGCCGCTTCTTCGCGGGCGGCTTTGAGGTTATTACAGGTGATTGCCAGCTGCGCGCTGGATTTACGAAAACCCTCAACTTTACCCGCCTGAGCGTCTAACTCTTTCAGCCTGGCGCGGCTCTGTTGAATGGCGGTAGCCAGCTCTTTCGAGCTGGCCTGCGCAGTACGGAATGGGCGGGTGAGTTTATCAACCGCATTAAGAATCACCTGCAGACGCAGGTTAGTGTCACTCATCGCTGGCCCCGCTTCTCTGTATCGCTTTATGCCGCCACTCCAACACTTCGGTCAGCGGCATAACGTCAGTGACGAACGGCGGCCAGTGAAAAATGGTGGCAATATCTGCCACCAGATCGTCAACCGTCAGGCTGTCGGTAAACCGGCAAGCACCGACTTCTTCAACAAAAAAGTCACCACCTCAACGGACAGCGCGGTGAGATCGGCGGGGTCCAGCTCTGCCATTTCCTGCGCCGTCAGGGTCGGCGTGGAGATACGTGGAATGACGGTCATCATTGCACCCACGTCCATATCCATAATGGCCTGCAGGCGGGTGCCACGCAGTGCGCCGGACTGAGGTTTGCGCAGCACAATTTCCGTGATTTCACTGTTACCGCGTTTGATAGGGGTATCCAGCTGTACGGTCTTTTCGGTCAGCTTGTCGGTCATGTTCTTTTCCTGTTAATGGGTTACTGGCGCGGCTGCCCGCGCCGTTAAGTTAATCAGAGGCCCAGGGCGTTACGGTGCGCTTCCATCAGGTCCACGCCGTCAACGATTTCAATCATGTTGACCAGATCGACTTCATAGAGCACTTCACCGTTGATCGTCAGCTTCGCGTAGCTGTTGGTGCTGCTCACTTTGGTGGTGTTGCTTTCGCCGGTCTTCCACTCTCCGGAATCCAGCTCCTTGTGACGCCCGCGCACAACCAGCTCCACGGCCTGCACTTCCCCGGTGTCGTCACGCTGAATGGAGCCGGTAAAGCGCAGCTGGATGCCGTCCACCGTGGTAGCCCCCATCTGCTTGAATAACAGCAGTTCGGTGCCGCCAACTGAAAATTCCGTGTCCAGCGCACCGTCATCCAGCCCCAGATCGATATCCACTGAGCCGGGCATACCGCCGCCGCGATACTTTTCAAACTTGCGCGTGAATTTCGGCAGGGTGACTGACTCAACGATCCCCTGCCAGTTGTTACCCGCGTTGAACAGGTTCAGGTGTTTTAACTTGCGTGGTAAAGCCATGGGGTCCCCTTACGCGCTAACCCGGCTGGAGAAATCCAGCAGGTATTGATCGGTGATGCGCTGGCGCAGCATCAGGTTTTCAAGCGGCGGCACCGGCGTGTAGTCGTAGTCGATAGTGAGTTTCCCGGCTTTCAGGGAGTCCTTATCATTCACGGATTCATCCAGCCAGCAGTCCGCTCCGATGATGTAGCCCTGCGTTTTCAGGTTGCGCAGTTTGGCGCGGATACCTTCGATAATGTCGCGGGCCAGCGACGGGTTAAGTACGCCATCCACCGCCCACATGTGCGCTTCTGCGATGGTGTCGGCCAGTACCTGCGCCGTGCGGGTGTAGTTTTCAAAAGCAAACAGCGGATCGTCACTGAGGCAGCGGGAACCCCAGAAACGGAAGCCGTCTTTGCGGATCAGCGTGGTCACATCGTTCTGGTTCAGCAGGCCCGCATCGGTGGCCGGGTCCTGTAGATCCCAGAACACATCTGCAGAAAGCCCGGTAACACCGTTCACGCCGACGTTGGACAGGGTTTTGTGCCAGCCGGTCTGTTCGTCAATTTTGGCGCGCAGGCCGAGTGCACGGGCGGACGCGTAAGCCTTCGCATCTGCATTCAGCACGGTGTCAAAGTTGATGAAGTCAGGCCAGATCAGCATCCCTTCGCGCTGGCTGAAATTGTCGCGGTAGGTAATGGCCTCCTCTACCGTTTTACAGCCGTAGGCGGACAGGTAGGCAAACCCGCGCAGGCTCTGCGCCACGCTGAGAAGCTCAGTAGAAACCGCCTGCGTGTCATGCCCGGGCACGCCAAGAATGCGCGGCTTAACGCCGAGCTGCGACTGCGCCGAAAGCAGGGCCTTGATGCCTGTTTTTTTACCGTCAGCGGTCACGCCGCCGATAATGTTGGAGGTGGTTTCCGCTTCGGTTTCACCCTGCGCCACGCGCACGACAACCGTCACAGGTTTTGCCTGGTCTGCAATCGCATCCAGCGAGCGGGCCAGCGTGCCGGACTCGCCCGCTTTTCCGCTGGCAGTCAGCACGTCGGTCAGTAACACAGGCTTATTAAGGGGGAACATGGACGCATCGGCATCATCGCCGGTGCAGACCATACCCACGATAGCGGTGCTCACCGTGGTAATGGATCGGGTGCCGTCGTTGACTTCAACAACGCGCACGCCGTGGTGGAAATCCTGAGCCATATAGCGGTTCTCCTCATGAGGTTTCCGCTACATGGTGCTGGCATTTTCTGACGTATTCACCTGCCTGCCATTGTCCTGGATATCATACAACGTGCCTGTTGTTTAAACGTCATGACTGGCGATAGACAGCTGGCTGTGCAGGCCAGTTTATATCCGGGAAGGTGGACGTATCCACGGCTTCCAGCCCATCAAGGTAGTCCAGCCAGAGATTGTATTGCGTCAGGTCATCACCTGTAAGACGCCCAAGCGCTGCTTTACCGGGCCATTGCTTACTGTTAATGAAATTATTGGCCTGCGTGATTCTGCTCTGCTTGTCAGTCTCAGCAATCTGCACCTGTTGCTCATGTGTAAGCGGGGGGATATCCACCCATACCGGATAGCCACCCTCACCCGCCGCCCTCATTTTTCCGGGCCCCGGGTTCTGGAAGGATGCGAAGGTTTCCTCGTCAATCTCTATGCCTGTTTCGGGCCACATTTCGACGGCCTCATAGTCCTCCTGCAATGCGAAAGGATAAAAGGCATTAGTTTTTGCATCGTATAAATATGTCATTTTACTTACCTATGGCTATCCAGCGGGCGTAGGGCGTCGTTCCGGTATTGACGCGGGAACTCATCAAACGAAACGAAGCATTTGTCAGCGGAGTAGTGGCAAACGCCGGGCAGTCATTCGCATTTGCTATCGCACTGTCAAAATTGGCGACGATTGTCGGCCCTCCGACAGTAAAGGGGATCGGGTAGGTAACATCACTGGGAAATCCGAGATATCCAGCCGGGGCTACCCCTGTCTGAATAATCGTTCCATCCGGGAATTTCGCCCAGCCGGGGCCAGAGGTGAACTCAGCCTTCTGGACGGCATTCACGATCCGGCTGTCGTTGCCAGCTGCGACGGTGTTTGCAACAGTACCAATGTCACGTGTCGCGGAATTACCCAGCCCCAGCTTTGTCCTGGCGGCGGGTGCATCAGTTGCCCCTGTACCGCCCTGATTTAATGCCAGCGGTTGTGGGGTGCCAATGTTATTCAGTACCCCCCATCCGCCCTGGTCGTTAACGAAAAGCCGGTAATTATCGCTCTGGGACGTAATGTAGGTGTCATCCTTGCCCTGAACGAGACGGTTTACACCTAAGTTTCCACGGGCTTCGTCAACCGTCCTTCCGCCCGTTCCGCCGTTGGTGATCGGGACGATACTGGCAGATGTGAGATTTTCATAAATGGTGAACGTTCGCGCAGGAGGCGAGCCAGATACCACAATGAAGTAGCTTTTTGCTGTGGCTGCGGTCGTAAACTGCGTGACCAGGAGGATCAGCGCGGTGGTGTTCCCCCGTCCTCCTAAAACGTTGATATTGGTTGGCGCAGTGGTTGAAACATACGTCAAACCTGCCGGGATATTTGTCTGGTTGGACGGCAGACACACATGCTGAGCACCCGGGATGAAATCAAAGGTCTGCCAGTCCATAGCTGAAACCATCGGCACCGGGACCCCGATCCCCATTGCATCAAACCCAAGGTTGGCACGCGCTCCTGCGGCTGTTGTTGCGCCCGTGCCGCCATTAGCTAACGGAACAGTGTCAGAGCTTGAAAAAATCTGTCTGACGCTAAATGTTTTTGAACCGGGAGATCCAGCAACGCGCACCTGATAGTAACGATAATTAGCAGATGACGTAGTTGAATAACAAACATCAACATGGCGAGTTGTTCCTTCCGGGCCATTCACGCGAATCAGGGTGTTATAAGTAGTTCCAGGGACGTCCATCCCGGCAGGGACATTTGTCATATTCCCGGATAAAACCATATACAAAGCGCCAGGGACGAAATCGAACGTCTGCCAGTCCAGGGCCGCAAGTACATTACTGGAAACCCCAAGCCCCAAATTATTCAGCGCCTTTGTGCCCAGCAACTCCCACGGCGACCAGGTTGTACCGTACAGGGTACGCTGCCAGGTGTAGTTATATGCTGATGCGCTGGATGTCATGGTCGTAAAGCGCTGCAAAACCGTGTTACCGGCATTGCGGAGAATGACTTCGCAGATGCCTATTACCGTTAAACCGGCAATAGTTGGGGCATTGTTTACGGTGTTCGTAGTGGCCCAGGAACCAGGCGAAACCAATAAGTTAAGATCCCCTGAATAGAATCCCGGGCGAGTGTTAACCCCTACAAGTTGCCATGCTCCCCATGGGCCGTCTGTTCCATTCCACACTGCAGTAAGTGGCCGAATATAGACATTCCCGCTTCCTGTGGTGTAGCGCTGCGTAACGCCCTGTAGCCCGCCAGGAATAACCTCCAGAATGCCCTGGCCGCCGTCCTCCGGGAAGTTATAGGCCGCAGTTGTGTTGTTACCGGTTGAGCGCGACCATATCCCGATAAAATCTGGTACCGGACCGTAATTGTTGAGATTGGCGGCGGTGGGCAGTGCTCCCCGCAACAAAAGTGCCGGAGCAACAGCCCGGGTTACAAATTCAGTAGTTGCAAGCTGAGTGTCGTTTGACGCCTGCGGCGCAGTTGGTGCAGTTGGCTTTCCGGTCAGTACCGGGCTGGCAATCGGCGCTTTCTTTGCCAGTTCATTTGTGACTGTAGTGGCAAAATTCGCATCGTTCCCCAGCGCTGCAGCCAGTTCACCAAGTGTATCCAGTGCTTCTGGCGAAGAGTTAATGAGCGCCGTTACTGCTGTTTTTACGTATGCCGTAGTGGCGAGCTGGGTGTTATTTGCCGTCTGCGGTGGTGTTGGTGCAGTCGGCGTCCCTGTCAGCGCCGGGCTTGCCAGAGGCGCTTTAAGGTTGGTCGCATCCATGACAGTTTTTACCGCTTTTGGAGTGGCGGCCAGCGTTTCAGAGGTACTGGTTGTGGAGCTGCTGAGCTGCGTAAACCCTTTTGCGGTCAGGGTGGCATCCGGGTGGTTTCTGGACTTTGCATGCTTGTCGATTTCACTATCAACATAATCCTGCGTAGCCATCACTGTGGTGGCGTCCATGGTGATGGTGATCGCGTTCACTTCGCTGACTGCAATCACCATGCGAATAACCATCTTTCGTCCGGCACCTTCGTTTAATGACGGCTTGTAGGTTTCGGCCATGTTACCGACGGCAAGCATTGTTCCTGCGGCATCATAGAGCGCCATTTCCCGGACCCAGAAACCACTCGTTTCCGGCTTCTCTGGTGGGATCACCAGCTCGACAACAATATTTTTCGGATTGCTGACATCAATGCTCGCCCGGTTAATCGGCGCGCGATAAACCTCATTTACCAGCTTTGTCTGGGCAGGGTTCGGGACAGGCAGTGTGCCGCTGCCATCACCCACGGCCATTTTCGCGGTATTGTCCAGAACAATGCTGGCGGTGCCAGCCAGAACCGCCGCGATTTTTGCGGCACCTGCTGTGGTGATAATAGTTTTAAATTTCGCCATGATAATTACCCTGGATAAACCGTAATAATGTCGCCGTCATAAATGATCCCGCCGGTGTACAGATAACCCGGTACTTCCTGCACGATGTTGATTGAGCAGTGACGGCTGACGGGCCTTGCGTCACTGATGAGCCTGTCCATTTCGGTGTTCATGTTGGGCGTCATGCCGCTTTCCGGCACCCCAATGTCCAGCTCGAACGTGCCGGGCGTGGCATTGTTTTCCCACCATTCTGTAATACCGATGATTCTTCCGAGCGGGCCAACCGCGCTGCGGATAGCGGCAAGCGTTCCCTTGCGGCGGTGAATGAAGAAGGCGTCACTGACGGCCTTGCGCTTGACGTTCTCTGCCCAAGCTTCATCCCAGCGATCAACCGAAAAAGCCCAGGCCAGATACGGCAAAAACTTCACCGGGCATTTCCACGGGTTCCACAGGTCACGCAGCGGCACATCAAGATTGCTGATATCGCTGCAGGCCTGCGCCAGGCGGCGCTCAAGGACAGACGATCCCGGCGGGAGCAGGCTATTCATCTGTTCCCCCGATAGTTACGCTTGATGCTGTGCAGTAAGCCGCTTTTGATTTATCCAGCACCACATCAACGGCAGGTGCAATCAGCTCTACGCGCTGAACACCTTCCACATGGAGTGCGCCGTAAATGGCAGATTTGCGGATATCACGGCCCAAACGCGCCTGGGCTTTAATGTAGGATTGCAGCCGCTCAATGGCCGCTGCCTTGATAGGCTCTGCTTCCGGCCCCGGATAGAGATAAAGCTTTGCATCAATCGTGTAGTTCACGATGGTTGCGGACTGCACCGTTACGCGGTCAGCCACTGGCCGCACGCTTTCATCGTTCAGGGCTGCAGTCACCACGGCGAGCAGGTCTGCCGCTGCCGTTCCATCTCCTTCGCGGGAAAGTATGGTAACGGTGACATTTGCCGGTGACGGACTGACGGCTGAAGCATCAGCCACACGGCCATCAGCACTGCGCGCATGAAATTCATAGGCCGCAGAGGGACCTGCAACGCTCAATCCTTCCATGGCTGCCGGAATGCGCTGGCGCAAATCAGTATTCGACTCCATCACCGCTTCAACCGGCGGAACCGCCGTCGGGTCTTCGGCGATGATAGTCAGTCGCTTTACGTTATTGATGGCCGCCAGCTGATCGAGATCGCCGCCCATGGCATAAGCCACCATGACCGCCTGCGCGGCCTCGTTAATCCGCTGGCGTAGCAGGATTTCCCGGTAGGTGTTTTCCTGCAGCAATTTGGTGATGGGTTCAGATTCCAGTTCAAGGGTGCGCCGCACCGCGTCCTGTTCATCTGCCGGATAAAGGGCCACAAAAGCAGCCTTACGCTCTGCAAGCAGCGCCTCAAAGTCCGGCACCTCAACAATCTGCGGTGCCGGGAGCTGGGAAAGGTCAATGACTGCCATTGTCTGCTCCTGTTGGTACTGAAAGGGAAACAGGCGTGCCGTTAGTGCGCTTCCCGGTTAGCTCAACCACCATTGAGCCGTCAAAGCTGCTGCTGATAGTGATGGAATCCAGCGTAATCCGTGGCTCCCATCGGCTCAGGGCTACATAGACCGCAGACATGATCTGCAGGCGCAGCGCCGGGTTCTGCGGCTGGTCTATCAGGGCAGAGAGCAGGGAGCCGTATTCGCGGCGGGCAATGCGGCTACCCTGCGGCGTCAGCAGAATATCCCGCACCGACTGGCGCAGATGGTCCGTGTCCGTGATTGCCCTGCCGCTGCTCTGGTTCATGCCGATATACAGCGTCATACCGGGCCTCCCGAGGTGTCGCCACCTTTCATGACTTTGATATGGGCATGGTCATCCACCACGATCCCATTGGAACTCATCGCGCCGCCGCCCTGGGTGACGCTGCCGTTGATCATGACTTCGCTGTTAATACGGGTGCTGTCAGCCTCCACAACAAACTCACCGGTTTTCAGGGTGATATTGTCAGCCGCCTCGATCACCATGGATTTGATGCCTTTGACGTGCCAGCGCCCGGTGGCGGGTTCGTACTCAAACCAGCCCCCGTCCGGGTATTCCGTCACGCTGCCGTCCACTGAATCCGATGGCGGCGCAAACTGATTGGAGTAAATGGCGGGCAGCGCAAAAGCGGTTTCCAGATTGCCGCCCAGACTCAGCAGTACCACCTGTTCATCCGGGGACGGACACCACCATGTACGGGCACCACCGGCGCGCAGCGTCAGCCAGTTAATCCAGTTGGTTTCAAGCTCACCCACCTTTACCCGGCACAGCCAGTTATCCCGGTCCACTTCGGTCACGATGCCGGTGCGGATCAGGTTGGTGATAAGGCGCATGATTTCGGTCAGTTGTGCATTCATGCAATCATTTAATCATGGGAAATCTGAGATTAAACTGATATAAATTGTATATTCCACCACACAATCAACCTTAAAGAAGGAGTTCTAATGAGTATAAAAATATTGCTCGATGATAAAATTGATGAATTTTTTCAAACAAATCCTGATTTAAAGATCACGGCTCATAATGACTTTGAAGTTGCCGTTCCTCATTTTGCAAACTTGGAATATCTCCACGGTATTGATAGTGAAGATATCATTTCTGGAATATTAGGAGATGGAGGTGATGAGGGAATTGATCATTGCTATATATTCTGCGATGGTGTTTTAGTTAAGGATGAGGAACACCCCATCAAAGAAGATAGTCGAGTGGTTGTCAAATTCTTCCAAACCAAAAAAGTCACTGGTATAGAAACAGATGGCTTCCGAAAAACAAAAGAAGGGATTGAACAAATATTCAATCTTGAACTGGATGAAAAAGTATTAAAAAAAATTGGTGCCAACGATCTTTTCATTGAAACAGCAAACCTCATCAGAAATATCTTCAGAAAGGCAATAAGAAAAAGAGCAACCTTCAAATGCGAAGTATTTTACGCAACAGTCGCAATTGACAAAAAAGTATCACCAAAAATTGAACACCTAAAACAAGAATTAACGAAAAACCCTTTAAAAATACCTTTTGAATTTTTTTTCTGGGGTGCTCAAGATATATTTGATCTTACAGAAAACGTAAAAAAAAGCATAGAAATATCCTTTGTATCCCAACCGCTTGAACTTAAAGAACGAGATATCGATACTGATGGCTACGCAGGCTTTGTAACTGGAAACAAATTAATTGAATCATTTATGGACAAAACCCATAGATTCCGTGATGAGCTAACCGAGGGCAACGTAAGGTATTTCCTTGGTGAGGATAAAGTTGTAAACAAGTCAATTATTGAAACAGCAAAAAGTGATTCTAAATCTCAAATATTTTGGGCAATGAATAATGGATTAACCATTATATGTGATAGTATAAATGCTCTAGGCAGCAATGAATATACATTAGACAACCCTCAAGTTGTTAATGGATGTCAAACTATACATTGTTTGCAAATGGCATATAATGAAAAAAAGGACATGCAGGAAACTGATCCAGATAAAATTGAAGTAAAAAAACTACCTCCAAACCTTAAGGTTTTTGTAAAATTAGTCAGAGCCAACAACTCCGAAATTCAAACATCAATCATTAGTGCAACAAACTCTCAAAGCCCTGTACACTCAGCAAGCCTTAAAGCTAATGACGTTATTCAAAAAAATATAGAAGCCCACTTAAGAAAGAGTGAGTTCTATTACGAGCGAAGAGAAAACTTCTATAAACGACAAGGAATGAGCGGAAATAAAGTAGTGGGACTATTAAAAATGGCTCAAATAATTCACACAATCGTAAATAAGGAATCAATAATAGCAACAAACGATACGGCCTCATTATTTGATACTCAACAAAAATCAAAAATCTACTCAACAATATTCAACGAAAAAGCCGATTATGATATTTACTTATTCTCAGTAATTCTTCATCAAAAAATATGGACTTTGAAAAACTCAGATTTAAGGACAAATGATTACGACTCAACCACACGAAGCTTTATATCCTCCAGCGGCTTTCTTTTACTTCATGTAATGAGTGTTATTCTTTTATCATTATGCACTCCAAACAAAAAAACAACCACTCCAGTTCAAAGAGAGTTGCTATATAAGAAAATTGATATCAAAACCCCTGAAAGAAATAACGTATTTTCTTTAAGAAAAAAACAGGCATTCGAGTTACTCGAGAACGAAGCTGTTATGAAAAAAATATACAAACTGTCTAAATCAATTATAAGAAGCGCAGCCAACGAATCTATAAAAGACACAAAAAAAGGATTGCTATCAATCTTCAAAGCTAGAACCTTTGATAGTACGCACCTCACCCCAGAGATATTAAAAAACGATGCAAAAATACTAAAAATATCAATATAAAATTGACATAAAACATTACAATCACTATCAAACATTCATCGAAAACATGATGGTGATTGTAATAAAAAATTAGACTTGCCTCTCAGATATTATTTTTAAAATAATATCTTTTACAGAATCTTTAGACTTCCCCCCCCACCCGAGCAAGCGTCTTTCTGTATACTTTACAATAGGCCCTTTATTTCTAACTTGGTCACGTAAGCCGTAATGATGCACCCGTGCAATACGCTGCACCTGCTCGGTAAACTCAACGCTGGCAGAATCGGCAGTGGAGGCGGTTTTCAGGTATTTAGAAGTGCGGAGTTTGGCGAACATCTGCCGCTTAATGCGGCCTTTCTTTATCCTGAAAGTTCCCCGGCGAGGCTCGTAACCCGTGCCGTCTGGATTGCGCTGCAGCCTGATATTCTGCTGCTGATTCCGGCGAAGTTCCTGCGCCAGTTCCCGCATCATGCGACTGTGCACGGCAGGCTCCAGATTCGCCAGCAACGCCGCCAGCCAGTCGTCCACCCTCTGCAGATCACCCATGCTTCACCGTCCACATTTCTTCCGGTACGTCGGGTTCTGGCACCGCCTCAACGCTCGACACGCCCCCGTCGGCGCTGACCAATACGCGCTCCGTCAGCTGCAGGTTCAGGCTGATATCGCACACATCATTGCGCAGAATATCCACGTCAAAAGTGAACAGCTTTTCGCGCAGTTCAGGGTTGTTGATTGCATCCAGCTGATTGTCCGTGAGCCAAAGCAGAACGGGGGCCATCAGCAGATTCTGGTCCCCGCTGAAATCCTCGATCACCACGTTCAGCGTGTAGCGGTACTCCCATGACATGGAGCTGACCCCGGTTGCCACCAGTGAGCCGTTATCCACAAACAGGTGCAGTTTGTCCGGGTTATTGCGGACATACGGCACCGCCTTATTCAGGGCGCTGCGTAAAGACTGCGGCTTGTTCACTGTCTCGCTCCTGACACGCAATTATCGTGTCCACTTTGTCAGCACACGCCGCCCAGGCGGCCTCTGTTTCATCCAGCACCGCATTCAGATCGCCGTTACTGCGCGGCGCTGACCTTTCCAGGCGGCACTGCGTCACTCTGGGACAGCCACTCACGGTAAGCTGCACCTCCGGC
>Ga0065704_10000815_pt1 | contig 12109 bp, 14 predicted proteins | sample SwiRhicommuniRL2_FD_59091 | JGI IMG/M metagenome (GOLD analysis project Ga0065704, IMG submission 59091) | Switchgrass rhizosphere bacterial communities from Rose Lake, Michigan, USA - RL2 v2 (version 2) | ecosystem: Host-associated > Plants > Roots > Rhizosphere > Soil | place: East Lansing, MI
GGGCCGGCTTAGCTCAGTTGGTAGAGCACCTGATTTGTAATCAGGGGGCCACGGGTTCGAATCCTGTAGCCGGCACCATTTTTCAATGACGTAGCTGCCGTCGCGCCCATCGGTGTGACGCGGATTGTGACGCCACATTATATCGCAGCACGACGCCTGGATCGCGATGATGACGGCGTAGGATGCGACTAGCCGCCAATGCGCCGCGCTAATCGACCGTTTCCAAGGCCGCTCCGGCAGAGCCAAGGTCCTTGCCAAAGCCGCGAACGGTGTTGCAGCCAGCGAGCGCGAGGCAACCGGTAAGGAGTGCTACTGTGAGAATGCGGCGAACCATGAATGCTCCAACTGCGATTCGCTACGCTGTGGCATAGCAAAGCTGATCAGGACCTGACCCTACGTTCCGGCAGGTCAGGCAATATGGCCCATGCACCGCTCGTGCTACGCGCCAGGGTGAATAGGAACTGGCCTTCTTCCAGCACCCGCGCCTTGTTCCACCCATAGTCATAGATCTTGGTCAACAACTCGCGCGGCCCGTCTGCCACCAGTTCCTCGGCCTCGAAATCATGCTCGTCAGGAATGAGGGTGTAAGTGGGCATAAGCACCTCGGCATGGGTACTTCGTCGAACCTCTCGGCATCGGAGCGGGTTCCCGGAAGATCGCAATGACAGGCGGGGCGCAAGCGTGGTCCTGTTCATCCTTGCCGGCACTGCGGTCGTCCCAACCCGGCAGAACGGCTTCCGCACGCCCCTCGCCGTCGATGCCGATGATGGCCCGATCTAATGCCCGTTGGGCTCTCTTGATCAGCCGGACGGGTGGCCGGCGCTCGCCAAGTCGATATTGTTGCTGGTGGCGAGGTCGCTGTTGGGCACCCTTCAGGACCAGCCGTCCTGCTCCTCGAGGCTGGCGGCGAGTTCGCCGATCACGCGGTAACATTCGATCACGCTTGCGACCGAGCCGATGGGCTCGCGCCCCTCGCGGATGGAGGCGATGAACTCGCGATCCTGCAGTTCGATGCCATTCATGCTCACATCGACCTGCGACACGTCGATCGGCTCTTCCTTGCCGTTCACGAGATCATCGTAGCGCGCGATGTATGTTCCGGTGTCGCCGATATAGCGGAAGAAGGTGCCGAGCGGACCGTCATTGTTGAACGAGAGCGCCAAGGTCAGGATCTGGCCCCTGTCGGTCTTGAGCTGGATCGACTGGTCCATCGCGATGCCGAGTTCCGGATGGCGGGGACCTTGCAGGATGTTGGCCTTCACCACTTTCGCGCCGGTCATGTACTGGAAGATATCGATCGAATGCGCAGAATGGTGCCACAGCAGGTGATCGGTCCAGCTGCGCGGCTCGCCCTTGGCGTTGATGTTCTTGCGGCGGAAGAAGAACGTCTCGACGTCCATCGCCTGGATCGTGAATTCGCCGGCATCGATCTTCTTCTTCACCCACTGGTGGCTGGGATTGAAGCGCCTTGTATGACCGACCATGCAGACGAGCCCGGTCTCCCGCTGCTTGGCCAGGACCGCTTGGGCTTCCTCCCACGAGTCAGCGACGGGGATTTCCACCTCGACATGCTTGCCGGCATCCATCGCCTGGATCGCCTGGCGTCCATGCAGCGGCGTCGGTGTCGTGAGGATCACGGCATCGATATCATCGCGCTTGAGCACGTCTTCGTAGCTGTCGCTGACATCGTCGATGCCGTGCTTTGACGCCAGCTTCATCGCCTCCTCGTGCGATGCGCTGACGACGACGGCGACCTCTACGCCATCGATAACCTTCAGCGCGTCGAGGTGCTTCTCGCCGAAGGCACCGGCGCCAACCAGAGCGATACGCATAACCGTTCAATCCTCACTTCAAGAATGTCTGCGAAACGCCCGCTGCCTCGAAGTCTCGGGCGAGCGGGCTGGAGATTTATCAGTCTGGCTCGAGCACAAGGTGCCCGATCGCCGTATTGCTGCATGGAACGTGATAATGGCGATGGAGAAGCCGGGTTCGCTGACCCAGGGCTCCGCGCATGATCAGCCACATCACCATCTCGATCCCCTCGGATCCAGTCTCGCGCAGGTATTCGATGTGCGGGATCCGGCGCGCAGCATCACTGTCGCCGACGAGGCTATCCATGAACCGGTTGTCCCACTCCGCGTTGATGAGGCCGGCGCGCTGTCCCTGAAGTTGGTGGCTCATGCCGCCAGTCCCCCAGATCTGGACGTTGAGATCCTCCGGGAAGCTTTCGACCGCGCGTCGGATCGCCTCGCCCAGCATCCAGCAGCGGTTACCGGAAGGAACGGGATAGGTGACGACGTTCACGGCGAGCGGGATGACCTTCACCGGCCAGGCAGCCGGCGTGCCAAACATCATGGAAAGCGGAACGGTGAGCCCATGGTCGACATCCATCTGGTTGATGATGGTCATGTCGAAGTCGTCGAGTATGAGGCTTTGGGCGATGTGCCAGGCAAGATCCGGATGCCCCGACACGTCGGGCACAGCGCGAGGGCCCCAGCCTTCGTCTGCGGGCTTGAAATGCTCACCGGTGCCGATCGCGAAAGTCGGGATGATATTGGCATCGAATGCGGAGGCATGGTCGTTGTAGACCAGCACGATGACATCGGGCTTCTGCTCGGCCTCCCAGCGCTTCGTCCAGTCATAGCCGGCGAAGATCGGGCCGAAGTATGCATCCCCAGTCTTGCACTGATCCACGGCGACGCCAAGGAGTGGGACATGGCTCGTCGCCACGCCGGCGCTGATCCGGGCCATGTCAGTAGGCATCCTTGATCGAGCGCACGCCCTTGGGCGAGCGGCCACCCGCGTTCATCATCGCCTGATAATCCTCGACGGTCATGCCGGTCATGGTGCTGACCGCCTGGACGAAGCTCAGGCCGTCGGTGGAAAACACCTTGGCGAGAAAATAGATGTTGCCGCCAAGGTCCAGGAGACGATTGTAATCACGCGCGATCACGGCCTGCTTCTGCGCCTCGCTCATCGGCCAGCGTTCGAGGTAGGCCTTCTCGTCGGCCTTCCACGCGTCCCGGTTTTCCGCTTTCATCAGGCTCATCGCGAACTGATTGAGGTGGTAGCCCTGCCTGGCGCGCTTCGCCGTGTAGATCCGCGTTCCGGGGATGTCGTCGAACGCCGCCAGATAGTCCTGGATGTCGGCCTTGTCGCTCATGCCGCGCTCCATTCGAATGCCAGCCCACCTTCCCGGAAGGCGAACCGGTCGAGATGGTCGGCAATCACCTGCTGCATTCGTTCGGCTCTCTCCAGGTCGACTGTCACCAAGGTGATCGCGATGCCATCCTTCCGGGCCTCGAACACGGCGTGCGTCTCCGCGCTGAATGGCACTTCGCCCCGACCATCTGCGAAGCTGGTCGCGAACTTGTGGCCCCAGTGCTTGACCAACTGCTGGACGTAGCGGCTCGCCGATGCCGTGGGGGCGCGCCCATAGGTGATCATGCCAGTTCCTGTTCGAAGCCGGCCTGCGCGGCCTTGATCGCCCGGGTGATCAACTGGCGCGAGCGTACGCCGCCCTCATCGATCCGGTAGGCAGAGAGCTTGAGCTCGGGATTGGCCTTGATGGCCTGCTGCTGCGCTTCCAGCACCACCTTGTCTTGTGCGAAGACGCCACCCTGCTGGGCCTTGAAGCGAGCGGTGAAGCCCGCGTCGCCAACATCGAAGTTCCGCGCCATGCCCCAGAAATAATGGTGGGTATCGGCGCTTTCGGGCGTCATGAAGTCGACCACCATGCCGCGCACGCCTTGGTCGTGCTGCGCCAGCGTTGCCCCGGCTCCGGACGGTGCCACGCCCACATCGATCATCACCGCGCTCGGGAGGAGGAAGTGGCATATCTGCCAGCGATCGACCGGCCCATCGCGCTTGAGCGCTTCCTTCCAGAAAGGCGGCGCCTCGATTCCCGGCATCCAACGTTCGACGACCACCTCGTCCCCGTCCACGCGGGTCGAGATCGGCGCCTCCAGGATCTCGGGCTGGCCGATCGAGCCTGCGTGGACATGGGTTTCGTGGGTCAGGTCCATGAGGTTGTCGACCATCAGGCGATAGTCGCAAGCGACATGGTAATAACCCCCGTCGAATGCCCACCCCGCGGCGGAACATGGCCACAGGTCCGGGATCAGAGCGGTATCCGCCTTCGCCTTGTCGCCGATCCACACCCACACGAAACGGTGCTTTTCCGCCACGGCGTAGGTTTCCACGCAAATCCTGCGGTTCACCGCCTCGGATTTGAGCGGCATCTCCTCGGCGACCCCATCGGGCCCGATCTTGAGCCCGTGGTACTTGCAGCGGATCGAATCTCCTTCGCGCAGCCCCATCGACAGCGGCAGGAGCCGATGGGGGCAGGCATCGCGCATGGCCACCACCGATCGATCGAGCCGGCGATAAAGGACCATCGGCACGCCGCAGATCGTGCGTGCCAGCGGCGCGGAGTCGATCTCTGCGTCCCACCCCGCAACGTACCAGGCATTTTCAATCCAGGTCGGTTCCGCCGCCATGTCTAGAGCCCCCGCGCCTTGAGCTGCTGATCGAGCCGCGGGAAAACCCTGCGGGCATTGCCCTCGAAGATCGCGTGCCGCTCTGCCTCGGAGATATCCAGAGCGTCGACGTAGCGCTTGGTGTCGTCGAAATAGTGCCCGGTCGTCGGATCGATCCCGCGCACCGCGCCGATCATCTCGCTGCCGAACAGGATGTTCTTCGTGTCGATCACATCCGCCAGCAGATCGACCCCGGGCTGATGGTATACGCATGTATCGAAGAACACGTTGTTCATCAGATGGGTCTGCAGGTCAGGCTTCTTCAGCATGTCGGCCAGCCCCCGATACCGCCCCCAGTGATAGGGGACCGCGCCCCCGCCATGCGGGATGATGAAGCGCAGCGTGGGAAAGCGGCTGAACAGGTCTCCCTCAAGCAGTTGCATGAAGGCGATCGTATCGGCGGCGATGTAATAGCCGCCGGTCGCGTGCATCGCCGGATTGCAGGAGCCCGACACATGGATCATCGCCGGAACGTCGAGCTCGCACATCGCCTCGTAAAAGGGAAACCAGTAGGCATCGGTCAACGGCGGATGCCGGAAATGGCCGCCGCCTGGATCGGGGTTCAGGTTGCAACCGATGAAGCCCATCTCGACACAGCGCCGCAGTTCGGCGACGGAGCTTGCCATGCTGGCTTCGGGCGATTGCGGCAGCATGCAAACGCCCACGAACGTCTCGGGAAACAAGCCGACCACGCGCGCGATCAGGTCGTTGCACACTTGCGCCCACTTCACGGCAACGATCTGGTCACCGACNTGCGGNGCCATNGCGCTGGCGCGGGGCGANAANACCGTCAGGTCNGCGCCNCGCTCCTTGATCAGGCGCAACTGGTTGGCCTCNATCGTCTCGCGGATCTCGGCATCGGTAATCCTGGGATACTCAGGCGCGGCCTCGCCTGCCTTGAAAGCAGCCTTCTGCTGCTCGCGCCATGCATCGTGAGCTGCCGGAAGAACCGTGTAGTGGCCGTGACAATCGATGATCATGTCGCTTGCTGTTGCCCCCTGCCTGCTGCGGCGCGCTGGCGCAGCACGGTGCCGTTCGTCATCACCGGCGCGACATCCAGCGCCGTCAGCGTCTTTGCCGCTTCTTCCATTTCCGCAGCGCGCCGCAGCCCGTGGGTTGTCATGCGCTCCAGATTGTAGGCGGCCCGCTCGGCCCAGGGCTTCGATTTCTCGCTGGCGTCGAGCGAGGCCAGAACCTCTTCGACGACGTCCGCGTGCTTCGCGGCGGCCATCATCTCGTCGGTGAGCGCCTCGACCCCTTTGATCATGATGGAGCGGATCATCTTGATCGCACTCGCGCGCCCAACTTCCCGGCCGATCGCACGCAAGTCTCGAAAGCCGATGCTGCGCAACATCGCCAGCGCCTCTTCCGTGGCATCGCCGGAAATCAGGAGCGGCACCGCCAGGCGCGAAGGCTCGACGGGTGCCAGGACTGCGACATCGATATAGCGCCCGCCCGCAGCTGTGATCGCAGTGGCCGCAGCGCGCTTGGTATCGGGCGCGACCGAGTTCATGTCGCACCACAGGGCACCCGGCGCGAGCAGCGAGGCATAGTCCTGCGCAGCGCGGAGTGACTGATCGGCTGTCACCAGGGAAAGCACCAGCGGCGCCGCTGACAGAGCCTTACCAGGCGACGGTGCGGTGCACAGACCTGCCGACGCTGCCGCCTCACGCCGCTCGGGAACGCGGTCCCAAACCGTTACCCCGTCGCGCCATCGGGCCGCCGCAGCAAAGGTCGATCCTGCCTCTCCATATCCGACGAGGGCATGTGTATGCTGCATGGCGCATGGGGTGGTCCCACAGCGTGCGAAGCTCAAATCGAAAAGGCCACTTCGCGATAAGCTCAGGCTAAGCCTGATCTCGATTGTTCGTCAGGAGCGCTTCGTCCCTACGGTACATAGGCCTCGCCCTGACATCGCCCCGTCACTCGGTTCCGCAAGCGGACACAGCCCGCAGATCTGCGAGGAATTCGGCCTGGATCGTGGTCGGACGCCACGATGCCCGGCTCGTCACGCCGACTGTCCGCTCTTGCGCCAGGGGCGCATTTCCGAGAGCGACGAGCCATCCCGCTTCCAGTTCGACCGCGACCTGGTCCGGCGAGAGCATGGTCAAGAGATCGCTTTCGATCAGCAACTGCCGGATCGCCATGACCGAACCGGATTCGATCGGCACCTGCGGCACAGCCAATCCGGCGTCCTCGAACATCCTGCGCCAGCTCTCGCGCAGCGGAGCCCCGGGCGCCGCTATCACCCACGGGTGCTCCGCAAGCCGCTCCAGCGTTGGCGTCGCTCCTTCGAGCGGGTGCCCCTTGCGCGCGATAACCGCCGGCCGGTCGCGGAACAGCGGTTCCTGCACGAGATCGGGCTCGATCAACGGGTCACGCAGCGCGCCGACGATCAGGTCGACCGCTCCGTTGCGCAGCGGCTCGAGCAGTTCCGCGCGCGAGCCTTCCACGATCGATATCTGCACTTGCGGACGACGCCGCAAGAACCTGGCCACGGCGGCCGGGATGACCTTGGCTCGCGAAAGGGGCATGGCGGCGACAACGATCCGCCGCGTCTCATGGCCCTTAAGCGCGCCGAGTTCGGCCAATCCAGCCTCGATTTCCACGCGTGCGAGACGAAACGACCGGGCCAGCGCTGCCCCCGCCTCGGTCATGACGACAATCCTGCCGCGACGATCGACGAGCTTTCGCCGCAGCGAGAGCGACAAATCGCTGACCGCGCGATGAAGTGAGGGCAGCGACAGACCGGTGAGAACCGCGGCGCCGGTGTAGCTCCCGCTATCGGCCAGCGCGAGCATGGCACGCATCCGCGACATCGTGACGTGCGGGCTGGCGATGTATTCCAGCGCGGCGCGGAAGCGCGGCAATAGCAGGAGCCCGGCATCGGTCGGCATCATGCCATCCTGGCGGCGGTCGAACAGCGGCGCCTCGAGCGTTGCCTCGATCCTCGCGAGAGCCTGCGTCATCGCAGGCTGGGTGAGATTGACGGCTTGTGCGGCGGCGCTCATCCGGCCGAGTTCGGCGATCTTCACGACGCCCTGAAGGTGGCGCAGGTTCAAATCCCAGAGCAGCATTGCAGCAGGTTTAGCGAAAACTAATCGCCCGGCCAACCTTCGGTATTCCCCGTGCGATCGCAGGTCTTCACACAGCGCGCTGTTCTAAGACTCTATCAAGCGGAGCCACGCCCATGAGCGGTATCGTCGTCCAGAGCATCGCGCGGGCCGGTTTGGACGTGATAGATGGGCTTGCCGCTTGCGGGGTCGCCACCGTTCACGAAGCGCAAGGCCGAACGGGGCTGCTCGCGAGCTATATGCGGCCGATCTACGCAGGTGCGCGCATCGCCGGCAGCGCCGTGACGATCAGTTCACCGCCGGGCGACAACTGGATGGTCCATGTCGCGATCGAACAGCTCCAGGCCGGGGACATCCTGGTTCTTGCCCCGACCAGCCCTTGCGAGGACGGCTACTTCGGCGACCTGCTTGCCACGAGCGCCCAGGCACGCGGGTGCCGCGGCCTCGTGATTGATGCCGGAGTGCGCGACATCAGAGATCTGACCGAGATGAAATTTCCGGTCTGGTCGAAAGCGATCTTCGCGCAGGGCACGGTAAAGAACACGCTGGGCTCGGTGAACGTGCCGGTCGTGTGCGCCAACGCGCTGATCAACCCCGGCGACGTGATCGTCGCCGACGACGATGGCGTCTGCGTGATCCCTCGCGAGAAGGCCGAGGACGTGCTCGTTGCATCGCGGGCCCGCGAGGCCAACGAGGCCGAGAAGCGCGCCAAGCTCGCTGCCGGAGTGCTTGGGCTGGACATTTACAAGATGCGCGAGCGGCTTGAGCATAAAGGTCTGAAGTATGTGTAATCGGGCGCGCAATCGCGAGCTTGGGTCATGACGGCGGGCGTCCCCTGCATGTGGATGCGCGGTGGAACGTCCAAGGGCGGCTACTTCCTGAAGGACGACCTCCCCGCGGACATCGCGCAGCGTGATGCGTTTCTGCTCGCGGTCATGGGCAGCCCCGATCCGCGACAAATCGATGGCATGGGCGGCGCCGATCCGCTGACCAGCAAGGTCGCGGTGGTATGCAGGTCCACGCGTCCGGGCATCGACGTCGATTACCTGTTCCTTCAGGTCTTCGTCGATCAGGCGATCGTCACCGACGCACAGAATTGCGGCAACATCCTCGCGGGCGTCGGCCCCTTCGCGATCGAGCGCGGGCTTGTCTCCGCACAGGATGGTGAAACCCGCGTCGCGATCTTCATGGAGAACACCGGGCAAGTCGCGATCGCAACGGTGCAGACGCCCGGCATGGTGATCACATACAACGGGAACGCAGCGATTGATGGCGTCCCCGGAACGCATGCCCCGATCCCGATCGAATTTCGTGACACTGCCGGATCGTCATGCGGCGCCTTGTTGCCGACCGGCCGCGCTGTCGAGGTGGTGAACGGCATTCCCGTCACGCTGATCGACAACGGCATGCCCTGCGTCGTGATGAAGGCGGCCGACCTGGGTATCACGGGCTACGAGGACCGGGACCAACTCGACGCTAACTCCGAGTTGAAAGCGAAAGTCGAAGCGATCCGCCTCGCTGTCGGCGAGCGGATGAACCTGGGCGACGTGCGCGATAAGTCCGTGCCCAAGATGATGCTGGTCGCTCCCCCGAAGCGTGGCGGAGCAGTCTGCGTGCGCAGCTTCATTCCGCACAGGGCTCATGCCACCATTGGCGTGCTCGGCGCGGTTTCAGTCGCCACGGCGTGCCTGATCGCGGGGTCCCCGGCCACAGAGGTCGCTACCGTACCGGAGGGCGCGCGCAAGACCTTGTCGGTCGAGCATCCCACCGGCGAAATGAGCTGCGTACTGGAGACCGACGGGGCAGGAGAGGTCGTATCAGCCGCCCTGCTCCGCACGGCCCGCAAGCTGATGGACGGCCTTGTTTTCAGCTAACTGAGCCATCGCCCGGCTGACGGCACTGTCCGTCCAAGGGCATCGCTTCTTCGTGCACCGTACAGTCGGATGAACAACATGACCAACCGCATCGTTTCATGGCACGCAAGCCCGTCGAAACCGAACTTCGCTCCTCCGCCGGGGGCGATAGACGCCCACTGCCACGTCTTCGGCCCGATGGCGCGGTTCCCCTTCAGCGCCAAGGCAAAATATCTGCCCGAAGATGCCGGGCCGGAAATGCTCTTCGCCTTGCGCGATCGTCTCGGCTTTTCGCGCAACGTGATTGTCCAGGCGAGCTGTCATGGCACCGATAATTCCGCCATGCTCGACGCGATCGCGCGCTCGAAAGGTCCTGATGGAATTCCCCTCGCCCGCGGCGTTGCCGTCGTCGATCCGGACATATCGGAAGCCGAGCTGTGGCGGCTGCATGACGACGGTATCCGCGGCGTGCGCTTCAATTTCCTCAAGCGCCTTGTCGATGACGCGCCCAAGGACAAGTTCCTTGAGGTGGCACGCCGTCTCCCGCCAGGATGGCACGTGGTCATCTATTTCGAGGCGGACATCCTCGAAGAACTGCGGCCGTTCATCGACGCGATCCCGGTGCCGCTGGTGGTCGACCATATGGGCCGGCCGGATGTCCGCCAGGGTCCGGACGGTCACGATATGAAGGCGTTCCGGCGCCTGCTCGACTCCCGCCCGGACATTTGGTTCAAGGCGACCTGCCCCGACCGCCTGGATGCGAGGAAGGAAGGCGGCGAAGGGTTTCCCTGGGCCGATTTCGCGCGCTCGGTTGCCCCGCTCGTGGCCGACTACCCGGATCGCTGCCTCTGGGGGACCGATTGGCCGCATCCGAACATGGAGACCGAAATCCCGGACGATGGACATCTGGTGGACATGATCCCGCAGATCGCTCCCACGGTGGAACTCCAGAACCGCCTTCTCGTGACCAATCCGACCGCGCTCTACTGGGCTGACTAGCCTCGCGTCCCGGCCACTCGCCGGCGGTCCGCCGCGCGAAGAAGAGTTGAACGAGGGCGACGGCGTGCCCGTGCTGCGAGCGACCTATGCAAGGAGCCGTCCGTGCTGGCCGCTTACGCCAGCACGACCCTTTGCACGTCCGGCGGACACCGCGTCATGGCAGCGTAAAGGTCTGCTCCGCCAACCGGAGAGCATCACGCACCTCCGGGAAGCGGAGCGCCGTTCGCCGCGTCATCCGCCGGATTTCCAACGGCGGCATCGGAGTCTCGCAACGGACGATCGAGAGGCCGGTTGCTTGCTTTCCTTCGCCCTGGATACTTTCAAACATGCAGGTGAAGCCCAGGTTGCGATGGAGGCTGCTGAGTATCAGCCCGAACTCCGATGTCTCTACGGCATGATGCGAATGGATCACGCCGTGCCGACTTAGCGCTTCGTCGACCATGTTCCGCAGCGGCTTTTCGGGCGCCAGGCCAATGATGGGCGTGGCGTTCAACTGCGCGGCCGTGACGTCGTTCTCAGCAGCCAAGGGGTGGCTGTCGCCGACATAGATCGCCAGTGGCTCGTGACCGACCACCTGGCCCAGACTGTACGCGCCTTCGACAGCGTAGAAATAGGCCGCGTCCAGCTGGCCTGCGACCACGCGGCGATACAACTCCTCGGGCGCTCCGTCGTCACTGATGAAACTCAGCTGACGGTCGTGAACCGCGTCGAACGCCGTCACCGCGCCGGCCAGGTTGCGCATCATGAAGCCGTGCATCGCGACGCGGATCGGGCCCTGGCGCGCGCTGTCGCCGACCACGAAGCTGGTGAAATCCTGAACATGGGCCAACAACTCATGAACAGAGTCGAACGCCCGTGCGCCGGCGGCCGTGGGCGTCACCGCACCGCCAGGGGAGCGCACGAACAGCTCTATGCCCAGTTGCATTTCAAGCGCGCGCATGTGCTCGCTGACCGATACTGGAGATATATTCAGCTTCTGACCACACCGCCGGAAGCTGCCATGCTCGATAACGGCTGCGAGAATTTCGAGCTGGCGCACGGTGATCATAATTTCCGCAACCTAGTATTCGGAATTTCCTTACACCCATTAGCCCCGAGCCGTATTCCCGACAATGCCGGCATGCGACTATCCCCATGTTGCTGAAGAGACGGGTTCGCCGTCCGCAGCAAATGGGAGACTGAGGTGCATTGTTGGCCCGTTCACTTGGACGCAGACCGCTAAGACGATGAGTCGTCCCGACGTCATCGTAATCGGAGCTGGAAGCGCCGGTTGTGCGCTGGCAGGCCGATTGGCCGCTTCGGGCGAACGGCGCGTGTTGCTGCTCGAAGCGGGCGGCGGCAACCGGCACCCGCTGATCACGGCTCCCGTCGCTTGGCCGATGGCATCGATCGATCCCCGCTTCGGCTGGGGGTATCAGGGAGAGACCGAGCAGCAACTAGGCGGGCGCGGTCTGGACATGCCGCGCGGACGACTGATGGGCGGCACCGCTTCGATCAACGGCATGATGTATTCTCGCGGCCAGCGCGAAGACTATGACGGCTGGCAGGCGCAGGGTCTCGATGGCTGGAGCTATGCTGACGTCCTGCCCTATTTTCGCCGCAGCGAGGCGAATTGGCGCGGCTCGTCACAATGGCATGGCGGCGA
>Ga0065704_10000826_pt1 | contig 12103 bp, 12 predicted proteins | sample SwiRhicommuniRL2_FD_59091 | JGI IMG/M metagenome (GOLD analysis project Ga0065704, IMG submission 59091) | Switchgrass rhizosphere bacterial communities from Rose Lake, Michigan, USA - RL2 v2 (version 2) | ecosystem: Host-associated > Plants > Roots > Rhizosphere > Soil | place: East Lansing, MI
GTCCGCGTCCCTGCGAGCAATCTGGTGGGCGAGGAGAATATGGGCTGGAGCTACGCCAAGTTCCTGCTCGGCAATGAACGCGCCTTCACCGCTGCCGAACTGCCCTATTGCCGCAACATGCTCCAGCGCGTGCGCGCTGTCGCGGCGCGGACGATGCGCGACGGGCAGCCGCTTATCTGTCATGGCGACTTTTTGTCGCGGCTGGCACGGATCGATGCCGAAATCCGCGCGCTGCACTTTTCCGTCCTGCGGCTAATCGACATGGACGGCTCCATCGGCGATTCCGCCCTGCCCTGCGTACTCAAGATCAGGGGCAGCGAGTTGCAGGCCCGCTTGTCCGCGCTGATGGCCGAAGCGGTCGGCGATCATGGCGTCGTGCGCTATCGCGGTTGGGATCATGGCGAAGCCATCGACCCCGGCCTCGCCCCCATGGAGGCCGTGGGCGCATCCGCCGACCATTATTACCGCCGTGCCGCAGCCATTTATGGCGGGTCCAACGAGATCCAGCGCAACATCATCGCCAAGAAACTGCTGAAGGCCTGAACCCATGCATTTTTCCCTGAACGACGATCAGGCCGCGCTACGCGACGGCATCCGCCGCTATCTGGATGAAAATCACGATTTCGAAGCTCGCCAGCGCGCCCTCGCCGCCAGCGAAGGCCTGAACCGCGCCGCCTGGGATGGGCTGGTGGCGCTGGGCTTGCTCGCCATAGATGTCCACGAGGAAAACGGCGGCCTCGGCCTGTCCGCCATCGAAGCAATGCTGGCGCAGGAGGAACTGGGCCGCGCGCTTGCGGTCGAGCCCATCGGCCTCAGCGCGCTTGCCGCGACCATCATCGACCGGCACGGCAGCGACGCACATCGCGCCGCATGGCTGCCCGCGATCATGGCGGGCGAAACCCTCGCCGTCATCGCCCACGGCGAACCGGCGACCAGCGGCCACCCAGCCCGGTTGGAGACGAAGGCGACCCCGCGCAAAGGCGGCTTTACCCTGTCAGGCGCGAAATCGGTGGTGATCGGGGGCGATGCGGCAAATCTGCTGCTGGTGTCCGCCGCAACGGCCGATGGCTCCTCCCTCTTCCTCGTTCCCGCCGATGCGCCGGGGGTGACCATCAAGCCGCTCTACCTTACCGACGACCGGCGAGCGGCGGACATCATCCTGAATGATGTGGCGGTCGATGCAGAGGCGCAGCTAGGTCCCGATGCCGTGACTGATGCCTATGACCGCATGCGCATCGCCCTGTGCGCCGACATGCTGGGCGCCATGAGCAAGGCCATCGACCTCACCGTCGAATATATGGGCATCCGCCGCCAGTTCGGACAGGCGCTGTCCGAATTTCAGGCGCTCCAGCACCGCGTCGCCGACATCTATGTCGAGATCGAGCAGGCGCGCTCGGCCCTCTTCGCCGGCATGGCCGCGCTGCTCTATGGCGATCCGGCCGAACGCCCCGCCGCCATCGCCGCCGCCAAGGCGCAGGTAGGCTTTGCCGCCCGCTTCGTCGGCGGACATGCGATCCAGCTCCATGGCGGCATCGGCATGACCGAGGAATATGCCGTCGGCCATGTCTTCCGCCGCCTCACCGTATCGGACGCATCGCTCGGCAATGCTGACACGCAGCTCGCCATGCTGGCCGAAACGATACTGGAGGAGCCAGAAACCGATCAGAGCGTCGAAAGCAGCCAGTCACGAAAGCCCGAAATGTGCGGCGCATCCGCCTGATCGGACAGGCAGGCAAGATAGAACCCCCGGTCGCGGCGCAGCCGATCGGGGAAGGGTGCGACCAACTGGCCTGATTCCAGTTCACGTTGCAGATAGGCCGCCTGTCCCATCACGATGCCAAGCCCCGCCAGGGCGCATTCATAGACCACGCTCAGATCCTCATAGCTTTGCTCCGACCGGGGCCGCACGTCCGGCGAGCCCGCCAGCGCCAGCCATTGCGGCCAGTCTTCGCGCCGCCGGTTATGGTGGATGATGTCGTGCCCCCCCAGGTCACCCACCGCCAGCAATTGCGCATTGCGCCGCAGATAGGCCGGGCTGCACACCGGCATCAGCTCGTCACGGAACAGCAGGTCCGCCTGCAAACCTGACCAATTGCCGTCGCCATAGAGGATCGCCACATCCACCCGGTCGCGCAGGAAGTCGGCCGGGCTGGGCGAGGAATGTAACCGCACCTCCAGCTGCGGATGATCCGCATGAAGCCCCGGCAGCCTCGGAATGAGCCAGCGCATCAGCAAGGTGGTGAAGCCCTGCACGGTCAGCGTCATCTTACCCCGGCTGGACCACACCTCCTCTGTCGCGGTTGCAATCCGGTCCAGCGCCCGGGTCAGCGCGGCGGCATAAAGGGCCCCGCCGCGGTGCAGCTTCACGCCCAGCGCGCCGCGTTCGAACAACTCAACGCCAAGATGATCCTCCAGCGCCTTCACATGGCGGCTGATCGCCCCTTGGGTCACGCACAGTTCGTCCGCCGCGCGCGTAAAGCTTTCATGCCGCGCCGCCACTTCGAAGGCCCGCAAATGGTTGAGCGGAGGGATGCGGCGGCGGCGCATCGCCGTCAGCCGATCTGCATGTGGAAGCCGCCATTGGGCGCGATCGTCTGCCCCGTAATATAGGAAGCCGCGGCCGACAGCAGGAAGCAGATGGGCAGCGCAATCTCCCTCGCCGTGCCGGTCCGGCCCATGGGCACATTGTCCAGATATTTGTCGATGAACTTCTCGCCCCGGATGGTCTCCGTCATCGGCGTTTCAACAATACCACCAGGCGAAAGCGAATTGACGCGGATGCCATATTTCGCCCATTCGCGCGCCGCGCTCATCGTCATGGCAAAGATCGCCGCCTTGGTGCAGGCGTAATTGACCTGGCCGATCGAGCCGCGCCGCCCAGCTTCGGAGGCGATGTTGACGATCGCGCCCGGCACCTTGTCCCCATCGCGCGCTCGGGCGATCAGGTGACGCCCCACCGCCTGCATGCAGAGGAAAGATCCGGTCAGGTTGACATCGACCACCTTGCGCCACTGGTCCGCAGTCATCTTCTCGATCATCGCCGGGCGGCTGATTCCGGCATTGTTAACCAGACCATGGACAGCGCCAAAGCGCCTGACGCCCTCCTCCACCATGGCGGCGGCAAAGGCTTCATCGGAAATGTCGCCCTGCGCGAAGGCTATACGTTCGGCCGGCACGCGGGCCGCCAGCTTCTCCAGCGCCTCTCCATTGATGTCGGCAGCGAGCACATGGGCGCCCGCGCCGATGGCGGCATCCACCACAGCCTCGCCAATCCCCTGCCCCGCGCCGGTCACGATCACGGTGCGGCCCTCCAGCCCAAATTCGCCGATCATCTTCCTCATCCTGCTTGCAATTCGTCTCTCGTTCGAACCTAGCTTGACAGTCGGCAGCTCGCAGTAAAAATATATATAGGATGATAGTTCGCAAATAGAGATTTTCAGTTTGCCCGGGAGAGTGAGGCCATGGACACCGTCAAATCCGCACGCCGCGTTTTCGAATTTCTGGAATATTTCGCCAAGGTCGAACGGGACGTGTCCGTCGCGGAACTCGCCAACCATTATGATTTTCCAAACTCCTCCGTATCGTCGCTGATGCGGACGATGGTGTCGATGGGTTATCTCTCCTACGACGCGCGGCGGCGCACCTATCTGCCGACCGCGCGCCTGCCCTTTCTCGTTAACTGGGTAGGCACCAAGCTGTTCCAGCATGACCGCATCCGCCGCGTGATGGAGGAATTGAGCGAGGCGACCGGCGAAACCATCATGGTGGGTATCCAGAATGGCATTCGCGTCCAATATATTCATGTGGTCGATGCCACAGGGCCGATCCGCCTGCATGCAGAGGCGGGCGACTTCCGTCCCATAGCGCTTACCGCCATGGGGCAACTGATGCTTAGCGCCTATGACGACGCGCATGTCGGCCGGATCGTGCGGCGTATCAATGCCGACGAGCCCGATGCGGGCAAGCATATCGCGCTCGCCCCGTTGTTGGAAAAGCTGAACAAGATTCGGGCGGACGACTATGCTCTCTCCATAGGCGGCACGGTGCCCGGCGGTGGCGCAGTCGCCTGCTTCTTGCCCGAACATATGAACGACCACCGACTGGTACTTGCCATCGGCAGCGGTGAATATGTCCTCACCCATAATATTGATCGTTTCGTTGCGCTGATGAAGGACGCCATCGAGAGGCACTTCAGCGCCTCCAATCCCGAAGCATGACAATTCAAAATATGATGAGGTGAACAAGTGCCCTCAACAAGTTTTTAGCTGGCAAGAGACTACCGATTCCTCCATTTCTTGTTCCGAAAATGGAGGAGCAGGAATGCAAGAAGAACGGGCGCTCAGCCCCGATGCTCAATTTGACGCCCATCTGGCAGAGGGGCGCTTCATGATCCAGCGTGCCCGCCGCAGCGGCGCTTATGTTTTTTACCCCCGCGTTGCCGAACCCGGCACGGGCGACCAGGAACTGGAATGGGTCGAAGTCAGCGGGCGCGGCACGGTATATGCCACCACCATCATCCGTCCCCGCCCTCCGGCAGAAACCTACAATGTCGCCCTGATCGACCTTGCCGAAGGGCCACGCATGATGTCCCGGGTCGAGGGACTCGACCCCGAATCCGTTCGCATCGGCATGGCCGTGCGTGCCGCGATCATCGAGGAAGACGGCCGTCCGCTCGTCATCTTCCGTCCAGAAGGAGCAACGGCATGAGTAGGGCATCGCTCCGAGGCAAGGCCGCTATCGTCGGCGCCGCCACTTTTGGCATCGGTTCGGCCCCGGGCCATGGCGCCATCGACCTCGCCGCCAAGGCTGCCCTGCTGGCGCTAGGCGATGCAGGTCTTCAGCCCCGCGATGTCGATGCACTGTTCGTTTGCCTGCCGCAGGATTTCCTCTCGGGTCTATCGGTCGCCGAATATCTCGGCATCGATCCAGTGATCAGCGACAATAACCGCACAGGCGGATCGGCCTTCCTCACCCATGTAGAGATGGCCGCCATGGCGCTCGACGCGGGCCTTTGCGAAGTCGCGCTCATCACCTATGGCAGCAACCAGCGCAGCGCATCGGGCAAGCTGGTCGGCGCGACCGTCACCAGTAATGATTTCGAAACGCGCTACCGCCCGGTCGTCCCGGCCAGCGCCTATGCATTGGCGGCCTCGCGCCATATGCATGAATATGGCACCACCCGCGCGCAACTCGCCGAAGTCGCCGTCGCCGCGCGCCGCTGGGCCCAGCTCAATCCCGAGGCGTTCGTCCGCGATCCGCTCAGCATAGAGGATTGCCTGTCCGCCCGTATGGTGTCCGATCCGTTGACGGTGCGCGATTGCTGCCTCGTCACGGACGGCGCGGGCGCCATCGTCATGACTCGCGCCGACCGGGCAAAGTCGATGCCGCGCCCACCCGTCTATGTGCTGGGTGCAAGCTCCGCCATCACCCACCGCGAAATCTCGTCCATGCCCGACCTAACCGTCACTGCAGCGGTCGATTCCGGCAAGCGAGCCTATGCGCAGGCGGGTGTCAGCGCGGCCGATGTGGACACGGTGCAGCTCTACGACGCCTTCACCATCAACACGATCCTCTTCCTGGAAGATCTGGGCTTTTGCCCCAAGGGCGAAGGCGGCCGCTTCGTGGAGGGCGGCGGCCTCGCGCCCGGCGGCAGGCTGGCCGTCAACACCAATGGCGGCGGCCTGTCCTGTGTCCATCCCGGCATGTATGGCATCTTCACGCTGGTGGAGGCCACGCGGCAGATCCGCCGCGAATGTGGCGATCGCCAACTGGACAAGGCCGACATTGCGCTTTGCCACGGCAATGGCGGATCGCTCTCGCATCAGGCGACGGTCATACTGGGGTCGGGGGCCACGCTGTGAACCGGCCCGTCTATCGCCATGCCGAACTGCGCCCCACGCTGCATCCGCGCAGCATCGCGGTCGTCGGCGTATCGCAGAACCCTAATGGCTTCGGCGCCGCGACGGTGGAGCGACTGTCGGCCTTCACCGGGCAGCTCTACCGCGTCAATCCGCGCTATGCGATTATCGGGGAGCATCGCTGCTACCCCTCCGTCTCCGCCTTGCCCGAAGTGCCCGACTGCGTCGTCATCGCCACCGCGCGCGACATGGTGGAATCCATCGCCCGCGAATGCGCCGAAGCGGGCGTGGGCGGCGTCATCATCTATGCCTCGGGCTATGCCGAAACCGGATCGGCCGATGGCGCCGCGCTTCAGGAACGGCTGGCAGCGCTGTCACAGGACAGCGGCATGCGTATCATCGGGCCGAACTGCATCGGCCTTGCCAATTTCACGCTCGGCGCGAACATCACCTTCCATTCGCGCACCATGCTGGCGGATCCCGCGCCGCATTCGATCGGTCTTGTCAGCCAGTCTGGCGCGCTCGGCAACGCGCTCACTCAAGCAATCGAGCGCGGCGTGCAGATCAGTCATGCGCTCGCGTCCGGCAACAGCTGCGATGTCGATGTCGCCGATCTTGTCGCCTATCTGGCGGAGGACAAGGGCTGCCGCTCGATCGCCTGCCTGTTCGAAGGGATGAGCGATCCCGGCCGCATGATCGAGGCCGCGCGCATCGCCTGGGAAGCGGACAAGCCGCTCATCATCTACAAGATCGCGGAGAGCGAACAGGGCGCAGCAGCTGCCATGTCCCACACCGGATCGCTCGCGGGCAGCCATGCCGCCTATCATGCCGCCCTGCGCCGTTATGGCGCCATCATGGTCGATGATCTGGAAGCGCTGCTGGAAACCGCCGCCTTCTTTGCAAAGGTTCCCGCGCCCGTCACCACCGGCACCGCCGTCATCGCTACTTCGGGCGGCGCTACGGTGATCGCGGCCGACAAGGCCGCCCGCCACGGCGTCCCCCTGCCCCAGCCCGGCGAGCGGGTGCGGGCTATCCTGGCCGCAAACATTCCCGATTTTGGATCGGCGCGAAATCCCTGCGACGTGACCGCCCAGGTCATCAACGATCCCGCCTCGCTGGTCGCCTGTCTGGAAGGGCTGTTTTCCGATCCCGCCTATGGCGCGGTCATCCTCGCCAACCCCTATGCTTCTGCCGCGACCCTGCCGCGCATCGACCTGCTAGGCCGAACGGCAGCGGCAGCGGGCAAGGCGGGATGCTGGATCTCCTTCTCCGACTGGCTGGAGGGGCCGGGCCTGATCGAGGCGGAGCGCAATCCACACGTCACCCTGTTCCGCTCCTTCGACCGCTGCCTGCGTACGCTGGCCGACTGGCATTGGCGGGCGGAAAAGAGCCGCACGCCTGCGGGCGAACTGCCGCCGGAAACCGATCCCGCTATTCGTGAGCAGGCCGCGCGCCTGATCGACGCAGCGGGCGCGGCGACGCTGACCGAGAGGGAGGCGAAGGTCGTCCTGTCGCTCTACGGCATCCCCGTAGTCCAGGAACAGCTCGTCACCAGCGCCGATGCCGCCGTGCAGGCGGCTGCCAGATCGGGTTATCCGGTCGTCATGAAGGTGGAATCGCCCGACATTCCCCACAAGACGGAGGCAGGCGTGATCCGCCTCGGCGTGAAGGACGAAGACACCCTACGCACCGCCTTTGCGGAGATCATGGCCAATGCGCGTAAAATCGCCGCGCCTGATCGCATAAACGGCGTCCTGGTGCAGCCGATGATCCCCGCAGGCATCGAAATGATGGCGGGCGTACGTGTCGACCCGCTGTTCGGGCCCCTGCTCGTCACGGGCTTCGGCGGCATCATGGTGGAACTGCTGCGCGACACCGCCCTTCTTCCTGCACCAGTGAGCAATATTGAGGCCAGATCCATGCTGGAAAGCCTTTCTTCTCGCCAATTGCTTCATGGTTTCCGCAACAGCCCACCCGTCGATATCGATCAACTGGTCAATGTCATCTGCGCCCTCGGCCGCTTCGCCGCCGACCATGCAGACCGCATCGCCGAAATCGACATCAACCCCATCATTTGTTCCGGCGACCGCCTGATCGCGGTCGATGCCCTCATCATCCGCAAGGAAGAACTACAATAAGACAGGAGAGTCAGATGCCCAGAAAAGCTGGCGACATGATCAAAATGGGCCTGTTCTACTGGCCCGGCGGCCACCATATCGCCGGTTGGCGCCACCCGGAGGCGGAGACGGACGGCGTCCATAATTTCCGCCGCATTGCCGAACTGGCCCGCACCTGCGAGCGCGGCAAGTTCCATTTCTTCTTTCTCGCCGACCTGATCGGCATCTGGCCTCGCGACCTGCCCGCCCAATCACGTGCGACCCGCGCCGCCTATTTCGAACCGCTGACGCTGATCGGCGCGCTGTCAGCGGTGACAGAGAAGATCGGCTTCGTCGCCACCGCATCGACCACTTATAATGAACCCTATCATATCGCCCGCAAATTCGCCTCACTCGACAACATCAACGGCGGGCGGACCGGCTGGAACCTCGTCACCTCCCACGCCGCCGCGGAAGCGGCCAATTTCAGCCGCGACCAGCACGCCGCCCATGGCGACCGTTATGTCCGCGCCCGCGAATTTGCCGAAGTCGTCATGGGCTTGTGGGACAGCTGGGAAGATGGCGCGATCCTGGAGGATAAGGAACAGGGCCGCTATTTCGACCCCGATAAGCTGCATTTCCTCAATCATGTCGGACCGAACTTCCAGGTGCGCGGTCCCCTCAACGTCCCACGCTCACCGCAGGGGCGGCCGATCATCGTGCAGGCAGGTTCCTCCAACGACGGCCGCGATCTGGCGGCGGCCACCGCCGACGTCATCTTCGCGGCGACCAACAAGATCGAGGATGGCCAAGCCTTTCATGCCGACATCAAGGCGCGCACCCATGCCAAGGGTCGCAACCCTGACCATATCGCCGTCATGCCCGGCATCTTCCCGATCATCGGCGGCACTGAGGCTGAAGCGCAGCGCAAATATGAGGAGCTCCAGGCGCTGGTGGAGCCGGAAATCGGCCTGTTTCTGCTGTCGCACCTGCTGGGAACGGACGTCAGCGGCTTCAACCCTGACAAGCCGCTGCCCGACCTGCCAGAAAACAGCGGTGCAAAGGGGAGGCGCGAAGTCATCATGGGCATGGCGCGCCGGGAAGGGCTGACGCTGCGCGAACTCTATCTGAAAGTCGCCGTCGCGCGCGGCCATAATCTGGTGATCGGCACGCCCGAACAGGTCGCGGACGTGATGGAGCGCTGGTTCCTGGAACATGCCTGCGACGGCTTCAACCTTCTGCCGCCCACCTTTCCCACCGGCCTTGATGATTTTGTCGATGGCGTTGTGCCCATTCTCCAGCAGCGGGGACTTTACCGGACGGATTATGTGGAGGGCACGCTGCGCGACAATCTGGGCCTGCCTTATCCAGAAAACCGCCTGGCGTCGGCTCGGGAATATCATGCCGCCGATCGAATTGATGTCCGGCGAGAAGCCTATACGGGGTAGGATACGGAGGACGCGAAAACTACACCCGGGGAAAAGTGGCCTTGATGTCTCGATGCCGGGATTCGGGTGCACAAGCTCAACTTCAGCGATGGCGAGATGCTGGCGCACACGGATTGTGCATTGATCACCTGGGACGGTCGCTGACGTTGTTCGAGACGACCGATTGTCTGGACCGGCAGCGAACGAAAGCAGGTTTGAGAAGCTCTCCGCCCGGTAAACGACAGGTTTTCACCGCGCGGAGTTTGGCTTCCGACGTTCGTCCCCCCAGCCTTTTGGCACGAGTTGCCTAGCCGGGTGTTGCCGTCGAACGCAGTCTGATAGGCCAAGAGCGTCAGCGGGTGGAGGATGAAAACAGCCAGCATCTCGGTCAGCACGTCGACCTTGCGGGGCTTGGGCGACAGTGCCTCCATGGTGCCGCCGGGTGCCTGTCCGAGGGTAGCCGGTCAGCGCGGCGGTAGACGCCTTCGACCATCGCGCCATGCCGCGGCATGACATGCTTCAAGCCCGTCTCCTGTGAGTTCGCGCTGCTGGAGGATGACAAGCAAGTCGCGGCGGAAGCGGACAGCCTGCCCCTCCTGTTCTGCCAGCCCTTGCTCGACGAGCCATGCCTGGCGTTGGGCAAGGCCTTTCCTGACGTCCGCCCCGAACCCATAGGCAAGCTGCTGCGGCTGATCGCTGGCGATCTCGCGGTCCAGCCATGTGGCGCCGTCATGGTCCGGGAGTTGTTCGAGAGGCCGGACAGGCAGGGTCTCGATGCGGACCGGCAAGCGACGGCTCTTCTCCCGTTCGTAGCGTTCCGCGTCTGCCAAATGGTTCTGGCCAATGCCCCAACTGCCATCGGGCTGTCGGGCATGCCGATCAGCCGCCGCATGGCCTCGAGACGACGGACATGGATCTCTGCTCGGCCTTGGATCATCATCGAATCTTGGTTCAGGTGGAGTTCGATACTGGAGCGGCCCTGATGATGGGCAGCACGGCGCTATCGACATCGCGCACCTCGACGGGCGTCGGCGAAAGGCGAACGATGCTGCCTGTTGGGAAAGCCTGCTGGTCTTCTCCGAAGTCAGCATAGTGGCTGTAGCCATCAATGCCGTCGATACCGATAGAGCGCCGGTCACGGTGCTCGTCGGGAAGGCCGATGGCGACCAACCCAGCGCAAGTGGCGTGCGGTGAATGACGAGGCTATTCGCTGCACTTCTTGCGGTGATAACTCAACTCCTTTCCCGTGGCATCGGCCTCCTCAACACATTCGATTGCGGCAGCGCCCCCACCGGGCCGGGCTGTATTGCTGGCGCAACGGAACCCGCATTGCGGTTTCCGCCCATGCAGTTTGCCATCCCTGACGCGGGATAGGAACGGCTGCGCCGTCCCGCCTTGAGCGCCGCAACGGCACGGCCATTTCCATTCCAAGGAAGAAAAAGGCGCTGTCTCTCTCTCCCTGCAAGGCCATACTTTAGTGGCCGTGGCTCACTGCGCTACGCCCGCACCGCCCACCGGCACCAGACCTTGCCCCCTCTCTCTCCGCCCCTCGCCGGGTCGGCAAAGGTCGTGCGCGGCATGGCCCGTTGCGCGGATTGGAAGGGAGTAAAGATCATGACCAAGACACTGCCAGGCAAGACACCCACAGCCATATCACCGACCGCATATTGGCGTAGCTTGGAACAGGGCACTCGTCCCTGGCTCAAGCGCTGGAGCGGGGCAACATGGCCGCATCGGGGCAAACCCGGCCGCTTCGCGCCACCGGGCCCTATCGCGGGATCAATGTTCTCCTGTTGTGGATCGAGGCGCAGGCGGCCGGTTTTGTCAGCCCGTCATGGATGGCCTACAAGCAAGCGCTGGCCTTGGGCGCTCAGGTCCGCCAAGGCGAGCGCGGGGCAACCGTGGTTTATATGGCGACAGCAGCAAGACCGTGCATGACGACACCGGCGGCGAAGACCGCGAACAAGCGTTCCGATTCCTCAAGACCTATACTATATTTAACGTGGCGCAGATCGACGGATTGCCCGAGCGGTTCCATGCGGCTCCAGAACCAGCGCCAGAGGCGGAGCGGATCGAAGCAGCGGAGGCCTTCTTTGCCTTCATCCCCGCGATCGTGAACCATGGCGGCGACAAAGCTTATTACATACCTTCTGCCGACCGCATCCAGTTGCCGCCCATGGATACTACGCTACTCGAGGCCATGAGACCTGCCACTGGACTCGGCACCAGAGCCGCCTTGATCGCAGCTTTGGCCGCGAGAAATGGGGTGGCGAAGGCTACGCACGCGAGGAGCTTGTGGCCGAATTGGGCGCGACGTTCCTGGCCGCCGATCTTGGCTTGGCCGTCGAGCCTCGTCCGGATCATGCCAGCTATATAGCGAGTTGGATCAGGGTGCTGCAAAACGATAGCCGTGCCATTGTACAGGGTGCTGCCCACGCGGAGGGCCGTTGCCTTTCTGCACCAATTAGCGAATACCGACAAAGAGAAAGAGGCCGCATAGTCAGCCGGCAAGCAGGGCCGCCAGGGGCGCGCACCTTCCTGATCCGCCCCCCCCAACCCCATGTGCGGGCCGTTCCCTTCAATCGGGCCTTGTAGTACAAATATCGGGAAATCAATGTGATTCCTGATTGCAGCCTGACCGAACCGTGGCCCTTTTGGGGGCCTATTTTCAAATGGAAATCAGCAGATTTCTGAAAAATAAAACAAATTTGTCACAATTCGA
>Ga0065704_10000835_pt1 | contig 12066 bp, 14 predicted proteins | sample SwiRhicommuniRL2_FD_59091 | JGI IMG/M metagenome (GOLD analysis project Ga0065704, IMG submission 59091) | Switchgrass rhizosphere bacterial communities from Rose Lake, Michigan, USA - RL2 v2 (version 2) | ecosystem: Host-associated > Plants > Roots > Rhizosphere > Soil | place: East Lansing, MI
CTCAGCTCCCACAGAGGATTTGTGCTGAAGGCAGGATCTGTGCCCCTCCTTCGAGATTCAATGTGGGAGCAAGGCTTGCCCGCGATGGGGGTGGCACATTCAACATCGCTGCAAGCTGTCCCACCGCCATCGCGAGCAAGCTCAGCTCCCACAGGGGATTTGTGGTGAAGGCAGGATCTGTGCCCCTCCTTCGAGATTCAATGTGGGAGCAAGGCTTGCCCGCGATGGCAGCGGCACATTCAACATCGCTGCAAGCTGACCCACCGTTATCGCGAGCAAGCTCAGCTCCCACAGAGGATTTGTGNTGAAGGCAGGATCTGTGCCCCTCCTTCGAGATTCAATGTGGGAGCAAGGCTTGCCCGCGATGGGGGGGGCACATTCAACATCGCTGCAAGCTGTCCCACCGCCATCGCGAGCAAGCTCAGCTCCCACAGGGGGATTTGTGGTAAAGGCAGGATCTGTGCCCTCCTTCGAGATTCAATGTGGGAGCAAGGCTTGCCCGCGATGGGGTGGCACATTCAACATCGCTGCAAGCTGTCCCACCGCCATCGCGAGCAAGCTCAGCTCCCACAGAGGATTTGTGCTGAAGGCAGGATCTGTGAACATCCTGCTTCTACATCAGGTTTTGTATCCTGGCATCAGGTTTGGTGTTGGAAGGCATAGTCGCGTTCGACCTTGCACACCCTCGTATGGCAATGGGTATACCAGGTGGAGCGGCCGCGCTCACGGATCGCGCTGTGTTCGGGATGCTGCTTCCAGGCCAGGATCGCCGCTTCATCGCTCCAATAGGACACGGTAATCCCCAGACCATCTTCGCCACGCGCCGATTCGACACCGAGAAACCCCGGCTGCTCTTGAACCAAGGCCAGCATACGCTCGGCGGCTTCGGCGTAGCCTTGGTCCCCCTCGGTGCGCAGGGAGGTGAAAATCACCGCGTAGTAGTGGGCGCTCATGGCGTTGTCCTGGCGCAGGCTTCGACAAACGCGCTGACCAGCGGCGGCACGCACCCTTCCAATGCGGCACGTTCTGGCTGGAACAGCGTGGCGACATAGAACGGATGATCCCGCAGCTCCACCGCTCGCAGGCCTCCGGCCGAGTCCCGGGCCACGGGGTGCAGGCGCTGCTTGAGCAAATCCTCTTCAAAGTCCGGGTTGACCCCGAAGCGACAATGGTAGCCCTCGAATACCATCAGGCGGCCATAGGCCTTGGCAATCAACGAGTCCGCCTCGAGTTGCAGGCTGTCGATGGTTTCGACCAGCGCGCAGCTCAACGGCGTCAACAGCGCCCGTTCAGCCTCGGGATCGGTTTCGCCATGGGCGGCGTCGGCCCAACCCATCACGTTACGGGCGAATTCCAGCACAGCATGTTGAAAACCACCGCAGGTGCCCAGGAAAGGGCGACGCTGTTCGCGGGCAAAACGAATCGCCTGCAAGGCGCCGGCTTCGTTTTGGTAGGGGCTGCCCGGCACGCACCAGATACCGTCGAAATCCTCCAGCACTGCGTTGTCGGTGATGAGCGGCGTTGCCAGCCATTGGATGCGGATGTCATGGCCGGTTTTCCCGCCGGTCAGCTCAAGTGCGATGGGGATCGCCCGGTGAGCGGTGATATGTGGGTCGTGGTCGCCGACCAGGGCGATGTGTAAAGGACGCTGTTTTTCCATGAGAGACTCGCCGCTTGTTGATTCCTGGTCGCCACTATAAATTGGCGTTCACGCAATCAATATTGGCGTTTATCCAAGTGATCAATGCAGCAGCGCACTATCGTCTGGACTATCCCGACCTGTCCCTGATCCTCGCACTGGTCCGTGGCGGCACACTGGCCCGGGCCGCGCGGCTGCTGCAGGTGGACGTGTCCACGGTGTTTCGTTCGGTACGTCGGCTGGAGGCGGCCCTGGGCCAGCCCTTGTTCGAAAAAAGCCGTGCCGGGTACTTGCCCACGGGCCTGGCCCAGGCACTGGCCGAACAAGCCGAGCGCGCCGAACAGGCCTTGGAGGCGGCGCGGGTGGGGGTGGAGCTGGGCGGCGAGGTCATCAGCGGGACGGTACGCCTGACGTGCAGCGACTCGGTCCTGCAAGCGTTGCTGCTACCTGCGCTGGCGCGCTTCATGCCCGCTTATCCGGCGTTGACCCTTGAGCTGAGCACCTCGAACGACTTCGCCAACCTGAGCCGCCGCGATGCCGATATTGCGTTACGCCTGACCCGTACGCCGCCGGAACACCTGGTCGGTCGAAATCTGGGCAATGTGGCTTACCGGGTATGCGCCAGCGCCACCTACCTGCGCTCGGCGAATACGGATGACCTGGCTTCCATGACTTGGATCGCGCCGGACGATTTTCTCCCGGATCACCCCACCGTGGCCTGGCGCCGTCAGCATCTACCCGGCGTGGTGCCCGCCTATCGCTGCAACAGCATGCTCTCGGTCACCGAACTGGTGCGAACCGGCTTGGGTGTGGCGGCGCTGCCGGACTTTCTGATCGATGAACACCAGGGCCTGATACCCCTTGGCGAACCGCTGGAGGGGTATGACACAGCTCTGTGGCTCCTGACCCGCCCCGACTGCCGGGCCTTGCGCTCGGTGGTGACCTTGTTCGATGAGCTGGGGCGCAATCTGCGCTGGCGCTGACTTTTAACGGGCAAGGTGTGCATGGCTCAATGGATGACGTTCCCCCAACGGTTATAGTGCCTTGAGCACCAGCCCTTGGCAGAGAACATCACGATGACGAAGTCTTCCCAACCCACTCCCGCCGCACCCGTTGACCACTTGCGCTTTCATCGCCCTCACGCGCATCTGGCGCCGACCTTTGGCAATGACCGCTTTGCGCTGAGAGCGGAGGCGTTCGCGCGTTTTTTCGGGACGCCGATGTTCCTCGGAGCGCAAACCCTGATCGTGCTGATATGGGTCAGCCTGAACCTGGTGGGGGTCTTTCATTTTGATGCCTACCCGTTCATTTTGCTGAACCTGGCGTTCAGCCTGCAGTCGGCCTATGCCGCGCCGCTGATTTTGCTGGCGCAAACCCGCCAGGCCGCTCGGGACAAAGCCCAGGCGGAAGCCGACGCTCAGCATCGTGAAGCCTTGGCCATCGCCAACAGCGAGCGCCAGGCCCAGGCCGCGCAGAATACGGCGCAGTTGCTTGAGTTGTTGGAGCAGAACACCCGCCTGACGGAAATGACCAAGGCATTGACCGAGCGTATCGACAACTTGACCACTGAAATGCACCAGAAGGTCGTGCACAACCCATCGGTGCAGTAACCCTACATTCCAGGACTTCCTGATCAAGCCTGGTAACGGCTCAGGAACATGTCGAGGGCCGATTCGATCACCTGGGCCTGCTCATCCTGGGTCAGGCTGGGTTGCCCCATCGAAACCTGCGGCCAGAAGGCGAACGTCTTGAGCAGCCCATGCATTTGCTGGGCGGCAAATGCCGGCTCCGCGGGTTTCAGCCGACCATCGGCCTGGGCTTGGCGAATCCAGGCCGTCAGGCCTTCTTCACGCTGGCCCATGCGCGAAACCATGTCCTGGGCACGCTCCGGGGAATGAATGGTTGCGGCGATGGCGATGCGTGCCAGGTCGAGGAAGTTCTCGTCCGCCAGCATATGCAGTTTGGCTTGCAGCAACGTTTGAAGCTGTTCCCGTAGCGGCTTTTGCGGGCTGTAGGGCATGTCCTGTTCTGCGGTAATGCTGTTCCATAACCGATTCAGAATTTCGGCAAACAATTCTTCCTTGCTCGGAAAATGGTTATACACCGTGCGCTTCGATACGCCGGCAGTCGCCGCGATCTTGTCCATGCTGGTGATCTCGAAACCGCTGCTACGGAATTCAGCAATCGCGGCCTGGAGGATGGCTTCGCGTTTTCGCTCGGTAAGGCGCTGCGGTACGGTCATGGGCAATTCGTCGGTTGAGATGAGAGAACTTACACTCGGCAGTTTACTTGCTCCCGGGATTCATGCAATCTAGAAACTACACCGAGTGGTGTAGTTTCTAGAGTCAAGCGGCTGAGCGTGCATGCAACGGCCATCCAGCGTCCCACAACGGCGAAGCGCAATTGCGCCGACGCCCTTGGAGTTATCGCACCATGACCATTCCCTCTCTTTCGACCGACAATCCGTCCGCCCATGACGCATCCCGGCATGAACAGGGCAAGTATCGCAATCATGCCTTCACGCCTCGGGAAGGTTTTGGCACCACCCTGCGCATCATCTGGAACCTGATCTTCCACAAGCCGCGCACCACTCGGCCTTCGGGCGCCATCGAGGTTCAAGCGCTGACGCGCGCTGCGCTGCTGGCGGCGCCGAACAACAGCGTCTTCCGCCTGGGCCATTCCACCCTATTGCTCAAGCTGCGGGATAAATTCTGGCTGACAGACCCGGTGTTCTCCGAGCGTGCCTCACCTGTGCAATGGGCCGGCCCTAAGCGTTTTCATCAGCCGCCCATCAGCCTGGAAGAATTGCCGCCGATCGAAGCGGTGATTCTTTCCCACGACCATTACGACCACCTCGATCATCAGGCCATCCTCCAGCTGGCGGCCAAGACACGCCACTTCCTGGCGCCCCTTGGCGTGGGCGACACCCTGATCAAATGGGGGGTCGACGCCAGCAAGGTGCGTCAGCTGGACTGGTGGCAAGGTACCGAGGTGGACGGTATCGAATTCGTTGCCACGCCCTCCCAGCACTTTTCCGGGCGCGGCCTGTTCGATAGCAACAGCACCTTGTGGGCCTCGTGGGTGATGATCGACGACGCCACGCGAATCTTCTTCAGCGGCGACACCGGCTACTTCGAGGGTTTCAAACGCATCGGCGAGCGATATGGTCCCTTTGACCTGACGCTGATGGAAACCGGCGCCTATAACGTCGATTGGCCCCACGTCCACATGCAGCCGGAGCAGACCCTGCAGGCTCATATCGATCTCAAGGGCCGTTGGCTGCTGCCGATCCACAACGGTACGTTCGACCTGGCGATGCATGCCTGGTATGAACCCTTCGATCGCATCCTGGCCCTGGCCTGGGAGCGCAATGTTTACATTGCCACGCCGCAAATGGGCGAAGCATTCACCCTGACGCAGCCGCAACGTGGCCGCGCCTGGTGGCTGGACGTGGAGCCCTCGGCGTACCAGGACCAGGCCGGTATCGCATAGCACTCACAGGATTGGTGTTATTCAATCATTGCGTAATCGGAGCGCCCCATCGGGTCCGGCGTCGCACCCTTGATGTTCATGCCGCGCCCCGGTGCGAAGCCGGGGAAGAACACCAGGCCCTCGGCTTCCAGGCGAAAGGCCAGGGCCAGGCGAGTGACATCGAGCAACTCGCCGCCAGCCTCGAAGCGGCGGATGGCCTGGACCGAGACGCCGGATTGGCGGGACAGCTCCTCGACACTCCAACCCAGCATGGCTCGCGCCTGTGCACTGTGGGCGGGGGTGAATTGATAGACAGCGATGCGTTCCAGGGTGGTTTTGATTGCGAGAGAGGCCATGGGGGGCTCCAAAGCTATGGGATTAAAAAATACTGTGTTTTTGTACAGTTGTTTTGAATCCCGATCAATCTCATTTTTTTGATCAATGACCGGCGGTCTTCTCCAGCCAGGCGCTCGGGGCGTGACCCAGTACGCGACGAAACATCGTGGAGAATGCCGCAGGGCTGTCGTAGCCCAGGTCCAGGGCGATTCGGGTCACTGAATTGCCTACGGCCAATCGGGACAATGCCGACATCACGCAGGCTTGTTGTCGCCATTGGCTGAAACTTAACCCGGTTTGCTGGCTGAACAGGCGGTTGAACGAGCGCAGGCTGATATGCAATTGCGCCGCCCATTGCGCGGGCGAGACGTGGGCGTCCGGGCGTTTCAGAAATGCCTGGCACAGGCCGAGCAGGCCCGGGTCTTGAGGCAGTGGAAGGTGCAGTGGCAGATGGGCGCTGCGCAGCAGTTCGTGCAGCAGCAGATCGATCAGTGCACCATCGCGTCCAGCCTCATCGTAATCCGGCGCAAGCTCCACGGCTTCCATCAGCAACTGGCGCATCAGGGGCGACACGCTGATGACCTGGCAACGGGCGTCCATGGTCGTTACCGCGGCCGGTTCGATATACAAACTTCGAGTGCTGACGCCCAGCATCAGTACCTCATGGGCAACCCCGGGCGGAATCCACACCGCCCGTTGCGGCGGCACCACCCAGTTGCCGTCTGCCGTGCTGACCTGCATGACTCCGGTGGCGCCGTAGAGCAACTGCGCACGGCGGTGGGTATGGCGCGGCAACCGATGACCGTCGGGGTAATCCGTGCCGATAGCCACTACTGGCCGTGGCGTGTCCTCCAGCAGGTCAATCGAAACATTGCGCATCGAGCGGTATCCAACGATTGGCGTAAACGCAAACATTATTGGCTTGCTTGCTGAAGCAGGCCAAGCCCCATCGCTCTATCGTCGGCCTCTCTCAATTAACGGAAGCTGCGCGATGTCCTACCTCTTGTTGGCACTCTTCGGCTGCATGACTGGCGTCACCGCTGTGTTGTTCGGCTTCGGCGGCGGATTCGTCGTGGTGCCCTTGCTATACCGCATGCTCACCGCCAGCCACGGCGCTGACGACCCTATCGGCCAATCGGCGATGCACATCGCCGTGGCCACCTCGACCTGCGTGATGATCGTCAACGCGCTGATCGCCACCGCCAAGCATCACCGCGCCGGTAACCTCATTCGCCACTACGTGTGGCCGTTGGGCGGCTTCATTGGCCTGGGCGCTATTGTTGGCGCCGTTGCCGCGATGTGGGCGAGTAGCGAAGTCATTCGCTATGCCTTCATCGCTTATCTGGGTGTAACCATTCTGGACTGCTTGTTCAGACGCGGTTTTCTGACACGGGCTGACGCTGTAATCCCACGGCGATTGGGCAGGACGGAGGTATCGGCAGGCGGAATCAGCATCGGCGCCATCGCCACTTTTCTGGGTGTGGGTGGCAGTGTCATGACGGTGCCGTTATTGCGTCGTTGCGGGTTGAACATGTCGCGCGCGACGTCCATGGCTAACCCGTTGAGTTTGCCGGTTGCGGTGGCCGGGACGCTGACTTACATGGCCATGGCCGGGTTTACCGAGTTTGATTTGGGGCAGTGGTTTGTCGGGTATGTGGATCTGCAGGCGTTTGCGGTTTTGACACTAGGCTCGTTAGTGGGGATTCGATTAGCTACGCCATGGATCGGGCGGATACCGGATGGGGTTCATGCCTGGGTTTATATTGGATTGTTGGTCATTGTGATGCTGGGCATATCGATACAATAAATCGCAGCATGGTGTTGCTCGATATCTTGTTAAGGAGGGTGGCATGTCGATATCTGACGCTGACTGGAAGCATTACGAGGAACTCCGCGATCTGGCGCTGGAGCGCTTCTGCCAAGGCGTACTTTCGGATGCCCAGACGGTGGCCCAGAACGGAGCTTTATCTGCTCACGCTCGATATCGCACGCTCTACGGCCTCATGCGAGATCGGGACAAGAGCTTGGCGATGGCGTTCAACTAGGTCGACGTCGAGACATCTCTTTATCTTTGAGATTGCTGATTGCGTACGATCTGCTGAGCGATCAGGAGTTGACGATTCTGAGTGAGGAATTACGTGAAAGGGTCTCTGATGCTGTTCGCCAACCCTTCGAGATTGAATGGGCCGACGACGCCTAGCGTTTCTAATATTTTCCGAGAGTTTGAATGCTGATCTTCAACTGCACCGAAGCGGCCTGCAACTTTTTCAGCCGTGTGAGCAAAGGTAAGAAAGTCACCCCGGTAGAGAAACCACCATCACCTGTTATCGAGGGCGATGAGCTAGGTGAGCTCGACGAACAGTGGCTGGTGCACGTGATCACCGTGCAGCGCAAACATGTGTTGTTCGTCATCCACGTGCAAACCCGTTACTGCATGATTTTCGCTGGTGCTAAAAAAGCGGACGTCGAAGGTTTTGTTCAGCGATTTTCCGAGCGATGGATCAATGGCCTGATGCGCCACGCAGGGCAGCATGATCTTCTTCGCTGGGTCGATGACGAACCGATGATGGAGCGCTTCCAGGAAAATTGTCGTGAGTACATCTTTTATAAACGTGGCCACCGTGGTGCGCAAAAGCACCTCAACGAGATTTCCTGGATTTTTGAGGACTGTGCCGCCGAATGGGGCACGTTACCCTCAGATGAGTTCTCTGCAGGGCGCTTCGACGGCAGTATGAATGACACCCCGAGAAGCAGTAAGGGACATAAGGACTATTACTACCCGGACGAAGAAATGATCGTCCACTGGTTGCGGCGTTATGGCGGTTTGGATGAGTCCGCCGCCCAGGCCGCACGTGAGCGGCGCATGGAAGTGAAACGGGAGATGCGGGCGTTCGAACGTCAACTTGCTCAAGACGCGCAATGAAGAAGGCCTAGCGCCACGGCTAGCCTAGGCGAAGTCACTTATCGGCCAGCCCCGGCGCCTCCCGAACAATGAAGTGATCCAGATTCTCGATATTGGCACTGAACACCCCGAACGTTTCTTCGGGGTTCTTCTTGCTCGGCACCTGTTTCAACTCTGGCGTCACGCCATAAAAGAAGCAATACAACGGCGCGTCACTGTCGACGGCATGCTTGATCTCTTGCAGGAACGCTTTGCGCTTGCGGTAGTTATCGATCAGCTTCTTGCTCAGGTAAACGTTGACCGAGTAGGGCTTCTTCTTCGCCTCGTCCGGCTGCTTGAACCAGACCTTGGGTTCGAAGTCGATGCGAAAGCTTTGCGTGTAATCCTTGATCTCCTTGATCTTGCCCCAGTAAATCAAGCCCTTGTTGTCCTGCAAATACTCGATCTTCTTGAAGAACGATCCATAGGGCGCGGTGTGTTCGCCAATCTTCAACAGCTTGCGCTTGAGCAGGTCCTTATCTGCGAAGTTCGACACAAAACACTCCACCGGGTGGGCGAAGACGCTGGTCTTGTCGGGTGTCGAATCATGGGCGGAATGGGCGTCATCACCGTGGGACGATAGGGTGGGTGACGTAGGCCGAGTCGCTGCTTCAACGTCCTTCGACTGATCGGACGGCTTGCGCACGTACTGACGCCGAGTCAGCAACAGCTCCGACGGAAAATGCTCCTCGCGGTCGTCATCCGTTTCCGCCTCAATACTCTCCGCACCCAACCCCGGTGTTTTCGGACTGACGTAAGGACAGCCCTCGATATGCTGGGTCGTTGGCTGATTCTTGAAATGTGGCGTGCGGATGTAATTGACGTTCTTGGCGTTGAACGTCGTCAGCCGATTGTCCTCATCAAACGCCGCCCGACAGGCATCGTTGGGGCACTGAAAGCGCTCCTTGGCCGAATCGAAGGCCATGGTCTCGTCGAAATTCAGATCCCGAACGTCATAGATCGAAAGCTTGGTATCGAGGCTGAGGCAGTAGGCGGTATCGAATTTCATCGGGGCTCGCGTCCATGAGAGGAAGTGTATTAATACCGAAGGACGCGGCGGGCTGCACCCAAAGTTTCAACACACCACAAACCAGCTGTGGGAGCGAGCTTGCTCGCGATTCCCAAAACCAACCCCGCCATCAAGCCTGCCACCCACCTGCGCCCTGATATCAACCTGTGGCGAGGGGGCTTGCTCCCGCTGGGTTGCGATATAGGTAGTCCGTTCCGCAGTTTCGTACTCAAGGAAATCGATATCATAATGCTGGTTTTTAGCTCGATAACGTGGCCTCTAGATATTTCGAATAGAAATAGGTGGAGATCGATTTTCCATTTTTGGGTATGTCATCAACATGGATTGGGATGATCTGAAGGTTTTTATCTTCGTCGCTAAATCGAACAACGTGACCGAGGCCGGAATCTCGCTCAAGGTTTCGACCTCGACGGTGTCGCGCAAGATCGCGGCGCTTGAGGAATCGCTCGGTACGGTATTGTTTTCGAAGAAGACTAGCGGCTACTTCCTGACTGAAGCGGGAAGGGCGTTGCTGCCATTGGCACTGGAAACGGAGGAGCGTTTCAAACTGATCGAGCGGCAGATGTCGCAACCGGGTGATCGGATGGCGGGACAGGTGCGCATTGATTGTCCGGAGCTAATGGGCACGCACTTGATCATTCCGCAACTCGCGGTATTTCATGATCAGCACCCCGAGATCAGCTTCGACTTCATCAACTCGGCGGTGTCGTCGAAACTCACACAGAGCCACAGCGACATCATTATCCGCTTGCGCAGACCGGAGAACGGTAACTTCACCATGCGCCGGGTCGGGACACTGAAGCAGGGGCTTTTCTGCTCCCAGGCTTATGCCGATGCCAACGGTCTGCCGGCCGAACCCGCCGACCTCAAGCACCACAGCCTGATCGGCTGGACCGAAGAAATGTCGTATATGCCGCTCGCCCAATGGTTGAACGAAATGGCCGGAGACCAGAGGCTGTGGATGCGCGTTTCAAACCTGAATGCGCAGCTCAAGGCAGTCGAGGCCAATCTGGGGATTGCCGCGCTACCCATCTATGTCGGACATCAGTCCGGTCTGTGCCAGGTGTTGGCCAATCGCCGTGCGCGCAGCTCGGAAATCTGGCTGCTGCGCAATCAGGCTACCCAGGGTGTGAGCCGAGTTGATCGAGTGGTGGAGTATCTGACGGAGCTGTTTCACGGCAAAGCGGTCGGCATGCACTGACGGCCGTCTTACCGCGAGGGGAAAGCGACAATTCCGTGGTGCTGGGTCATGGGAGCCTCCTTAAAGCGGGCCGATGCGCAGGAAAATCCATACAGCAACCGCTATCAACATCAGGCCGAACGCAGCGTTCTGAAACATCAGCAATTTTGGACGGGATTGGATCAGTTTCTGCACGGTCGAGCCCATCGAGACCCAGATGACGTGCGAGAAGAAGTTCAGCGAAATCAGCGCCGCACTGAGGATCAACACGACAGTGCTGCTGGTCTCGCCAGAAGGCATGAACGTGGAAAACATCACCAGCAACATCACGATCCCTTGCACGTTGCCCAGCTGTACAACAATGCCGTCCCGAAATTGCAGGTGCATGGCCTTGTCGGTGGGCGTCTTCAGTGGACGACGCAGCATGCGCACACCCAGCCACAAGATGTAGAAACTACCCGCCACTTGCAGCGCCCATACCAGCGTCGGATTGTTCGTCAGCGTGTGATAAAGGCCTAAGCCGACCAGTACGGCGATCAGGAAGTAAGTAATGTCGAGCCCAACGATAAACCGCACCGAGCGACGCACACCGCTTTGCGCACCCGACGTTGCCACCATCAAGTTGCCAGGGCCTGCACTCAGGGTCAGCGGCACCATGGTCGATAGCCAAAGCAACCAGTTGATGCTGAAAATTTCTTGCATGTTGTCTTCCTTAATCACAACGCGGACTGAACTCCGGCAAGTCTAATTCGCAGTTGCTTCTAAGGTTATAGCGAAGAGCGCAAGGCGGTTTCCCATAAATGGGGGGAAGCGGGGTACGGAGGAGGGCGGTCCCCGTTACCTTTAGGTGAACCGACGTTTCGGAGAGGCCAGGGTGAGGGCCAATCGAGGCGACACAGCGTCAATGCTAAGTTTTTCGTAGGGTAAAGGTAGCGCGCCTATCCTGGAGTTAAACGCGGTTTGGTTCTGTAGAAGACAAAAAACCCCGTTTTCACGGGGTTTTTAGTTACGCGTGGAGCCTAGGATTTTTCTTTCGAATCAATCCCAGCTCAAAGCCCCACCGGTCTGATACTCAATCACCCGAGTCTCAAAGAAATTCTTCTCTTTCTTCAAGTCCATGATTTCGCTCATCCAAGGGAACGGGTTAGTCGTCCCTGGGTACTCTTCTTTAAGGCCAATCTGCGACAGGCGACGGTTAGCGATGAACTTGAGGTAGTCCTCCATCATCGCCGCGTTCATGCCCAGCACACCGCGAGGCATGGTATCGCGGGCGTATTCGATCTCCAGTTGGGTCCCTTGCAGGATCATCTGGGTCGCTTCTTCCTTCATCTCGGCATCCCACAAGTGTGGGTTTTCGATTTTGATCTGGTTGATCACGTCGATGCCGAAGTTCAGGTGCATGGATTCGTCGCGCAGGATGTACTGGAACTGCTCGGCGACGCCGGTCATTTTGTTGCGGCGACCCATGG
>Ga0065704_10001926_pt1 | contig 12063 bp, 5 predicted proteins | sample SwiRhicommuniRL2_FD_59091 | JGI IMG/M metagenome (GOLD analysis project Ga0065704, IMG submission 59091) | Switchgrass rhizosphere bacterial communities from Rose Lake, Michigan, USA - RL2 v2 (version 2) | ecosystem: Host-associated > Plants > Roots > Rhizosphere > Soil | place: East Lansing, MI
CGTCTCGGCCATGACCTTCGTCAACGCCGCCGTCAGCGTCGTCTTGCCATGGTCAACGTGACCAATCGTGCCCACGTTCACGTGCGGCTTCGTGCGTGCGAATTTTTCCTTAGCCACGGCGGAGTACCTCTGGATGCGGCAGCTTCAATTTAAAGAGCGTTGCTTGTCGGGTGAAAGGCGGCCGGTGCCGGACGACCGGTGCGGTCCGCGCCGAAGCGCGCCGCACCGTCCATCCCCCCGACCGCGCGGGGTCAACTGGCTTTCTTCATCACCGCTTCGGCGACGTTGTTCGGTACTTCGAGGTACTTGGCGAACTCCATCGTGAAGGTGGCGCGGCCCTGGCTCATCGAGCGGACCGACGTCGCGTAGCCGAACATTTCGGCCAGCGGCACCTCGGCCGTGACGACCTTGCCGGACACGGAGTCTTCCATGCCCTGGATCTGGCCGCGGCGGCGGTTCAGGTCGCCGATCACGTCGCCGGAGTAGTCCTCGGGCGTCACGACCTCGACCTTCATGATCGGCTCGAGCAGCACGGGCTTCGCCTTGCGGACGCCGTCCTTGAACGCCATCGAACCGGCGATCTTGAACGCCATTTCGTTCGAGTCGACGTCGTGGTACGAGCCGTCGAAGATCGTGACCTTGACGTCGACGACCGGGTAGCCCGCGATCACGCCGCCCTCGAGCGCTTCCTTGACGCCCTTGTCGACGGCCGGGATGTACTCGCGCGGCACGACGCCGCCGACGATCCCGTTGACGAACTCGTAGCCCTTGCCTTCTTCCTGCGGCTCGATCTTGAGCCACACGTGGCCGTACTGGCCGCGGCCGCCGGACTGGCGGACGAACTTGCCTTCCTGCTCGACCTTGGCGCGGATCGTTTCACGGTAGGCGACCTGCGGCTTGCCGACGTTCGCCTCGACCTTGAACTCGCGCTTCATGCGGTCGACGATGATGTCGAGGTGCAGCTCGCCCATGCCCGCGATGATCGTCTGGCCCGACTCCTGGTCGGTCGAGACGCGGAACGACGGGTCTTCCTTCGCGAGGCGCTGCAGCGCGAGGCCCATCTTTTCCTGGTCGGACTTGGTCTTCGGCTCGACCGCGACCGAGATGACGGGTTCCGGGAACTCCATCTTCTCGAGCGTGATGACGTGCTCGACGTCGCACAGCGTGTCGCCGGTGGTCACATCCTTGAGGCCCACGGCCGCGGCGATGTCGCCGGCGCGGACTTCCTTGATCTCCTGGCGCTCGTTCGCGTGCATCTGCAGCAGGCGGCCGATGCGCTCCTTCTTCGACTTGCCGGGCACGTAGACCTGGTCGCCCGAGTTCAGCACGCCCGAGTAGGCGCGGAAGAACGTCAGGTTGCCGACGAACGGGTCGTTGAGGATCTTGAACGCGAGCGCGGAGAACTTTGCTTCGTCCGACGCGTCGCGCGTGGCCTCGGCGCCGTTGTCGTCGATGCCCTTGACCGGCGGCACGTCGATCGGCGACGGCAGGTACTCGATCACGGCGTCGAGCATCGCCTGGACGCCCTTGTTCTTGAACGCGGTGCCGCAGAGCATCACGCAGATCTCGGTGCGGATCGTGCGCTCGCGCAGGCCCTTCTTGATCTCGGCGATCGTGAGCTCGCCGGTCTCGAGGTACTTGTGCATGAGCTCGTCGTTGGCCTCGGCCGCGGCCTCGACCAGCTTCTCGCGCCATTCCTTGCACTGCTCGACCATCGCGGCGGGGATGTCGCGGTACTCGAACTTCATGCCCTCGGTCGCGTCGTCCCAGTAGATCGACTTCATCTGGATGAGGTCGACGACGCCCTCGAACTTGTCCTCGGCGCCGATCGGCAGCTGCAGCGGCACGGGGTTGCCGCGCAGGCGCGTCTTGATCTGTTCGACGCAGCGCAGGAAGTTCGCGCCGGCGCGGTCCATCTTGTTGACGAACGCGAGGCGCGGCACGACGTACTTGTTCATCTGCCGCCACACCGTCTCCGACTGCGGCTGCACGCCGGACACCGCGCAGAAGACCGCGCAGGCGCCGTCGAGCACGCGCAGCGAACGCTCGACTTCGATCGTGAAGTCGACGTGTCCCGGGGTGTCGATGATGTTGAAGCGGTGCTCGGGGAGGTTGTTGTCCATCCCCTTCCAGAACGCGGTCGTCGCGGCCGCGGTGATCGTGATGCCGCGCTCCTGCTCCTGCTCCATGTAGTCCATGACGGCGGCGCCGTCGTGGACTTCACCGATCTTGTGCGAGACGCCGGTGTAGAAAAGGATGCGCTCGGTCGTCGTCGTCTTGCCGGCGTCGATGTGCGCCGAGATACCGAAGTTACGGTAGCGCTCGATCGGAGTGGTGCGTGGCACGGTGGGAATCCTTCAGTCGTCGTGTGGCAGGCCCGCGCGGGGCTTACCAGCGGTAATGCGCGAAAGCCTTGTTGGCGTCGGCCATGCGGTGCGTGTCTTCACGCTTGCGCACGGCGGCACCGCGGTTCTCCGAAGCCTCGAGCAGCTCGGACGCGAGACGCTGCGACATGGACTTCTCGCTGCGCGCCGAGGCGGCGTCGATGACCCAGCGCATCGCCAGCGTGTTGCGGCGCGTCGAGCGGACTTCGACCGGCACCTGGTAAGTGGCGCCGCCGACGCGACGCGACTTCACCTCGACCATCGGCTTGACGTTGTCGAGCGCCTGCGTCAGCAGCTCGAGCGTCGCCTCGGCCGGGCGCCCCGTCTTCTCGGCCATCCGGTCGATGGCGCCGTAGACGATGCGTTCGGCGACGGACTTCTTGCCGCGCTCCATGACCATGTTCATGAACTTGGCCAGCAGGACGCTGTTGAACTTCGGGTCCGGCAGGATCGTGCGCGTGGGCGCTTGGGAACGACGAGACATTGTGTGTACCGCGTAGCTAGTGACTAGTGATTAGTGACTAGTGATGAGTAGGAATGAAGATCAGCCCTTCGGCCGCTTGGCGCCGTACTTCGAACGGCTCTGGCGACGCTCGCCGACGCCGGCGCAGTCGAGCGTGCCGCGCACCGTGTGGTAGCGCACGCCCGGGAGGTCCTTGACGCGGCCGCCGCGGATCAGCACCACCGAGTGCTCCTGCAGGTTGTGGCCTTCGCCGCCGATGTAGCTGATCACTTCGTGGCCGTTGGTCAGGCGCACCTTGGCGACCTTGCGCAGCGCCGAGTTCGGCTTCTTCGGCGTCGTGGTGTACACGCGCGTGCACACGCCGCGCTTCTGCGGCGAGTTGCCGAGCGCGGGAACCTTGCTCTTCGACGTGTCGAGACGCCGCGGAGAACGGATCAGCTGATTGACGGTAGACATTTTAGGACCGACTCCAGTAGGCGGGCACCCTCTGCGCCCGCCGCATTGCATCTAGCAAGAAACACCGGGCCGCCCTACGGCGGCCCGAAATGGTTCGACGGGCAGCGGCGCGGGTAGATCGCCGGCCGCTGCCCAAACAAGGGGCCGAAATTCTAGGGAGCGGGCGCCGGCCTGTCAAATTGCCGCCGGAAAACCCGTACTCCCCGTGCATCCCGGTCAGCCCGCCGGCGTCTCGGACTCGTCGGCCGTCGCGGAGCCGAAATCGGCCGCCACGCCACCCGCCGAGACCCCGCCGAACCCGCCGGCGCCCTGGCCTTCCTCGGCCTGGCGACGACGCGTCTGGTGGTAGAACGAGCCCGTGCCCGCCGGGATCAGGCGGCCCACGATCACGTTCTCCTTGAGGCCGCGCAGGTCGTCACGCATGCCGCGGACCGAGGCTTCGGTCAGCACGCGCGTGGTTTCCTGGAACGACGCCGCCGAGATGAACGACTCGGTCGCCAGCGAGGCCTTGGTGATGCCGAGCAGGATCGGGTCGGCGATGGCCGGGAGCTTCCCGTCCTTCGTCACGCGATCGTTGGCATCGAGCACGCGCGAGCGGTCCATCTGCTCGCCTCGCAGGAACGCGGTCTCGCCCGGCTCGACGATCTCGACCTTGCGCAGCATCTGGCGAATGATCACCTCGATGTGCTTGTCGTTGATCTTCACGCCCTGCAGGCGATAGACGTCCTGGATCTCGCGCACGAGGTAGTTCGCCAGCGGCTCGACGCCCTGCAGGCGCAGGATGTCGTGCGGGTTCGGCTCGCCGTCCGCGATCGTCTCGCCGCGCTCGACGTGTTCGCCTTCGAACACCGTCAGGTGGCGCCACTTCGGGATCAGTTCCTCGTGCTTCTCGCCCTGTTCGTCCGTGATGATCAGACGGCGCTTGCCCTTGGTTTCCTTGCCGAAGCTGACCGTGCCCGAGTACTCCGCGAGGATCGCCGAATCCTTCGGCTTGCGGGCCTCGAACAGGTCCGCGACGCGCGGCAGGCCGCCGGTGATGTCGCGGGTCTTCGACGATTCCTGCGGGATGCGCGCGATGACGTCGCCGACCGACACCTGGGCGCCGTCGATGAGGTTGACGAGCGCACCCGGGGGCAGCGCGTAGCTGGCCGGGATGTCGGTGTTGGCGAAGCAGACTTCCTTGCCCTTCGAGTTCAGCAGCTTGATGACCGGGCGCAGGTCCTTGCCGGCGGAGCCGCGCTCCTTCGGGTTCAGCACCACGATGCTCGACAGGCCGGTGATCTCGTCGACCTGGCTCTGCACGGTCACGCCGTCGATGAAGTCCTGGAAGCGGATGAAGCCCGCCACTTCGGTGACGACCGGGTGGGTGTGCGGGTCCCAGATCGCGACGACGCGGCCCGGTTCGACGGACTTGCCCTCGTCGACGTTGATCACGGCGCCGTACGGTACGCGGTAACGCTCGCGCTCGCGGCCGAAGTCGTCGATGACGCCGACCTCGCCCGAGCGCGACACGGCGACCAGGTGGCCCTTGTCGTGGCGCACCGACTTCAGGTTGTGGAAGCGCAGCGTGCCCTTGCTCTTGACCTCGATGTTGGTCTGCGCAGCCGCACGCGACGCCGCACCACCGATGTGGAACGTACGCATCGTCAGCTGGGTGCCCGGTTCGCCGATCGACTGGGCCGCGATGACGCCGACCGCTTCGCCGATGTTGATCCGGTGACCGCGCGCGAGGTCGCGGCCGTAGCACTGGGCGCAGACGCCGTAGCGCGTCGCGCAGGTGATCGGCGAGCGGACCGAGATCTGGTCGACGCCGGCCTGCTCGATCGCGCGCACGCGCTTTTCGTCGAGCAGCGTGCCCGCCTCGACCAGCACTTCGTCGCTGCCCGGCCGGTAGATGTCGCTCGCGACCACGCGGCCGAGCACGCGCTCGCCGAGGCCCTCGACGACGTCGCCGCCTTCCACGATCGGCATCATCGAGACGCCGTTGGTCGTGCCGCAGTCGATGTCCGTGACCACGAGGTCCTGCGCCACGTCGACGAGGCGGCGGGTCAGGTAGCCCGAGTTCGCGGTCTTCAACGCGGTGTCGGCGAGGCCCTTGCGGGCGCCGTGCGTCGAGATGAAGTACTGCAGGACGTTCAGGCCTTCACGGAAGTTCGCGGTGATCGGCGTCTCGATGATCGAGCCGTCCGGCTTGGCCATGAGGCCGCGCATGCCCGCGAGCTGGCGGATCTGGGCCGGCGAACCGCGCGCGCCAGAATCCGACATCATGAAGATCGAGTTGAACGACTTCTGGCGCACCTTCTCGCCGCGCGAGTCGGTGACGTCCTCGCCGCCGAGCTTCTCCATCATCGCCTTGGCGACCTGGTCGTTGGTGCGCGACCAGATGTCGACGACCTTGTTGTAGCGCTCGCCGTTGGTGACGAGACCGGAGGCGTACTGCTCCTGGATCTCCTTCACCTCGCGCTCGGCCGAAGCCAGGATGCGGTCCTTCTGATCGGGCACGACCATGTCGTCGACGCCGATCGAGACGCCCGCGCGCGTCGCGTAGGCGAAGCCGGTGTACATCAGCTGGTCCGCGAAGATCACGGTCTCCTTGAGACCGAGCTGGCGGTAGCACTCGTTGATGACGCCCGAAATGGCCTTCTTGGTCATGTCGCGGTTGACGAGGTCGAACGACATGCCCTTAGGCAGCACCTCGGCCAGCAGCGAACGACCCACGGTCGTCTGCACGGTGCGCGTGCGCGGCGTGAACTCGCCCTCGCTGCGCACGTACTCGACGATGCGCACCTTGACGCGGGCCTGCAGGTCCGCGAGGCGGTTCTCGTAGGCGCGGTGCACTTCGGCGACGTCGGAGAAGTACATGCCTTCGCCCGGCGCGTTCACGCGCTCGCGCGTCATGTAGTACAGGCCGAGCACGACGTCCTGCGACGGCACGATGATCGGGTCACCGTTGGCCGGCGAGAGGATGTTGTTCGACGACAGCATCAGCGCGCGCGCCTCGAGCTGCGCCTCGAGCGACAGCGGCACGTGGACGGCCATCTGGTCGCCGTCGAAGTCCGCGTTGAACGCGGTGCAGACGAGCGGGTGCAGCTGGATCGCCTTGCCCTCGATCAGCACGGGCTCGAACGCCTGGATGCCGAGGCGGTGCAGCGTCGGTGCGCGGTTGAGCAGCACCGGGTGCTCGCGGATCACCTCTTCGAGGATATCCCACACCTCGGGGCCTTCGCGCTCGACCATGCGCTTGGCGGCCTTGATCGTCGAGGCCTCGCCGCGCAGCTGCAGCTTCTGGAAGATGAACGGCTTGAACAGCTCGAGCGCCATCTTCTTCGGCAGGCCGCACTGGTGCAGGCGCAGCGTCGGGCCGACCACGATGACCGAACGGCCCGAGTAGTCGACGCGCTTTCCGAGCAGGTTCTGGCGGAAGCGGCCCTGCTTGCCCTTGATCATGTCGGCGAGCGACTTGAGCGGGCGCTTGTTGGTGCCGGTGATCGCACGGCCGCGGCGGCCGTTGTCGAGCAGCGCGTCGACCGACTCCTGCAGCATGCGCTTCTCGTTGCGGACGATGATGTCCGGAGCGTTGAGCTCGAGCAGGCGGCGCAGGCGGTTGTTGCGGTTGATGACGCGGCGGTAGAGGTCGTTCAGGTCCGACGTCGCGAAGCGGCCGCCGTCCAGCGGCACGAGCGGACGCAGGTCCGGCGGCAGCACCGGCAGCACGGTCAGCACCATCCACTCGGGGTGGTTGCCCGACTCGATGAACGACTCGATCAGCTTCAGGCGCTTGGTCAGGCGCTTGATCTTGGTCTCGGAGCTCGTGCCCGCGATGTCCTCGCGGACGCGGGTCATCTCGGCCGGCAGGTCGAGGCTCTTGAGCATCTCGTGGATCGCCTCGGCGCCCATGCGGGCGTCGAAGTCGTCACCGTGCTTCTCGATCGCGTCGAGGTACATCTCGTCCGAGAGCAGCTGGCCGCGCTGCATCTCGGTCATGCCCGGGTCGATGACCACGAACGCCTCGAAGTACAGCACGCGCTCGATCTCGCGCAGCGTCATGTCGAGCATGAGGCCGATGCGCGAGGGCAGCGACTTGAGGAACCAGATGTGCGCGGTCGGGCTCGCGAGCTCGATGTGGCCCATGCGCTCGCGGCGCACCTTGGCCTGCGTCACTTCGACACCGCACTTCTCGCAGACCACGCCGCGGTGCTTCAGGCGCTTGTACTTGCCGCAGAGGCACTCGTAGTCCTTCACGGGCCCGAAGATCTTCGCGCAGAACAGGCCGTCGCGTTCCGGCTTGAACGTGCGGTAGTTGATCGTTTCCGGCTTCTTGACCTCGCCGTACGACCAGGACCGGATCATGTCCGGGGAAGCCAGCGCGATGCGGATCGAGTCGAAGTCCTCGGTCGTCGGCTGCTGCTTGAACAGTTTCAGGAGATCTTTCATGGGGTCACCTGCGCAGGGGTGAGGGCGTCGCCGCCACTCACCGCTTTTCCTGGTGGAGTTCGATGTTGATGCCGAGCGAGCGGATTTCCTTCACGAGCACGTTGAAGGATTCCGGCATGCCCGCGTCCATCTGGTGATTGCCGTCCACGATGTTCTTGTACATCTTGGTGCGGCCGGTCACGTCGTCGGACTTGACGGTCAGCATCTCCTGCAGCGTGTAGGAAGCGCCGTAGGCCTCGAGCGCCCAGACTTCCATTTCGCCGAAGCGCTGGCCGCCGAACTGCGCCTTGCCGCCGAGCGGCTGCTGCGTGACGAGCGAGTACGGGCCCGTCGAGCGCGCGTGCATCTTGTCGTCGACCAGGTGGTTGAGCTTGAGCATGTACATGTAGCCGACCGTGACGTCGCGCTCGAAGCGCTCGCCCGTGCGGCCGTCGTACAGCGTCGTCTGGCCGCTCGCGGGCAGGTCGGCCAGCTTCAGCATGTACTTGATCTCGGACTCCGCGGCGCCGTCGAACACCGGCGTCGCCATCGGCACGCCCGCGCGCAGGTTGTGGCCGAGCGCGAGGATCTCGTCGTCGTTGAGCGAGTCGAGGTCCTCGTTGCGGCCGCCCGAACGGTTGTAGACCTCGTCGAGCAGCGCACGCACTTCGCCGGCCTGGCGGCCCGCGTCGAGCATGTTGCCGATCTTGATGCCGAGCCCCTTCGCGGCCCACCCGAGGTGGGTCTCGAGGATCTGGCCGATGTTCATGCGGCTCGGCACGCCCAGCGGGTTCAGCACGATGTCGACCGGCGTGCCGTCCGCGGCGAACGGCATGTCCTCGACCGGCACGATCATCGAGATCACGCCCTTGTTGCCGTGGCGGCCGGCCATCTTGTCGCCCGGCTGCACGCGGCGCTTCACCGCGAGGTAGACCTTGACCATCTTGAGCACGCCCGGGGCGAGGTCGTCGCCCTGCGTGATCTTCTGGCGCTTCTCCTCGAGGCGGCGCTCGAACTCCTTGCGCTGCGAGCGCATGCGCTCGGCGGTGACTTCGAGGCCGGCGTTGGCTTCCTCGTCCTCGAGCCGCACCTCGAGCCAGTGCTCGCGCGGCAGGTCGGCGAGGTAGTCGGCCGTGACCTTGCTGCCCGGCTTGAGCTTGCGCGGGCCGCCGGCGGCGACCTTGCCCACGAGCAGCGAGTGCACGCGCGAGAAGAGGTCCTCCTCGAGGATGCGCTGCTGGTCGGCGAGGTCCTTGCGGACCTTCTCGATCTCGGACTTCTCGATCGACAGCGCGCGGCTGTCCTTCTCGACGCCGTCGCGCGTGAAGACGCGGACGTCGATCACCGTGCCGTCCATGCCCGGCGGCACGCGCAGCGAGGTGTCCTTCACGTCCGAGGCCTTCTCGCCGAAGATCGCGCGCAGCAGCTTCTCTTCCGGCGTGAGCTGGGTCTCGCCCTTCGGCGTCACCTTGCCCACGAGGATGTCGCCCGCCTTGACCTCGGCGCCGATGAAGGCGATGCCGGCCTCGTCGAGCTTCGCGAGCGCCGATTCACCGACGTTCGGGATGTCCGCGGTGATTTCCTCGGGCCCGAGCTTGGTGTCGCGCGCGACGCAGGTGAGCTCCTCGATGTGGATCGTCGTGAAGCGGTCCTCCTGGACGACGCGCTCGGAGATCAGGATCGAGTCCTCGAAGTTGTAGCCGTTCCACGGCATGAACGCGACGAGCAGGTTCTGCCCGAGCGCGAGTTCGCCGAGGTCGGTCGACGGGCCGTCGGCCAGCACGTCGCCGCGCGCGATCGCGTCGCCTGCGTGCACCAGCGGGCGCTGGTTGATGCAGGTGTTCTGGTTCGAGCGCGTGTACTTCGTGAGGTTGTAGATGTCGACGCCGGCTTCGCCCGCGGTCGTCTCCGCGTCGTTGACGCGGACCACGATGCGCGAGGCGTCGACCGAATCGACCACGCCGCCGCGGCGTGCGATGACCGTGACGCCCGAGTCGATCGCGACCGGGCGCTCCATGCCGGTGCCCACGAGCGGCGTCTCGGCGCGCAGCGTCGGCACGGCCTGGCGCTGCATGTTCGAGCCCATCAGCGCGCGGTTCGCGTCGTCGTGCTCGAGGAACGGGATCAGCGACGCGGCGACCGAGACGATCTGCTTCGGCGAGACGTCCATGAACTCGAGCTTGTCCGGCGTCGAGAGCATGAACTCGTTCTGGAAGCGCGACGAGACGAGCTCGTCGGTGAACGCGCCCTTGCCGTCGAGCGTCGCGTTCGCCTGCGCGATCACGTACTGCGCCTCGTCGATCGCCGACAGGTAGACGATCTCGTCGGTGACGCGGCCGCCCTCGACCTTGCGGTACGGCGTCTCGAGGAAGCCGTAGTCGTTGGTGCGGGCGTAGACCGAGAGCGAGTTGATCAGGCCGATGTTCGGGCCTTCCGGCGTCTCGATCGGGCACACGCGGCCGTAGTGCGTCGGGTGCACGTCGCGGACTTCGAAGCCCGCGCGCTCGCGCGTGAGGCCGCCCGGGCCGAGCGCCGAGACGCGGCGCTTGTGGGTGACCTCGGAGAGCGGGTTGTTCTGGTCCATGAACTGCGAGAGCTGCGAGGAGCCGAAGAACTCCTTCACCGCGGCCGCGACCGGCTTCGCGTTGATCATGTCCTGCGGCATCAGGCCTTCGCTCTCGGCGATGGTCAGGCGCTCCTTGACGGCGCGCTCGACGCGGACCAGGCCGACGCGGAACGCGTTCTCGGCCATTTCGCCGACCGAGCGGACGCGGCGGTTGCCGAGGTGGTCGATGTCGTCGACCGTGCCGTTGCCGTTGCGGATGTCGATCAGCGTGCGCAGCACGTCGATGATGTCCGAGCTCTCGCCGTACTGCTCGATCAGGCCCTTGGCGAACTCGTCGCCGCGGCGCTGGAAGTGCAGCACGTCGTAGAGGATGCCGGCGCCCTTGACTTCCTGGCGGCCGACGCGGCGGTTGAACTTCATGCGGCCCACGGCCGAGAGGTCGTAGCGCTCGGGGTTGAAGAACAGGTTCTGGAACAGGTTCTCGGCCGCGTCGCGCGTGGGCGGCTCGCCCGGGCGCATCATGCGGTAGATCTCGACCAGCGCTTCCATCCGGTTCTTGGTCGGATCGATGCGCAGCGTGTCGGAGATGAACGGGCCGCGGTCGAGGTCGTTGACGTAGAGCACGCGGATCTCGGCGACGCCGGCCTGCACGAGCTTGAGCGTCGTGACGGCGGTCAGCTTCTCGTTCGCCTTGGCGAGGATCTCGCCGGTCTCGGTGTTGACGACGTCGTGCGCGAGGATCTTCTCGTTGAGGTACTCGGTCGGCACGGTCAGCCGGTCGATGCCGGCGTCCTCGAGCTGGCGCACGTGGCGCGCCGTGATGCGGCGGCCTTCCTCGACGACGACCTTGCCGTTCGCCTTGATCTCGAACGCGGCGGTCTCGCCGCGCAGGCGCGCCGGCACCAGCGCGAGCTCGATGCCGTTCGGCGACAGGTAGAACGTGTTCTTGTCGAAGAACAGGTCGAGCATCTGCTCGTCGCTGTAGCCGAGCGCACGCAGCAGGATCGTGACCGCCAGCTTGCGGCGGCGGTCGATGCGCGCGTAGACGCAGTCCTTGGCGTCGAACTCGAAGTCGAGCCAGGAGCCGCGGTACGGGATCACGCGCGCGTTGAAAAGGAGCTTGCCCGAGCTGTGCGTCTTGCCGCGGTCGTGGTCGAAGAACACGCCGGGGCTGCGGTGCAGCTGGGAGACGATGACGCGCTCGGTGCCGTTGACGACGAACGTGCCGTTGTCGGTCATCAGCGGCAGTTCGCCGAGGTAGACCTCCTGCTCGCGGATGTCCTTCACCGGCTTCTTGGCGCCCGGCGCTTCCTTGTCGAGCACGACCAGGCGCACCTTGACGCGCAGCGGGGCCGCGTAGGTGAGGCCGCGGAGCTGGCACTCCTTGACGTCGAACACCGGCTCGCCGAGCCGGTAGCTCACGTACTCGAGGTACGCGTTGCCCGAGTAGCTGACGATCGGGAACACGCTCTTGAACGCCGCGTGCAGGCCGATCTCGTCACGCCCGTCCACGGCCGTGTCGGCCTGCAGGAACTTGCGGTACGAATCCAGCTGGATGGCGAGCAGGTAGGGCACCTCGAGGATGCTCGACCGCTTGCCGAAATCCTTGCGGATGCGCTTTTTCTCGGTGAAGGAATAAGCCATTGCGATCACCCTCTCGAGGCTGCCGACGCCGGCGCCTGAGCGCGACGAAAACTAGGGGACGAAAAAACGACAAACAGGGGCCACCGGGCGGTGGAGCAATTCCACCGCCCGGCGCCCCGTGCAACGGGCGAGAGCCC
>Ga0065704_10071277_pt1 | contig 12048 bp, 8 predicted proteins | sample SwiRhicommuniRL2_FD_59091 | JGI IMG/M metagenome (GOLD analysis project Ga0065704, IMG submission 59091) | Switchgrass rhizosphere bacterial communities from Rose Lake, Michigan, USA - RL2 v2 (version 2) | ecosystem: Host-associated > Plants > Roots > Rhizosphere > Soil | place: East Lansing, MI
CAGCCGCAAGGCAGCCGAATTGACGCCCGTCGCGATCTTCCGGGGGTACTGAGATGCGTATCGGATACTTGTTCTCTATTGCCATCCGGCACCTCCTGGGGCAGCGGCGCCAGACCAGCCTCACCGTCGGCGGGGTCGCCGTCGGAGTCACGGTCCTCCTGGTCATCTCGGGCCTCATGAACGGCCTCCTGGTCAGCTTCACGGAGACGATCGTCGATGCGGCCCCCCACCTCACGATGACCGGAGAGAAGCGCGAAGCCGAGAGCAACTCGAACCTGGCGGCGAAAGCCTGGCCCGAGGCGCTGGTCGCCCTCACCGATCGCGGCGAACCCTCCGAGCAAGGCTTCATGCGGGCGTACTCCGAGCGTGAGCGCCAGGCCCGCGAGATTCCTGGCATCGACACCATTTCGCCCTACGTCGCGAGCCAGGTGATCGCCGCAGGAGGCGCCGAGACCAAGCCCCTCTTGCTCAGCGGGGTGATCCCCGACCGCGAGGAGCGGATCGTCAAGCTGAACCGGCGCGTCAAAGATGGAAGCTTCGACGCCTTCCGCGCCAATTCCCTCTCCATCCTCCTGGGCTCGGCCGCCGCCAAGGACCTGGACGTCGCCACGGGCGATCGCCTCCGACTCATCAGCCCCAGCGGCCGCGTCATCGCGACCCGGGTCGTCGGCATCTACACCACGGGGGTCAAAGCCCTCGACGAGAAGGGCTACGTTCATCTACGGCAAGCACAGATTCTGGAGGAGCTCGACACCGGCGCGGTCACGGGCCTCAACTTCACGGTCAAGGACCTCGACGCCGTGGATGAGGTCGCGGCGGCCCTCTCGGCGCGGACCGGCCTCAAGGTCTCGACCTGGCGGGAGACCAACGCGAATATCATCTCGCTCTTCAAGACCATCGCCACCATCGCGACCTTGTTGGTGGTCTTCACCATCGTCGTCGCCGGCTTCGGCGTCGCCAACGTCCTGATCACCGTCGTGTTGGGCAAGAGCCGCGACATCAGCCTCTTGCGCACCATCGGCTTCACCCGGGCCCGCATCTTGGCCTTGTTCCTCATCGAGGGCGGCATGATCGGCCTGGTCGGGGCGCTCAGCGGGGCGGGGCTCGGCTTCGTGGTTACGACCTTGCTGTCGTTCGTGCCGGTCGCGGGCGAGTCCGACTACTCGGTCCGCAAGACCCTGACCATGGACCAAAACCCGGATACCTATCTGATGACGGCCCTTTTCGCGCTCGTCATCTGCCTGATTGCCAGCGTGGGACCCGCACGGCGCGCGAGCCGCCTGCGTCCGATTGATGTTCTGAGAGGTGAGTCATGAGCCTGATTTCCGTTCGCCAGATGAGCAAGGACCTGGTCCTGCCGGGGGCTCCTCCCGCTCCCATCCTCAAGGACCTGACCTTCGACATCGCGCGAGGAGAGTTCGTGGCCATCACCGGTCCCAGCGGCTCGGGCAAGTCGACCCTGCTCTACCTCTTGGGGGGATTGGATCACCCGACCCGTGGCGAACTGCTCTTCGACGGCGAGGACCTCTCCAAGATGTCGGACGACGAGCTGACCCGCAAGCGAAACCGACAGATTGGTTTCGTCTACCAATTCCACTACCTGCTTCCCGAGTTCTCGGCCCTCGAGAACGTCATGATGCCGCTTCTGGCGTCAGAGGCCATGAGCCGCAAGGAAGCGGCCGTGCGCGCCAAAGAGGTGCTCACGGCCGTGGGACTCGACGATCGCCTGCATCACCTGCCCAAGCAGCTCTCGGGAGGCCAGCAGCAGCGTGTGAGCATCGCCCGTGCGCTATCCAACCAACCGAGCGTCCTCTTCGGCGATGAGCCGACGGGAAACCTCGACACGGTGAATACCCAGGCCGTCTACGACCTGCTGCGGGACCTCAATCGCCGGACCGGCCAGACCATCGTGATCGTCACGCACGACGACGAAATTGCGGCCAAGGCCGACCGGCAGATTCAGGTGGTGGACGGCGTGATCGCGTTTGACCGCCGTCGGGCGGAGGCGAACCTCCGCTAGCGGGCGGCCTTTAGTGGGCGGATTTCTCCATCCATTCGACCATCCGCTTCTCTAGGATATCGAGCGGCAGGGCCCCCTGGCTCAGGAGCGATTGGTGGAACTCGCGCAGGTCGAAATTGCTGCCGAGCTTCTTGGTCGCACGAGCGCGCAGGTCCTTGATCGAGAGCTCGCCCATCTTGTACGAGAGGGCTTGGCCCGGGTTGCCGAGGTAGCGGTCGACTTCGTTGGTGGCTTCCAGCTCGGTCTTGGCGGCGTTCTCGAGGAAGAAGGCGATCGCCTTCTTGCGATCCCAGCCCTCGTGGTGGAGGCCGGTGTCGAGCACCAGGCGCAGGGCTCGACGCATCTCCATGTTGAGCTTGCCGAATCGGACGTAGGGATCCGAGTAAAGGCCGAGCTCCTCGCCCAAGGACTCCGAGTAGAGACCCCAGCCCTCGATGAAGGCGGTGTAGCCGCCATAGCGCCGGAACTCGGGAAGCTCGCTCAGCTCCATGGCGAGCGCAATCTGGAGGTGATGGCCGGGAACGGTCTCATGGAGCGCGAGCGACGTCATCTCGTAGGTGGGCCGCTCCTCGGACTTGTAGAGGTTGACGTAGAAGGTTCCGGGGCGCGTTCCGTCAGGCGAAGGCCCCATGTAATAGGCGGCGCTCGAGTTGGGCGCGAGATCCGCGGGGATCGGCTCGATGGCATAAGGTGCGCGCGGCAGGACCTTGAAGAGCTTCGGCAGCAGCGGATCGATCCGGCGCGAGAGCGCACGGTACTCCATCAGGAGGGCGTCCGCATCGGCGCGGAAGTACTGCTTCTGGCGCTTCATATGGGCGAAGAACTCGCTGAGCGACCCCTTGAATCCGACCTCGGCCATGATGGCTTCCATCTCGCGGCGGATCCGCGTGACCTCGGAGAGGCCGAGCTGGTGGATGCGCGACGGGGACATGTCGGTGGTCGTGTAGTAACGCGCGTAGTAGGTGTAGAGCTTCTTGCCGCCAGGGAGATGGCTCAGGCCCACCTTTTCAGGGCTCGCAGGCAGGTACTCGCGGGTGAAGACCTGCTCGAACTTCCGGTAGGAGGGAATGACGCTCTCCCGGATGGCATCGCTGGCCTGCCGACGAAGGCGCTCCTGCTCCGCTGCCGGAATGCCTACAGCCATCTTGGTGAAGGGCTTGTAGAAAGGGCTCGCCTCCGGCGATTCCGGCAGTTGCAGCGCGAGCTGGGCCGGAATGCGGCTCATGATGGCCTTAGGCGGCATGAGGCCGGCGGCTCTGCCTTCTTGCATGAGGGTGAGCGTTTGGTTCATGTAGGTGGGGAAGGCCCGCATGCGAGCGATCCAATCCTCGTAGTCCTTGACCGTCTCGAAGCGGAGGAAGTCCGCGATGTCGTGGGCGGCGTGGATCCCGTCGCGATGACTCAAGGGCATCCGCTCGGCACCGAGGGCGTTATACTCGACCAGCAGGGCCATCTCCCGCTCGAAGAGGTCGTAGTTGAGCTGATCCGCCGCGTCGAGGCGGCGGCGGTCGATGCCCCGCAAGCGCTTGAGGGTGTCCTGGTAGTGGTTGGTGCGTGCCTGGCGAGCCGCGGGGCTGAGGTCCTTCCAGCGATCGTTGAATCGGTAGTCCCCCAAGACTGAAGCCCAGAGCGGGTCCTGGGCCATCAGGTAATCCCACTCGGCCTTGAAGAGGCCGTGCAAGGCCTCATGGGCCGACTTGGTCTGGGTGGCGGCCTTGGGCTCGGCCGGGGCGGCGCCTGCGGCCACGGCGGGAGCGGTGACGGATCCGACGGCCAGCATGCCGGCCAGCAGGTAATAAGGTAGCCTCACGATTGCAATCCCTTTCAAACTCAACGCTTGCTTGATTCATTATGCGTGGGTTCGTTGTCGCTGCCAAGCGTCGAGTCGGCCCCGTCGCTCCAGCCAGATGCAGGTCATTCGTCGGACGCCGGGATCCCTTCTTGCCGGGGCTGGCACCCTCCGGCCTTTGCTATCGAGGGTTCGATTTCGATGAAGATATGCTGAAGCGCCGGGATCTGCGAGATGAGTTCTTCTTCGAGGCAGGCGATCATGGCGCCTGCCGTTTCGGCGCTCAAGGCCACGTTGACCTGGATGTGGGCGGCCAGGATCACGTTTTCCGGGGATAGTTGGGTGGTGTACGAATCGACCACGCGCTCGACGAACGGCGCGTCTTGCAGGATGCGATCGATCATGTCGAGGGTGTGCGTGTCCGCCGCTTGTCCGATGAGCAAGGAGTGAGCGCGTCCCCCGAGAATGAAGGCGAGCACGCCCAGGATGCATCCGATGCCCATGCTCGCGGCCGCGTCCCAGCGCGGATCTCCCGTGAGCAGGGTCATCGTGAGGCCCCCCGCGGCGAGGGCAAGTCCAGTGAGGGCCCCGCTGTCCTCGAGGACGACGGTCAGCAGCGTGGAGTCCGGGGTCGTGCGCATGTGGCGCAGAAGGCCCAATCGGCGCTGGCGCGCCCCTTTCCTGGCCTGGCGCAGCGAAATGAGCAAAGAAAGGCCTTCCGCCGCGAAGGCGAAGGCCAGGATTGCAAAGGCCAACGGAAAGTCGGAGATGGGATCCGGTTGCCGCCACTTGGCCCAGCCGTGCTGGAGCGCGAAGAGCGAGCCGCCCGCAAAGATGAAAATGGCGGCGACGAACGACCAAAAGAACCGTTCCCGTCCGTAGCCCAAAGGGTGAGAGCGCGTGCCGGGGCGGCGCTGCAGGGCGAGGCCCAGGTACAAGAACCCCTGGTTGGCAGTATCCACGAGGCTGTGCAGCGCTTCGGCCACCAAGCCCGCCGAGCCGCTCAGCCAGGCTCCGACGAACTTGGCGCCCGCGATCGCAAGGTTGGCGACCAGGGCTACGATCACCGTGCGCTGCGTCCCGGCCATCCCCCCACCCCCGATCCGATCACCATTCCGCGCTACTTCTCCATTGGAGTCGGAAGTAGGGGCCGCTTGCGCGATCAAGGCGCGGCGCTAGAGCGAATCGCTTTGGCGCTTTAGTTCACGCAGATTCCGGCGTTGCTGGCTGGATTCGTCGAGACCACCTTCCGGCATGGCGGCCTTGAACTCCGGTTCGCCCTGCTTGGGCTCGGCCGTTCGTCTTCCATATCCGCCCCCACAAGGGCAAGGTGGAAGGCGTTCACCCTTTTGAACTCGGACGGTATGGTTGCACCGGTCGCAATGAAAGGTTCCCGTTTCCAACGCCCGTTCACCGGCTCTTGCCGTCATGTCTTCCCCCTTGGATCGCCGTCTCCCTTCGCCTTTCGACTCCACGCGATATGCTGACTCCGGAGCGGCTTCGGGTAAAGGGTCACCCGCTGCGTCAGGCGGACCCCTATGAATCGCTTGGGTGAAAGATTCGCGTCGGGGCCACCAGGGAGCTTGCAGATGTACGAAGCGACCTTGCCTGTGGGGCCGTGATGCCTGTTCGTTGACGAAAGGATGGGGCTCGCTATCATCGGAGAATGACCATCCTCCTTATGCACGCCAGGAGGTTTTAATGACCTGGGTCATCGATCAGCGCCACAGCTACGTGGGCTTCACCATCAAGCACATGATGTTCGCGACGGTCCGGGGGACCTTCCAAGAGTACTATGGCATCATCGACTTGAACCAAACGGATCTGGCGAGTTCTTCGTTCATCGGGGAGATCAACGTCGCCAGCATCGACACCCGTGTCGCCAAGCGCGACGAGCACTTGCGTTCTGAGGCGTTCTTCAATGTCGAGCGCTTTCCCCTCATCCTGTACAAGAGCACCAAGGTCGAGACCCAGGGCGAAAATCGGTTCCGAGTCTACGGTAACCTGACGATCCACGGGATCACCCGAGAAATCGTCGTAGATGGGACCTATGCGGGTGGACCTTACAAGGACCCCGATGGCATCATGCGCACAGGGTTCAGCGGCAGCGGCTCCCTGAGCCGCAGGGACTATGGAATGCTCTGGAACGTGGCCCTGGAGAGCGGAGGAGTCTTGGTGGATGATCGTGTCGACATCCAGTTGGACATCGAATTGATGTGGCAAGAGGATCACCTTGCCGGCACCAGCGAAGGGGCTAAGGTGAGCGCAGGCAAGGTCGCCGCGACCAGCGTCCTCAGGTAAAAGGTCTCCCGGTGGTCGCGGTCGGCGTGATCGCCTTCGAACAGCGCTCGGCGAGGGCCAGTAATTGAATGACGAGGGTTAATTTGCCATACTGAAGCAAGCGTGCACGTCGCGCCCCCTAACGTCAAAAGGATGCAAATTGCGAGCCAGCGAGCAGGATCGGTCCAACCTGGAAGCGGAAAACGTGGCGCTCGCCGGGGAGACACGTCGCATTGATACCTTCCCGGGGGACGCCGCGCGCATCGAACACGAGGTCGTCCAGCCGACCCTGGCGCCTTGCAAAAGTGAAGCGATGCTCGCCGAATCCCAGCGCCTGGCTCGCATCGGCAGCTGGGAGTTGGATTTTGCTACCCGCCTGTTGACCTGGTCGGAACAGCAGTTCCGCAACTTCGGCTTTGCGCCTGCCAAGACCCCCATCGACCGTGAACTCGTCGTCACGCGTATCGACCCTCGCGACAAGGACCGTCATGAGGCGGTGATGCAGACTGCCTTCGCGAGGGGCGAAGGCTTCAACATGGACTATCGGGTCGTTCACCCGGATGGCAACGTGGTCAATCTCCACAGCATCGGGCGTCCCGTCTTCGACGACGACGGACGACTCATCAAGTTCGTCGGGACCAGCCAGGACGTCACCGAGCGGGTTCAACTCGAGGAGCAATTGCGCCGGCAGTACGATCAGCTTTTGCAGCTCGATTTGCTCAAGAGCAATTTCGTAAACTCGGTTACCCATGAGCTCAGGACCCCCCTGACCAGCATCATGGGCTATGCCGAGCTCCTCGAGGACGAGATCGGCGGACCCGTCTCCTCTGATCAACGCGACTTCATCAGTCAAATCCAGCGAGGGGCCAAGCGCCTTGAATACCTCCTCAATGACCTTCTCGACTTCGCCAGGATGGAGGCCGGTACCTTTTCGCTGAAGGTAGAGTCCGCCGACCTTTGCGGCTGGGTGATTGAGGTGATGGAGAGTCTCAAGCCGCAGGCAGACGAGCGGAAAGTTTTGCTCGAAGCCCAGTTGCCCGAGGGGCCGTTGGAACTCGAGATGGACGGCCAACGTATCGGCCAAGTCCTGACCAACCTCCTCAGCAACGCGCTCAAGTTCTCGCCCACGGGCGGCACGATCAGGATATCCGTCACGCGGCAAGGCGAAACGATTCGATGTGAGTTCCAGGACCAGGGTCCCGGCATCGCCTACGCGGACATGCCGAAGTTGTTTCAGCGCTTCTCTCAGCTGGAAGCCGGGGTGCGGATGGGCAAAGGGGCGGGGCTCGGACTCTCGATCAGCAAGGCCCTCGTTGAGGCGCACGGGGGAGCCATCGGGGTCGAGAGTACGCCGGGTTTGGGCAGCACCTTCTGGTTCGAACTGTCCTTGACGCATACGCTGCCATCAACGAACGAGCAAAACGGCCCAGTGACTTAGTCACCGGGCCAAAGCGCGCCCATAGGGACGACGTTAGAACTTGGGCAACCAGATTTAGGTAATGCCCATTAACGGTTGAATGGTCGACCTGCAAGCAGGCGGCATTCAGCCGTTTTCCATTTCTGGGCAATGGTGGATCCGGTTGGCCGTTCCGACCTCACCAGGCACAGGGTCGGTAGTCCTTCAGGAAGACCCCGAAGTACGGGGTTTCCGGCTGACTGACACCCTTGGCGACGGGATGGTAGATCCGCGAGGCGCCGTCGATGATGTCGAGCGGCGGAAAAAAGCCGCGTTCACCCTGCCCTCGCTCACGCTTGGGGGTCGGGTTCTCATCGGTGACCCAGCCCGTATCGACGCTCGTCATGTAGATTCCGTCTCGCGCGAAGTCCTCTCCTGAGGTGCGCGTCATCATGTTCAAGGCGGCCTTCGCCATGTTGGTATGAGGGTGGTAGACCGTCTTGTGCCGGTTGAACTGACCTTCCATGGCCGAGACGTTGACGATGAAGCGTCGAGCGAAGGGAGATCGGAGCATCAACGGTTTCAGGCGGCTATTCAGCAAGAACGGAGCGGTCACGTTGATCAGTTGCACTTCGAGCATCTCAGGAGCGCTGACCTCATCGAGTCGCATCATCCAGCTGTTAGTGGATCGCGAATCCATGCGTTCCTCATTGTCCACGAAGCGATCGACGGCCATCACATCCTTCAGCGCAGGCAGCACCGTCGTGCCCTCCGTGAGTGCCAAGGTCGAGGACAGCGGCGCCTCCTGAGCGACCAAACGGCGAGCTTCCAACGGCAGTACCTCCAACGGACGCTGCTCCTGAGCGATGAGCTCCGAATAAAAGCCTTGCGGTCGACGGACGGTCTGGGCGGCGTTGTGGATCACGATTTCGAGCGAGGGCAGCGTGAGGGAAAGATGCTGGGCGAACGCTTCAACGGCAGGGATGTTCCTTAGATCGAGGCCGTAAACCTGAACCCGGTGCAGCCACTCGGCGGAATCGGGCTCCGCGTGAAGGCGCTTGGCGGCGGCGTAGGGAAACCGCGTCGTGACGATCACGTTGGCGCCGTCGCGAAGCAGGCGCAGCACGGTCTGGTGCCCAATTTTCACCCGTCCGCCCGTCACCAGCGCGGTCTGCCCCGTGAGGTCGGTACGTAGGTTCCGCATCTCAAAATTGAACGCGGCGCAGGACGGGCAAAGCAGGTGGTAGAAAGGATGGACATCGGTGAAGCTCGCCTTGCAGACGTAACAATTCTCGGGCTTGTTGAGCGATCTTGCCACGGTGGTCGCGGCCGGAAGCAACGGCGTCTCGGCGGGCAGGGCATCGCGTTGGATTTTCACCATGGCCGTGGATGCCTGCATGGCGCGATCTTCCTGCTGAAGGCGCTGCCGCTCGACCTTGCGATCATAGTGCTTGCCTTCGCGGTAGATCTTCGATATCAAGCTATTAAAACGTTGGCTTCGGGGCATGGCGCCCCCGGCATCTGAGATTCGCTGCAGGACGCTGAGACAGGCCTCCATCTCAGCGGGAGAAATGCTATCCAGGGGAACTCCTCCATGGTCGTTAAATCGTATTGATGGGTGGCGAGACCAATATCACCCCGTCGGAAGCGGGCTCAAACAAGCATGATAGCTTTATTCCGCAAATCCGCAAATCCGTAAATCCGCAATCCGACGTCGTTTCCAACAAAACCGCACCGATGTCCCCCACTGCCGGATGCTGATACATGAAAAAACCCAGGCGAGACTTAGGCTCTCACCTGGGTTTTAGGTTGGCGCGTTCAAAGGGATTCGAACTTCTGATGCTCGCCACTTGTGGCTTTAACAATCAGGCGACGTGTCGTCGGGCGAGCCAATCGGCGATCGCCTGTTTCCCGTTCTCGAACGAGAACTCCCCGAACGGCAAGTCGTCGGTGTTGAACCACGCGAGTTCGGCCACGTCGTCCTTGGCAATGAGAGTCTCGGGAAGCTCGCCTGCGACCTCCGCCTCGTAGAAGACGTTGAGCGTGGAGACCCCGTTGGCCCCGTAGGTATCCATGTAGATGCCCACGAAGGCCGTGATTCGGACCTTCAGGCCGGTCTCCTCGAGGACCTCGCGAAGCGCCCCCGCCTCGGGGTGTTCGCCATCCTCGAGGTAACCGCCGGGAATATCCCACATGCCCTTGAACGGCTCGATGGCCCGTCGCGCCAGCAAGAGGCGCCCCTGGCCGTCGACGACCAGCGCCCCGGCGCAGGGTTTGGAGTTCCGATAGAACATCTCCCCGCAGCCGGGACAACGCAGGCGATCATGGCCTTCCTGGTGCTCCGTGACGAGATCGGCGCGGCAATGGGGGCAGTAGCGGAAGGCCTTCATGGCTAGTTCACCGCGGGCTGGGTCTCGGGGGCGTCCTCGACCAGCTCGACCAGCGGGGCAATGGTCTTCTCCAGCCCCGGCAGCAAGCCGAGGTCGAGCGCCTCGCTGAGGTGCTCCATCTGGACGATGTTCAGCCCCTCCAGCGCTTCCTCGGGGATCTCCTCGAGGTCATGGGCGTTTTCCACCGGGATGATGACCGTGTGCATCTCGGCCCGGCGCGCGGCCAGCAGCTTCTCCTTGAGCCCGCCGATGGCCGTGATCCGGCCCCGCAGCGTGATCTCGCCGGTCATGGCGATATCCGAGCGGATCGGGCGGCCCGAGAGGGCGGAGGCGATCGCCATCGTGATCGCGATGCCCGCCGAAGGCCCGTCCTTGGGAACGGCTCCCGCCGGCACGTGGAGGTGCAGGTCGTACGTGGTGAGGCTCTTCTCGGGGACGCCCAGCACCTCGTGGTGGGCCTTCACGTAGGTGAACGCCGCCTGCGCCGATTCGCGCATGACGTCGCCGAGCTGGCCCGTGAGCTGCAAGGTGCCCTTGCCCTTCACGGCCATGACCTCGACGGTCATGATCTTGCCGCCCATCTCGGTCCAGGCGAGCCCGTTGACCACGCCGACCTCGGGCATACGGGTCTCGTGCTTCAGCTTGAAGCGCGGAGCGCCCAGCAGCTTGGACAGGGTCTCGGTCGTGAGCTTCGGCTTGGTATCGTTGCTGACCACCGCCCGGGCCGTCTTGCGCGCCAGGGTCGCGAGCTCGCGGCCCAGTTGCCGCACGCCGGCCTCGCGGGTCCAGCCGCGGATCACGTGGCGCAGGGCGTCGGGGCCCAGCTTCAGCGACTTGGCGGGAAGGCCGTGCTTGGCGATCGCCTGGGGAATCAGGTGCCGCTGGGCGATGGCGAGCTTCTCGTCCTCGGTGTAGCCCGAGATCCGGATGACCTCCATGCGGTCCAGCAAGGGGCTCGACAGCGGATGCGTCGAGTTCGCCGTGCAGATGAAGAGCACTTCCGACAGATCGAACGGCGTCTCGAGGTAGTGATCCGAGAAAGACTTGTTCTGCTCGGGGTCGAGCACTTCCAGGAGGGCGGCCTGCGGGTTGCCTCGGTGGTCGCGGCCCATCTTCTCGATTTCGTCCAGGAGGAAGACCGGGTTCTTGGTGCCGGCCTGCTTCAGGGCCGAGAGGATCCGGCCCGGCATGGCGCCGACGTAGGTGCGGCGATGCCCGCGGATCTCGGCCTCGTCGTGGACGCCGCCCAGGCTGACCCGGACGAACTCGCGTCCCAGGGCCTTGGCAACCGACTGCGCGAGCGAGGTCTTGCCGACGCCGGGAGGGCCGACGAGGCAGAGCACGGTGGTGGGCTGTCCGTTACGGAGCTTGCGCACCGCGAGGAATTCCAGGATGCGCTCCTTGACCTTGTCCAGGCCGTAGTGGTCGACGTCGAGCACCTTTTCGGCCTTGGCGAGGTCGAGCCGGTCCTTGCTGCGCTTGCTCCAGGGCAGGGCCGCGACGGTTTCGAGGTAGGTGCGGATGACGCCGGTCTCGGCCGAGGTCGGGCTCAGGCGCGAGAGGCGCGTCAGTTCGCGATCCGCGCGTTGCATGGCTTCCTCGGGAAGCTTGGCGCGCTCCAGGGAGGCGCGAAGCTCGGCGATTTCGCTCTGGCGCTCGTCCCCGCCGTTGAGCTCGGTCTGGATGACCTTGAGCTTCTCCTTGAGGTAGTACTCGCGCTGGGTCTTGTCCATGGTCTGGCGGACCCGGGTGTGAATCTCGTGGTCGAGCGTCAGGGCTTCCAGCTCGGCGGCGAGGAGCTTGGCGAGCTTTTCGAGGCGCTCGGCGGGGTCGAGCGTCAAGAGGAGGTCTTGCTTGTCGGCGGGCTTGAGCATGAGGACCGAGGAGATCCGGTCGGCGAGCATGCCGGCTTCGTCGTCCTCGGTGAGGCTCTCGAAGGAGTCGAGCGTGCTCATGGCGACGGAGCGGATGCCCGAGGGGATCTTCTGGTTGAGTTCGAGGTAGCGGCCGAGCTGCTCGATGAGGACGCGGGTGAGGGCCTGCGTCTCGGGGGTGGGGGGCGCGACGACGAGGGGGAGGACGTCGAAGGTGGCGGCGAGGGAGTCCCCGTCGGAGAGGCCGGTCAGCTGGACGCGTTCCTTGCCCTCCACGATGATGCGCAGGGGGCCGTCGG
>Ga0065704_10000830_pt1 | contig 12045 bp, 10 predicted proteins | sample SwiRhicommuniRL2_FD_59091 | JGI IMG/M metagenome (GOLD analysis project Ga0065704, IMG submission 59091) | Switchgrass rhizosphere bacterial communities from Rose Lake, Michigan, USA - RL2 v2 (version 2) | ecosystem: Host-associated > Plants > Roots > Rhizosphere > Soil | place: East Lansing, MI
GGGGCCTGCGACGGTGCGGCCGGCACGAACCGCGCGGCCAGGTAACCGGCGACGGCCACGACGATGCCGACGGCCGGCACCCAGCGCGAGGCGCCGTCGGGCAGCGCGATCAGGATGCCGCCGAGGATCGTGCCGAGCAGGATCGCGATCGAGGTGCCCGTCTCCACGAGCGCGTTGCCGCCGACGAGTTCCTGCGGGCGCAGCGTCTGCGGCAGCAACGCGTACTTGACCGGNCCGAAGAACGTNGAGTGCAGGCCNAGCANGAACAGGGCGCCGAGCAGGCAGGCGAGGTTCTGCCGGACGAACCCGTAGGCGCCGAGGCCCATGATCAGGATCTCGACCGCCTTCACGATGCGGATGATGCGCGCCTTGTCGTACTTGTCGGCGAGCTGCCCGGCCGTCGCCGAGAACAGGAAGAACGGCAGGATGAACAGCGCCGCCGCGAGGTTCACCAGGACGACCGGTGCCAGCGTGGTCAGGCTCGTCGCATGGAACGCCACCAGCAGCACCAGTGCGTTCTTGAAGACGTTGTCGTTGAACGCGCCGAGGAACTGGGCAACGAAGAACGGGCCGAAACGCCGTTCCTTGAGCAGGCTGAACTGGCTCGGCTTCGACACGAAATCGACCCCCTGTTGCGTACGCACGCGTGCCGGGGCACAGGCGGCCCGGACCGGGACGCGGCGCAGGCATCGCGACGACACGTCCCTGGTGTTCTTGTTCGACGCGTGACGGACGCCATCATACGTCGCGGCCCGGCCGAGCACACGCGATCGGACTTCATGGCGAGGGCAGGGCGCCCGTCGGGGGAGCGGGCGGCCCGTCGCGGGTGTCAGCGGCGATCGCGGATGTCGATGAAGGTCAGGAACTCGTTGCGCGTGCGTGCGTCGATGCGGAACGACCCGAGCATTTTCGACGTGATCATCGAGACGCCGCGCTTGTGGATGCCGCGTGTGGTCATGCACTCGTGCACGGCTTCGATCACGACGCCGACACCCGCGGGTTGCAGCACGTCGTTGATGCACTGGGCGATCTCGGCCGTCATCTTTTCCTGCACCTGGAAACGACGTGCGAAGACTTCGACCACGCGCGCGAGCTTGCTGATGCCGACGACCTTGCCGGTCGGCAGGTAACCCACGTGCGCGCGGCCGATGATCGGCGCCATGTGGTGTTCGCAGTGCGACTCGAACTCGATGTCGCGCAGCACCACCATCTCGTCGTAGCCGGCGGTTTCCTCGAACGTGCGCCGNAGGTATTCGCGCGGGTCGACCATGTACCCCGAGAACCAGTCCGTGTAGGCGTCGACGACNCGCTTGGGNGTGTCGAGCAGGCCCTCGCGCGNGGGGTCCTCGCCGGCCCAGCGCANCAGTGTCCGGACGGCCTCCTCGGCCTCCTTGCGCGAGGTGCGGCCGCGTCGCGGCGCCGTCGCGCTGCCGCTCACGGCGCTCATGCCCTCGATGTTGCGGCGCGAACGTGACTTGCGATCGACCGGCATGTCAGAACCTCCTCGTGGGACCGCGTCGCGATTGCCCACGCCAGTACACCAGCAACGCGTAACCGGCCGCCATGCCGCCGAGGTGCGCGAAGTGCGCGACGCCCTGCCCGGAGCCGGTCACGCCGAGGTACAGCTCGAGGGCGCCGTACAGGGTCACGAACAGCCACGCGGGCATCGGGATCGGCGGGAACAGCAGCATGATCTTGCGATGCGGGAACGCCATGCCGAACGCGAGCAGCAGTCCGAAGACGCCGCCTGACGCGCCTACCGTGGGCACCGGTCGCATCTCCATGCTGGAGACGACGAAGAGCTGGGCGACCGCCGCGCCGACGATGCAGGTCAGGAAGTAGGTGGCGAATCGACGCGTGCCGAGCAGGCGCTCGACTTCGCCGCCGAACATCCACAGCGCGAACATGTTGAAGAACAGGTGCGTCAACGACCCGTGCAGGAAGCCGTAGGTCAGCAGCTGCCACACCTCGAAGCTCGGGAAGCCGGGGAAATTCGGCGAGGCCGGCGGCCACAGCGCGAACGGCCGCACCAGCATCGAGCCGGTGAGGAACTGTGCGCCGAAGATGATGACGTTGAGGAACAGCAGCGCGCGCGTCGCGGGAGGCAGGGACATGGGCATGCGCGCATCGTAGCCCAACCCGATCGCCGACACCCGGCGCGGGGCATGCTAAGTTGGCGCCCGACCCGAACGATCGACGGTTTTCCATGACGTTGCTACGTGCCTTCGTGCTGATCGTGGCCGGTGCCGGCGCTCTCACCGCCGCATCCGACGCGACGGCCGCCCCGAACGTGCCGTTCGGTCGCCTCCAGTTCCAGCCCTGCACGCTCACCGCTCCGGGCCAGCCCGTCACCGTGGCGGCCCGCTGCACGACGTTGCGCGTCCCCGAAGACCGCACGCAAACGCGGGGCCGCCGCATCGAGCTGGCCGTCGCGTGGGTACCGAGCACCGCGCGCAACCCGGCGCCGGACCCGGTGTTCATGCTGGCGGGCGGGCCGGGACAGTCGGCGCTCGAATCGTATCCGCTCGTCGCGGGCAGCTTCCGCGAACTGCAACGACAGCGTCATGTGATCCTCGTCGACCAGCGAGGCACGGGTCGGTCCCATCCGCTGACTTGCCCGGCGACGCTCGACAAGGCACTCGGGTCCATGGTCGAGACGCCGGACCCGGCCACCGCGCGGGTCATGACGCAGGAGTGCCTGGCCGAGCTGCGCGACGCCGATCCGCGTTACTACACGACCAACGACTACGTCGCGGACCTCGAAACCGTGCGCGAGGCACTCGGCGTCGAACTGGTGAACCTGGTCGGCGTCTCGTATGGCACCCGCGTCGGACTCGAGTACCTGCGACGTCACCCGCGGCACGTGCGGGCCGCGGTGCTCGACGGCGTCGTGCCGCCGACGCTGATCCTCGGCGCGGAACACGCGGTCAACCTCGACGCGGCGGTCGACGCGCAGTTCGCGCTCTGCGAACGCGATGAGGCGTGCCGCGCCCGCTACGGCTCGCCACGCGCGCGGCTCGACGCGTTGCTCGCGCAGCTGCGAGCGCAACCGCGTGAGGTCAGTTACCACGATCCCGTCACGAACGAACTGCGGCAGGACACGCTCACCGCGGACGCGGTCGCGGGCGTCGTGCGCCTGCATGCCTACGCGCCGCAGCTGTTTGCGATGCTGCCGATGCTGCTCGAGGCCGCGACCGAAGGCCGCTACGACACGTTGATGGCGCAGGCCCGCATGGTGGAGCAGCTCGTCGGTGAACAGATCGCGGTGGCGCTGCAGCTCTCGGTGGCCTGCGCCGAGGACGCACCCTGGCTGCAGCCGAACCCCGCCGACGCCGGCACGCTGATGGGCAGCGAGTTCACTGCGCTCATGCAGGCGCAGTGCGCCGTGTGGCCGCGCGGCAAGGTGCCCGCGGACTTCCACGCACCGGTCACCGCAGATCGGCCGGTGCTGCTGCTCTCCGGCGAGTTCGACCCGGTGACGCCGCCGCGCTACGGCGAACGCGTCGCGTCCGAGCTGCCGCGCTCGCGTCACCTCGTGCTGCGCGGCCAGGGGCACGGCGTCATGGGTGTCGCCTGCGGCCCGCGGCTCGTCGCACGGTTCCTCGCGAACCCCGAGCCCGCGCGGCTCGACGCGAGCTGTCTCGACGCGCTCGGCGAAACGCCGCCGTTCGCCGGCGCCTATGGATGGGAGCCCTGATGCTGCGCGTCGAGGGCCTGCGCAAGGCATTTCGCACCCGGACCGGGCCGGTGCAGGCCGTCGACGGTGTCTCGTTCGAGGCACCCGACGGCCAGATCACGGGGTTGCTGGGGCCAAACGGCGCCGGCAAGACGACGACGCTGCGGATGCTCTACACGCTGATGAGCCCCGACGCCGGACGCGTGCTCGTCGACGGTGCCGACCCGGCGCTGGAGCCCGTGCGCGTGCGCTCCGCGCTCGGCGTGCTGCCCGATGCGCGCGGCATCTACAAGCGACTGACCGCGCGCGAGAACGTCGCTTACTTCGGCCACCTGCACGGCATGGACGACCGGCTGATCGAGGTGCGCACGCAACGGCTGGTCGAGGCGCTCGACATGCGCGACTTCATCGACCGTCGCGCCGAAGGGTTTTCCCAGGGCCAGCGCACCAAGACGGCGATCGCGCGTGCGCTCGTGCACGACCCGCGCAACGTCGTGCTCGACGAGCCGACCAACGGCCTTGACGTGATGACGACGCGCTCGCTGCGTGTGTTCCTGCTCGGGCTGCGCGCCGAGGGGCGTTGCGTGCTGCTGTCGAGCCACATCATGCAGGAGGTCGCGCAGCTCTGCGATCGCATCGTCGTGATCGCGCACGGTCGCGTCGTCGCCGAGGGCACGCCCGACGAGCTGCGCGCGGCGACCGGCTGTGCCAACCTCGAGGACGCCTTCGTGCACGCGATCGGCAGCGACGAAGGGCTGTTCGCATGAGCGCGCGGGCAATGTGGGTGGTGCTGCGCAAGGAGCTGCTCGACGCGTTCCGGGATCGCCGCATGGTGCTGGTCGCGTTCCTCGTCATGCCGCTGGCCGTGCCGCTCGTGCTGGCCGGCACGACCGCGCTCGGTGCGCGCAAACAGGCGCAGCAGCTCGAGTCGCGGCTCCAACTGCCCGTGATCGGTGCCGAGCACGCGCCGAACCTGGTCGACTGGCTGCGACAGCGCAACGTCGAAATCCTGCCCGCGCCGGAGGACGCCGACGCGGCGGTCCGCACGCAGCGGCACGACGTCGTGCTGCGCATCGATCCGGAATACTCCATTGAATGGCGGGCCGGTCGGCCGGCCCAGGTCGAGGTGATCTTCGACAGTTCGCGGCCGCTGGCCTCGGGCGCCACGATCGCGCGCGTTCGTGGCCTGCTCGACGGCTATGCACAGACGGTCGGCACGCTGCGGCTGGTTGCGCGCGGCATCCACCCGGCGGTCGCGGCGCCGCTGCTGATCGGCACGCGCGACGTCGCGACGCCCGAGTCGCGGTTCGACCTGTCGCAGCAGCTGCTGCCGTACCTGCTCCTGCTGCTCGCATTCATCGGCGGCATGCAGCTCGCGATCGACGCGACCGCCGGCGAGCGGGAACGGCAATCGCTCGAGCCGCTGCTCGCGACGCCGGCATCGCGCGAGTCGATCATCAGCGCCAAGATCCTCGCGACGGCCCTGTTTGCGCTCACGTCCATCACGGTGACGCTGCTCGCCTACCGCGTGTCGTTCGACCTGATGCCGACGGGCATGGTCGACGCCTCGTTCGAGCTCGGCCCGGCCGCGCTGGCGCGGCTGTTCGTCGTGATCCTGCCGGTCGTGCTGCTCGGCGCCACGGTGCTCACGGCACTGGCCGCGTTCGCGCGCAGCTATCGCGAGGCGCAGGGTTACCTGCCGCTGCTGATCTTCCTGCCGATGGTGCCGACGCTGGTGCTGATGGTGGCGCCGGTGCGCACGCAGCTGTGGATGCTGGCCGTGCCGTTCCTCGGCCAGAACCAGCTGATCCTGAGGGTCCTGCGTGGCGAGTCGATCAGCGCCGCCGAGTGGCTCGTCAACGTCGGTGCAGGCCTGCTGCTGGTGGCGGTCGCCTGGGTGATCGCGGCGCGGCTGTACCACCGCGAGCAGCTGGCGGCGTCGTCGTAGCGCGAACCTCGCAAGGGTCCGCGCGTTTCTCCATTTGGAGGGATTGGCGACCCGCGGCCGAGCACGCCGCGACGGCTCAGTCCGGCTGCGCGGTGCGCGGCCACAGCTCGAGCAATCCTCGTGCCCAGCGTTCGCAGGCGGTCTCGGCGGGGTGGAAACCGTCGCTCGCGAACGCGTCGGCCGGCATCGATGCCGGAAACTCGAACGCGTATGCACGCTCGTCGCGGGCGATGACTGCGGCCGCCGCGAGCCGCAGCGAATCGACGCGCTCGGCCAGGATCACGTTGAGCGGCCACGACAGCGCCGGAAACGTCGCGACCGGCGGCAACCCCGCGTAGAGCACGATCGCGCGCGGCGCCTTGCGTCGCAGCACCTGCAGGATGTCCGCGAGGTTCTGCGCAAAGCGCGAAGGCGGGACGCCGCGCGTCGCGTCGTTGACGCCGCAGGAGACGACATAGGCATCGGCGGCTTCGGCCGTGGGCGCGATCCGGTCGCGCACGTTCGCGGACGTCGCGCCGTTGCAACCGTGCACGCACCAGTCGACGTCGCGCGCGAGGCTGTCGTGCAGCAGGTGCGCGAACGTCGCCGTGAGCGAGTGCCGCTGCTCGCGCACGCCCGTCCCGACCATGATCGAGTCGCCGACGCCGATGACCTTGAGCGGCGCACCGAGCCCGAGACCGCAACGGCCGGACGTGCCCGCCGGCGCCGGCAGCGTCGGGGCACGCCGCAGCAGCCAGAGGCCCTGCATGATCGCGAACGGCGTCAGCAGCCGCCTGTACATGGGCCCGAGCTTACGAGCCCGGGCTCGCGCGCCGCACGGCAGGCGCAGCCAACGGTGCGACAGGGCGGCACCGCATCGCGCTGTCGGCGCGGGATGACACACGCAGCTTGGCGGGTCGCGCGCGGTTAAGCGCAGCAACGCGCCGGAGGGGCGGGTTGGACGGCCCTGAGTCGAGCGGCTCGGGCGCGGTGGGGCTGCGGACTTGTCCGGCGCGATTTGTCGAGCGCCGCCGCTCGAGCGTCAGGCGCGCGGCGTTCGTGCAGGTGATTGCCCTACCGCGACCACCATCCGTCGCGCGCCCGCTCGAGCAAGGGTCGCCGTGATTCGCGCAGTTCCCCTGCGCGAATCACGATGCGCGCTCGACCATGAGCGAGGGGCAAGTCCACTGGCCCGCCGGCGTTCGAGCAAGCTCGATCGCAAACGCCGGACAAGCCCGTAGACCCCCTGTCGTCGGAACGCGACGCTCGACGCCGGCTTACCAGCCGATGCCGTAATCCTCGCCGTGGTTGCTCGAGCCGCCCCAGAAGCTGCCGTTCTCCGGGTCGACCAGGATCGCGTTGATCGGCCCCGAGGTGCGCACCTCGAACTCCGGCTTGTAGCCGCGCAACGCGAGGTCGCGGCTGACCCACGGCGACATCGACGTATTGAGCAGGATGCGCCCCGGCTGCGACTCGTGCCGGTCGAACGAAGCCTTCATCTGGTAGCTGTTGAAGTTGGCGGCCTCGGTCGCCTCCTGCGGCGTCATGCCGAACTCGGCGACGTTGAGGAAGAACTGCAGCAGGTTCTGGTCCTGCGAGTCTCCGCCCTGCACCGCGAACGCCAGCCAGGGCTTGCCGTCGCGCAGCGCGAGGCTCGGCGTCAGTGTCACGCGCGGGCGCTTGCCGGGCTCGATCACGTTGAACGGGTTCTCGGCAGGGTCGAGCACGAACGACTGCGCGCGCTGGCTCAGGCCGACGCCGGTGCGACCGGCGATCACGGCCGGGATCCAGCCGCCGCTCGGCGTGACGGCGACGAGCCAGCCGTCGGCGTCCGCCGCGATCTGCGTCGTGGTGCCGGCGCGGAATGTCTCCTCGAAGCGTTCGAGTTCCGCCGCGGTCAGTTCGCGTGCCGTGGCGTCCCCACTGCCGAGGGCGGCGCGACGCTGCTTCTGCAGCAGGTCCGCATACGGGTTCTTGCCGCCCTGGAACGGATACGGGTCGCCCGGGCCGGCCGCGACGTCGTTGCGCTCCATCTTGATCGTCGCGGCGCGCTGCTTCGCGTACGCCTTCGACAGCAGGCCCTGCGTCGGCTCGGCCGGCGGGAAGGCCGGGTCGCCGTAATAGAAGTCACGGTCGGCGAAGGCGAGGTTCATCGCCTGGTACAGCGTGTGGATGTAGTTCGCGCTGTTGTAGCCCATCGCGCGCAGGTCGAAGTTCTCGAGGATGTTGAGCGACTGCAGCAGCGCCGGGCCCTGCGTCCACACGTCGAGCTTGTAGACGTCGATGCCGCGATAGCTGGTCTTGAGCGGCTCCTCGACCTTGGGTTGCCAGCGCGCGAGGTCGTCGAGCGTGATCAGGCCGCCCTGTTCCTGCACGCCGCGCACGAACTCCTGCGCGATGTCGCCGCGATAGAAACGGTCGTGCGCGGCCTGGATCGCTTCGGCGCGTGTCTGGCCGCCCGCGAGCGCCTGCTTCTCGGCGTCGACGAGCTTGCGCAGCGTGGCCGCGAGGTCGGGCTGACGGAAGATTTCACCGGCCCGCGGCGCCGCGCGGCCCTGCCCGAGGTGCGGCAGCATCGTCTGCTTCGAATACGGCCACTCGCCGAGCTTTGCTTTCCAGCGCTCGATGTTGTCGGCCGTCTCCGCGTCGATCGGATAGCCGTCCGCGAGTTCGATCGCCGGTTGCAGCACTTCGGCGAGCGAGAGCGTGCCGTACTCGCGCAGCATCAGCAGGATGCCGCCCGGCGTGCCGGGCGTGACGGCCGCGAGCGGGCCGTGCTCGGGCGGGTACGCGTAACCCTTGCTTCGGTACAGCTTGGGCGTCGCGCCGGTCGGGGCCACGCCGAGGCCGTTGATCGCGACGACCTTCCGGGTGCGCGGATCGTAGATCAGCGCCTGGGTTTCGCCGCCCCAGCTCAGCACGTCCCACATGGTCGACGTCGCCGCGATCATGGCCACCGCCGCGTCCACCGCGTTGCCGCCGCGCTGGAACATCATCGATCCGGCCGTGGCGGCAAGAGGCTTGCCCGTGATCGCCATCCAGTGCTGGCCGTGCAGTGGCGGCTTCTGCGTCTTCGAGATCGAGCGCGGGATGCTCGGCGAGACGGCCTGGCCGAGCGTCGTCGGCGCGGCCGCGGGCGGCGTCTGCGCGCGTGCAGGCATCGGCGCAGTGGCGGTGCAGAGCAGGCTCAGCGCAGCGAGGACTGCGACCGGCGACGAACGGTGCGGGATCATAAGCTCACTCGCTGACGGTGCGACCGCTGAAGTATGCTGCCCGGCCTGTTCGCATGCCACCCGGTGCCAGAACCATGCCTAAGTCCCACGCCCGCCTGCTGTCGTTCGCACTGCTTGCCGCGGCGGCGCCTGCCGCGATGGCGGTCGCAGAACCGTCCGTCGTCGAAACCGCGGTCGACGCCGTGATGCCGCAGGTGGTTGCGTGGCGCCGCGACTTCCACCAGCACCCCGAACTCAGCAATCGCGAATTCCGCACCTCGAAGCTCGTCGCCGAGGAACTGCGCAAGCTCGGGCTCGACGTGCAGACCGGTGTCGCACACACCGGCGTCGTCGCCATTCTCAAGGGCGGCAAGCCGGGCCCGACCATCGCACTGCGCGCCGACATGGACGGCTTGCCCGTGACGGAGCAGGTGGACGTGCCGTTCAAGTCGCTCGCGACGGCCGAGTACCGCGGTGAGAAGGTGGGCGTCATGCACGCCTGCGGTCACGACGGCCACACGGCGATGATGCTCGGCACGGCGAAGGTGCTGGCCGGCCTCCGCAAGGAACTGCCGGGCACGGTGATGTTCATTTTCCAGCCGGCCGAGGAAGGCGCGCCCGAGGGCGAACGCGGCGGCGCGAGCCTCATGCTCGAGCAGGGCCTGTTCGCGCGGACGAAGCCCGAGGCGGTCTTCGGTCTGCACCTGTGGTCGTCGCTCAACGCCGGCAAGGTCGGCTATCGCTCCGGCCCGCTGATGGCGGCGTCCGACCGCTTTCGCATCGTCGTGCACGGCCGCCAGACGCACGGCGCGCGTCCCTGGGGCGGTGTCGACCCGATCGTCACGGCGTCGCAGATCGTGCTCGGGCTGCAGACCATCGTCGCGCGCCAGGTCGACATCACGCAGTACCCGGCGATCGTGTCGGTCGGCGCGATCAAGGGCGGCATCCGCAACAACATCATCCCGGACTCGGTCGAGCTCGTCGGCACGTTCCGCACGTTCGATCCGAAGGTGCGCGCGGCGATCGTCGAACGGATCGAGCGCATCGCGAAGGAGACTGCGGCCGCGGCCGGTGCGACCGCCGACGTCGAATTCGGCAACGACCCGAACCCGGTCGTGCTCAACGAGGCCGCGCTGACGACGCGCGCGGTGGCCTCGCTCGAACGCGCGGCCGGCAAGGACAACGTCGGGGTCATCCCGTACGTCACCGGCTCCGAGGACTTCGCGTTCTTCAGCCAGACGGTGCCTTCTTTCTATTACTTCGTCGGTTCGACGCCAGTCGGGCAGGACGCGATCACGGCCCCGAGCAACCACTCGCCGCAGTATTTCGTCGACGAGGCGTCGCTGCCGGTCGGCGTGAAGACGATGGTGACCGCGGCGCTCGATTACCTGCAGGGGAAATAGGCGCCCTCACCCGCACTTCGTGCCCCTCACCCGGGCGGCGCCCGAACTCTCCCGCTGACGCGGGAGAGTTGAAGAGCCCTCACCCGCACTTCGTGCGACCTCTCCCGCTGACGCGGGAGAGGTGAAGAGGTGAAGAGCCACTATTCGCCGGTCGCCTTGCTGCCACCACGGCCCGCGCCGGCCACGAACCGTGCTGCGCCCTGCGCGGACTCGCCGCTCGCGAGCACCGCGTGGCCCCCGGCGAACTCCTGCGCCAGTGCCGCGGCGGTCGGCAAACCCCACTGCGCGAGCGCCGACGCCCGGTCTGCGCGCAGGCACCGCTGCGGGAATGCCGCGATCTCGCTTGCGAGCGCCTCCGCCGCAGGGCGTGCCTCGCCCTTGGGCACGACACGGTTCGCGAGCCCGATCGCCAGCGCCTCCTCGGCGCCGACCGCCCGGCCGGTCAGGATCATGTCCATCGCACGCCCGGCGCCGACGATGCGCGGCAGGCGCACGGTGCCGCCGTCGATCAACGGCACGCCCCAGCGACGGCAGAACACCCCGAACGTCGCGTCCGCCTCGACGACACGCAGGTCGCACCAGAGCGCCAGTTCGAGCCCGCCCGCGACGGCGTGGCCGGCCACGGCCGCGATCACGGGGGTGTCGAGTTCGAGCCGGGTCGGGCCCATCGGTCCACCGGCGTCGTGCGCCGTGCCGTCCGGAGCCGGGAGTCCAGCGGGGTCCCAGCCTTCGGCCACGGCCGCGAGGTCCGCGCCGGCACAGAACGTGCCGCCGGCACCCCAGAGCACGATCGCGCGCACGGCCGGGTCGCGGTCCAGTTCGAGGAAGGCGTTCGCGAGATCTCTCGCCGTCGCCGGATCGACGGCGTTGCGCACCGTGCGACGATCGAGAACGACGGTCGCGACGGCTCCGGCACGCTCGAGGGTGACGGCGTCGGGCATGGCGGGGCTCCTCGTTCAAACCTTTGGTCGCGCCAGCGCATCAGATTGCCTGAACGGACGATTCCGGCCGCCGGCAGCGTGTGTAGGATGCCGCAGCCGGCTGCACGGGGCGACCGGTCGACGAACACGAGGGGTGGGTTTTGCCGAGGGGCGAGGAGGCCGTCGATGAGGTACAGCGCGCACGAGACGTGGCCGAGGAGCGCAAGCTCGTCGCCGCGGCCGTCGACGGCTCGTCGCGGGCCTTCGAGGCGCTCTACCGGCGCCACTCCGCGCGCACTTATGCGCTGTGCCTGCGCATGACCGGTCACGCCGCCACCGCCGAGGACTGCACCCAGGACGCGTTCGTGCAGGCCTGGCGCCACCTGCCGCGGTTTGAAACCCGTAGCTCGTTCGGCACCTGGCTGCATCGCATCGCGGTCAACGCCGTGCTGCAGCAGGTCCGGCGCCGCCAGGAGTCGCTTGGCGCCGCCGATTCGGTCGAACGCGAGGTGGCCGAAGTGCTCGAGGACCGGCATGCCGCCGACCCCGCCCAGGCACGCGACCTCGAGGCCGCGATCGCGAGCCTGCCGCCGGGGGCACGGCACGTGCTGGTGCTGGTCGGCATCTATGGACACACGCACGAGGAAGCCGCGGACATGCTCGGCATCGCCGTCGGCACGTGCAAGGCGCAGCTGCATCGGGCGCGTGCGCTGCTGGGAGCGCGGCTCGACGCGGGCGCAGGAGGCGCGCGATGACGGATCACGACGAACGCCGCGACGGCGCGTCGCTCGGGGACACGCGACTCGATGCGTGGCTGCGGGACCTGCCGCGGAGCGTGGAGCCCCGCCGCGACCTTTGGCCCGCGATCGAGGCGCGGCTCGAGCCGCGTGCGCGGCGACGCGTGCCC